>Ga0137306_100760_pt1 | contig 39823 bp, 33 predicted proteins | sample Inofroosms_March_FD_97187 | JGI IMG/M metagenome (GOLD analysis project Ga0137306, IMG submission 97187) | Mouse cecal microbial communities from Vienna, Austria - N-Acetylneuraminic and N-Acetylglucosamine D2O microcosms_March | ecosystem: Host-associated > Mammals > Digestive system > Large...
GAATCTTCCAGCGCATTCTGAACAGATTTTGTGAAATTCTGAATAAAAGACATCAGATCATTGTCCGTATCGCTGATACTGTACCAGGCGCTTTGCTCCGGAGAATGATGTATGTAATTGGCCAGTATCTGTGTCTTTCCGTAACCGGCGCCGGCATTGAGCAGGATGATATGTTCCTGCAGAGATGAGAGAAGGGTGTCTGCTGTGCGTTCCGTATATCCTTTGTCTACATTTGGTATCTGGATTTTACTGTTTTCGTTCCTCATTTTGCCGCATCCTTTTGTATACAAATATAAAAAGCGCTGTGAACGCCTGTAAATTTTCCTGTTTCAGAATATCATACAGGAAATAAAACAGACTTTGCAGGCGTTTTTCATACATTGCATTTTTTCCGGTATGATTTGCGGATGCCCGGCAACAGACCGGAAATACCACTTTTATTTTATCTGTTTTTGATGAAATTTGGAACTGCCCTAACGGGTAGTTTCCGATGAAAAAAGGAACTGTCAGGAAAATTTTCCCGAATTGTTCAGAATTTTGTTTAGTGGCATGTTTTATAATCAAACAAGATTAAGGTGGCGGGAGCATACATTGCCGCCTTAACGTTAAGTTACAGAACGATGAGTTTTTACAAGGAAAGGAGGTAGCCGGCATTAGCGGTAAATGCTGCTGGTGTCGGGAGATTATGGCTGAATATTTATCACCAGGCGTATATGTAGAGGAATTTGATTCAGGCGGAAAGCCAATGGAAGGCGTTGGTACAAGTACAGCCGGCTTTATCGGCCTTGCGGAGAGAGGGCCGGCAGAAGGCGTTCCTCAGCTTGTTACCAATTTTGCAGATTTTAAGAGGAAGTTCGGCGGATATCTTTCTGAAAATGAGTTTGGGGAATATCGGTTTTTATCCTATGCAGTGGAACACTTTTTTGTAAACGGAGGTTCCCGCTGTTATATTTCCCGCGTGGCCCCCGGCGACGCAAAGGCTGCACAGGCCAGAGTTCCGGCTCAGGACACGGTACTTCGGGTGCGTGCGAAGAATCCCGGACTGTGGGGAAACAGCATGAGCATTGTGGTAACTCCGGCAAGCAAGGCAAAGACCCAGATTCTGGAGGAACTTCAGACTGCCGACGGCAAACAGTATTCGGTAAAGAATTCCGCAGGCTTCCACGAGGGCGATGTGGTTGTATACAAAGACATGACCAATGTGGTGTACAACCGTGTGGTTAAGAGCCAGGACAATATTGTCGTATTTGAAAAGGAATTTGAACAGGATGTGGTGGATAAGAACCTGCTGCCGTCCAAAGTGATTTCCACCTGTGAATTCAATCTGGAAGTGAAGTATGACGACATTGTGGAATTCTATGAAAATCTCTCCTTCAATGTGTCTATTCCCAATTATGTGGAGAAGAAGACGGCAAAGTCTGACCTTATTGAAGTAAAGTATGTGGGAAGCGCCAAAAGCGAAGCGGTGGCTCCTTTTGACGAAATTGCCGGAGAGGACCCGGAGAAGGCATTCTGCGTGGTTGCTCTGAAAGGCGGAAGCAACGGTTCCGTATCCAATATCAGCGCCGCAGATTTTATCGGCGTGGACAAGGGCGCCGGAAAACGTACCGGAATTCAGGCATTTCTGGATAATGACAATGTGTCCATTATGGCTGTGCCCGGCGTTGTGGACCCCAACGTACAGTTAATGCTGGTGGCTCACTGCGAGAACCTTGCCAGCCGTTTTGCGGTACTGGATATGCCCAGAAATGCAAAGAAAATGGATGATATCATTGCCCACAGGGAAATTGTGGACAGCAATTATGCAGCCATGTATCATCCCTGGCTGGAAGTGTTTGACCCGCTGGACAAGAAGAATATGGCAATTCCGCCCTCCGGTTCCGTTATCGGAATATATGCACGCAGCGACAACACCAGAGGCGTACATAAGGCTCCGGCCAATGAAACGGTACGGGCATGTGTGGGACTGGACTGCCAGTTTAACAAGGGCGAGCAGGATATTCTGAATCCGAAAGGGGTCAACCTGATTCGTTCTTTCCCAGGACAGGGTATCCGTGTATGGGGTGCGCGTACAGCCAGCAGCGACGGAAGCTGGAAATACATTAACGTGCGCCGGCTGTTTATCTTTATTGAAGAAAGCATTAAGGCCAATACCAACTGGGCGGTATTTGAGCCCAACGACGAGGTATTGTGGGTACGGGTGAAACGGACCATTGATGTGTTCCTGACAGGGCTCTGGAGAGGCGGCGCTCTTGCAGGCTCAGCGCCTTCGGAAGCATTTTTCGTCAACTGCGGCAGAAATACCATGAGCCAGGATGATATTGACAACGGAAGGCTGGTATGCGTCATCGGCATTGCACCGGTAAAACCTGCGGAATTTGTAATCTTCCGGATTTCACAGAAAACAGGTGATTCCGTATAAGGATAAAACATTTCTCTGAAATGAATTTGGAAAGGAGCGTTGTGAGGAGATGGCAAGTACTCCATATGGAAAGTTTAGATATAAGGTGGAAATAGACGGTCTGGAGGCCGGCGGTTTTTCCGAGGCATCCGGGTTTGACGCGTCAATTGACGTCATTGAGTATCGCGAGGGCGATATGGTGCAGACGCCCATGAAACTTCCCGGACTGAAAAAATACGGGAATATTACCCTGAAGAAGGGCGTTGCGGATTCCATGGTAATGTATGAGTGGATGATTGCAGGTGTGGAAGGCGAAGTGGAGCGCAAGACGATTACCATTACGATTCTGGATGAAACGGAAACAGCTACCGCTTCCTGGCAGGTAATCAACGCATGGCCTGCAAAATACACAGCACCGGATTTCAGTGCGACAACTTCTGATGTAGCCATTGAGTCCCTTGAAATTGCCCATGAGGGAATGACCAGAGTTTCGTAAAAATTATGATACGGTGTTATGACTGACAGGTTACATAAATACGTGCTCCGGGCATGGAAACTGTCCGGAGCAGACAGGAAAGCAAAGGTAAAAACATGTTTGAGACAGAATTTTCTTTTGTCCTGCCCAAAGGTTATGTGGACAGGGATGGAAATCTCCATCGGGAAGGGCGGATGCGGCTGGCTACGGCGGCAGATGAAATCATACCCCTGCGGGATCCAAGAGTACAGCAGAATCCGGGGTATCTGGTAATTATTCTGCTTTCCCGCGTAATTACCAGCCTGGGAACCATGCCTGCAGTGGACACGAAAGTAATCGAGGGGCTGTATACGCCGGATCTGGCGTATCTGCAGGATTTGTATGAAAGGGTAAATCAGGCGGAAGTGCCTGTATACCGTACCGTCTGCCCCCATTGCGGGGAGGAAATTACCGTACCTGTAAATTTTATGGAAGCCGGGCTGTAAATGTGTATCCGGCGGACCGAATTTATGAGGAGGCGGCCTTTATCGCCTATTATGTGCACTGGAGCCGGGAGGATGTTCTGGGCCTTACCCACCGGGAAAGGCTCCGCTGGTGCCGGGAGATATCGGAGATTAACAGAAAAGTCAGCCATGAACAGCCGGAAGATGATATTTTCCGGATATAGGCGGATATGCAACAGTTCAGACAGGTCTGCGCATTTACTGCGCTGACCGTAAGAAAACGTAAAACGGGTACAGAGGTGAAAAGAGATGGCAGTGCAGGACAATCTTGCAAAACGTACTAAATTTAAAGTGATATTGAATGGAATGCCTCTGGGATTTTCCAAAGTATCTAATATATCTGCCACCATGGAATTTGAAACGGTGACAGAGGGCGGGGTAAATGACCGGGTGCATTACCTGCCGAAGCCGCGTCAGTCCATGGATAAACTGGTTCTGGAATACGGCATTGCCAGCGGGGAACTGACCCGTACCACCCTGACAGCCGGGTATGAACTGAAAAAGGGAATTGTCATTATGGTTATGCCGGAGTCAGGCATGATTCCCACAGCCACTTACGAGGCAAAGTGGGGTATTGTTACCAAATGGGAAATTGACACGCTGGACGCTGCCAGCAGCGGCCTGCTGATTAAAAAAGTGGAAATTTCACATAACGGATTATCGGAAACCATCAATAAGATTGGATTTTAAGGAAACCTATGCTGAAGTTACGAAAGCCTTTTTTACAGAACATACAGCTTCATATCAGACAGGATTTGCTGCAGAGCCTGTGGGACAAATATGTTCCTGCATCTTCCCCGGAGTATGAACAGATTCAGCTCGTCTATCTGAGCGGGGAAACCGGACAGGAAGAGGGGCAGCCCAGGCAGATACAGCTCTTAATCAGCCTTTTGCTGAAAAACAGAATGCTGCAGATGGGAGAGGAAAAATATCCGTCTTCTCTGGCTTTTGGTATTCGGAGGATGGAGACCAGCCTTAAGCGGGTGGAGAAGTATTGTCTTACCCAGTTAAAGGGCAGGGATTTTACCATGTTCCGAAGTGTGGAGCAGTATATGACGCTGCTGGAGCAGGAACAGACGGAGAGCAGACGTTATGAAGGCTGGCAGAGGGAACATCAGGAAACAGAACAGAAACTGGAAGAATACCGGTTGCTTTCCATTTTTTCCCGGCAGGTCAGAGAATTTCTGGAGGAGCATTCGAAGCAGATGACCGGGGCGCCGGAGCGGGAACTCCTTGCTTCTCTGTCTGAGACGGAATACCGCAGACTGGCAGAGACTTCCATCTGGCAGAGGAGGGAAGCAGTAATTGATTATCTGAAAACCTGCGGCGGGGTACAGGCCGGGCGGATGACAGAGCGCCTGAAAGAAGAGACCGCTCTTTGCAGGAGCCTTATCCGGAAGACAGGACTGGCGGAGACGGACCGAAAAGAAAGAGCCCTGACGGAAGAAAGGGAATTGCGGGAAAGAACTGCCAGGGACAGATTCGCAAAACTGAAATTTGCAGGAAAAAAATATGCCAGACTGAAAACAGGAAACCCGGAAACGCCGGAGAAATCAGAAAAATCGGAACGGGATGAAGCGGCGTTCCGGAAGGTTCTGAAGCCTGCGGCGGGACAGACAGAGGGCGACAGGCTGTCTGACCTGGCGAAGCTGTTTGAGCAGAAGGAATTTCTGCTGTTTTACCGGCAGGTGGTGGAGCCGGAACAGGAGCCGGAGCAGGAAGACAGTCCGCTGACAGTCTGGAAGAAAAGCCGTGAGGAAATGATTTCTTATCTGGACAGAGTAGCCCTTCGGCTGGAACATAAAAGAACAGAAGCTGCAATGTCTGACATACCGGAGGCGAAGGTTCTGCAGCAGGTGCGGGAGCAGGCAGACATGCTTTTTCCGGAACAGATGCGGCATTTGGAGGAAGAACAGGTACGGGAATGGAACAGGAATTTCCGGGAACAGATTTCTTCCATGGTGGAGGAAGAACCCTTTACCGTTCTTGCGGATGTAACAAAAGACTGGGAGGAACCGTCTCAGCTTGTTCAGAAGCTGGAGGACACCGGAGAACGGTGGAAGGAACAGCTCAGACAGCGGGAAGAACGGATGTTTGAAAAATACCGGGAACAGTATCAGGGAGTACTGCAGGAAGAAACATTCCGAATCCGGTATCAGGAAAAAGCCGGACAGGAAGGGCTGACGGAAGAAGAAATTCAGAATATATGTACATGGAGCAGACTGCTGCTGGAGACATCTGTTTACGGGATACCGGAAGAAAAGATGGAATCTTCCGAAGAAAGGGAACCCGCTCCGATAATTCCGGCCAAAGAAGGGGAATATGAGAAGGAACTGGTATACCTTATGGAACAGGTAAGCCGCAGAATAGAAGGTTGGAATGTATATGAGAAGGAACCTGTTCCGGTTCAGCGCAGGAGTTCTTATCAGGTAAATCAGACAGAAGAACAGAGAGAAGGTCTGGAAAAGCTGCTGCTTCATCTCCACGGAATGGAAGAAGAACAGAAAGGGGAATTTGTCAGCCGACTGGCGGAAGCGGTGCTGCTCTGGCAGCAGGCGGCCGGTATGGAGCAGTCTTCCGGAACAGCTTCCGGTGACAGTATTTCCGATTGGAGACAGGAAACAGTTCCCGCATCGGCAGAGCAGGAAGCAATGTTCCGTTTTGTAGAGGAAAATTTCATAAAACAACAGAAAGAATATCCGGATTCAGACAGTCAGACAGAGGAAGAAATCCATCGAATCTGTACTTATGGAAAAATAATTCTGGATTCTGTAAGCTTGGAGTATCGGCCAGCACAGGAGGAGTACCGGGCGGCACAGGAAGAACAGCGGCCGGCACAGGAGGAGCCTTATCAGGAACTGGTTTCAATCATAAAACAGATTAATCAGTATATGGAAAACAGGGCGATATACGGAGAGAATCATATTTTGCTCCGGAAGGAAAGTCAGATAAAAGAACCGGACAAAGAAGAAACCCGACGGATGCTGACCTATGTTCGTAATCTGAACGAAGAACAGCGGGAAGGATTTGTACGAAGACTGGCAGATGCGGTATTGCTCCGGCATCAGACAGATGTTCTGCAGAAGGTTCTTACGAAACAGAAGACAGAACTTTCAGAAGAACAGAAGACAGAGCTTTCAGAAAAACAGAAGACAGAGTTTTCAGAAAAGTTCTCTGTTATGCAGGAACAGAATCGGGAAACAGTTCAGGCAGAAACGTCCGCTTTTCCGTCTGCCGAATTACAGCTTCTGCAGTCAGAAGAAACCGGCGCGGCAGGTGTGGCTTACCGGGAGATGTGGGAATGGAGCGAATCTCTGCTGTTTCATCCGGAACAGGAGCAGGAACGGGAAGACGGAGATATTTTGTCCGGGCAGTGGCAGACGGAGAATCTCCTTTCGCAGGATATGAGCCAGGAAGATTTGCAGACTCAGCTCATACGCCGTCAGATAGAAGGTGCAAAAGACCGGAACAGCCTGCAGCGCCTGCTGGTACAGATGAACCATCAGACAGAAGACAGGCTCCATCTGGTGTATGCAGACAGCCAGCTTGCAATGGCGCCGATTCAGTGTCTTCTCCGCCATATCCGGACACTGGATGAGAAACAGTATGGAATTCTGTTAAGAGAGCTGTCCCGGATTGCAGAACTTCGGTGGGCTGTGTATGAGGAACAGAGGGAAGGCCGCCACCTTTCTGCAAAAGGGAAGCAGACAGGACTTCTGATAGAAGAAAACCTGCCGGATTTGGAAAAATCCAATACAGGAGAACTTTCCGGGGCTGCTGCATATCCCGGCCTGGTTTTTTATATTCAGGGATATGAAAGACAGCGGCGTCTGAGGATGGGGATGTATCTCCGGAAGCTGGCACAGGCCTGCGGAATCCGGTATGCAGATGAAAGGGAAAATACCGTCCGGTTTACAGATGAAAGCACAGGCAGCTTTCCGTTTGTAAAAGAGCAGCAGCTTTTGGATGGCAGTTCTGCCGCCATATACGGCAGGAACGTCAGAATGGGACAGATTCCGGAGCCTGTACCGGAGCATGGAACGGTGCTGCAGAACAGGAATTTTCCTGGTTATGGCCGGAAGACGGGCAGTCAGCCCATGCCGGAACTTACATATTCTGTAAACAAAAATATGATAGCGGACCAGGGACAGAGCAGAGCAGAACTGCATATGCAGCAGGAGACCATACAATTAAAATCAGCCCAGGCCCAGCTGGAGCAGAAGCTGGAAGAGGTGGAAGCGGAACTCAGGAAAGTGGAAAGGTGAATGTTTTTGCAGAGCAGGTGAAAAAGCGCCTTTACGAAGAACTTCATGTGGAGAAACTGCGCAGGGGACTTGTTTAATGGAATGATTTTATACAGGGACAGGCAATTGCGAAACTCAGGAATTTTCTGAATTTCACACACAATTCAGAAAATTTAAAAGAAAGATTTCCTCATCAAAAGCAAAGGAATGCATTTTAGCGCTATGGAAGCAAGACTCAAAAGACGCTGGAAGCCTTTGCTGACAGGGGATTTTGTAGTCAGAGGCTTGCTGGAATGTTCAGCGCGTTTCGCATTTCGTGCTTTTGTATGATGAAAATCTTTTAAGATAATTGTAAGAATTGTGCATGAAATTATGATGATTTTATTGTTTCACAATTGCCTGTTACACAGGGAGCGGGAAAGGAGGAATTTCTTTGGGTCTTACAAAGGCGAAACTGGAAATTGAAAAAGAAATCGGAATGAGTATAATTGATGTGCTGTTTAACCCTTCGGAATATCAGCTTACAGACAGCGCAAATTATTCGGAAAAGAAAGTGCCCGGTCTGGACGGGCCCCTGTTCCAGTATATTTCCGGAGAGGCCACGGAACTTTCTCTGAACCTTTTCCTGGACACTTATGTGCCGAAACAGCCAACATCACTGATTTCCTTTGGCACTCCGCCTGTGTCCACGGACGTTTCCGCCATTACGAAGCAGATTGCAGACGCAACCTCCATTGACGGAAGCCTGCACCGTCCCCCGGAAGTTACATTCCGATGGGGTTCTCTGCATTTCAGAGGGATTGTCACAAGATTCAACCATACTTATACCATGTTTACGGAAAGCGGTATGCCGGTACGGGCAAAAGTCAGCCTGACCTTTAAATCTCTGATATCCCCCAGGGACAGGCGCAGGGCGTCTCCTTTTGAATCGCCGGACCGCACCAAATACCGTACCATCCGTCAGGGAATCGGATTGTGGGATATTGCCGGGATGGAATACGGGGATCCGGATATGTGGAAAATGATAGCCAGAGAAAACGGAATCCTGAATCCCCTGGACGTCAGGCCGGGACAGGTGGTAAAACTCCCGGCCCTTTGAAAGGAGACAGATTATGGCAACCATTACAATGACCAGTCTGGCAGCGAAATATAAAGATTTCAGGGTGCCTGCGATGAAAGTTAAAAGTTCCGGTTTTGATTTGATTGGGGAATCTGACTATGCGGTGGAATCCGTGGAGGTAACCCTTTCCCAGACGGTGGCCAGCGCGGCGGTGATTAAGCTGACAAATGTGTATGACCTGGAGAACCGCAAATTTCGGGACGATGTCAGTTCTGATTTTATTCTGGGGGAACTGGTGGAAGTGGAAATGGGCTATGGGTCTTCTCTGACGTCTCTGTTTTATGGATATGTGGATGAAATTACTTATGAGCTTTCTGAGAGTCCCTCCATCCGGGTGACGGCAGTTGACGTACGCAGGATGATGATGGGAAGCAAAAAGAGCAATATTTCCCATCAGGTAAAAAGCTATTCCGACGCTTTTAATGAAGTAATTAAAAAATATAAACCGGCTTATAAGTCAAAAGATGTGGATGCCACCGATAAGCTGGAAACGGACTGCATTCTCCAGAATGGAAGTGATTATGAGTTTATCAAAGAGGAACTGTGTAAAAAAGCAAACCGGGACTTTTTTGTGCAGGCGGGGATAGTTTATTTTAAGGATATAAAGGCGGAACTGTTTCATACGGTGGAGCTGGAATGGGCGAAAGATATCATTTCCTTTCAGCGGAGAGCTTCCTTTCAGGATGTGGTGATAAAGATTATGGGGCAGGATGTGGATAAAAAAGAAGAAGTTACGGCAGAGGTAAAGGTAAAGGCGGACGATAAGCAGAAATCCCTGGTACAGAGTGAAAAAACAGAAATGAACGCCAGCGTGGAGGATAACAGCGATGCGAAAAAGATTGCGGACCACAAAGCGGACGAGGCCAAAAAGCAGGCCAGGCAGGCCAGCGGAGTATGTATCGGAATTCCTGAGATTCAGGCGGGCGGTCGGGTGAAAATCAAGGACGGAGATGCCAGCCTGATTGACGGTATATATGATATTATGGAAGCAAAGCATATATTTAGCGGGGACGGTTATCGGACGTCTTTTGAAGTGGGAGGCTGGAAACGTTGAATTTTTATGATGAACTGCTGTCAGATAAAAAAGAAGAGAAGACATATCCTGAGATAACGGCGCCGGGGCTTTTAAATGCTATTGTGAAAGATATCTGGGATAAAGACCATATGGGTATGATAAAAGTGGAATATCTGATGGGCGAGAAGGATAAAAAAACATCCGACTGGGTAAGAGTTATGACAGGTTATGGGGGAAACGGATTTGGCAATTACTGGCTGCCGGAAATCGGCACGGAAGTGCTGGTGGGATTTATCCACGGAAACATGAATATGCCGGTAGTGCTGGGATGTCTGTGGAACGGAACGGACAAGCTGCCGGAAGGGGCGGCCAGTGAGAAAAACGAGACAAAAACGGTTATGACAAAGGGCGGCCATAAGATTACCTTTACCGAGACAGAGAATAAAGGGAAAATTACGGTAAACACGCCTAAGGGACTGGAAATCCTGCTGGATGATGAACAGGAAACCATTCAGATACAGGATAAAGGGAAAGAAAACAGCATTCTGCTGGACAGTAAAAACGGCGCCATAGCATTAAAGGCAAAACAGGAAATTACCCTTACCGTAGGCACCAAAGAAGCGCTGAAAGCAGATGCCAACGGAGTTAAAGTTACCGGCAGCACCATTCAGTTAGAAGCACAGCAGAGCCTTAAGACGAAAGGCCAGAGCACCTCTGTGGAAGGAACCAGCATAAAGGTAAAAGCCGACGGAGAACTGGGACTGCAGGCCTCCGGTATGACCCAGCTCAAAGGCAGCATGGTAAAGATAAATTAGTATTTACCTTGAGGAGGTACCCGGCTATGCCGGGAGGAGTCCTGAAGGTTCAGGAGTTGGGAGGAGCCCTGAAGGTATAAGAGGAGGTACCCGGCTATGTCGGGAGGAGGTAATCATGGATCAGAGAAACGGAGTAAAAGCATTTCTTGGAACAGGCTGGAAGTTTCCCGTTGAAATTGACGGGGCAACCGGGCGGATTAAAATGTCCTCCAACGAAGACAGTATCCGGGAGTCTGTGGGTATTATCATCGGAACCAGGCCGGGAGAACTGCCCATGCACCCGGAATTCGGGTGCAGAATCCGGGATTATACCTTTGAATCTGCAGATTATACCACCCTGTACTCCATGAAAACAGAAGTGGAACACGCATTAATCCGCTGGGAACCGCGGATTACGGACATAAAGGCGGAGGTCAGTGATGAACAGATTGATGAAGGGCTTCTGATGATTCATGTCAGTTATGTCATCCGCTCCACAAACAGCCAGTATAATCTGGTATACCCTTTCTATATCAATGAGGGAGAATAAGAACCGGAAGAGATTTGAAATGAGAGAGGAACAGCTATGAAGATTCCGCAGATAGAGAAAATGTCCAGAGAGGACATCATCAGCTATATGAGAAAATGTGCAAAGCAGTATGTTCCGGAATGGAGATACGATGAGGAGCAGCCGGATGCCGGAACTGCTCTGGTATCCATATTCGCTGATATGATGTATGACAATATTAAAAAATTTAATATGTCCGCAGCAGGAGATTTATTCTCTTTCTTTGACGGAGTGAACGCCGGACTGCTGCCCGCAAGTCCGGCGGAAGGATTTGTGGTATTCGGCCTTCCGGAAGGATATGACGGTGAGGCAGAAGTTCCTTTTGGAACCAGGCTGCTGGCGGAATCAGAGGGAGAACAGCTTGTGTTTGAAACCCAGGAGGAGGTACTGGTACGCCCCATGGAGCTGGAACAGATTTTTCTGTCAGACCCAGGAGGAGACGGGATATATGAGCTGTATAACAGGCGCCGGGATGATGTTCCATCTTTTTTTCTGTTCCAGAATGGAGAGGAGAATCTGCAGCGTCATCTGATGTTTTTCTGTTTTGGCCAGGAAATTGCAGTTTCCGCGTACGCAGACGCCGGGCTTTCCCTGGTACCTGCGGGAAAAGGGAAGCATGACAGCTTTTGGGAAGCCCTCTGTGATTCGTCCCGTATCCGTTTTTATTACAGTGTTGGGGAGGAAGAAGAATACCGCATGATTACGGATTATACCTGCCAGGATGGAAGACTCTGTTTTCAGATTCCCGGCGGGCCCAGGGGGTTTGGTCCTGCGGAATCCCTGTCTTCCATGTATGTAATATATGCGGAAATACTGGATGCGGATTATTTCTCCGGAATTTATCTGCAGGAAGTATCTCTGGGCACAGAATGTCTCGGACAGAAACCGGAATTTATTCATGTAAACGGAACGGACCAGGAAATCGAAGAATTTCTGGCCTTTGGGGAACATCCGTCTGTTTATGATGAGTTTTATATCGGAAGCGGTGAAATATTCGGCAGGCCCGGCGCCCGTGTCCGGGTGGAATTTGACCTTGATTTTGTCAGAATCCCCATAGAGGAAATCGTGTCAGGTGTGAAAATAGCCTGGAAACGGATTATGCGGAAGCAGGAATTTGTGCCGGAAGAAGAATATGATATTACAATTCGGGAAGTTATATGGGAATATTACAATGGGTTTGGATGGAAACGTCTCCCGGTGTCCGGCCAGTACGGAAATATTTTTACAGCCGGCGAGGGACTTAAGGGTGTGCGCCGGCAGATGGAGTTTACCTGTCCGCCGGATATCAGCCGGGTACTGGTGAATTCGGCGGAGAATTACTGTATCCGTGCCAGAATTATCCGTATGAATAATGCTTTTAAGACAAAGGGCGCTTACGTGGCCCCTGTGGCCGGAAATTTTTCTTTAAGCTACAGCTATATGAAAACGCCTCTCCGTCCGAAGACCATGATTCAGCAGAATAATATGGAGCTGAAGGAATACGGGACGGAGGAAATGCAGAAAAAAGGGTTTGCAGTTCCCGTGTGCAGGGCGCGGACGGAGGAACAGAAAACATGCTATTTCGGCTTTGGGCATCCCCCTGCCGGAGGCCCGCTGAAAATGCTGTTCGTTATGCATGATACCTTGCAGAATCATCTGTCCGGACTGAAATGGGAATACCTGTCGGCGGAGGGATGGCAGGAAATGCATCCTGCTGACAGTACGGAAGGATTTGCACATACAGGGCTGATTTCATGGTACGGACGCAATGATATCTGCCGGGATTCGCTGTTTGGGGAAAATCTGTTCTGGCTCCGTCTCAGCGGCAAAGCAGGCAGGGAACTGACCAAAACGCCGGAAAACTGTCCGAAAATCGAAGGAATTTATCCGAATGCGACCATAGTTCTTGGGATTGAGACCGTGGAGGAAGTTTTTGGTCTGGAGCCCCGCATGGAAGAAAAAAAGATTCATCTTTCCTATGGAGATATTTCCCGGCTGGAGGTTCGGGTTCTGGGAAAAACAGATTATGAAAACGGTCCGGGGCAGAATCGGGAATTATGGACAGAGGTGGAAGAACTGGGGCCGGACAGCGGCAGCAGAAAGGAATATACGGCAGACCGGCGCGACGGTATTCTGACTTTTCCGAAATATATGGAGGTATCGGGCCGCAACGAACAGGACGAGATTGAAATATATGTGAAATACGGGTACTGCCGGGGAGAAAAAGGGAATGTAAAGGCCGGGGAAATCTCCCGTCTGGACCGGACAGCAGGGTTTATCAACAGTGTAAACAATCCTCTGGATGCTGTCTGCGGCCTTCCCGGAGAGGGCGTGATGGAAGCAGTGGGCAGAAACGCCGGTCTGCTGCGTCACGGCAGGCGATGTGTTTCAGCGGAGGATTATGAAGATATGGCGCGGGAAGCAGCCAGGGATATCAGTATGGTGAAATGTTTTCCAGGCTGTGATGAAACAGGCAGATACCAGCCGGGAGCAGTAACCCTTGTGGTGCTTCCAGGGAGTTATGGAGAGCATTGCTACAGTTTTGAACGGACCAGAAAGAAGATTTATGAATACCTTTCCGTCCGTATGGATGAGAATATTGTAAATCTGGGACGGTTTCATATTGTGATGCCGGAGCTGATTCGGCTGGATGTGAAGGTGGTTCTGGAGCTGGCGCAGGAAAAGGAGATTTTTGCCGCCACAAAGCGGGTGAGAGAAGAACTGAAGCGGTTTTTAGACCCCCTTCACGGGAATTTTTACGGTGACGGCTGGGAAATCGGCACGCTCCCGGACAAAAATCAGATTACCCACGCCCTGAAACGGGTGGAGGGGGTGAAATATATCAGCCAGCTTTCCCTGCGTAAATACCGCAGCGGGCGGTTTGAGGAATACGAAGTCAACGAAGAACGGTTTCTGCCCTTTTACCGTCTGCCGAAAAGCGGCTTTCATGAAGTGGTGGCGGAACCCTGAGGACTGAAAAGACAGAACAGAGGAAGAAGGAGTGCAGGCCATGTTCTACAATTTGAATCTGGATGATAAATCGTATGGAGAAATTGAAGCGGACGCGGTTTTTCAGATACCGGGAAAATGTCCGGACTGGACCAATTACAACCAGTCAGATCCGGGAATTATGCTGCTTGGGCTTCTCTCGTGGTTCAAAGAAATACAGCAGTATCAGATCAGCCGTCTTTGCGGCTGGAAACGTCAGAAATATCTGAAACTGCTGGGGATGGAAAGGAATCATGCAAGACCTGCCCGGGGCTCTGTCAGCCTGGAGCTGGCGGCAGGTTTCGGCGGCAGTCGGATTCCCCTTCTGAAAGGAACCCGGTTCTGCGCGGGAGATATGGTTTTTGAGACGGTTCGCAAGGAATGGCCCCATCCCATCCGTCTGATTGGCGCTTACATTCTGTGCGGAGAATTGCTGGACCGCTATGTGAATATTGGAAATGATCTGGAAAAAAAGATGCGCCTGTACCCATTCGGAGAGTATCCGCAGGTGGGAAACAGCTGCTGCTTTATTATGGACAGGTCCTTTTCTTCCAGGGACAGAACAGTGGTATCCTTTGATATCTGCACAGACTATCAGGTGAGCCGCAATCCCATCGGGGAAGATTTTATTCCCCTTGCCCGACTGAAGTGGGAATATCAGTCGTCAGAAGGCTGGGAGGAACTGCCCGTGGAATCCGATACCACATATGCCTTTCTGCAGCGGGGGAAAATCTGTTTCCGGCTGCCGAAGAAAATGGTGGAGGACGAGACATACGGGGCTTTTCAGATACGTGTTACTCTGATGGAAAATGATTATGATGTGGCGCCGCTGATACAGAATATATATTTTAATGAAACAGAGGTAAAGCAGCAGTATTCCTGGTGCGATTATGAGGATTATGAAGTAATCCCGAAAGAAGGACAGGAAATCCTTTCTGTAAAAACCAGTATGTATCTGGCAAAAAGGGGACAGACAGAACTGTATCTGGAGCAGGATAAGGGATGGACAGTTACGCCGGTGCTGGATAAAGCGGAAGGGGAAGATGGAGACATGATTCTGTCTTTTCGCAGACCGGAACAGGCGGAAAACGGCCGGGTCTTTGCCTGCCGGCTGGCAGCCTGGGAAAATGAATTTCAGGAAAAACGGGAAATTGGACGGGGAAACGGAGCTGCCAGCCAGGAATACCGCCTGGATATGACAGATATTGTATATGATGAGTTTGAAATTATGGTAAAAGACAGTCAGGAAGGCAGATTTTATCCCTGGCGCAGGGTGGAAGATTTTGACGTCTGCACACCGGAGGACGCGGTGTATGTGCTGGAACTTTCGGAGCACAGGCTGCTGTTTGGAAACGGTGAGCACGGGATGGCGCCGGACGGGGATATCCGGCTGCTGCGGCTGAAAACAAGCAGCGGGAAATCAGGAAATATCAAAGCGGGAAAAATCCGGGAATGCAGGGATTTCCCTCAGTTTCTGGTAAAACAGTATGAGATGACCGGAGGCGGCCGGGATGATGAAACCATAGAGGAGTGTTACGGAAGGCTGCGGCAGGAACTGAAACAGATTCACCGCGGCGTCACCGGTTCCGATTATGAAGAACTGGTAAAACAGACGCCGGGACTTCTGATTCTGGACAGCAAAGTGGTGCCTCCCGCCGGAAAACGGGATTCCCTGCCGGAAAATGAGATTTCCATTGTGGTACGTCCTCTGAGTTATAAAGAGCGGGACACATGTCTGAGTGATAAATACAGGCAGAATCTGGAACAGATGCTCCGGAAGCGGAAAATGATTGGTACCGCTGTAAAGATACTGAATCCGGAATATGTGAGTATTTCTGTTTTTGCAGAAATTGTTATCCGGCCCCAGTTCACCGATGCGGAGGAGATGATTGAACATGCGGTGCGTTCCTGGCTGGATGAAACCGTATGGGAAATCGGCCGGCCGGTATCTGCCAGCGCTATTTACGGAATCATTGATATCCTGCCCTGTGTGCGGCAGGCCAGGACCCTTACCCTGGAGGCTGGCGGCCGGGGATATCGCTATCTGGCCAACGGCGACGTGCAGCTTCCGCCCAACGGGCTTCCCTGGCTGAAGGAACTGGATATTCGGATTTTTATGTCATAACAGATAGAAAGATACCATAGACAAGGGGCGATATTGTGGAGCAGCTTGCATATTTTGTATTTAATAAAAAGAGGGATTACGAGTCCGGTTACCGAAAGGGCATTCGTATTACCGAAGGGGGCCTTGCCCTGGAAGAAGGCGTCCGGGAAAGCGGTGTTTTCATTTCACGTCTGTTAGACAGCGGGGAAAGGGGAAACCAGTGGCATCGGGCGGTGATACAGAGCGTTGGGTATGGGGATGATTCCATCCGGTTTTATTTTTACTGCAGCGATGATGCCGAGACTGTGGTGGACGGTGAGATTTACCGCTGGGAAGAGCTGATTCGGAACCAGGAAATCACGCCGGAGAAAAAGCATCGGGCCATGGAGCCTTATCTGGCCCATATCGTACAGAATCCACAGGACATTTTACTGTATCGGGCCAGAGGCAGATATCTCTGGATGGAAATTCAGTTATTCTGCCAGGCAGGGTTTCTTCCTCAAATCCGGCATATGAAAATTTATGCCGGAAACCGCAGTTTTCTGTCTTACCTTCCCATGATTTATCAGACGAAAGGCAGGGAAGATTTTCTGGGAAGATTTCTGGGACTGTTTGAGACCATTTATCAGGATTTGGATGAAAAAATTACAGATTCCGCCAGGCAGCTTGACCCGATGACTGCAGAACCGGAATTTCTGCACTGGATGGCCAGATGGGTGGGAGTTACCAACGGACATCTGTGGCAGGAGGAAAAACTGCGGCTTCTGCTGAGTGGAATTGTCAGGAAAAATCTGATTCGGGGCACCAGAGAATATATGGAATATGTCATTGGAATTTTTACCGGAGAGCGTCCGTATTTTCTGGAATACTGCGATATCGAGCAGTACCGGGGGAATGAAACCGCATACCGGAGCCTGAAACAGTTTTATGCCCATGGCCCCTATGAGGTGAGCGTGCTTGTACGGGAACAGGCGGTGCCTTCCCTGCGGGAGCAACATGCGCTGAAAAAAATGATTGAGGATATCAAACCTGCCCATATCCGGATACATCTGATTATCCTGGGTCAGGGCATTTATCTGGGACAGAATGTGTATGCAGGAATAAACAGTACGCTGGTTGCCTGGGAGCGTGCAAATTTAAACGGTGGGGCTGCGATTCCGTCAATGGTTGGCATGGCAGAGACCGGGGCAAAGGAGGAAAAGAACTATGAAGAATTTGAAGAGCTTTCCATTTGAAAGGAATCGGTATTTTTATGGGAAGCTGCTGTCCGTGGAAGATTTTGAAACAGAGCAGAAATATTTTAACGATAAGCGCAGGACGGTCAACCGTTTCCTTTTTGGCTCCGGTGTGGTCTGCGGACTGGGCGTGGTGGAAGTAGACGATGAAAGCATATCGGTAGAACGGGGACTGGCACTGGATTTTGCCGGCCGGGAAATCGTGTTGGATGAACCGGCGGTGCGCAGAATTACGGAGCTGGAAGGTTATGGGGGAGACCAGGAAGGAGATTTTTATTACCTGTGTCTGGAATATCAGGAAGAAGCCGCAGAACTTATGCATAACGTGACCGGAACCATGGGACGGGACAGCAGTGAATACAACAAATACAAAGAGGGGTACCGGCTGTTTGTAACCCAGGAGGAGCCGGAGCGGGAAGCCTTTTCTCCTGCCCGTCTCTATGAGGACTGCCAGATTGTTTACCAGGGACAGGATATAAAGATTTCTCAGATACTGCCCAGATTTCCGGAACTGGGAAAAGACACGGTTCTGCGGATTGAGGTGGAATATACGGGGCAGCAGGAACTGTCCTTTGAGTACGAGCTGGAGCTTTCGTTTCTCACAAATGGAGAGGGAAACCGGGTTCATGTTTCTTTCCGGGAGGAGGACTGGGAGAAAACAGGAAAATACCAGATGGAAATTCCCCTGAAAGCAGCCTGTGTCAGCAACGTGCAGGCGGAGGCCGCACTGGTCAGCGGCAGCTTTAAACTGCAGATGGGAGGCCGGGAGTACGATGAGGCCGGTCCCTGTGTGAACCGTGTCCGGATCAGCGACCAGGATATTTATGATTCCATGCAGGAGGAATATTATAAAACAGCCATGGATTATATCGTGGGAAATACCTTTCAGCAGGGCATTTATCTGGCAAAGATTTATGTGGTAAGGGCCGGAGACGTCTGTCTGATTGAGCGGATTGAGCCATTGCCCTTTGAGCAGAAAATCATGCATACGGAGATTTCCGCAGCCATGATTGGAAGGCTGACGGAGGATGTGAAAAGGCTGAAGGAAGCAGAACTGCGGGAAACAGAAAACCGGAAAGAGCAGGAAGAGAAAAAGCCCCTGAAAACTGTCTATGGCGACGTGGTCTTTGATGTGAGCCATATGAGGCCGGGGGAAGTGCTGTATTCCGATGAAATTGTACACGGGCTGGGCTTCGGTCCGGTGACCATCGACCTTGGCTATGAAGTGGACAACGGATTTGCCGGCGAGTCTCAGATGGTATTCGGGGATGCTTCCCTGTTTCAGGATAAATATGGATTTGCGGCTTCTCTGGGGGCAAGGCTGGAGCCTTCTATGGGAACCTTTGAAATCGGCCTGAAAATTATCCGAAACAGCAGCGCAAAACTGGTGCGGGTGCACTGGACCGCATTGCGCAATGAAATACGCAAATCAGAATCAGCCAGGAAAAAACGTATCTACATACAGCCGGATAATCCCAATGTATTTACCGGGGACAGCATTGCATTTACCGCAGTTCTGGAAGGATTTACGGACGAGCGGCTTCAGTGGAGCGTCAGAGACCGCAACGGCGGAACCATTGACAAAAACGGAAAGTATACTGCGCCGGAGACTGCAAGTATTTTCCAGATTTCCGTTTCCAGCATGGCTTATCCTCAGGTGCAGGCGTCAACCTTTGTAGTGGTACGTGAGAAAGAGTGAGACAGATATGGTACTTAAGTTTCAGGATGAACAGTATGAGCTGATTTCAAAAATCAAGACCACTGGTTCCGGGGCCATTGATCTGTACGTTGCCTGCGGTGTTTCCGGAGCAGAGGATACCAGGTATACGGTTGCCTGCGTCAGTGATATGGAGCTGGCCAGAAAGCTGGTGCCGGTCACTACCAGAAATAATGTCAACTATACCTTTAAGGATTTTCAGACCAGCTTTAATGCGGACGGCAAATATTATATTGTGTTCAGCCATGCGGATGGAAGAACGCTGCAGCAGGCCATGGAACAGGGCAATTATAATCTGATGGAACGTCTGCAGCTGATGAAAAATATTTTTGCACAGATTTTTCTCCTGAATATGCCGGAGTGTTTTCTGTATGAAGTGCTGCGGAAAGACAATATTGTGGTAGGAGAGGATCTGAGCGTCCGGTTTAATTATTTTTTTACGGAAGTGGATTACTACTGGCAGGTACAGGAAAAAGACTGTATCAGCCGGGTCAGCGGCCTGGTGCAGGAGATGTTTTCCAGGGAGCTGGAACAGAAAAGTTCCAGAGAGCTGATGAAATTTGCCAGGGATATGGAAGAAGGACATTTTGTTTATCTCTGGGACAGTTACGTGGTCTATGACAATATCTGTGAGTCGGTGCTCACAAAAAGCGAACAGCAGGAGTTAAAGCCAGGAAGAATCTGGTGGCGTGCCTGGGAGGGGCTTAAGAAAATCTTTCCGAAAATCCGGGCGGTGCTGGCGACTCTTTTAATTGGCTCGGCGGCTTTGTATCTGCTGCTGACGCTGCCCAATCCGGTGTTGTCAGAAAAAGGAATTTCCTTTCAGAAAATCGGAACCCTGGAAATTCAGGAAACCGGGCACGTGAAGAAATAACAGTTCAGGCAGGAGGGATGTAATATGCAGGGCGGACTGATTGGACGTACAGCCAGGAGGCTGTCACATATTTTAACAGCGCCGTTTCAGGTGGCATTCCGCAAAGCGAAGCGGATGGTCAGCCCGGAATCCTTTTCTTCAAAAGTTCTGAGTGACGTCCGTAAAGGAATCAATCAGAAAAAAAAGAAAAAAGAGCGGACAATCGGGGACTATTTTTCTTTCGGCCATTACTATGTGCTGAAAAGGATGGTATATGTGATTCTGCTGCTGTCAGCCGTTCTTCCGGTTTTGTATGTGAAATTGTTGCATCCCATTCTGGTCTCACAGTTTTTTACAAAAACTATGGTGATAAATTCCCATGAAATGGTGGGTTACAGCGGTAAGGTAGAGTTGGTGTCTCAGGAAGACGGAACGCTGATTTTCAAAGGAGAGATGGAGGAAGGTCGCATCAATGGAAAAGGACAGCTTTATACCTACACGGGAGCCTTGCTGTATGAGGGGAATTTTGAGATGGAGGCTTATTCCGGTGAGGGAGAGCTGTACTATGAAAATACGGATGTTCTCTGTTATAAAGGCACTTTTCTGCTGAATCAGTATGACGGCCAGGGATTTCTCTACGATGAGGCAGGAAAGCTGAAATATAAAGGAGATTTCAAAAACGGTCTTTACGAGGGGAACGGAACCCTTTATTTTCCCAATGGCCAGGAAGAATATGTGGGAACCTTTGCCAGGGGAGAAAAAGAAGGCAAAGGAACCCTTTACGATGAAGAGGGAAATGTGGTTGCCCAGGGAAACTTCGAGGACGGAGAGCCGGAACTGCAGGCTGTTGTTCTGGAGGATGAGGAAGGGAATGTCCTTTATGACGGAACGGTCAACGGAGACGGGGCATACGAAGGGGAAGGAAAACTCTATGAAGACGGGGCCCTTGTGTATGACGGAGATTTCGTAGACGGGAAAAAAGAAGGTTCCGGTACGGAATATGATGAGAACGGCAATGTTGCCTATGAGGGTGATTTTGTCAATGATGTCTATGAAGGAGAAGGAAAACTCTATGCCAGCGAACCTGCCGGGACCGGAAATAATGGAGAAGGGGAGAACTCCGGAGAAGAAGCCGGAAACGGAGCAGGAGAAAGCTCCGGAGGCGGAGCAGACAGTAAGACAGGCGGGAGTTCTGAAGCCAGAGGCAGTAAACCGGCAAATGGAAGTGCAACCGGGAATCAGGCAGGAGGGGCTGAAAGCGGGAACAGCAGCTCCGGAAGCGGAGCGGAAAATTCCGGAAGCGGAAATGGAAACAGCAGTTCCGGCACAACAGAAAACGGAGCCGGAACCTCCGGAAACGGAAGAAATGCAGCGGAGAACGAAGGCGGCGGAGCCGAAACCTCTGAAAACGGAAGCACCGCAGGCGCGGAAAATGGCGGAACACTTTCAGATGATGGAGGCGAAACTTCCAAGAGCGAAACTTCCGAAAGCGAATCTGCCGCAGATGACGCAGCGGAACCGGAAGAAGTCCACAATAAAGGAGCTCTTATATATGAAGGCAGCTTTATTAACGGGGAAAAGGAAGGCGCCGGGACTTCCTATGATGTGGATGGAAATACCCTGTACAAAGGGGAGTTTGTCAAAGGTAAATATGAAGGGAAAGGAAAACTCTATGAAAACGGGAATCTCGTATATGACGGAGGACTGATTAACGGAGCATATGACGGAACCGGAAAATTTTATGATGAAAACGGGAATCTGACGTATGACGGCGCCTGGGTTCAGGGAAAACGGGAAGGGCTTGGAAAAGCCTTTAACGAGGAAGGAAAACTGGTGTATGACGGTACCTTTAAAGGGGATCAGTATGACGGTAGGGGCAAACTCTATGATACGGAAAAAGAACTGCTCATCTATGACGGTTCCTTTGCGGACGGACTGTATCAGGGGGCCGGAAAGCTGACGGATGCCGCCACGGAAATGCTGGTGTATGATGGGGAATTCTACCGGGGACAGTACAACGGAACCGGAAAACTGTATCATACTACCACCGGAAATCTCATTTACGACGGCGGATTTCTGAAAGGAAGGTATTATGGATCCGGTAAATTGTGGGATGAGAATGGAAACCTTCTTTACAAAGGTGATTTTATCAACGGGGTTTATTACGGCCACGGAGTTCGGTACGAAGTCTCTACGGGAAAGGTTCTGGAAGGCGGTCAGTTTAAAAACGGTATTCTGACGGTTCCGGATCCGGAAGGCACCCAGTATGACGATGAAGACGAGGAGAGTCCGGAGGTGGAGACAGCGGAATCTCCGGTGGAACCGGAAGATTCAGATACAGATACTCCGGAAGGAACATGAGATTTCGGAATCATAATTCAGACAGAAAAGAGAGATATTATGTCAGATTATACCAAAATTGCGGATACGGGAAACGGGATAATAACATTGCTGAAAGAAGCGCTGATTCCGGAACTGTTAAACAGTCCGGATCAGATTGGCCTCTGCTCTCCGGAAGACCACGGGGATTTCGCGGTAGGGGTGTGGCTCTATGACGTGAGAGAGGATACCTCCATTCAGGACCATGAAATGGCCAATATCGACAGGAATGCCCAGCGTTATCCATCTACATATCTGACCCTGTATTATATGATTACCCTTTATCTGCAGAGCGATTTAAAATACCGGGCGGTGCAGGAACATCAGATTATGGGTAAAATTATTCAGGCCTTCCGGGATAAAGCAGCTCTGGATTCGGATACGTTTGCACCCACTGATGTGCCTGGAAATGCCAATATCCGTATACAGATGCTGGAGCTGGAAACAGAGGAAAAGGTACGCCTCTGGACCGTACCCAATGCAGCTTACCGAACGTCGCTGTATTATACCGCAGGGCCTGTGGAACTGCAGTCCACCAGAGTGAAGTCTGTAAAACGGGTACGGGAAATCAGTTACCGGTATTCCGGAAAGGAGTCATAAGATGGTATTACAGGAAACCAGCATCCGCCTTTCCAAAGCAGTTCTGTTTCGGGATATGTTCACCGGAACGCCTGTGTCGGCGGAAATCCGGGTTCATTCCCTGTCCGGCGGAACAACGGAGAAGAAAGCAGGAGGCTATGTTCTGTTTCTGAATGTGAACAGCCCGGAAGTTGAAATAGAAGTGGAGTCCCCCGTCTACCAGCGCCGGAAACTTATTCTGAAAGCTGACGGCGGCAAAGAAGTGGAAGAGGTGCTGCTGTATCCTTCTCCTGCTTTTCCGGTGAAGGAGGGGGATACTGCAGTCCGGGGCAGGGCCAGGCCGGGAAGTCTGGTACGGTGTTACCTGGAAGAAGAACAGAGAGGCTGCCGGCTGCTTCAGGATTACAGACAGGGAGAGGCAGAGATTTCCTTTTATCTGAAAAGAGGAATACGAAGTCCGTTCTGGCATATCCGAAAGCGGCAGGAGCAGACAGGGGAATATTTCCATATGAGATATTCGGAAGGAGATAACGAATATTTTCAGCTTTTTCAGCCTCTGACAGGTTCCTGGCAGAAAAAAGATACGATACTTTTTCCGGCGCAGGGGGCCATTGCAGACGACAGGGGAGAATTTTATCTTTTGCTGGGAAAACTTCCCCAGGAAACAGGCGTTCTGCAGTATTCCTGCAAATTTGCGGAACAGGAGATATGCGGAAAGGCAGAAATTATTTCCGGGAAGGAAAATCATATTTTGGAGGAGTGAGGATTATGGGATTATGTGTGACGGGAGGAGCGTCCATGTCCTGCAGCTTTGGCATGGCCCCATCCATACTGAATGTATTGCCCACAGCAAAAACCATGTCGGCAATGCCCCTTGCAACCATAGCAGATAACGTGCCCTTTGTAAATATTACCCCCTTTGGGATGTGCCAGAGCATGGCCAATCCCGCGGTAGCCGCAGCTACTGCCGCGGCCATGGGGGTGTTGACGCCCATGCCCTGTACGCCGGTTCCGGCGGGGCCCTGGGCTCCCGGAGTTCCTCAGGTGCTGGTGGGCGGGAAGCCGGCGGTGGACGATCAGTGTAAGCTGACCTGCGCCTGGGGAGGAATCATACAGTTTACTAATTCGGGCTGCCCCACCGTGCAGCTTTAAAGACAATCAGATTCTGAGGAAAGAAAAATGAAGAAAAAAAGTTTGTATGGTATCTGGGGCATTGTGATTGCCGCGCTGGCCGGGATTCTTCTGGCCAGCCTCTATGGGAAAAATGTGAAATTAAATTATATCGAACAGATTCATCTGCAGGATGGATATCTGTATTATGTAGACCGGGGAGAGAGCGAAAATCTGAAAATTATCCGCTCGGACCCGAACGGAAAAAAGGGGGAAATGATTGCCTTCCGGCGGCATAAAAAGGAGCAGTACCAGATTATCCGCCAGATTTTTTTTGATGATGAAGGCAGCGCCTATGCGTTAATTCAGGAAACCAATGTGAAATTCTGGAACGGGGTCAGCAATAAAGTCTATAAATGTGATTTTGACCATGGCAGGCTGGAAGACACGGAGTATGACATCACAGAAGATACAGGCGTATACAGTCGGATATCTGTGCAGTGTATTCAGAATGGAGAACTCTGTTATATCGGTATTCCGGATACGGAGAAAAACCAGGAGCCGGCCGGGCTGTTTGCCCTGAACCGTCAGGGAGAGAGAAGGCAGCTGGATGAAATTCCTCTGGAATATCCGTATCTGAACGCCCAGTTTTTCTTAAGCGGAAATGGAATTCTGCTGTGGACAGATTATGGAGGAGAGGTTTTTGCCAAAGAGGTGGGAACAGACCGTTATCTGGACATTCAGGGAATCAGCGGAAAAAAAGGCGTGTTCAAAGCTCTTGCAAATGACGGAAAATACGCTTACGTGCTGGATTACGGTTCCGACTGCGTGATACAGATAGATTTGGAGGAACAGACCTCGCAGGTTCTGTTTTCCGGAGAAGATATCCGGGAAGACTACCCGGATTTCACCTTCCGCAAGCTGCGAAGCCTGGACTGTACCGCTTCAGGATTCTGCGCGGGTGTGGAAGAAGAACAGGGAGAACGGGCCATCTGTTCTTATCAGGACGGAACCCATAAGGATATCGCGAAGATTTCCCTCTCACATCATTCCGTATTTCATCGGATGTTATGGGTATATGGGGGAATCCTTCTGGCAGCGTTCCTTCTGGGAGTATACTGGATGGCCCGTGTGAAATACCATCTTCAGACGGTTCTGGTGCGGCTGTGCCTGATTTTCCTGCTGGGACTTCTGGTTATGGATCATTTTCTGGAGCAGTGGATTGGACAGTCCATGCGGGAGCAGCTGGAGAACACTCAGACGGTGTCCCTGTCGGCCCTGGGCAAAGTGCTCAAAGAAGATATTGTGAAAAATATTGAGACAAACCCGGAGAAATTTCCTTCCGGAGACCGGGCTCTGATGCTGAGCCACCATGCCGTCAATAACGGAAAAAGCGTTTCGGAGCTTTCTCTGTATCTTTACAGTGTTTTACACGCAGATGAGGAAGGGCAGCTGTACGTGAGGGAATCCATGTCCGAATACAGCGGCGTTCCGGTGGAATGGGTCTATGCTTCGGAAGTAGCCGAGTCAGTTTATCAGGCTTATGATACCGGGGAAGTGATAAATAAGATGGAGGAAAGCCAGAGCGGAAGACAGAATAATCAGTTTATCCCTATTATTCTGGGCGATGGAACGAAATACGGAGTCCTTGTTGTTTCCGCAGACGGAAATATGATGGATTATCAGATATGGTATTATCAGTGGAATATGAAAAATGCGTCTTCCACCCTTTTGCTGATACTGACGGTGGTACTGATGGTGATTCTGTATATTTTCCTGCGGCCCTTAAAGACATTGAAGGAGTGCGCCGGGAAGCTGGCGGCCGGAGAACTGGGCGTCACCATGGAAGTACATGGACACGATGAGGTTGCGGATATCTCTGCCGCCTTCAATCAGATGTCTCTGGAGCTTGAAAATTATGTGGAAGATATCAGAAGCATGTCCGACGGCTATTATAAATTTATTCCGGCAAAAATCCTGGAGCTTTTGGGAAAGGAATCCATTCAGGATGTAAGGCTGGGAGACCAGATGAAGGGAGAACTTACGATTCTGTCCCTCCATGCCATTGATTACCCTAAGCAGAGCGCCCTTTTGTCCGCAGAGCAGGTCTATACAGACATTAACCGGGTGCTGTCCATGCTGGTGGAACCTATCAATACCCATCACGGGGTGGTGGAGCATTTTGAAGACACGGGGCTGTCGGCATTTTTCACGGTCAGCAGCCAGGAAGCGCTGGACGCCGCCATTGATATCCAGCGGCTTTTAGAGCAGCAGATGCCCGGAAACGGAAGAACCATTGCCATCAGCTACGGACAGGTGATGATCGGCGTTATCGGCCATGAAAAGCGGATGGAGGCCACCGCCATTTCCGCCCATTCGGATCTGGCAAAGGCCCTGCGTTTAAAAGGAGATAAATATGGCGCTCATATTCTGATTACCCATCTGGTTTACCGGCAGATTCCGGATTTTGAGGAACATTATCATGCCAGATATCTGGGAAATATTTATCTGGCGGCGGATCATACGTACGAACGGATTTATGACGTCTACGACGGAGATTCCGAGGAGGAATTCTACTATAAAGAACTTACCAGACCGTTGTTTGAACAGGGCGTAGGGCTCTTTGTGGAAAAGAAATTTTATGAGGCAAGGCTTGTGTTTGTGGAAGTGCTCAAACAGCACCGGAAAGACAAAGCCGCAAAAGAATATCTCTATCGCTGCGACAGATATTATAAGCTGCCGCCGGAGGATGAAGTAGAGACAGTAATTGAGAAATTTTAGTAAAACCGGGAGCGAGGTGAAATAAAATGTCAGGGGAATTAGTGGAAGAACGGAAAGAGAATCAGATGGAGCGGAATGTTCCGTCAGTGCCAATAGTAGAAGGAGGAGGCGGAGAGGGCTCCGGAACAGAAGCCATTCGGCCTTTGCAGAATGAGAGTAAAGGGAATAATATCCACGAAAATGACGGGAATAATGGTCAGCATGTAGAGAATCTGCCGGGCCCAAATCCGCCAGGACCGGGAGCAGGAGTCGGAGGAGGCCAGATTGATCAAAATAATGTTCGACAGAATCATGATGGCCATGTGGATGATGAAGGTGATGACGAGCATATCGGAGATAATGCAGACCATATCGAAGATAATAACAATAATAACAATAACAATCATGTAGAGCCTCCGCCGGGCCCGAATCCGCCAGGAGCGGGAGCAGGAGGGAGCCAGCAGGATAATCCACAACCGGTGAATGAACGGATTAATATGGAAATGGCCCATGCTGTGATGCGGGCAGGAGGGGCCCGGCGTATGTGGAAAGACCATGGCGAAAGAGGAATTTCTTTTCATACAATGAAGGAATTGCTGCAAATGGAAGAAAGGCATAAGGAAAAGGAGAAAGACAAAAAAGATGGAAATAAGAAAGATAAGAAACGGGACATAAATACTCAGAATGGTCTGGTAAGCGGGCTGCTGCATATGCGAGACAGCAATATCTATAAGGCTGTAGTTCTGGCAAGGGAGCTGGAAGGGGGAGGAAACAATCCCTTAAGAAGCGGGAGATTCCAGCGGTTTTTCAAATCTTCCAAATATAACAAGGCGGCAGATTCCCTGAAAATAATCGGTGCCGCCAACGGGGCGCTGGGTACGCTGGATGCTGTGGTGGGCGAAGGTACTTACAGAGATTCCGTGATTGGGAAAGGAATTGGCCTGATCTCCGATTTTATGGCTCTTGTTACTTCTATTCGGGAGTTTGTCATAAAAATTAAGAATTATAAGAAAGGGAAAACGAGGACAGACAAGGCGTTTACTGTTATCGGTATGCTGACAGATATTTTTACTGTGCTGGCCAAAGGCTGTTCCATGGCCAAGACCATAGCAGGCTTTGCCGGGAAAAAAGATGGAATTTTTGACAATGGAGCGCTCTGGGACAGGATTACCCTGCTTATGAACAGCGCTTCCCAAATTGGAGGTTTTCTGGGGGCCGCACGGGGACTGCATGTTACCAGAGCCGGAATTTCAAAGTTAAAGGTTCTGGAGAATATGAGATGGAAAGGCGGAAACGGTGGAGAGGGTATCCAGGCCATTGTGGAAAAATATGAACAGCCCCAGGAGGCTCAGGGAGAGGAAAACGGGGATCATGCTGACGCCGGGGAAAATGAAGACGGGCAGACAGAAAATGGAATTCAGGGAAATGAAGACGAGCATAATGAAGACGGGCGGGATGAAGACGTACAGGATGAGAATAGAGCGCAGGTTCCTGCAGAACAACACCATGAAGATGGCGGAAATCATGTGAACGATGCAAATCCCAATCCAAATCCTCAGCCTGCGCCTGGCGGCGCCGGAGCAGGGGAGGAAGCGCCGCACAGAAGACGGAAATTGAGGCTGCGCATACGACGAAAGAACAGAAATGCCCAGGAGGCAGGGCAGGCGCCCCAGGCCGGAGCGGGGAAAAAGCAAAAGCCTCAGACGGCCACGAAGACGGAGCGGGCGGAGCGGAGGGTTGCTGCCAATAAATTGCTGAACAAAGAGGAAGTCAGCAGCGAGGAGAAAGACAGACTGGCTTCTTACGTGGCAATACACAGAAGAATTGACAGGACGAAGCGGTCTCTGGCCACCACTTCTACAGGGTTGATAGCCGCTGCAATCGGACTTGGTTCCAGTATAGCTATCAGTGTGAATAATAATACGGGCAGCGATTCATCAAAAACAGCGAAGACCTGGATGGGCTTTGCAGCAAGCCTGGGAGGAGTCGGAGCAACCGGTACCAAAATGGGAATTGAGAAACGTAACCAGGAAAAGCAGGATTCCGATGAAGCAGATGCGGTTCAGGCAAGGCTCTGGGGAACCATTGAAGAACTGAAAGATGATAAATACGGTCTGAGAGGAGCCGTGAAAAAGGCAGATACAGCCACAGAGGAAGCGGAACTGGAGGAACCAAGAGCTGTATATAAGAGATATGTGGCCGCTCAGAGTCAGTTTGAAGATTCCGGCGTGAACTACGCTCAGCTTTTCCAGGCCCCGGATCTGAGAAGTTTTAAGAAAACGCTGATATCAGGAATATAATAAATGGATGGTGGATTGGTATTGGAAGGACAGGAAGTATATTTCAAAGAACTGCTGGAGCTGGTGAAGCAGGAAATCAGCCTTTATACCAGGTATGCGGTGCGGCTGCGGGAGGACGGAGGAATCCGCCATATTTACCAGACGAAGCTGTTGAAGGAGGAACTCTCCAATATTCTGGAAAATCCTTTTGCCTATATGGATTTGGAATCTTACCGCCGGGAACGGGAACTTCTTATGCTCCGGTGGCGGGAATTCCATGAGAAGGCTTACCGCACCATGAAAAATGGCGAGATGCTTCCCTTTGAATACATGCTCCGCAGACTGAAGCTCACGGAATTTGAGCAGTATCTGGCCTGTCTCGCCATGGCGCCGGAATTAAACCGGGAATTTGAGCGGCTGTACTGCTATCTGCAGGACGACCTGTCCTGGAGGTATCCTTCCCTGGATTTGTGCGTGAAAATGTATACCATGGACGAACAGGAACAGAACAGGCTGACAGGCCGGACTTTTGTGCGCCGGGAGTTGTTGAGCTGTATCTTTGAAGAAATTCAGAGAGGTCAGGAAAGCGAGCTGTCCTGGAGGCTGAAGCTCCGGAAAGATCTGGTGGCCTATGCATATTTTCAGGAATCAGACCTGCTGAACCGAAAGGTGGAATACCGTCTGAGCATTCCGGATGGAAGACCTGCCCCCACGCCCAATATTAATCATCAGGTCATGGAGGTCATAAAAAAGCGTCTGACAGAAGGAAACCCTGGTCAGAACGCAGGGACGGAAAGAAGGGAGCTCAGGCTGTTTCTTCTGCGTGGTCCCGGAGGAAGCGGAAAAAAGCTGCAGATAAAACTGGCGGCAGCAGCTCTGGGCCGGGGCGTACTGTTTTTTGATCTGAGAATCTTCTCCGGTAAAAATGAAGAACAGATGAGAAATCTTATTTGTAACGCGCTGGTGCGGGCAGTGCTGGATCATGCTTTTCTGACCTTCTGCCACTGGGAAACCCTGTGGGACGGGGAGAAGAAGAACCGGCTGTTTGCACAGGAAATCCTGCTGAAAACCTCATTGTTTTTTCAGGATGCATTTCTGGCAGTGGAAGAGGAAGCGGGGCAGGATGTGTTCGGCGGGGAATATCCCGCCGGCTGCCGGACAGAAGAATTTTCCATGGGATTTCCCTCCATACAGGAACGGAGCCTGCTCTGGAAAACCTTTCTGGAAGAGGCAGGACACGAAAAAGAAACCTGCGGGCTGGAAAGGCAGCAGATATACGATACTCTGGCGGCCCAGTTTGATTTTACGCCGGGAGTGATAAAAGAAGCGGCAGAGCTGGCCTGCCGGGAAGGGGAAATCTACGGGGAAGAAGTTTCCGCCGCCCGTCTGTACCGGGCCTGCCAGCAGAAAATTTCCCACCGGCTGGGAGAGCGCGCCAGCCGGGTCAGGGCGGTGTATACCTGGGATGACCTGGTGCTGGAAGAAGGGCCAAAAGAACTGCTGCGGCAGGCCTGCGGGCAGGTATCTTTTCGGGGAAAGGTCTATGAGGAATGGGGATTTCAGGATAAGATTGCTTATGGACGTGGAGTATCCATGCTGTTTGCAGGGCCTCCGGGAACAGGGAAAACCATGGCAGCTCAGGTCCTTGCCAGAGAATTGAATCTGGAGCTGTATAAGGTGGATCTTTCCGGTGTGCTGTCCAAATACATTGGAGAAACCCAGAAAAACCTCCGGGAAATCTTTGACGAAGTGAAAAAGAGCAGAAGCATTCTCTTTTTTGACGAGGCGGACGTGCTGTTTGGGAAGCGTGTGGATGTAACAGATGCAAGGGATATCAGTGCCAATGCCCAGACTGCATATTTATTGCAGAAAATGGAAGAATATGACGGAATTACGATTCTTGCCACTAACCTGCTGCAGAACTTTGACGACGCCTATAAACGGCGAATCAAATTTATCATCCGTTTCACTTTTCCCCGGAAAGAACGCCGCATACAGCTCTGGCAGAAAGTGTTTCCCAGGCAAATGCCTCTGGGAAGCGATTTGGATATAGAGTATCTTGCGGAAAATTTTGAGCTTTCCGGAGCGGCCATTAAAAATATTGCAGTCAACGCAGCTTTTCTTGCAGCCTCCAGGCAGGAAATCACCGGAATGGAGCACATTATGACAGCTTTGCAGCAGGAATATGAGAAATCCGGAAAAATACTTGGAAAGGCGGAACTGAAAGAGTATTATGTATACAAAATATAAGGCCTGTGCAAAAGAACAGGCAGAACGGAGGACATTATGAAGAAAGCGGAATTGCGAGAGGGGTTACAGAGACTGAAAGCATATCTGGGCGGCCGGGGGTTTGAGAGCATGTTGCTGGAAGAAGGAGCGGAAATGGAGCTGGATTCCCTGCTGCTGCCCCTGGAAATCAACGATGAGCTGAGCATTGATATCAGCTGTAATTTCGTCCATGTTCCGGAATTTGGAGATATGCTCCAGTATTACGGGCATCTGGAAGTGGACGGACTGTTTGCGGAAAATCCGGAATCTTTTACGGAATACAATGTATTGCAGATGCTGAATGCAATGAATCAGATGATTCCGGTGGGACAGTTTCTGTTCATGCAGGAGCAGGCGGACGGAGAGGAACAGAATGTTATTGGAATCCGTTACACTATGCTGACCGCACTGGATAACGAAGTGGAAATGGAAAAATGCGTCAGCGTCATTCAGTTTCTGATGCATATTTACGAGCTGCTCTGCAGCGGTCTGATGCTTCTTCTGGAAGGGGAAACGGTGCAGAGTGCATTGCATATCATAGCCGATGCGATAAATTTATAAAATCGGAGGAGCCCGGCCAGGTAACATAAGGATGAGGGACCGGGCAAAAGGGAGGTTATATGAAAGAACATACAACAAAACGGACTGCGGTGGAACTGGTGCTGACCGGACTGGTACTGCTGTCGGTGGTCCGTCAGTTTTTTCTGGGCAGCTACCACAATATGTTTCTGGGGATTCTGACCCTGATTCTGTTTATGGTGCCCCAGTTTATTGAAAAAGCAGTGGGAGTGACCATTCCTGCGGGACTGAAAACAGTAATTCTGATTTTCATATTTTCAGCGGAAATTCTGGGCGAAATCAATGCTTTTTACATAAAAATTCCCCTTTGGGATACCATGCTCCATACCACCAACGGATTTCTGATGGCGGCTATCGGATTTGCACTGATAGATTTATTTAACAGAAGCGAGAAGTTTTCGGTGAAAATGTCCCCGTACTTTGTGGCTTTTGTGGCTTTCTGCTTTTCCATGACAGTGGGCGTGGTATGGGAATTTTTTGAATTTACCATGGACTGGTTTTTCTACACGGATATGCAGAAAGACTGGATTCTTCCCACCATCAGTTCTGTAAAGCTGGACCCTGCCGGGGGCAATCATCCCATAAAAGTGCCTGTGGAATCTGTGGTGATTAACGGGGAAGAATGGAATCTGGGCGGCTATCTGGATATTGGGATTGTGGATACCATGAAAGACTTAATGGTGAACTTCCTGGGAGCCGTTGTATTCTCCGTAATAGGAATTGTCTATCTGAAACAGAGGGGAAAAGGCAGGCTGGCTTCCTCCCTGATTCCACAGGTCAATGAAACACGGGAAAAAGGGGAGAAAGAGCATGAATAAATCAGTCAGGAACAATCTGTATCTTATCCTGTTCTGCGGAATTACAGGAGCGATGGCCGGAGGCGTTATCTGGACATTTTTAAAAATGATGTCTGTGGGAACTGCATTTTTGTGGGAATGGCTGCCGGAGCAGGTTCCCATTCCCTGTTATACCGTGCTGGTGTGTACACTGGGAGGTATGCTGATTGGCTGTTTCCGCCGGAAATTCGGTGATTATCCGGAGGATTTGGAAACGGTGATGGGGAAAGTAAAAGCGGAGAAGACCTATGACTATTCCAATATGGTCGTCCTTCTGCTCAGCGCGCTGTTTCCTCTTTTGCTGGGCAGCAGCATCGGCCCGGAGGCAGGACTTACCGGAGTCATTGTGGGACTCTGTTACTGGGCGGGAGAGAATCTCTCTTTTGCCCGCCAGAATGCCAGGGAATACTCGCAGGTAGGAGCAGCCGTGACATTGAGCGTCCTGTTCCGTTCTCCTCTGTTTGGTGTTTTTGCCGTGGAGGAAGAAAACCGGGAAAAAGAAATTCTGAAGCTGCCGGGAACCATGAAACTGTTTCTGTATGGCCTGGCAGTGGCGGCGGGAACAGGATTTTATATGCTGCTGTCAGAATTATTCGGCGCAGGACTTTCCGCCATGCCGTCATTTCCGGAAATGGAGCCGGATGTACTTGATTATCTGATGATGGTAATCTATATTCTGCTGGGCTGTATTCTGGCAAAATTTTATTTTATTACCCACGGAGCGGTAAAATGGGCCGCAGGAAAGATCCCTGCCGTTGTAAGAGAGACCGTGGGAGGACTGTGTCTTGGACTTATGGGTATGACAGTGCCGATGCTGATGTTTTCAGGTGAAGAAGCAATGGGTGAGCTGATTGAGGATTACACCATATATCTGCCCCTGACCCTTGTGGCCATCGCATTTCTGAAGGTACTGCTTACTAATATATGCATTCAGACGGGATTGAAAGGAGGACATTTTTTCCCGATTATTTTTGCAGGGGTATGTCTGGGATATGCCGCTGCAATGATGGTGTCCGGTGATGCTGCAGGCCATGGCGTGTTTGCTGCGGCAACTGTGACAGCCGCCCTTCTTGGGGCGATTATGAAAAAACCGCTGGCGGTGACCGTGCTGTTGTTTTTATGTTTTCCGGTCAGACTGTTTCTGTGGATTTTCCTTGCGGCAGCAGCCGGGAGTTTTTTCACAGGTGCCAAATCACCTGTGAAAAAAGAATAAAATGCGCAGCGTGAGGAGTGGAAAAAGCTCCGGGAGAGGCCTCACGCGCGCGCAGAATCCCAGGAGAAGGATTCTGTAATACAGGTGCCAAATCACCTGTGAAAAAAGAAAAAATAAAAAATCAGGAGGAATTCAGTGATGAAAATTTTTACAATTATTCTGGGAGTAATTATGGCTATCTGCGGGGTTTCCTGTATCTGTACGCCGGTAATGACCTTTCTGGAGGCAGGATATTTTCTGGTAATTCTGCTTCTGGTCTATGGAATCGGCGCCATTGTAAGGGCCATTATGGAGAAAAATTACGGACTGCCTTTTCTGTTTGGGATTCTGAGCGTTATCCTTGGCGTGGTGATTATGGTTGTGCCGGGACTGAAGCTGATGACAGACGGAATGCTGATTTATCTTATGGCAGTATGGTTCCTTCTGCAGGGGGCTGTGGCAATTTTCATGGCATTCCGGCAGAAAAATTCAGAAGAAAGCAAAGGCTGGGTATGGGTGCTGATTCTGGGGATTCTCGGAGTTCTGACCGGTATTTATTCTCTGGTACATCCCATGCTGCTGGCGTTTACCTTTGGAATACTGGTAGGCGTTTACTTTATCGAAAGCGGAATCAGCATGATTGTTATGGTATGTTCTGTTCATTCGGAATAGGAAATTAATATGAAAGCATGGAAACGGTGTTATAAAATCCTGAAACGGACAGGTACATTGCAGATATTTATGAGTTTCCTGCTGTTTCTCTGTGCTGCCGGAGCAGCGCTGATGGTGGTGGAGCCGGATATCCGTACTTTTGGCGACGGTGTGTGGTACTGCTTTGTGGCGGCCACCACCATCGGATTCGGAGATATCTGCGTGACCACCGGCATTGGACGGGTGATTACGGTACTGGTAGCCATGTATGGGATTCTTATGACTGCCATGGTGCCCGGCGTTGTGGTCAGTTACTATATGGAATATTTAAAAGTCCGGGAAAAAGAAACCATCTCTGTTTTTCTGGAAAAGCTGGAACGACTGCCGGAGCTGTCAGAAGAAGAACTGGAACAGCTCTCCCGGAGAGTCCGGGAATTTGAGCAGAATCATACGGATATTGGAAGGTAAGTGGGAAACAGGAAATGAATACATTTTTATTGAATACAGTTATTTTACTTGCCCTGGTTGTTGCGCTGGGGTATCTGAATGAGAAAGTGACCGGATTTCCGGATGAAATTGCACTGATGATGTTCAGTATTGTGATTGGCGGCGTCCTGGTGGTTCTGAGTATGGGATTTCAGGGAACAGCGTCAGCCATGGAACTGATAAGAGGAATGAAATACTTCGATCTGGAAAAATTTCTTATGGAAGGGGTACTCTGCTTTATGCTGTTCGCAGGCTCCTGCCATATGCGGCTTCTGGATTTTAAAACCCATGCCAGAACTATTTCTCTGCTGGCAGTGGGGGCCACTTTTCTGGGAGCAGTATTTTACGGACTGCTGTTTTACGGTGCCGGAAAGCTGCTGGGGCTGTCCATGACAGTTCCGGTATGCCTGATGTTTGGAAGTATTGTGGCGCCTACGGACCCCATTGCGGCCACCAGTATTCTGAAAAAGTTCAATCTTCCTCCCGGTATCAGTTTTATCATGGAGGGAGAATCTCTGCTGAATGACGGAATGGGCGTTGCCCTGTTTGTATTTTTTTCCGGTATGGTTACAGCAGAAAAAAGCGGCGGATTCTTTCAGGTCATGGCAAAAGAACTGCTGGGAGCCGTACTTGTGGGTATTCTTGTGACAGCAGTGTGCTTTTACATATTCCGTCATACGAAAGATGAGGCCAGACAGATTTTTGCCAGCCTTCTGGCAGTGTCTCTGTCTTATCTGCTGTGTGAACGTTTTGGATTTTCCGGCGCCATTGCCTCGGTAGTCTGCGGTGTTCTGTTTTCTGCCCTGCGCAATTACCTGGAGCATAAAGGGGAGCCTCTTTCACTGGAACAGTTTGATAACTTCTGGTCTGTTCTGGACACGCTGCTGAATTCTGTTCTGTATGTAATGCTGGGGCTGTCCTTTATCCATATTCTCCAGATGCCCCATGTGCTGATTTTGTCTCTGATTGCTGTGGGAGCAAATCTGGCCGGCCGGGTGGGAAGCCTTGGCGTGTCCTGTCTGTTTGTGGGACAGCTTCCGGATGGATATGACAAAGGTTCTTTTATTAAACTGCTGACCTGGGGCGGCCTTCGGGGCGGTCTGTCCGTAGCTCTTGCCATGAGCGCACAGACTCTGGTGGATGGCAGTACCTGCAATATTATTATGGGCGGAACCTATGCCATTGTATTCTTTACCACCGTTGTACAGGGAATGACCATGCCCAGGGTGTATGAGAGGATTCGGAAAGGAATTAAGTAACTTTAGATAATCTGTTCCTTATAATTTCTTTCCGGTGATGAGACAGCATACATAATCAGGCATATTACTGTCAGGATAACCTCTACCACAAGCCGGGTCAGAATCACGCCGTTCAGTTGCCAGAGATAATTCAGCAGAATCAGGCCGGGAATAAACAGAACCACATTCCGGAGCACGGTAATGGTCAGAGAATTTGCTGCTTTGCCCAGTGCCTGAAAATACGAAGTAGTCATATTGATAATGCCCGGCAGCGGAGCATGAAAACATAACAGACGCAGGAAATGTGCTGTCTGCCGTACCAGGGCTTTTTCATGTAAAAATATGGATGCAAGAGGTTCGGCAAACAGCATAAAAACTGACGTAAACAGGATTCCCAGAACAACGCCGCAGGCAGTGCCTGTATCCATGGATTTCTCAAGGCGTTCTTTCTGGCCTGCTCCATAGCAGAATCCGATTAATGGTGCAATGCCTGTAGACAGGCCCACAGACAGCATAATCGGGAATAAGTCAATTTTATAGGCGATGCCGTAGGAAGCCACAGCATTTGAGCCGTAGAGACTGATATAATTGTTGAGAATAATGTTGGAAACACTCGGCATAACGGTAATCAGCGCTCCGGGAATGCCAATCTTCACGACATCCAGTACCATCTGTTTTTCAGGTTTAAACTGATGAGGCGACAGGGCAATCGACGGATTCCCTGTCTTTTCTTTTTGAATCAGACAGCAGATGTAATATATGGAAGAACATAAAAATCCGATGGATGTAGCCAGAGCAGCTCCGGCTGTCCCCATGTGGAGAATGACAATAAAGAACCAGTCCAGGACAATGTTGACAGCATTTCCCAGTACAATGCCCACGGTGCTTTCCTTAATCAGTCCGAGAGAGCGGAAGATATGTGGAAGTCCGTTTGCAAGCATAATGAATGGCGCGCCGGCAAAAATCACTGGATATTTTCTGATGGAATACGAGCCGGGGGAACTGATTGCCGCGCCCTGGATGGATAATTCCATGTTTCAGATTGTGCTTTCCGGAGAGCTGTCCATATGTTTCATCAGGGATGACGGGAGCATGTATTCACTGGCAGACGGGAGCGGAAATTATATCATCGGAGAGATGGAGCTGTTTCTGGTAAAAAACAGCAATATTTATGCGGAAGTTACAAAAAAACTTACCAGCATTGCTTTTGCAACAAAAATCACAGGGAAGAACTGTATGAAAACAGCCGGTTCATGCACTTTGTGGGCGGGGTTATGGCCAGGAAAATAGAAGCGATTGGAGCGCTGGAAGCTGCTTCCTCCTCATTGCCGGAAAGGGTGGTTTCCTACATGAAGTTTAAATGTGAAGACAGGGAACTGAAAGGACTGGAAAAAGCTGCCTTTCGGCTGCATTGCAGCGCCAGACAGCTCCAGCGTATATTAAATAAATACGAAAAAGACGGAATTGCGGTGAAAACAGGAAAAGGCGCCTGGAAATTAACGGATAAGATCCCGTAATACGGCTTATCGGATTGTCACACTTCCGCTTTCACAGTGGATTTGGATGGATTTCTTTTTCCCGCCGTTCTGCTTCCGGTAGAGAACAGTTCCGTCCTCATCCGGCTCTATCTGTGTTCCGTCTATGTTCAGGTCTCCGTATTCTGTTTCCAGGTCGTAGCTGTAATCAGAAACAGTGTCTGCCAGTCTGAGGGTAACGTCTCCGTATTCCATGTTTACCTCAGCCTGTTTCGGAGCAGCATCTTTCAGAGTCAGATTGCCGGATTCCAGAGAACATGTCAGACGCTCTGCAGTGATATGTTCCACATCGCAGTTTCCATATGCATTTTCTGCCGAAAAAATACCCGCGGTCAGGCTGGAAATTTCCAGATTGCCGGATTCAAGATCAAATATACTGCTGCCGGAAACTGAAATGGTTCCTCCTGTAAAATCTCCGTAGGAAGCGGAAACCGTCAGGTCGTCGCAGGTTATGGTTTTGGCTTCCGTATTTCCGGATTCACTGGAAATATTCAGTGTAGTTCCGCTGAATTCTTCCAGCGTAAGGTCTCCATATTCCAGGGTTACGTCAGCTTCTTTTGCGCTTATCTGCTCCAGTTTCACATTTCCGCTCTCCACGGACATGGTCAGCAGTTCAAAATACTGGTCTGCCGGTACATAGAGATTCAGATAAAAAGGTTCCCGGTTCACAGGATTTCCAAACAGATTGAAAGAAATGGTGTACTGCCGCTGAGCGGAACCTTCCTGAAAGTGAAATACTCCGTCCCGGACGCCGTAATCCGGTTCCTGACAGGTACCGTCCAGCCGGTATTCCAGGTAGAAATCATCTGCCGGCAGTATGGATATATCGGCGTAGTCCAGACAAATGGAGGCGCTGGAGAAATTTTCCAGTTTTGTCTTTTCCAGCGTATAAGGCTGGGGATATTTTTCACGCAGCGGGGAACTGGCGTGAGCGGAAGAACCCTGCCGAATTCCGGTTACAATGATAATACCGGAGCACAGGACGCCGGAAAAGGCGGCAAGGATGAGCATAATGCCTAACAGTCTGTTACGTTTCATAAAAAATCCTCCTTTGCAGATGTATGCGTTCATAATGCAGCTTGCAGTTCAGCTTCTGTTTATTATAACGATACGGAGAGGAGGATGACTTCACAATTATGGAAAAAATCAGTCCGGATGATCCGGGATTTCGGGGTCATGTATGTAACGCTGAAAGGCAATGCGGGGCGTTTTATCTTCCACATAAATAATACCGCATTCCCGGAATCCGTTTTTTTTCAGCAGATGGCGCATGACAGCGTTCTGTTCATGGGTATCAATCCGCAGATTGGGAGTAAAAGCACTGCAGAATTGCAGGCAGTGTTTCAGAATACCTTTCTGTCTGCCGCTGCCTGCAATCCGGTGTATGACTCCATAGGGAAATTCGTTCATCCACTTGCCGTCAATGGTACGGTAAGTGGGTTCTTCTCCGGTAAAGAAAGCAAATACTCCTGTGATTTCCCCTGCGGCTTCCATCACGAACAGGCTGCCCTTTCGGATGTCTTCCCGGAGGGTGGCCGGAGAGGGTTTGTCTGTTCCCCACTGGCCGGGATTTCCCATCAGTGCCATCTGCTGCCTTGCATGGGCGTAAATGGGAAGAATGTTTTTCAGGTCTTCTGATTTTGCTTTTCGGATGTTCATATAAGGCTCCTTTGCAGGAAAGGGGGGGAGGTTACACTGCCTCCCCTCGGTTGAGGTTCTTCTGAGCGGTGGACAGCATCAGTTTAATCCGGTTCAGCTGATTGACTTCGGAAGCTCCTGGGTCATAGTCAATGGCTACAATATTGGAAAGAGGGTACCGGTGGCGGATTTCTTTGATTACCCCTTTGCCCACCACATGATTGGGCAGGCAGCCAAAAGGCTGGGCACACACAATATTGTTGGTGCCGGAATGAATCAGCTCCAGCATTTCGCCGG
>Ga0137306_100761_pt1 | contig 39777 bp, 36 predicted proteins | sample Inofroosms_March_FD_97187 | JGI IMG/M metagenome (GOLD analysis project Ga0137306, IMG submission 97187) | Mouse cecal microbial communities from Vienna, Austria - N-Acetylneuraminic and N-Acetylglucosamine D2O microcosms_March | ecosystem: Host-associated > Mammals > Digestive system > Large...
GCGGACAATGTGTGCAGGCATGGTTACTTTTCAAAAATCTGCGCATCCTAAGGATGAGGTGAATCATATGAGATCTATTTGGAATAAACAGGTTTGCATCCCCGGGAGAAATCGTCTTTCCGGAGATCTGGACACGGAGGTGGCGGTTATCGGCGCGGGGATGGCCGGGATCCTGACCGCCTATTATCTGGCCCGGGAGGGAAAGGAGGTGGTGGTGCTGGAGGCGGCGTCTATTGGCAGCGGCCAGACTTGCGGAACCACGGCCAAGATTACGTCTCAGCACGGTCTGATCTATCACAGGCTCCTTACGGACCGGGGCAGCCACATGATGAAGCTTTACGGGGAGTCTAATCAGAAGGCGGTCCGGGAGTACGGGCGGCTGATCAAGGACCGCTCCATCAGCTGCCATTTTGAAAAAAGACCGGCTTTCCTCTATACTATGGAGCAGCAGAACGCAGTCCATTTGGAGGCCATTGCGGCCAGACAGGCAGGGCTGCCCGCTTTGGAGGTTATTGAGACGGAGCTTCCTTTTTCCGTAAAGCGGGCTCTGCGGTTTGAGGATCAGGCCAGCTTTCATCCCATGAAGTTTATCGAGGCCTTGTCTTTGTCCCTTACGGTTTTTGAGCACACCCCGGCCCTGGCGGTAAAGGGCCATGCCATCAGGACACCCTACGGAACCGTTACCGCAAGGAAGATCGTGTTTGCGTGCCACTACCCGTTTCCCCTGATTCCGGGATACTATTTTGCCAGGATGTATCAGGAGAGGAGCTATGTGCTGGCTCTCCTGGGAGCGCCCCGGCTGGATGGCATGTATCTGGGCGTTGACCCTGAAGGACTGTCTTTTCGGCGGGCGGGTCAGACCCTTTTGCTGGGAGGAGAGAGCCACCGGACAGGCGTGGAGAAGAGCCACCCCTACAGGGCCCTGACAGCTTCTGCCAACAAGCTGTTTCCCCAGGCCAGGGTGTGCGCCAGATGGTCTGCCCAGGACTGTATAACTCTGGATTCGGCGCCCTATATCGGACGTTTTTCCAGGAGGGAACGGGACTGGTATGTGGCTACCGGGTTTGGAAAATGGGGGATGACCCTGTCCATGGTGTCTGCCCATCTGCTGACGGATCTGATCTGTCAGAGAACATCCCCTTATGAGGCTCTGTACTCGCCCCGGCGCTTACCGGTCCTGTCGGCCCTGCCAAGGCTGGCGGACCATATGGTCCAGTCGTCGAAAGGCCTTATAAAGGGCCTGTCTCCCAAGATTATGCGCTGCCCCCACATGGGCTGTAAGCTGTCCTGGAACGGGGCTGAGTCTACCTGGGACTGCCCCTGCCATGGGTCCCGGTTTGACAGCTCGGGAAAGCTTATAACGGGACCGTCACAGACTTCCTGCCATTGTCATAAACTGATACCATAATAAGGATATCAGAAAGGAGCCGTTATGGCTTGCTCTTATCATAACCAGGCTGCAGGGTCACAGAATATGCAGTCCGGCTCTTATGCCTTCCCATGCCCAAACACCGGCGTGGGAGGCATGGAACACTACCCTGTGGGCATGGGCTATGTGCCATGGCAGCAGTGGCAGCAGACGTATTCCCTGGAACAGGGATTTCAGAGGGGGACGATCTTCCCGGATCTGGATCTTACTTTCAATATGGGGAGGTGCCGCTGATGCCAGTTTATGATCAAAACCAGCTTCTTTCCATCATCGACCAGGCCAGCTTTGCCATGGATGATGTACTCCTCTACCTGGACACCCACCCCTGCGATAAGGCGGCGCTGAATTATTATCAGTATGTAAGGGATCTGCGCCAGAACGCGAAAAATAATTATGAGGCCAATTTCGGCCCGCTGACCGTTGATCAGGTCCGCTCTGACCAGTACTGGACCTGGGTTCAGGGCAGATGGCCCTGGGAAGGGAGAGGAGGTGCTAGCGTATGTGGAACTATGAAAAACGGCTGCAGTACCCGGTAAATATCAGCCAGCCTAATCCGAAGATGGCCCAGTTTATCATGAGCCAGTACGGCGGACCCGACGGAGAGATGGGGGCTGCCATGCGCTATCTCTCCCAGCGTTACGCCATGCCTTATGATATCGGCAAGGCGGTCCTTACCGATATCGGCATATCGGTATCCATATGGCCCTTTTTTCGGATCACGGCCGTTTCCGGCACCCGGACGCAGAAATGTTCTCCTTTCCCCGATGTCTCAAATTTCAGCCCGATGCCAAAGGGAAGGGATGTGAGCCATATATCCAGTTTATGATCAGGATATATGCAGATCTTCTCCACCAGTTCTCCGCACAGGATCTTGTGAGAACATGTATGAAGATCCAGGATCTCATCAAGGGCTTTCCTGTACTGCTCCATACCGTCCCCGGGCCTTCCACTGGCTTTCTCTTCTTTTCGGGCCTGCTCAAGCCTCTTCTCCAGCATATCCAGCTCCTTTTCATACCAGGTATTCTGATCTTTCAGCTCTTCTTCGGTAATGATGCCTTCCAGCAGAAGATCTATGGCTTTCCTCCTTTTCCGGCGGATCCTTTCTGTCTCTTTTCGAATCTCCTCTGTGCCGGTCTCCTTAAATGATCCTCTTTTCACTTCCCGGATTTCCTGAAGGATTTCTTTTTTCAGCCTCTCCTGATCACAGCGGATATGGCTGAGGCAGAATCCCATGCAAAACAACAGCGTCTCATCTTTTATCTGCAGATTGCTGCAGCCCATCCACCGGCCGGTTCTGTCCTGTTTCGGCGCACCGTAATTCACCGCCGTACAGCAGCGCCACGCCTGATATCTTGTTCCGTTTTTCAGATTCCTGTAACGGCTCACATACTTTCTGCCGCAGATCCCGCAGTAAAGCTTCCCGCTGCACCAATATCGGTTACTGTGTCTTTCTCCTCCTTCCCTTTCCCTTTTGCGGCGCTCCAGTTCCCTCTGTGTCCTTTCCCAGAGAGAACGCTCGATGATCGGTTCATGGTGATCCCGCAGGCAGACCATCTCCTCTTCTCCCCTGTTATACTTTTTCACATGAGTCAGATAATCCGGTGTGATCGTCTTCTTCTGGCACAGGTCTCCCACGTATTTTTCATTTCGAAGGACTTTTAAGATCACTGCATTGGACCAGGCGCCTGATGTGAGGGAACCCATCCCTTCTTCCAGAAGTTCTCTTGCGATCACATGGGTTCCCTTTCCCTCATCGGTGTATTTATGAAAGATCGCCCTGACGATCCTGGCCTCTTCTCTGTTCATATACAATTTGCCGTCCTTCACCCGATAGCCAAGGAGATCCCTTCCGAACACCACTCCCTGCTCCATGCGCCGCTTCTGCCCCCATTTGACACGTTCGGAAGTCTTTCGGCTTTCTTCCTGGGCGATACTGGCCATAATGGTCAGGCGCAGCTCCCCGTCGGAATCCCTGGTGTCAATATTATCAATAGTAAAGATCACCCCTACTCCGATCTCTCTCAATCTTCTTGTATAAGACAGAGTATCCACTGTGTTTCTGGCAAAGCGGCTTACTTCTTTCGTGAGAATCAGGTCGATCTCCCCGCGAAACGCAGCCTCCATCATGGCATTGAAACCTGCCCTCTTTTTGGTCTGGGTCCCGCTGATCCCTTCATCATAATACACGCTGTTCAAAATCCAGCCCTCATGATTACGGATGTACTCTGCAAAGTAATTTCTCTGACTGGCAAGGGAATTTGCCTGGTCATCTTTGTCTGTGGACACGCGGCAGTAGGCGGCTGTCTTTAGCTTCCGGATCATGTTTCACCTCCGTCTCTCAGATATGATTCAGCAGGCAGGCCAGCTGACTGCCGGTAAGCAGCTCCTTTTCATACAGTTCTCTGTAGATTCCTCTTTTCAGAGCTTTTTGAAATTCATTCATCTGCCGGCTGTTTAACGGGATTTCCATGAAGCTGCCTGCCTCTTTGGCCTCATCGATTTCAGCTCTGCTCTCTGACATGTGTGACACCTCTGGTCCTGTTTTACTTTACTTTATGCGATTCTCCCCCATATAAGAAGTTTTTCTCTTCTTATGAAAATTTCTCAAAATAAGCCGATATATAATGTGAAGAACACGTTTTCCGGCACATGGAAAGGAAAAAGATATGTCACAGATAAAAACTACCGGTACGGTTTCAGAACCGGCTGTCAATACAGATAAAGAACTTCAGCTTGCCAGACAGCAGGCAGAATTAAAGGGCGGTGAGACGCTGATCCGGGAACTTGCCGGGATGACCGCCAGGCAGCGGGAAAACGTCCGCTCGTCCCGCACAGACACCGGGCAGGAACAGCCCAAAGATACTGCGGAAATCTCTGAGACCCGCAGGCGGCTCCTCTCTGATGGAACGGTTCCCGCAGATGAGCTGCTCAAATGGGTGCTGGAGATGGCGGGAGAAGACTGGGAAGCTTTTCTGGAATGGCTGCCGGACCCGGACCTGGAGCTTCAGGAACAGCTCCAGGAGCTGTCAAAGTTGTATCTCACCCTCCTTGAGGCGGTTTTGAAACATGCGGAAGGGGACAATCTGAAGGAACAGCTGGACCGTCTGGATTCTCTGCTTGCTCAAAAACTGAATCTGGTGATAGATAAGAGTCTGGAGCAGCTGACCTCTCTTCTGGAAGAGACAGGGCAGAGCGCAACCATGGACAGCATCCGGTCCAGCCTTTACAGGCAGACTGCCGGGCGGACCATCTCTCCCCAGGCTGCTCATATGCTCTTTGCCCAGAGTACCCAGACCAGACGTGCCGCCGCAGCAGGAAGCATCCGATCTCATACTGCCCCTTCCCCCTTTTCCGGGGAAGGAATGATCTATCAGTCATCGGGAAAGCAGAACGTCCGGTTTCGGCAGACCTATGATACAGAGCAGACTTCCTGGAAAGAACAGCTCAGACAGAGACAGGTAATCATCAGAAACGCAAAGAAAGGCATCGTGGAAAATACTTTCAGACAGGGAAATCCCGTCTCCTGCTCCGCCAGAGAGCTGGAGAGAGCCAACAGGTTTGCCGCGCATATAGACGGCAGCGGCAATCTGTTTAAAAATCCCGGCATCAGCGCCAGAAACGAGGAAGTAACCGGGCTGCTGGCCGCCGTTATGTCTATCAAAGGACAGGTCTACACCGAAAAAAATCAGGGAGCCCGTTCCATTTCCTTTACCATCGAACGCGCCATCGAAAGAATCGTTCATCAGTACCTGAGAGAAAAGGAGGCCTCCAAAATATATTACCGCATTCTTACTGCCTATAAACAGACGAAAGACCCCAGAAAGGCCATAGAGGAAGGGCAGGACTATGCCCTCCGCCAGTTCCGGGAAAAACAAAAAGACCCTGTCTGTCAGAAATCTCCTCAGTATTCCAGGGAATCCGGTTTTTTCCGTACCCTTTTAAAGGGCCTGAGCCCGGAAAAAGAATTTGCCATGGGCATCAGTATCCTTCAAAAGGACTGGCAGAATTTTTTATATTCTATAGGGAACAGACAAGGTTCTTCCTGTTTGTCAGGGATCCAGCTTCACAGTCCCTGGGGACTTCTGGCCGGTGGGAGAACTCACGGGACAGGCAGGGCGGAAACTGTGGGAAAGGTCTTGCTGGGAGCCGCGGCGGCTGTTATCGTATGCGCTCTGGCTCTGGCGTGTTTCCGTTTGATCTGATTTAGATACAAAATGCGGCCCCGCTATCTTTCCGGAGCGGAGCCGCATTTCGATATTGATACAAGACTACCTGCAAAGGTATCGTCCTGCTTTTCTCCCAAAGCCAGGGCCCGGCAATTGATCAACTACAGCAAATTTTCATCTGGCGTTTGTATAAATTTGAATCATGTCATCTTCTGTGAGGATTTTTGCTGAGCCTGTACGCCCTCCACAGGCTGCCATACATCTTCTGGCCATTTCTTTAATCTGTCCGTCTGACGGATCAATCCCCAGCTCTGTCAGATTCACAGGCATACCGATCTGATGATGGAAATCCTCCATTGCCTTGATACCGGCTTCAGCAATCTCACTATCCGTTCCCTGTATTGAGATGCCCATAACATTTCTGGTATATCTGACAAATCGCGGCAGACAGCCTGATTTGCGGTGAAGAAAAGACAGTAGGGCGACAGACATAATCGCCTGGGGATATGGGGGAGCCTCCTTAAAGGAATATATACAAACAGGGTTGTACCATATCCCCCGCCGTCTTAATCCCTCCTCTTATAAATACCTGCGGACCTCCCCCACCGTCATCCCTGTCTGCTTCTTAAACACCTTATAAAAATATGTAGTGTTGCTGTATCCCACCGCTTCCCCGATCTGCCTGATTGTTTTTCCGGAGTCCTTAAGCAGCGCCAACGCCTCCGCCACGCGGACTTTGGTCAGGATCTCCACAAAGGTCTCGTTCAGCTCCTGCTTCAACAGCCGGCTCAGATAGAAGGGGCTGATCCCCACCAGGGCTGCCACATCCTCCAGGGAAATATTCCGCGAATACATTTTCTTAATATAAAGAAACGCTTTTGCCACATATTCCCACGACTTGTTCATGGGATGAAAAAGAAGTCCGGCCAGCTGGCAGACAGCCAGGCACAGGTTTTCATTCAGCTCCTCATAGGAAGCGCAGTTCCACAGAGTTTTCCAGGCGCCGGGAATATAGCCGGACTCGTAAAGAGGCGAGGAATAACGCTTCGCCATCTCCCTGTGGAGGAACAGCAGAAAATAAGCGCTGCAGGTTTTCATGGCATCCAGGGGGACCTCCCTGGCTTTGGCCTGCAAAAGGAGCTTCTCTATCCCGCGGCAGCACTCCTTTGTTTTGCCGGAGGCCAGGAGTCCGGCCAGATATTCTTTCTCGTCCCGGAACACATTGTGGATATGGCCGGCAATGCCGTATTCGAAAAAAACACTCCCGGATCCTGCTTTCCTATAAGCGCCGCGCTGCTTTCTTTTTGGCCGTCCGGCAGCTCATCCAAGGTAAATTTCCATGTGCTTACCCCAAATAAAAGAGATCGGTTCAGGCTTTCCAGAAGGTGGCCGGCCCACTTCCTGTGATTATCCTCCCCGATGCCGGATCCCGGAATCAGATACAGCAGCAGATCCTGATAATGGGTTCTGCCGATACACAGACACACCTGGTTTAAGGAGACGATTATCTCATCGCCCGCCTCCTGTCCCACATCCTTATTGGGTTTCCCGGCTGCCTCACTGTCACTAGAATGCCTCCCTGATATTCCTGATTCAGGGACCGAAGAAAAATCTGGGACGCGCGGCTATTGATCTCTCCCAGAAGAATAGACGACATAATATCATGTTCCGCCAGCCGGTTGACTTCCCCTGTCAGCTGATGGATCATTTCTTCCGACGACTTCATCTGCCGCTCTTCTCCCAGTGACTCCAGGATTTTCCTCATGGTTTCAATGAACACCGATTTTTGAACCGGCTTTACCATATAGTCAACAACATTCAATGAAAAGGCCCTTTTCGCGTATTCAAATTCACTGTAAGCAGAATGAATAATGATCTTCATCTCAGGATAACGGTTTCTGAGCATGTCAAGGGCATCCAATCCGTTTATCCCCGGCATATTGAAATGTCCACGATTACAATATCCGGGCTGTATTTCCCCACGCCTGCCACAAAATCCACGCCGTTGGACACGCTGGGAAATATCCTGAGATCCGGAAAATGATTTTTCAGCAATGTTTCCAGAGCTATACATTCGATCGGTTCGTCATCCGCGATCAGAATTCCATAATTACTCACAGCCATTTTTGCGGTTCCTTTCTACTGTCCGTTCCCGCAGGGAAGCGCCATTGTGATCTCTGTCCCCACGCCCGGAACACTTTTAATCTCCATCTGTGCCCTGCCATGGAAGAAAATCTGAAGCCTTGTGTATACATTGGAAAGCCCCAGTCTCTGTTCCGAATGCTCTGACTGCCTCATCTCCCTGCGTACCTGCTCCAGTTCTTCCTGTTTCAGCCCAACTCCATTGTCAATGATCCTGATAGTCCCTGTTTGTCTCTCGGAATCATACTCCGTCTTGATGGTTATATACCCATCCTTCAGATACATTCCCACCCCATGGGTAATGGCATTTTCCACCAAAGGCTGAAGGATCAGGGCGGGAACCGCAATATTGTGGAACCGCTCGTCCAGATCAAAGGTAAACTGGATTCTCCCTCCAAAACGATGCTCCAGCAGCAGCACGTAGGTGCCCAGATTTTCCATCTCCTTTGACAGCGTCACCTCCCTGGCGGCAAAATCCAGCGCGTACCTTAAAAAGGCCGCCGTGGAATCCAAAAGCAGAGATGTCTGCTCCGCCTCCTCCATATAGGCAGTCTGAGATATCATATTTAAAGTGTTGAACAGAAAATGAGGATTGATCTGCATCTGCAGAGACTTTAATTCGCTGGTTCTCAGCAGATTGGTGATCTGCAGATTTTCTACCTCCTTCTGCTGAAGCTTAATCTCAATGTCCGCGTTTTCCCGGATGATTTCCATCTGTCCACGAATCGTTTTCAGCATAGCGTTGAAAACTCCCACCAGAATATTCATCTCTTCATTGGACGCGGAACAGAGGGCCACCTCTTTGTAATCCTCCACATCCTTTAAGCTGTATCCCTGGATCAAAGAGGTCAGTTCCGTGATGGGGTCTACAATCGAGCGGGAGAGGCGCACAGAGTAGATCATGTCCGCCCCAACCATAAAAAGCAGAAAAATACCGGCCAACACGATAAAAATCTGCTGGGTAACCTGCAGTTTTTCCATCCTGACTCTGGTATATTCCAGAATCTGGTAATTAAGGCCGCGAAACCCGGCATTGACGGCGCGGTAAATCTCATCCGCCCTGTAATAAAGCCGATTACGCGCATCCGGCTCCCCGGTCTTCAGAATCTCTTCCAAAAGTGTGCCGTAATCACCCAACATCCCGGCCACATCCGAGATGTCCCTCTGATACACGGAATCAATCCTGATGGCCTGAAGAATACTTACAGAACCTTTGAGAGTTTTCAGGGACTTATCCCAGGAAGACAGGACAGAATAGTCTCCCCTGGCGGCGTAGGTGGTAAGTTCCGAATGAAGGCTTTCCAGATCACGGTAAAAGTGATGCAGTTCCAACTGCTGTTCCCCCAACTGCCTGTACCGCGTACTGGATACAGAACAGAAGAAAATCGTATTGACTGCCATAAGGAATACAAAGAAAATATTCTGCGCGAAAAATGCATTCAGTTTGTACTTTGTGGTATTTGCAGAAGATTTCCGTTGTACAGATGCCATGTCACACCCTCGCTTTCATACGCCTTTATTCCCTCTAAGTTTTCTTTCGATATGCTGATATTTTCAATATAAATCACATCTTTCTCCGGCAGGGTCCCTTCCTGATAGTTCTTCAATACCTCCACCGCCAGCTTTCCCATAATATCGGATTCCTGAATGATTGTGGAATAATACCTCCCTGACGCTATATGTTTCAGGATCTCATCCGGATTGCCGGAAACCACCACCCGCATTTCATCATATCCCTTTCCCATAGTATCGAGAAGTTCTCCCGTGACAATGGAGGAATACCCCTCAGCGCAGAATATGCCGTTGATCTCCGGGTTTTCCTCCAGAATTCCGGGCAGTTTCTCGCGTACCGTCAGCAGGCTGTAATTTGCCTCCAGCACCGTCTCCACATGGCAGTCCGGGTGGAGAGCCAGCTCATCCTGAAATCCCTGAAGCCGCAGCTGCTGATTCTCACTGGAACCGTTTCCGATGATAACTGCCGCATAAAGGGGATGTGAGATATTTTCCGTCATATCCTTTCCGGCCAGCCGCCCCATCTCATAATTGTCGGCTCCGATATAACACAGCCTGTCTATGTCCGCATTGTCGTTGTCAATAAGAACGACAGGAATATCCGCTGCCCTGGCCTCTTCAAGCGCCCGGACAATCCTGGGATCGCTTTCACCCGAGGTGATGATCCCGTCGGGACCCGGACAGATCTCCGACCGGATGGCCTCACTCATGGCCTGGGCATCTGATTCCATAAACCCGACAAATTTTGTATTGGTATGGTACGCATCATCGGCCTGCGCCATCCCGTAGGCGATGCTCCCCCAATACCCGGCATTGGCAAAGGGACTGATAAATGTAAATCGATAATTACAGGAGGGGAGGTCTGATTCCCTGCCGCCAGGCGGCAGCACCGCGCAGAAAAAGAAACAGACAAAAACAGAAAATAACAGCATCAGGCAGTTAAACATCTTTTTCATAATCCGGGTATCCTCTCCGAAGCAAGGTAAAAGCCTTTCCATATTTAACTTAGCATAAATAGAACGGAACTTCAAGCCGGAACATTACCCCGGCATGATCTGCCTTTGCTGTATTGCAAGATTTTGCACAAGTACAAGATTCTGCACATTTTTTGTCAAACATGTACAGACTGCTGTCAAAAACTTGGAGATGTAATGTAAGATATGGCAGGATATGGCGGCCCTCTGGTAGCTTTCGCCTATACGTCCGGCGCGCGGAACTATCCCGCCACCCTGACCTACACCATAACCCAAAATAAACCCATCACCCTGACAGCGCCTGACGGAACCGTTCTGAAGGAAAACTATATGGCAAATTATTCGTGCAACAATCAGGTAGAGGATGAGGAAACCGCCAAATTTGAATCCGTTATTGTAAAAGACGGCATCAACTATCAGTTCTACAACGCAGGGGCCGACGTGGACAAACTTGTAGTATGGTTCCACGGCAACGGGGAAGGCGACCTGCTGGGGTCCGGCAATAACGTAGCCCAGATCCTCGCCAACAGAGGCGGTGTCGCGTGGGCCTCGGAAGAGTTTCAGAATATTCTGGGCCGCGCCCATGTAATGGCGTTCCAGGCCCCTGACACCTGGTATTATGCTCAGCGTGACAACCTTCTTGACAAAGCGGCCGCCGAAATCAAAGAGGTTGTGGAAAAATACCATGTGAATCCGGACAAGGTTCTTGTATCCGGCTGCTCTGCAGGAGGCTACATGACTTCCAGAATGCTGATCGCCCATCCGGAGCTGTTTAAAGTAGCTATCATCAACTGCCCCGCCTATGACGTGGCAAGCGACAGAGGCGGCGAAACTCCTACGGATGAGGAACTGACGGCCATCAAAAATTCCAATATCCCCATCTGGCTGGTACAGGGCGCCACCGACAGTTCCGTCGCCACCGACAAGTGTTCCAAGCGTCTCTTTAACATTCTGACCCAGGGAGTGCCGGTTATCCAGACCACTGTGAGACAGGATCTGTGGCAGAACTCCGACTTTACCACCAGCGAAACCGCCGACGGCAAATACAAATTGTCCCTCTATGACACCACAGAAGACAATAAGCTGAGATTTGCGGAGGATTATGACCAGGATGGTATCATGACCGAGGTACAGTACAGCAACCACTGGTCCTGGATCTATTCGCTGAAGAACGACCCCCGGGCCATTGACGGAACCCATATCATCAACTGGGCCGCCGAATTGTTAAATCAGTAAATTTTAAATGAGTGGGAGCATTTCGATACCGATACAGGTACGGAGGAACTGGCCCATCTGGAGATCGTGGCCGCCATCATCCATCAGCTGACCAGAAACCTGACTCCGGAGCAGATCGAGGCCTCCGGCTTCGGACCCTACTATATCGACCACACTACCGGTATCTGGCCTCAGGCAGCCGGCGGCGTTCCCTTCAACGCCTGTGAATTCCAGTCCAAGGGCGATCCCATCACGGATCTGTTCGAGGACCTGGCGGCAGAGCAGAAAGCCCGCTCCACCTATGAGAACATCCTCCGTGTGGTCAAAGACCCTGAAGTCTGCGATCCGATCCGCTTCCTGAGAGAGCGTGAGATCGTCCACTTCCAGAGATTCGGCGAAGCCCTCCGGGACGTGCAGGATCATCTGGACAGCCGGGACTTCTATGCCTTCAACCCGGCGTTCGACAAATCGCCAAACAGCCCCGTCTGATCACATGGCAAAGCCGCGGTAAGCGGAAAAGACAGACAGCAGAAGCCAGGGCCCCGGATACAGAGAAAAGCGGTATCCGGGGCCCTGGCCTGTCATGTTTTTACTCAAAATAATCGATAGGATCTACTTTTTTGCCTTCGTGTTCCAGCTGGAAGTATACATTGCTTCCCTCTACGGAATAATACTTGGTAGGCTCTGCCACATAACCAATAACCTGTCCTGCTTCCAGATATTCATTTTCCACTACCTGGATCTCTTTTAACTGCCCGCAGGTGGCCGTATAGTCATTGCCCAGATCCAGAACGATGAAATTGCCCAGCTCCTCATCTGCGCTGACCGCCACTACCCTGGCGTTGGCGGGAGCAGCCACAGGCTGGCTGACCTCTGCCTGGATGACTACGCCGGGATTCACCTGATACTGTTCCAGTGTGGGGAAATAGATGGTAGTATCCATGCTGTAATCCAGAAGCACATTGCCCCTCACCGGCCAGGCCATTCTGCTTGTATCGGAAAAATCCAGTACAAGAGACACTGCATTCTCCATGCCGGAATCAACCTGTGCCGCATCCGGCGCTTTTGTCTGCTCTGTGTAGGAGATCCTTTCCGGTTCCTCTGCTGCTTTTGTGGTCTCTGCAGGTTCTGTCTCTGTCCGGTTATTGATATGAGACTCCATCTGCTCTTTCCGGGCATCCGACGTTCCCGCAATCTCTGTGGGCATCTTCTCCTGGTCCTCTTCGGCGATCACTACCCCCTGCTGATCCTGCATATAGGGATTCTCTTCCCCCGGGGTATTTCCTCTTTGAATGGTAACCACGCCTGCTGCGGCAACAATAGTCAGCAGGCCCAAGACCAACATGACAAGAAATAGTTTGTCCTTGAACATTTGATTGAATTTCTCTTTCACCGTTTATCACCTCGGTACTATTCTTACCAAAGGTCCGGGAGTTATTCACGGTTCTGAACAAAATATTTCAATATCCTGATAATAATACTGCAGGATCTCTTCTGCACTCATGCCTGCCTCTGCTTTCTGGCCGGCTCCGTACTGACTCATGCCGTACCCGTGGCCCCATCCCCGGCACAGGGCCCGCACGCTGCCCTCGTAGTTTTCCAGGGTATAGGCGGCAGACGGAAGCTCCAGGGCCTCTCTCACCGCCTCTCCGTCAAATCCGTGGCTGCCGATCAGAATATCCGTCACATAACCTGCCTCCTCCCGCCCGATGAGCTGGAGAGAGTCGGGGATCTGATCTTTCGTCACACTTTCTCCGTCTGGAAGACGACGGATCCGGGCCGTGAACTCTTCCGGAGTCCATACCATAACCGTCATGTAATTTTCCGCCTCCAGGTCCCCCCTGCTGTCCACCGATACCAGATAGGGATAGATACCATCCCTGGTCCGGCCTGCGCTGACTCTGTGAAAAAGAGGCTCTATGTATTCTCCCTCATACATAATCACCTTCCCCCTGGTCTCCTCTACTGCCCCGCGGATCTTCTGATAATATTCCAGAAATCCGGATTTCCCCCACATCTTCTCCATCTGTTCCTCTTTCAGATGATCCAGGATAAGTTCCGATTCACTGATCTCCCGTCTTTCACCCATCTGGCGGTAGATGCAGGTTCTGGCGATTATGGCCTGAGCCTTCAGGGCCTCCTCCGGATAATCTGCAGGCATCTGTCTGGCCACCACGCCTGTCAGGTATTCTTCCACATCCACATATCCCTGTCCCTGCCTGTCCAGATAGATTCTCCTGTCTCCCTCCTGCCTTCCTTCTCCGAAACGCTCCATGCCGATCCCTTTCATGGTTCCGTTTACAGTCAGGGTAGCCACATAGGGAAAAAACACCGCAAGTACACAAAAAATCCAGAATCTCCGCATAAAAATCCCCCTCTTCTCTATCTCTATGAAGAGGGGGAACGGAATATCTCTTATCTCTTTATATTTTTACCTCAATCTTATCCAGATGCCACAGCTCATCCACATACTCCTTAATAGTTCTGTCGGAGCTGAACTTGCCGGAGCAGGCCACGTTGAGTATGGCTGCCTTTGCCCACCATTCTTTGTCCCGGTAAGCCTTGTCCACCCTTCTCTGGGCGTCCCCGTAAGACACGGCATCTCCCAGGATAAAATAGGTATCCGCCCTGTCTATGGAGTTGCCGCTGAGCAGAGAGTTGTAGATGTCCCGGAACAGCCCCGGATTGCCCGGAGAGAAAGTGCCGTTGATCAGCTGGTCCATGACTCTGCGGATATTGCCGTTGCTGTTGAAGATGTCGATGGGATAGTAACCGCCGTTTTTCTCATAATTGATCACCTCATCGGCGGACATGCCGAAGATAAAGGCATTCTCCTCTCCCACTTCCTCCACAATCTCCACATTGGCTCCGTCCATGGTTCCGATGGTCAGAGCGCCGTTGAGCATAAACTTCATGTTTCCTGTTCCGGAAGCCTCCTTGCTGGCTGTGGAAATCTGCTCGCTGACATCGGCGGCAGCGAAGATGATCTCCGCGTTGCTCACCCTGTAGTCCTCGATAAATACCACCTTCAGCTTGCCCTGGATCTCCGGGTCATTGTTGACCACGTCGGCCACGGCGTTGATCAGCTTGATGGTCAGTTTAGCCCTCTTGTACCCGGCTGCCGCCTTGGCTCCGAAGATAAAGGTCCTGGGGATCATATCCAGGTCGGGATTATCCTTCAGCTGGTTGTACAGATGGATTACATGAAGGATATTCATAAGCTGCCGCTTATACTCATGAAGCCGCTTCACCTGCACGTCAAAAATAGAGTTGGGATCCACGTCGATGCCGTTGTTCTCCTTGATATATTTGGCCAGGCGGAGCTTGTTCTGGTACTTGATCTCCATAAATTCTTTCTGGGCCTTGGGATCGTCGGCATACTTCTTAAGGCCCGCGATCTGAGGCAGGTCTGTGATCCAGGCGTCGCTGCCCAGCTTCTTTGTAACCCAGTCAGCCAGCAGCGGGTTGCCGTGGAGAAGGAATCTTCTCTGGGTGATGCCGTTGGTCTTGTTGTTGAACTTCTGGGGCATCATCTCGTAGAAATGCTTCAGCTCCTGGTTCTTTAAGATCTCCGTGTGAAGCCTTGCCACGCCGTTGACAGAGAAACTGCCCACGATTGCCAGATGGGCCATGCGCACCTGGCCGTTGTAGAGGATGGCCATCTTCTCCACCTTCCGCTCGTCTCCCGGATACAGATGACGGATCTGAGCCTCGAAGCGGCGGTTGATCTCCTCCACGATCTGGTAGATACGGGGAAGGAGCTTGGAGAACAGGTCGATGGGCCACTTCTCCAGGGCCTCGGACATGATGGTGTGGTTGGTGTAGGCGCAGGTCCTGGTGGTTACCTCCCACGCCTCCTCCCAGGTCAGGCCCTCGTCATCCAGAAGGATCCTCATGAGCTCCGGCACTGCCACGGTGGGGTGGGTATCATTTAACTGGAACACCACCTTCTCGTAGAGCTTGCGGACATCGTCGTGGTTTCTCTTGTATTTCTTGATGGCTCTCTGTACGCTGGCGGAGATGAAGAAATACTGCTGTTTTAACCTCAGCTCCTTGCCTGTATAATGGTTGTCGTTGGGGTAGAGCACATCGCAGATGTTCCTGGCCAGGTTCTCCTGCTCCACCGCCTTCTGGTACTCGCCCTTGTCAAAGCTGTCCAGAGCGAAGGTGTTCACCGGCCTGGCGTCCCAGATCCTCAGGGTGTTGATCACATTGTTGCCGTAACCTACCACAGGCAGATCGTAGGGAACCGCCAGCACGGACTGATAACTCTCCTGGACAAACTTCTGCTTGCCGTCCTCCCAGATGGTGGACACTCTTCCTCCGAACTTCACTTCCTGGGCGTACTCGGAATTGCACACCTCAAAGGGATTGCCGTCCTTGAGCCACTCGTCAGGGATCTCAATCTGGTAGCCGTCCTCGATCTTCTGCTTGAACATGCCGTAGTGGTAACGGATGCCGCAACCGTAGGCCGGGTAGCCCAAAGTGGCCAGGGAGTCCAGGAAACAGGCAGCCAGACGGCCCAGACCGCCGTTGCCAAGAGCCGGATCCGGCTCCTGGTCCTCAATGATATTTAAGTCCACTCCGATCTCATCCAGAACTTCCTTGATCTCCTTCTGGGCGCAGATATTGATGACGCTGTTGCCCAGGGCCCTTCCCATGAGAAACTCCATGGACAGGTAGTAGACCATCTTGGCGTCGCTCTTCTCCGCCTCTTTAAAGGTGGCGATCCAGCGGTCCATAATGACATCTTTCACCGCGTGGGCCACGGCCTGGAACATCTCCTTGGGAGTCGCCTCATCCAGGCTCTTGCGGTAATTGTTCTTAATGTAGTAAATGATGGTGCGCTTGAATTCGTTTTTGTCAAACTGGGGCTTTTTCACCTCGGCCGCCACAGGGGCTGTCTCTGTGCTCATAACTGCTATGCTCCTCTCTTTATTCTGTTTTCTCAACTCCAAGTGTAACATGTTCTCCGTTAATATTCCAGTCTTTTGTGAAACCGTTCATCTGGCCTGTAAGGATCTCTTCCGCCAGAACGTCGGCCCTGATATCCGCCTCGTAGGTTTTCATGAGACCGGCAAGCTTTTCATTGCCATCCTCATAGACCCGGATATGGTCAACCACCTCAAAGCCGGCCTCTTTTCTCATGGTCTGGATCTTGCTGACCAGCTCCCGGACAAAGCCTTCCTCCACCAGTTCCGGCGTCAGATTGGTGTCCAGAACCACGGTCACGGTGTTGTCCGCCTCGGTCACATAGCCTTCCTTCTGAGCCATGTCGATGAGCAGGTCCTCCTCGCCCAGGACCACGGAGGTTCCGTCAAAATCAAAGGTCAGGTTTCCTGTCCTCTTCAGGGTGTCCATGGCCTCATTGCCGTCCACCTGGGACAGGGCTTTTCGGATATTGTTCAGCTGTTTGCCGTACCTGGGTCCCACGGTCTTTAACTGAGGCTTGAAGGTGTAGGAGGTAAATTCCCTCACGTCATCGGTAAAGGTCACCTTCTTCACGTTCAGCTCTTCCTCGATGATCTCCACATAGAACCGGGACAGTTCTTCCGGAGCCTTCACGAACATCTGGCTGATGGGCTGGCGGTTCTTCATATTGGCGTTGTTTCTGGCCGCCCGGCCCATGACCACGATCTTTAACACCTCGTCCATGTCGGTCTCCAGCTCCTTATCGATCCACTCTTCCCGAACTTTCGGGAAATCGCACAGATGGATGCTCTCCGGCGCGGTCTTATCCACTTTACACACCAGGTTCTGATAGATGGACTCTGTCATGAACGGGATCATGGGAGCCGCCGCCTTGGACACATCTACCAGGGCCGTATACAGGGTCATGTAAGCGTTAATCTTGTCCTGCTCCATGCCTTTGGCCCAGAAACGCTCTCTGCTCCTTCTCACATACCAGTTGCTCATGTCATCCACAAAATTCTGGAGAGCCCTGGCTGCCTCGGGGATCTGGTAATTGGCCAGACAGCTGTCCACATCCTTCACAACACTGTTTAACTTGGACAGAAGCCACTTGTCCATGACCGGAAGCCTGTCATAGTCAAGACTGTGTTCCGTGGGATCGAAATCGTCGATGTTGGCGTAGAGCACGAAAAAGGCGTAGGTGTTCCACAGGGTACCCATGAACTTCCTCTGGCCCTCCGTCACAGCCTTCCCGTGGAACCGATTGGGCAGCCAGGGGGCGCTGTTGATATAGAAATACCACCGGATGGCATCGGCGCCGTAAGTCTCTAAGGCGTCAAAGGGATCCACCGCGTTGCCCTTGGACTTGCTCATCTTCTGACCGTTCTCATCCTGGACATGGCCCATAACGATGACATTTTTATAGGGCGCCTTGTTGAAGATCAGGGTGGAGATGGCAAGGAGGGAGTAGAACCATCCTCTCGTCTGGTCCACTGCCTCGGAGATGAAATCCGCCGGGAACTGCTCTTCAAACAGCTTCTGGTTCTCAAAAGGATAGTGGTGCTGGGCAAAGGGCATGGCTCCGGAGTCGAACCAGCAGTCGATCACCTCCGGCACCCTCTTCATCTGTCTGCCGCACTTGGGACAGGTGATGGTCACCTCATCAATAAAGGGACGGTGCAGTTCAATATTCTCCGGACAGTTGTCTGACATGGACTTTAACTCTTCAATGCTGCCCACGGAATGCTGGTAGCCGCAGTCGCACTCCCAGATATTTAAGGGGGTCCCCCAGTACCGGTTCCGGCTGATTCCCCAGTCCTGAACATTCTCCAGCCAGTCTCCGAACCGGCCTTTGCCGATGCTCTCGGGAATCCAGTTGATGGTGTTGTTGTTGCGGATCAGGTCCTCCTTCACTGCCGTCATCTTGATGAACCAGGACTCTCTGGCGTAGTAGATGAGAGGGGTATCGCATCTCCAGCAGTGGGGATAGCTGTGCTCAAAAGCAGGGGCGGAGAACAGAAGGTGTTTCTCCTCCAGAGCCTTTAAGACCATGGGATCCGCCTTCTTCACAAAGACTCCCTCCCAGGGGGTCTCTTTTGTCATGTTACCTTTGGAGTCCACCAGCTGGACGAAGGGCAGATCATATTTTCTCCCCACCTTGGAGTCATCCTCACCAAAGGCAGGGGCGATGTGAACCACGCCGGTACCGTCGGTGAGAGTGACATAGTTGTCGCAGACCACATAGAAGGCCTTCCTGCGCTGTTTTTCACAGATGGCCGTGGCGCAGTCAAACAGGGGCTCATATTCCTTATACTCCAGATCCTTTCCCGTATAAGTCTCAAGGACTTCATAGGCAGGGCGGCCGCTCTCCTTGTCCGCCAGGCCTCCCAGCACCGTGTCCAGAAGAGCCTGAGCCATATAGTAGGTATAGCCGTCCGCCGCCTTCACCCTGGCGTAGGTCTCATCAGGATTCACACACAGCCCCACATTGCTGGGCAGGGTCCAGGGGGTTGTGGTCCAAGCCAGGATATAGGCATCCTCACCTTTCACCTTAAACCGGGCAATGGCGGACCGCTCTTTCACATCCTTGTATCCCTGGGCAACCTCGTGGCTGGACAGGGGAGTGCCGCATCTGGGGCAGTAGGGGACGATCTTGAAGCCCTTGTAGAGAAGACCTCTCTCCCAGATCTGCTTTAAGGCCCACCACTCGGATTCGATATAATCATTGTGATAGGTGACATAAGGATCATCCATATCCGCCCAGAAACCTACGGTGGAGGAAAAATCCTCCCACATACCTTTGTACTTCCACACGCTCTCCTTGCAGTGGGCGATAAATGGCTCCAGGCCGTACTCCTCGATCTGTTCCTTGCCGTCCAGGCCCAGCATCTTCTCCACTTCCAGCTCCACCGGAAGTCCGTGGGTGTCCCAGCCGGCTTTCCGGGGAACCATGTTTCCTTTCATGGTCCGGTATCTGGGGATCATATCTTTGATGACTCTGGTGAGCACATGGCCGATATGGGGCTTGCCGTTAGCCGTAGGGGGACCGTCGTAAAACATGTAGGTGGGATGGCCTTCCCTGCTCTTGATGCTCTTCTTAAAGATGTCTTTTTCCTTCCAGAACTGCTCGACCTCTTTTTCCCGCTCCACAAAGTTCAGGTCCGTGGAGACTTTCGCATACTTTGACATAAAATTACCTCCAAAATAAATCTTTCCTAATAGAACAAAAAACCTCCATCCCCGTAATGAGGACGAAGGTCTGCTTCGCTGTACCACCTATTACTTTCCCAACCTTATGACCACAGGGATCCCTCCTGATCCGGAATCTCCGGGACTATAAGATATGAGTTCCCTTTAACGGCGGAAAAACCGGCAAGACCTACAGGAATCTCTTCCTCTCAGCCCGCGACTCCGAAGTGATCTTCATATCTGCCCTACTTGTACCGGTCTCCCACCAGCTCCGGCTCTCTGAAACGTTCCGGCAGAACTACTGTCTTCCTCTGCGTCTTTCACTTTTATGCCACTTATTATAGTAAGAGGCCGGTGAGTTGTCAAGAAAAAGAATACTGTTATTTTTTTAACAATCATCTTGTGTTTTTCGGATTTTATGATATACTCCTGTAAAGTCCAAAATCCAGATAAAAGGAGAATCATACTATGGCCAGACGAAATTTAACACTGCTGACAGATCTCTATGAGCTGACGATGATGCAGGGATATTTTAAAGAGAAGGATGCCAATGAAACCGTGATTTTCGATGCCTTCTACCGGAGCAACCCCAACAACAACGGATATTCCATCTGTGCCGGCCTGGAACAGGTCATAGACTACATCAAAGATCTGCATTTCGACCAGGAGGATATCGATTATCTCCGCTCTACCGGACTGTTCGGAGAAGATTTCCTGGAGTACTTAAAGCAGTTCCATTTTTCCGGTGACATCTACGCCATCCCTGAAGGCACCGTCGTCTTCCCCAGAGAACCTCTGGTCAAAGTCATCGCCCCCATCATGGAGGCCCAGCTGGTGGAGACGGCTCTCTTAAACATCATCAACCATCAGAGCCTGATCGCCACCAAGACCGCCAGAGTCATTTATGCCGCTCAGGGAGACGGAGTCATGGAGTTTGGTCTCCGCCGGGCCCAGGGTCCGGATGCCGGCATCTACGGCGCCAGAGCCGCCATGATCGCCGGATGTATCGGCACTTCCAACGTACTGGCCGGTCAGATGTTTGATGTGCCCGTAAAGGGAACCCACGCCCACAGCTGGATCATGAGCTTCCCTGACGAACTCACGGCTTTCCGCACATACGCCAGACTGTATCCCACGGCCTGTATCCTTCTGGTAGACACTTACGACACCTTAAAATCCGGAGTTCCCCATGCTATTCAGGTTTTCCAGGAGATGCGGGATGCGGGGATCCCCCTTACCTTCTACGGGATCCGCCTGGACAGCGGCGACCTGGCCTATCTGTCCAAGAAGGCCAAGAAGATGCTGGATGCCGCAGGCTTCCCCGATGCGGTCATCTCCGCCTCCAACGACCTGGATGAAAACCTGATCAGCAGCCTGAAGCTCCAGGGCGCCGCCATCAATTCCTGGGGCGTGGGCACCAATCTGATCACTTCCAAAGACTGCCCTTCCTTCGGCGGAGTCTACAAGCTGGCAGCCATCAAGGATAAAACCACAGGGCAGTTTATCCCCAAGATCAAGGTGTCCGAGAACGCGGAGAAGATCACCAACCCGGGCAATAAGACTATCCGGCGGATCTATAATAAAGAGACCGGCAAGATCATCGCCGATCTGATCTGCCTGACAGACGAGGTATACGACTCTTCCGAGTCCCTCCTGCTCTTCGACCCCATCGAGACCTGGAAAAAGACTCATCTGGCCCCCGGAAGCTACACCATGCGGGAGCTGATGGTTCCCGTATTCCTGAGCGGTACCTGTGTCTATGAGTCCCCCAGGGTAATGGACATCCAGAAATACTGCAAACAGGAACTGGCCACTCTGTGGGAGGAATCCCGCCGTCTGGAATATCCCCACCGCACCCATGTGGACCTGTCCCTTCCTTTATGGAAGATGAAGAACGAACTGCTGGATCAGTATCATCACAACAGCTGAAAAAAGCGGGCCCAGACTGTATCTTCTCAGTCACGGGCCCGCCTTTTTTAGCTGTTCACACTTTATTTACAATTCTTTCATACCTCTTTTACAGTGCTGATAAATTCTTTTCATAATTCCGGGATATACTTTAATCATCAAAAGAAAAGCTGCTTACATTTGATAAGATTTTTTTCATAATCCGCCGGTCGGCCCTCAGGGGTCAGACCGGCTCCTCCCTTTTCAGGGCAAATTCCCATTTCCATTCTATAGAAAAACCGGTTTTTTCCTGTAACTCATAAAGTTTACGTTTCTGCACATACTGATGGAGTAAACCGTACAGGAAGGAGCATATTCCATGGAATTTTCCAAACAGATCGAAACCAATATCCGGTCCATGAACCAGATCCTGGATGTCAATGCCAATTTTGATGTGGTATACCGGACTCTGCGCATAGGCGGCCGTCTGGCCTGCGCCTATTTCATAGATGGCTTTACAAAAGACGAGGTCCTTTTAAAAATATTTCAGGTATGGTCCTCCATAAAACCGGAGGACATGCCTGAGGATGCCCATGAATTTTCGAAACAGTATGTGCCTTACGGAGAAGTGGGTCTGGTGACCGACTCCGACGCCATGATCGTCCAGCTGCTCATGGGCATCTCCTGTATCTTTATCGACGGCTATGACTGCTGTCTGACCATGGACTGCCGGACCTATCCGGCCAGAGGAGTGTCGGAGCCGGAGAAGGACAAGGTCATGCGGGGTTCCCGGGACGGATTCGTGGAAACCCTGATCTTCAATACGGCTCTGATCCGCCGTCGGATCCGGGATCCGAAACTGACCATGGAGATCTTAAACGCCGGGGAAAGCTCCCACACGGACATCGCCCTGTGCTATATGAAAGGCCGGGTAGACGAACAGATGCTGTCCATGATCAAAGACAGGATCCAAAATCTTCATGTGGATGCCCTGACCATGAATCAGGAGAGTCTGGCAGAATGCCTCTACCCCAGCAAATGGTACAATCCTTTTCCCAAGTTCAAATTCTCCGAGCGACCCGACACGGCGGCCGCCTCTATCCTGGAAGGCAACATCATCATCCTGGTGGACAACTCCCCCGCTGCCATGATCCTGCCTTCCTCTGTGTTCGACATCATCGAGGAAGCCGATGATTATTACTTTCCGCCTGTCACCGGAACTTATCTGAGACTGTCCCGGATGGCCATCTCTATCCTGACTCTTTTTCTGACTCCTGCCTGGCTGCTCCTCATGCAGAACACGGAGATCCTGCCGCCCTGGCTTCAGTTTATCCGCCTGTCGGAACAGCCCTATGTACCTCTGTTCTTTCAGCTGATGATTCTGGAATTTGCCATAGACGGCCTGAGACTTGCCGCCATCAACACTCCCAGTATGCTGACGACCCCTTTGAGCGTCATAGCCGGTATCGTCCTGGGGGAATACTCTGTCAAATCCGGCTGGTTCAACAGCGAGACCATGCTGTACATGGCCTTTGTCACAGTGGCCAACTACTCCCAGGCCAGCTTTGAACTGGGCTACGCCCTGAAATTCATGAGGATGATCATGCTGATCCTCACGGCGCTTTTCAATTACTGGGGATTTGCCCTGGGAGTGGCTCTGTCTGTCTGCGCCGTCGTCTTCAACAAGACCATCGCGGGAAAAAGCTACATCTATCCTCTGATCCCCTTCCGGTGGTCAGAGCTGAAAAAGCGGTTCTTCCGGGGACGGCTGCCTCACAGGGAAAAGGTCTCTTAAGCCCCTCTGTCACAGCCGGCTAAGGCCTTCTTCCCTGGCTGCCTGTGCCACTGCCGAGGCTACGGCTGCCACCACTTCCTTGTCAAAGGCATAGGGAAGGATGTACCGGGCGGTAAGCTGCTCCGGCTTCACCACAGAGGCGATGGCCCTGGCTGCCGCCATTTTCATGGACTCGGTGATATCCGTGGCCATGACCGACAGGGCGCCTTTGAAGATCCCGGGGAACGCCAGGACGTTGTTAATCTGGTTGGGATAATCGGAACGGCCGGTTCCCACTACAGCGGCTCCTGCTTCCAGAGCCTCCTCCGGCATGATCTCGGGGGTGGGATTGGCCATGGGGAATACGATGGAGCCCTCCGCCATGGACCGGACCATGTCTCCGGTCACAAGTCCCGGTCTGGAAACTCCCACAAATACGTCGGCTCCCTTCATCACATCTGCCAGAGTTCCCCTCTTTTTATCCCGGTTGGTCACTTTGGCCATCTGAGCCTGAGCCGGATTCAGCCAGTCCGCACCTTCATAGATGGCTCCCTTGATATCACAGAGGATCACATTGCCGAAACCGATCTGAATCAGCATTTTGGCGATGGAGATCCCCGCAGCTCCCGCGCCGTTGATGACGATCTCCAGCTCTCCCATCTTCTTGTCCACCACCTTCATGGCGTTTAGCAGAGCCGCGGACACCACGATGGCGGTTCCGTGCTGGTCATCGTGAAATACGGGGATGTCGCACCGCTTCTTCAGTTCGGCCTCTATCTCAAAGCATCTGGGGGCCGAGATGTCCTCAAGGTTGATGCCTCCGAAGCTTTTGGAGATCAGGGCCACGGTATCGATGATCACCTGGGGATCCTTGGAGTCGATACAGATGGGAAACGCATCCACATCGGCGAACTCCTTGAACAGGGCGCATTTGCCCTCCATAACCGGCATTGCTGCCTCGGGACCGATGTCTCCCAGCCCCAGAACCGCCGTGCCGTCGGTGATCACCGCTACCAGATTCTGCCTCCTGGTCAGCTCAAATACCTTCATGGGCTCTCTGGCAATCTCCAGACAGGGCTCTGCCACTCCCGGCGTATAGGCCAGGGACAGCTGTTCCTTGTTTTGGATAGGCGTCCTGGACACCACCTCGATCTTCCCCTTCCACTCATAATGTTTCTCCAGAGCCTGTTCTTTCAATGTCATGTTCTTTTCCTCCTCTTATAATGGTTGGTCTATACCTCTTCGTAAATCTTCTGAAGATACTCCACGTCTCTGTGATACCGCTCTTTTCTGGAATTTTCCAGCAGCATGGTGATATATGGCTTCTGAGCCTTCAGATTTCTCATAAGAGGCTCATAATGGAACAGGCCTTCTCCCACATGGGCAAATTCCGGCTCCCCGTCTTTCAGAACGAAATCTTTCACATGGACCATGGTAATCCTGTCCCCGTAAAGCTTAAAAGCATTGTCAATAACCTGATCCTGATCCTGATAATTTTCACTGCTGATCAGATTTACGGGATCCAGTATGGCTTCCACATTGGGAGAATCCATATCCTCCAGAAATCTGCGCATCAGCTCCGGACAATACAGGGTGTGGTCGTGGACAGCCTCCACTCCCACGATGACTCCCAGCTTCTCGGCTGCGGACACGATCTCTCTCATGCTCTTCAGAAGAAGCTGATAACATCCTTCGGTGTAGGTATAGGGCACTACCCGAAAATCCGCATCATAGCGGCCGGTCTCGGTCCCCACCATGTCTGCCCCTATGGCTTTGGCATACTTCAGATGCTCGATAAATTTCCTCACTGCCTCCTGCCGCTTCTTCTCATCCGGGTTGGTGGGATTAATATAGCAGCCCAGGATGGCCACATGAATCCCTCTCTCATCCAGCTTCTGACGGATCATCCGTCCGAAGCCCGGAGAATAGTGTCCGTAATTAAAATCAAACCCGGATATAGACTTACCGAAAGCCAGCTGGATCTGGCTGATCTGGTTGTCCCTTACCGCATCAAACACGGTATCCATATCCCCTTTGGGACATAAATCGTGACATCTCATTCCGTAATTCATGATCATTACCGCCTTTTTTCTTTCAGTATAGCACATTTTTTCTCTTCCTGCATAACAGGATGTAAAAATCCCCCGGACCGGCCCTGAGACCGGCTGAGGGGGACAGATCACTTTCATTCGTCTACGCTGTAATTGGGCGCTTCCTTGGTGATATGGATGTCGTGAGGATGGCTTTCTTTCAGGGAGGCGGCAGAGATCTTCACAAACTTCCCTGTCTCCTGAAGAGTCCTGATATCCGAGGCTCCGCAGTATCCCATACCGGCCCTGAGACCTCCCAGCATCTGGAACACCGTATCCTCCACCATGCCTTTATAGGCCACACGGCCTTCTACGCCTTCAGGAACCAGCTTCTTGGCATCGTTCTGGAAATAGCGGTCCTTGCTGCCGTTCTCCATGGCAGCGATGGAGCCCATGCCTCTGTACACCTTGTACTTTCTTCCCTGATACAGCTCATAGGACCCCGGACTCTCGTCACAGCCTGCAAACATGCTTCCCATCATACAGACGCTTCCGCCTGCGGCGATGGCCTTGGTGATGTCGCCGGAATACTTGATACCGCCGTCGGCGATAATGGGGATATTATATTCTTTAGCCACTTCGTAGCAGTCCATGATGGCGGTAATCTGAGGAACGCCGATGCCTGCAACCACACGGGTGGTACAGATGGAACCGGGACCGATGCCTACCTTCACCGCATCCACCCCTGCCTCAATCAGGGCCCTGGTGGCCTCGCCTGTAGCCACGTTGCCTGCGATGACCTGAAGATCCGGATAAGCCTCCTTGATCATCCTGACACAGTGGATCACATTGGCCGAATGACCGTGGGCCGAATCAAGAACCACCACATCCACATGTGCCTTAACCAGGGCTGCCACACGGTCCAGAACATTGGCCGTGATACCCACGGCAGCGCCGCACAGCAGTCTTCCCTGAGCATCTTTGGCGGAGTTGGGGTACTTGATCTGCTTCTCAATGTCCTTGATGGTAATAAGACCTTTCAGGTTAAAGTCGTCGTCAACAATAGGAAGCTTCTCCACCCTCGCCCTGGCAAGGATCTTCTTTGCTTCCATCATAGTGGTGCCTTCTTTGGCCGTCACCAGATTCTCACTGGTCATACATTCTTTAATCTTCTTGGAGAAATCTTCTTCGAACTTCAGATCCCGGTTGGTGATGATACCTACCAGCTTCCTGCCTTCTGTGATGGGAACACCTGAGATACGGAACTTGCCCATGAGTTCGTCCGCATCCTTCAATGTATGTTCCGGAGAGAGATAAAATGGGTCCGTGATAACGCCGTTTTCTGAACGCTTTACTTTGTCCACCTCTTCTGCCTGAGCTTCGATGGACATATTCTTGTGGATAATACCGATTCCGCCCTGTCTGGCCATGGCGATCGCCATACGGTACTCCGTCACCGTATCCATGCCCGCGCTCATTAACGGAATGTTAAGCCTGATCCTGCCTGTCAGATACGTGGTCAAATCAACCTGATTAGGGATTACTTCCGAATAGGACGGCACCAGCAACACATCATCAAAAGTAATACCTTCACCGATAATTGTACCCATGAAATCTTCCTCTCTTTCTTGTCTGATTTGTATTTATTTAGTAACCTAATATAGCAGATTTAAGCAGGCTTGTCAAATGGATTTTTCACTTTTTTCGGCGTTCTTTCAGACAGCAAAACGATCATGATTTTCACTGCGGTCCAGGCACGGCATTTTCCCTCCCTGTATGCGGATCCAGCCTGCTGTCGGACTCGCGCGCCGTAGCGCGGCTGCGGCAGCAGCCATCTTCCTTATGCGCGTATCGCGCAACCCTCCGGAGGGTTTTTGTTCTATAGGATGCACTCTATAGAATAAAAAACTGCCTGAATCTGCATTGTATACAGATCAGACAGTCTTCATCACTATCCATGTAAAATTCTATGGTGTGGTTCGGAGGCTGAAGGGATTCTGCCCGGGATCCCGCTTCCTGCAGAGATCGTGGGTTCGCATTAAAGAACTACCTTTCTCGGCGCACGCTGCCGGATGTGCTGCAGGATCTTATCGCTGGGCTCAAAGATGATCTTCGTGGTCTGTCCTTCTCCCTGATGGATCATGCCGTATACTTTGGAATGGGGAATGTGGGAACTGAAATCCAGGATTTTCATGTTGGGCTTTTCGTAGTCTTTCAGGACATAGGAGTCTATGGGGGCTACGATCTGGACTTCGGCCAGCTCTCCTTCCCAGGCCTTTTTTCTTCTGGCTCTGCCCATGATCTTGTCAATGGTGATCTGGTCGTTGACAAGCAGATATTCGAATTCCAGACTCAGATTCTGGAAGATAAAATAGGTGGCCGCACCTACGGCTGTCAGAACCAGGATACCGAAGACCGTGGTCAGTGCCAGGAAGGCGCTGATGAGACAGAGAAAAATCAGGACTGCTTTGATGATAATGTTGTAGGCCGGGGCTTTGCGCTTGACCAGCCATTCGGTGTAGGAATCGTTCATGGTGGGAATCCTTTCTTTTGATTTTGGGATGGAGGGGGGATGGGCTCGTCTGACTGTGGGACGGGCTCGTCCGGCTTTGCGGACTTCGCGATGTAAGCGAAAGCAGGGGCTTTGCCCTCCGCAACGGCTTAGCTCCAACGCTTCGCGTTCTCGCTATCCGTTGCTCGCGAAACAGGGGAAGGGGGCCAGGGGAGAATGCTCATGCAAGCATGGCACTCTCCCCTGGCCCCCTTCCCCTGTTTCGCTCTGCTTTCGCTTACATCATTCCCCCCATTCCGCCGCCTGCGGGCATAGCGGGAGTTTCTTCTTTTATATTAGCAACTACAGACTCGGTTGTCAACAGTGTTGAGGCTACACTGGTTGCGTTTTGTAATGCGCTTCTGGTTACCTTGGCCGGGTCCAGGATTCCGGCTTCGATCATATTGACGTATTCTTCTTTGTATGCGTCGAATCCGGTTCCTACCGTGGATTCTTTTACTTTGTTGATGATGACTGCGCCTTCCAGTCCTGCGTTGGCTACGATGTGGTACAGCGGGGACTCCAGGGCCTTGATGATGATCCTGGCTCCTGTCTTCTCGTCGCCTTCCAGGTCTGGCAGGATCTTTACTACTTCGTCGATGGCGTGAATATATGCGGAACCGCCGCCTGCGATGATTCCCTCTTCTACGGCTGCTCTGGTGGCTGCCAGGGCATCTTCCATGCGGAGTTTGGCTTCTTTCATCTCAGTCTCTGTAGCTGCGCCTACGCGAATCACTGCTACGCCGCCTGCCAGCTTGGCAAGTCTCTCCTGCAGCTTCTCTCTGTCGAAATCGGAAGTGGTCTCCTCGATCTGGCCTCTGATCTGGGCAATCCTGGCGGAAATGGCTGCCTTGTCGCCGCTGCCGTCTACGATAACCGTGTTCTCTTTCTGAACCTTTACGGATTTTGCCTGGCCTAACTGATCCATAGTCACATCCTTCAGTTCCAGTCCCAGGTCACTGGAGATCACGGTACCGCCGGTCAGAATGGCGATATCCTGAAGCATCTCTTTTCTTCTGTCGCCGTAGCCCGGAGCCTTGACTGCAACTACGTTGAAGGTTCCTCTCAGCTTATTAACGATAAGGGTGGTCAGAGCCTCGCCCTCTACATCCTCGGCGATGATGAGGAGTCTTGCGCCGGACTGTACGATCTGCTCCAGCACGGGAAGGATCTCCTGAATATTGGCAATCTTCTTGTCGGTGATCAGGATATAGGGGCTGTCCAGATTAGCCTCCATCTTATCCATATCCGTGCACATATAGGCAGATACATAACCTCTGTCAAACTGCATACCCTCTACCAGGTCCAGCTCAGTCTTCATGGTCTTGGACTCTTCGATGGTGATGACGCCGTCATTGGAAACTTTCTCCATAGCGTCGGCTACCATCTCGCCTACTTCGTCGCTGGAAGCGGAGATGGCGGCCACTCTGGCGATCTGATCCTTGCCGTTAATAGGCTGGCTCATCTTTGCGATAGCCTCTACGGCAACGTCTGTGGCCTTCTTCATGCCCTTTCTCAGGACGATGGGATTGGCGCCTGCTGCCAGGTTCTTCATACCCTCATTGATCATAGCCTGCGCCAGGACCGTGGCTGTGGTAGTACCGTCGCCTGCCACGTCGTTGGTCTTGGTGGCAACTTCCTTCACCAGCTGGGCTCCCATGTTCTCAAATGCATCCTCCAGCTCGATCTCCTTGGCGATGGTTACGCCGTCGTTGGTGATCAGCGGTGCGCCGAAGGATTTATCCAAAACAACGTTCCTTCCTTTGGGGCCCAGAGTTACGCGGACCGTATCTGCCAGTTGGTTTACGCCGGACTCCAGGGCTTTTCTTGCTTCTACTCCATACTTAATTTCCTTTGCCATGATTCATTTCCTCCAGTTTCTTTCTAAAAGTTTCATGCTCTCTGTCTCAAATGCACCCTGCCCGGAGCAGGCTGTCCCAGCTCCGCGGCCTGTTTACTTACTCGATCACAGCCAGAATATCATTCTGCTTAACGATCACATACTTCTCGTCTTCTACTTCTACTTCTGTTCCTGAGTACTTGGAGAAGATTACTTTATCGCCTACCTTAACCTGCATGGTAACTTCCTTGCCTTCTACCACTCCGCCCGGGCCTACTGCCACAACCTCGGCCTGCTGAGGTTTCTCCTTGGCCTGTCCCGGAAGAACGATACCTGACTTGGTAGTCTCCTCTGCAACCAGCTGTTTTAATACAACTCTGTCAAATAACGGCGCTAATTTCATATATGATTCCTCCTTAAGATTAGTGTTCTCTTTTTGTTCACAAGAATGTTATAGCACCCTTTGTTAGCACTGTCAATAGTCGAGTGCTAATTTTTTCAAATTTTTCCAATCTCTTTATTATTTTATAATATTTTTACAATTATATACCTGGATCCCGGCCCATCCTGATGACTTCCCGGCAAGATTTTTAATTTTTTTTTATACATGCCTTCCTTTTTTGGAATAATAGTATTACAATAGACGTAAATGATGAGTTCACACAGAAAGGAGCATCCCACCATGGCAAAGAAGAATTTTGGTAAATTCCTTGCTTTTGCAACCGTTGCCGGCGCCGTCGCTGCCGGAATCTCTTATTTTCTGAAATACAGGTCCTTCCACGCGGAGCTGGAGGACGACTTCCACGACTATGAAGATGAGGATGAGTTTGACGGCAGCCTGCCTCACGATGAGGAACCGGCTGTCCGCAACTACGTTCCTCTGGGAGAGAAGAAAGAAGAGGCGTCCGAAGCCGGGGAGGAATCCGCCAAAGCTGCTTCCAAAGAAGCGGAAGACATGGCCGGGGAAGCCTCTGAGGCCGTGAAAGAAACTGTTTCCGAAGACGCCGGGAAGGCCGAAGAAACCTCTGGCGCCACCACGATTGTGGAAGATAATCCTGCTGATTGATCTTGAGAAAGAGGCGTCTGTCTCCCGGTTCGGGTTCTTTCTGAATTTTGGGTATTATTAAAAGGGGGTGTGAAAAAACAGGAGCTAAAAAACTCCAACTTTCACACCCCCTTTCCATTACAGAAAAATTTAAACTAAAGAAGGATGAACATACAGCGCCCCGGCCGGAGCGGCTCCTTACTCTGACGGACATGGAAGAGATCAATGGATAAAATGTTTTTTATCTGTCCGTTCCAAAAGATAATCGATACTGACGTTGTAAAAGTCAGCGATAGCAATCAATATGTCTGTGGGGATATCCCTGGTACCGTTTTCATAATGTGAATAAGCGCGCTGGGAAATATTTAATTGTCTGCTTATCTCTGTCTGTGTCAGATCGGCATCTTCGCGTAAATCCCTGATCCTGTGAAATATCATGGATAAACCCCTTTGATATGGATAAGTTTGTATGGACATATTACCATAGCCCAAAATGTTCTATTTGCTTTTAGAACATTTTGGGCTATAATTGGTTTTGTAACAAAATACTGACAGAGAAATACAATTATAGGAGGGACAAAATGGGTTTTTTAGACAATCTGGGCAATCTCAAGGGCAATCTGGGCACTCAGCGTGAATCCCCAGAAATAAGGATGACACTGGAAAACATCGCGCGGGCGGACGGAGAGATTCAGGAAAAGATCTTCCAGCTGGGACAGAAGTATTATGAAGAGAACAAGAATAAAGAGACAGGCGAACTGAGCCAGCCGTATGCTTCGATCATCGATGCCGTCAAAAAGCTGGAGGAGAACCGGAAAGGCTTTTTCAAAAACAAACTGCGTCTGGAAGGGCAGATGATGTGCGAGAACTGCGGCGCCATCATCCCATACGGCAGCGTATTCTGCAACCAGTGCGGGAAGAAGGCGGACGAGGTGTCTGACAATCCGGGGAAACCGGAGACTTATACAGAGAATGCGAAATGCAGGCAGTGTGGCGCGGCGCTCGAAGAGGGGAGCCAGTTCTGTATGTCCTGCGGCGCAAAGGTAGAATGAGGGACAAAGGAGGAGCGGTATGTTTTGTAAAAAATGCGGAAGCGCCGTCAGGGACGGGGCGGGGTTCTGCCCGAAATGCGGGGCGCGGATTAATGCTTTCGCCGGGGGCGGGATGAAGTCCTCCGACTCTATGGAGACTTCTCCGGGGGGATCTCCGGGATCTTTTTCGACACAGACAGGCCCGTCCACACCCAAAGCACCGAGCGTGGGCACCGGGAATCGGAAGGTCCTGCTGCTGGCCGGGGGCGCCATCGTATTGGTGATCGTGCTGTTCCTGCTCATCCGCGGGATAGGCGGAGGCAGGGAGTATCCCCTGGAGGGCACATGGACCAGCGAGGATGCCTCGAAGATTGAGAATGCCATAAGGGAGCTGCTGGTCAGCGAGGCGGGCCTCGACAAGCGGATCGTCGACACGGTGATGGAGTCTACCGGGGCCGGATATCTGGGAGATGTGAGCCTGACCTTCAGCGAGAACGGGATGCTCTGGTTCGGGGGCGGCGGCGTGGCCGTCAGTATCGGGTCATTTTCTTACGAGAAGCTGAGTGACCGTGCGCTGATGCTGAAATATTCGCTCAGCCTGCCCATCGTCGGCGAGATATCCGCCTCTTACCAGGCGTCGTACTCCGTGTCTAAGGACCGCCTGACCCTGGATCTGTTCGGCATCAGGACAACCTTCAAAAGACAGTAATAAAGGACAAAAACAGAGGACAGAAAGTGAGAGAATACAGATGAAATGCTTTAATTGCGGTGCGGAAGCACCGGCAGGGAACAAATTCTGCCCGCGGTGTGGCGCGTCCATGTCCGCGGGCCAGGCGGGCGCTCCGGGCATGTCCCATACAGTGAACAGGAATCCAGACACGGGCCAGATGACTCCCGGGAATATGTCTGCGGGATATCTGAACCAGGGCAGTATGGGGCATTTGAATCAGGACGGCACGGGGTATCCGGCGCGGAGCGGCACTCAGGCTGCGGCGTCCGTGATCCTGGGCATCGCGTGCTGGATCCTTATGGGGATTGGCCTTGCAGTTTTAAATTCCGCCACGAAGAGAGTATTGGGCATAGACTTGTATATCAACGAGAGTGTTGCGTTACTGGGATTTGTGCTGATATTCGCGGGGATGGTCTGCGCCATTGTCGGATTTATAATGGCGATCTACTCTTTGGCGAAAAAGAAGCCCAGAAAAGGGATGGCGGTCGCCGGCCTGATCTGCAGCGGTATTCCTGTCGTTTTCTTCATTTGGGGCGCATTGACGAATCTTTAATGCGGACTGCGTTTTTGCAGTTCTCTGGCCATGAACGGCTTTCAGGTTGACGAGGGAGCGCCGTGTACAGCGGCGATTCTTTCTGAATTTTGGGTATTAGATGAAAATCATTATGTTTATGACCATATCGAAACAGAGGACAGCTTACATATCTACATTAAATCGAAAAAACACAGCTGTGCCTGCTCCGTCTGTCCTCTTTTATTTCTGATATAAATCCTCATGTCTGTAAATGGAACCCTGTCAGAACAAAAAGCTGCGAACAAAAACGGCTTTTCCACAGCCCCTAAAACTTCCACGCCCGGCTCAGGCGCCTGACTCCTTCTATAATCTGTTCCTCGCTGAGCTTGGCATAACCCAGGATTACGGTATCCGACCGGCTGTCCGCAGCTTGACGGATAAAATGGGAGGACAGCCCGTAGACCTTCACTCCCCCTTCCCCGGCCCGGCTTATGAGCCAGTCCTCCTGCCTGCCCTTTCTGCTGGTCAGGAGAATGTGGAGTCCCGCGTACTCCCCCTGAATCTTAAAATCCTTTTCCAGTCCTTTCAGCTGATTCAGAAGGACGTCATGTTTGCTCTTATAGATGGCCCTCATCCTGTTCAGATGGCGCTCGTAATACCCGCCTGTGAGAAATTCATAGAGAATATTCTGATCGATCCGGGACACGGTTGAGGCGTAAAAGCCCAGATGCTCCTGATAGACTGCCAGCAGGGACTGAGGGAGGACCATATAGCCTACCCGGATAGCCGGGGCGATGGATTTGGAAAAGGTTCCCATATAGATCACCTTCCCTCTTCTGTCCAGGCCCTGAAGGGCCGGGATGGGCTTTCCTTTATAACGAAATTCACTGTCATAGTCGTCTTCTATGAGAAACCGGGACTCTCCCCTCCCCGCCCACGCCAGAAGCTCCTGGCGCCTGGCCACCGGCATCACGATCCCCGTGGGATACTGATGGGAGGGCATCACATAGGCCACATCGGCTCCGCTCTCCTCCAGAGCCGTCACCTCCATGCCCCGGGAATCCATCTCCACCGGAACCATCCGATATCCCAGACTCTTCAGTACTCTGTACGCCTGCCGGTAGGTGGGATTCTCCATGGCGATGGTTCTGCCCGGACCAAGAATCTGGGACAGAAGCATGAGCAGATATTCATTGCCGGCTCCGACGATGATCTGATCTGACTGACAGTTGACCCCCCTGGCTGAATGGAGATATCCTTTTATGGCCTCTCTGAGGGCAGGTTCTCCCTGGGGAGAGCCTGTGAGAAACATCTCCTTATTGTCCTCCACCAGAGTATCCCTGGTCACTCTGCGCCAGGCATTGTAGGGAAAATGGGTCAGGTCGATGCCTCTGGGAGAAAAATCGATCTGCCACAGATCCTCAGCCTCCGTTCCTTCCCTGATAAAAGGCCCCTCTGTCTCCGGTTCCACCTCTGCCAGGGTCTCCACCCGCAGTACAAAATACCCTCTGTGAGGCACAGCCTGGATATACCCCTCCGCCACCAGCTGATCGTAAGCCATCTGGGTGGTGGAGCGGCTGACCTTCAGATTTTCCGCCAGCACCCTGGTAGAGGGAAGTCTGGTATTCTCTGCCAGATTGCCTGCACGGATATCCTGCTTGATATATTCATAGATTTGCTGGTACATGGACAGGGATCCATGAGCTTTTAAGGGGATCAGCAGTTCCATAACATCATTTCAATTTAAAGGAGCTCTTGAGAGACACGATACGGTTGAACACCAGATGCTCCGGTGTGCTGTCTTTGCTGTCCACGCAGAAATAGCCGTTCCTCATAAACTGGAAGCTGTCATAAGCCCTGACGTCTTTCAAAGCAGGCTCCACATAACATGTTTTCAGTACTGTCAGAGAGTTGGGATTTAAGTTCAGGCTTCCGTCCTCGTTCAGCTTGCCCTTCTCTTCATCCACGATGTTCTCATACAGGCGGCACTCCACCTCCAGAGCCGTGTCAGCTGCCACCCAGTGGATGGTGCCCTTCACCTTTCTTCCCGTAAAGCCGGAACCGCTTTTTGTCTCAGGATCATTAGTGGCATGGATAACGGTCACGTTACCGTTCTCATCCTTTTCACAGCCGGTACAGGTCACAAAGTAAGCGCCCATGAGACGGACTTCATTGCCGGGGAACAGCCTGAAATATTTCTTCGGCGGCTCCTCCATAAAATCCTCTCTCTCGATATAGAGTTCTCTTCCAAAAGGCACCCTTCTTTCTCCCAGTTCCTCATTCTCCAGGTTATTGGGGATGGACAGCTCTTCTGTCTGACCTTCCGGATAATTATCGATGATCAGCTTCACCGGATCCAGAACCGCCATCATCCTGGCCTTCTTCAGCTTCAGGTCCTCCCGGATGCAGTATTCCAGCATGGCATAGTCCACGGAACTGTTGGCCTTGGCCACGCCAACCAGCTCCACAAATTTCTTCAGGGACTCGGGAGTGTAGCCTCTTCTCCTGAGAGCCGCGATGGATACCAGCCTGGGGTCGTCCCAGCCGTCTACGATACTATCCTCCACCAGCTTCTTTATATACCTCTTGCCGGTGACCACATTGGTCAGATACAGCTTGGCAAACTCGATCTGTCTGGGAGGATTCTCAAATTCACATTCCCTCACCACCCAGTCGTAAAGGGGTCTGTGATCCTCAAACTCCAGGGTACAGATGGAGTGAGTGATATGCTCGATGGCATCCTCGATAGGATGAGCGAAATCGTACATGGGATAGATGCACCAGGTATCCCCCGTATTGTGATGACTCATATGAGCCACACGGTAGATCACCGGGTCGCGCATGTTGATGTTGGGGGAGGCCATATCAATTTTGGCTCTTAAGACTTTCTCCCCGTCCTGGTATCTGCCCTCTTTCATCTCCTCAAACAGCTTCAGATTCTCCTCAATGGTCCTGTTCCTGTAGGGACTCTCCTTACCCGGAGTCTTGAAATCCCCCCGGTACTCCCGGATCTCATCGGCAGTCAAATCACAGACAAAGGCTTTCCCTTTCTTGATAAGAAAGACTGCACACTCATACATCTGCTGGAAATAGTTGGACGCGAAAAACAGCCGGTCCTCAAAATCAGCGCCCAGCCACTTTACATCTTCTATAATAGACTGTACAAACTCCTCCTTCTCCTTGGTGGGGTTCGTATCGTCAAAACGCATGTTAAACTTGCCGCCGTACTTCTGAGCCAGACCATAGTTGAGCAGAATGGACTTGGCATGTCCGATATGAAGATATCCGTTAGGCTCCGGCGGAAACCGGGTCTGTACATGATCATAGACTCCTTCGGCCAGATCCTTATCGATCTCCTGCTCTATAAAGTTTCTGGAATTCTCTAATGCTTCTCTGTTCTCTTCCATCATATTCCTCCATCCGTAGTATTTCCTGATATTGGGCTATCATACCATATTTTGCGGGATTAGAAAAGAGGTTCCTATTCTCCTGGTAAAATATCCAGCAATTATATTCTCTCTAATCCTGGATATTCGCTTTTTTCTATTAAAGTAATATTATCAACCGTTTCTGATAACTCCTGAGCCTCTAACCTTGAATCTTCAAATAGTACCAACTCAACATTCAGTCCCAAATCTTTTATAATTTTTACTACTCCCGCAAAATCAGCATCCCTCGAAATAAGTATGGCCGTATCATAAGCTTTATTATAAGCATGTTTCAACATCTCCACAGCAATATTTACATCTGTCCCTTTATCTACCTGAGTGACAAACGTATTCTCAATATCTTCACTGCATTTCGGACATCTGATCCCTGCACGGGCATCAATTTTGATGGTCTTTTTCTGCAATCTCCCTGCTATTACCTGAGTATATGGAATTCTATTTATTTGTTGTAAAAAGGGCCCGTTTTTATCCGTCTGACTTGTAAAATAATATGTACGAACAATATCAATATCTGCATATCTGCCTTTTACATATTCAATATATTTCTGAATATCCAACTGTTTTCCTGGTATCGCTTTCTTCCAATCAAAAAATCATTACTCCCGTCAATAAAGATCATACCCTTTTTCATTCGCAACTCCTTAAAATAAAATTACCCATCACTATGAAAAGCGACGGGTGGTTTGATTGCATGGTTACCCATGGGTTTAAATTGCCTTTATTATATCAGATTTATAAAAATAATCAAGCCTTTTCGAATATATTAAGAAAAATAAACTGACAAACCGAACAAACCAATTGTACAATAACTGACTCATCAAACAAAAAACCCCGGCCATACTGTCTTCATCGAAACAGTACCCCGGGGGCTTTCCTGAAAAGCTGATGACGGGACTCGGACCCGTGACCTCCTCACTACCAATGAGGTGCGCTACCACCTGTGCCACATCAGCCTCTCTCTGCACTTGAGCACGCTCAAGCCTTAGATATATTATCATGTCCGTTTCATTTTGTCAACCAGAAAATTTATTTTCTCAAAAATTTTCTCAAAAATAAGTTTTTCCTGGCACCAAACTGGTTTCCCCTCATAATTTAAATTAAAAACAATGAGGCTTCTCTTATGGCTGATAATAATATGAACAATTCCAGCGCACACTTATCTCCGGAAGATTATGAACTGACCACTTCGGCGGCCCAGGATTCCCAGACTCCTGCCGTCATTCCCTCTTATGGAGAGACAGGGGCAGCACCTGCCAACGACTACGGGCTGACTCTGCCCATCGCCCCGGAAGGCGGTACCCCGGCCTATCCCGGCAATACTGCAGGAGGCACGGACAATGACTACGGCCTGATGCACCCTATCGCTCCCGAAGGCGGTATACCGGCTTATCCCGGCAACACGATCTGGTCTCCGCCGGTCTTCACCCTTCCTGTATTTCCTTCCTGCCCCGGCTGTGTCCCCTGCGCCAACTGCACGGTCTCCCGGGACAGCGCCCAGGTACGGTTTTTGAACGCCTCCGCCAACACCTTTCCGGTGACCATCTCCATCGATAATACAACCTATGCAATAAACGCCCAATTTGGTACTGTCACCGATTACGGACAGGTGTCCGACGGCTTCCACACAGTAACCGTCAGACGGGCTGCAGGGCTGCGGACCGTTCTGCTCCAGCAGACCTTCCCCTTCTCCGGCGGCCAGAAATATACCATGGTCCTGGTAGACACTGCCTCCGGCGGCCTGGCCATGAACCAGGTCTCCGACATGGGATGCAGCAACATGAACTACAACACCGGCTGCTACCGGGTGGCCAACATGTCCTTCAGCGGTTCCAGCTATGATGTGCTGCTCTACAATCACGACACTGTCTTCCGCAATGTGGGCTTCCGGGAGGTAACCTCCTACAAACAGGCCATGGCCGGTTCCTATCAGTTCTATGTGACCAACGCCAACACCTTCTCCGTGGTCCGTGAACTGCCCATGATCGTCATCGGAACCATCTCCGGCGGCTCCTTTGGCAACGAACCTCTGGTTTCCTATCAGGCGGATATCGCCGCCGGAAACCGCTATACTTCCTACCTTATCGGAAATAACTGGACCAATACAGGTTTCCGGGTGCTGACGGTCATGGACTGAAGCCGCTGTAACCTATAACCTTTCTATCTTTTTCGCCATCAGCTCACTGTTGTTGCTGTAAATAATGGCATCTTCTTTTGAAATAACCTTATTCTGATACAACTGGATCAGGCTGGCATCCATGGCCACCATACCCTCTTTCTGAGAAGTGGCGATCACATTGTCGATCTGATGGATCTTCGATTCACGGATCATGTTGCGGATGGCATTATTGAAAAACATGATCTCAAAAGCCGGCTGAACTCCGCCATCCAGGGTCGGGATCAGCTGCTGGGAAATAACTCCCTGCATGACCATGGAGATCTGCACCCGGATCTGCTGCTGCTGCTCCGGCGGAAAGCTGTCAATAATACGGTCCATAGTGTTGGCCGCTCCTACGGTATGGAGGGTGGAGATTACCAGATGGCCTGTTTCTGCCGCAGTCATGGCGGTCTTAATGGTCTCGTAATCTCTCATCTCTCCCAGAAGGATTACATCCGGCGCCTGGCGTAGTGCCGCCCGGAGGCCGGATACATAGCTCTCTGTGTCCGTCCCGATCTCTCTCTGAGATACCACACTTTTATCATGGCGGTGAAGATACTCGATAGGATCTTCCAGAGTGATAACATGTGCATTTCTTGTATGATTGATCTCGTTGATGATGCAGGCCAGAGTGGTACTTTTTCCGCTTCCCGCAGGTCCTGTCACAAGCACCAGTCCCTTGGTCATCTTTGCCACGTCAATAATGGTCCTGGGCAGATGAAGCCTGTCGGGATCCGGCAGTTCGAAGGTAATGATACGGATAATCGCCGCCAGAGTTCCTCTCTGACGGAATACATTGGCACGGAACCGGGACAGGTTGGGAAGAGCGAAAGAGAAATCGTCGTCTCCTGTCTCCTGGATCTTCTTCATGCTCCGGTTGCCTGCCGTGACATACAGCTGTGTAACCATATCCTCGATGTCCTTCGGGAACATCCTGTCGCCGCCATGATACTCAATACGCCCTCCCACTTTGTAGGACAGCGGCATGCCTGCGACCAGAAAAATATCCGAGGCCTGCTTTTCTACTGCTACACTGAGTAATTGTACTATGTCCATGTAATTTACTTCCTCCCTCTCAACTCCCGGTCCACACCGGCAGAGATCTGTCAATCTCATAATCTACAGAATGATATACATTCCAGGACAGGATCCGGTATCCTCTCTCTTCTTCCCGGTCCGGCTCCACTTCCACATGGAGCATCTGCCCGTAAAGCATCTCGATATCCGTCCCCA
>Ga0137306_100652_pt1 | contig 39653 bp, 40 predicted proteins | sample Inofroosms_March_FD_97187 | JGI IMG/M metagenome (GOLD analysis project Ga0137306, IMG submission 97187) | Mouse cecal microbial communities from Vienna, Austria - N-Acetylneuraminic and N-Acetylglucosamine D2O microcosms_March | ecosystem: Host-associated > Mammals > Digestive system > Large...
CCATTAACTGAATATCCCTATTTAAGAATTAGGAATGAACACTACGAAAATGTCCTTTCAAAAATAACGGGGTGGTTACTTCATTATAAGTGTAGTTCATTTTAAGATTATTTTGGACTATGAATATTGTGAAATTGTCCAGAAACAACTAACTTTGTAATGAACTATCGAAGTTGTGTAGCGACACTACTTCGGCAAAATTAGATTATTGAAAAATCTTGAATAATAAAGGTGCCTCTATGGTGGTTTAGTGCCTATTATAGAAGCGTTAAATATTTGAACCACACTCGTTTAGTCATTAGCTGATAGAGCAAGTGGGACCACTGAAAACAGTTTATCCTAAGATTGAGGATAAACTGTTTTTGTTTTTAGTGATAACCGGTTAACATTATTCCCTTATATGACACTTATTGACGGCAAAAAAGTCGCCGACGAAATCAAACAGGAGATTGCAGCCACTGTAGAGAAGATGGTGGCTGAAGGTAAGAAACGTCCTCATCTGGCTGCCATACTTGTAGGACACGATGGCGGTAGTGAGACTTATGTGGCCCATAAGGTGCGTGCGTGTGAGCAGTGCGGTTTCACATCCACTCTCATTCGCATGGAAGACGATGCAACCGAGGCCCAGCTGCTTGAGGCTGTAGAACGTCTCAACAATGACCCGGATGTCGATGGTTTTATCGTGCAGCTTCCTCTCCCGAAGCATATATCGGAGCAGAAAGTAATCGAGGCGATTGATTACCGCAAGGATGTCGATGGCTTCCATCCGATTAATGTAGGGCGTATGTCCATAGGTCTGCCCTGTTATCTTTCGGCTACTCCGGCAGGTATAATCGAGCTTCTTGCCAGATATGAGATCCCCACAAAGGGTAAACATTGTGTGGTACTTGGCCGTAGCAACATAGTAGGAAAGCCTGTCGCATCGCTTATGATGCAAAAGCATATCCCCGGCGATGCCACAGTGACTGTATGTCATAGTGCTACCGTTAATCTCAAGGAGATATGCCGTGAGGCCGATATTATTATCGCCGCTCTCGGCCAGCCCGGTTTCGTCACCGCCGACATGGTAAAACCCGGTGCTGTGATTGTCGACGTAGGCACAACCCGTGTACCCGATGCAACACGCAAGAGCGGTTTCCGCCTGCGCGGAGATGTTGATTTCGACAACGTCGCTCCTTTGTGCAGCTATATCACACCTGTGCCGGGTGGGGTAGGTCCGATGACCATCTGCTCCCTGATGAGGAATACACTTCTTGCCGGACAGGGAGCGATATATCCACGTAACTGAGAATCCGGGGTAATCATATAAGCGTTTTGCGCGATGACGATTCTATCATGCCTGTTACTGTCGCTCGCCTCCATGCTTTCGTGGGGTGAGCAGGCCTCATCGGTCGATTTGGTGTTTGCCGGAGATGCCATGCAGCATCAGGCTCAGATTGACGCTGCTCGTCGCGCTGACGGCACATATGACTACTCTCAATGTTTTTCAGAGATTTCTCCTTATATAAAGGGAGCCGATTACGCAGTAGTAAATCTTGAGACTCCTCTCGGGGGCGCTCCATACACAGGCTATCCATGCTTCAGCGCCCCCGACGAATATCTTGATGCTTTATCCTCGGCCGGATTCGATATGATGCTCACGGCCAATAATCACACTCTTGATCGGCGTGACCGAGGACTTGTGCGCACACTCGACCGTCTTGACGCATCGCCGGTTGACCATTTGGGCACATACCGCAATGCTGCCGAACGCGACTCCGTATTGCCGCTATTGCGCGACATTGCAGGGTTTCGTATCGCGTTCCTTAATTATACTTACGGTACCAACGGCATAACGTTGCGCACCGATGCCGTTGTCGACTATATCGACCGTAGCCGGATATCCTCTGATATAAGGCTCGCACGCATGAAGGGTGCCGAGGTGGTAGTGGTGTGTATGCATTGGGGAGAAGAGTATCGGCTTCAGCCAAATGCCACGCAGCACTCGTTGGCTGATTTTCTTGTAGACAATGGCGCGGATGTCGTGATTGGAGGGCATCCCCATGTGATACAGCCAATGGAGATGCGCACGGATTCCCTCGGACGACGTGCTCTCGTAGTGTATTCGCTCGGTAACTTCATTTCCAACATGCGTACGCGTGATACCCGTGGAGGAGCTGTAGCGCATGTGCGTCTGACACGCGACCTGCTTGGCCGTGCTGTCGTGGACACTGCCGATTACCGGTTGTTCTTTACAGTGCCGCCGACTCCGGCTGTGCCCAACTTCCGGCTGATTCCGGTCGAGGTCGTGTCCGACCCTTCACGCACAGATATACCTGTGCAGTGGCGCAACGCATGCTCCGATTTCACCCGAAGCGTCGAGTCCGTATTCCGCCGGTATAATAAAGATGTTCAGCGCGATTCATCATCTTTGCGTCCACGCATTTTTCCTCTTCCTGCCATAAATCTTTCCGACCACACCATTCCGTTGCGTGCATTCGGCGAATTTGCCGACGATAAATAGTGGCGATTTATTTTTGTCTTTCGGGAAACATTCGCTAAATTTGGGCATTGACCAAAATCTTTTCCCGATGAAATACGCTCAATTGCCGTGTGAAACCAAATCAAGGCCATTGCCGTTTTATCTGGCCATGGAGGAGTATCTTGCCGGACTTCCGTGCGATGACGAACTTTTCTTTATGTGGCAGGTTGCTCCTACTGTAATTTTCGGTCGCAACCAGCGTATCGAGAGCGAGGTTGACGTAGATTATTGCAAAAGCCATGGCATACAGTTCTTCCGCCGCAAGAGTGGTGGCGGATGTGTATATGCCGACGGCGACAACATAATGTTTAGCGCGATAATGCCTCGAAGCGGTGATGTTTCCACAATGTTTTCGCGATATACGCAGATGGTGGTTGATATGTTGGCCTCTCTTGGATTTGACGCATGCGCCTCGGGGCGCAACGATGTCCTGGTCGGCGGCCGTAAGGTATCAGGCAATGCCGTATATATGCTTCCCGACAAATGTATCATTCATGGCACTATGCTGTTTGACACCAATCTGCAGCATATGATTAATGCAATTTCTCCCTCCGGGACCAAACTTGATGCACGCGGTATATCGTCGGTAAAAAGCCGTATCACCACTCTCCGCTCAAATAACCCGGAACTTGATATCTCAGAATTCAAGAAATATGCGAGGCATGCTTTTTGTGGCGACGAGGTATTTGCCTTGACTCCGTCGGACGTTGTCGGCATACATCACCGTTCTCTGGAGTACTACCACCCGTCATGGATATATGGCGATAGCGTGAGCGATACCCATTCCCACATAAGGCGTATAGAAGGGGTGGGGGAATTCAGAGTATGCGTCTCAACCCGTCTCGACTGTATAGATAATGTGTTAATTTCCGGTGATTATTTTCCGTTGGCCGACGTTGACAGGCTTTTGTTGCGTCCACTCCGTGGTTGCAGATACAATCCCGCGGCTGTGGCAGGCAGGCTTGCCGAGCTGGCTACTGACACATCGGCAGTTATAATGTCGCTTACGCCTGAAGCGTTTGTCTCTCTATTGTTTGAATGAACAGGAGCGACAACAGACCGTAATGTCATGAGAAATCTTGCGTCAGTCGGTTTTTGATAGAGTTTTACGAATTAAATAATCAACCTAAATATAATGATGGAAACACAAGATAACAAACCTACCTGTCTCCATTCGCGCCACGTCGGGCTCGGCGCGCTTATGTCGCCATTCGGGGGATTCCACATGCCTATACAGTATGAAGGAATCGTCGAGGAACATAATGCAGTGCGCAATGCCTGCGGTGTGTTCGATGTGAGTCATATGGGCGAGATGTGGGTCAAGGGGCCTGATGCCATGCGCTTCGTCAATCATATTTTCACTAACGATGTCGCTGTCGGACAATCCGGAAAATGTTTCTACGGCATGATGCTAAACGAGCAAGGTGGCGTTGTCGATGATTTGCTTGTATATAAATTATCGGATACCGAATTCTTCCTTGTGTTCAATGCCGCCAATATAGAAAAAGACCGACGCTGGATTTCCACCCATGCTGAGGGATATGATGTGACACTTGAGGATTTATGTGACACTCTTGGCGAAATCGCCGTGCAGGGGCCTTTGGCTGAGGAAGTGATAGAAAACGTACTTTCATTGCTGTGTGCCGACCTCGGATTTTATACATTCCGATGCACGACATGGCGCGACAGTGAAATAATCGTTTCGCGTACCGGATATACCGGCGAAGACGGATTCGAGATATACGCCTCACATGAAGTGATATGTACTATGTGGGATGCGCTTATTGAGTCGGGGCGTTGTGCTCCATGCGGACTTGGATGCCGCGATACACTGCGCTTCGAGGTCGGACTCCCTCTTTATGGCGATGAACTCGACGAAGATATATCGCCGGTGGAGGCGGGACTCTCTACTTTTGTCAAACTTGATAAAGAGGGTGGATTCATCGGTCGTGATGCGGTTGCCGGCGTTAAAGAGGAGGGGCCCAAGCGCCGCCTTGTAGGAATCGAACTCTCCGACCGTGCTATTCCCCGTCATGGCTATGATGTGCTTGATGCCGATACGGATTGCGTCATAGGCCATGTCACTACCGGCTATCACGCTATATCAACGGATAAATCCGTGGCGATGGCTCTGATTGAGGCGCCATATGCCTCGTTGGATACTCCCGTGAAGATACGTATACGACGCAAGACATTCCCGGGGCGCGTTGTGAAGAAACGCTTCTATGACAAGCGTTACAAGAAATAGATTTTACGCTTGGATTTTCTCTACTGAATCATAAATAATTAAAACAGTCCATTATATAATTCCCATGAGCAAGACTTATTATTCTCCGACCCACGAGTATATCACTGTAGAAGGCAACACAGGCATGATTGGCATAACCGACTATGCGCAGCATCAGCTTGGAAACGTAGTTTATGTCGATCTTCCTGAAGTCGATGACGAGGTTGTGGCCTCACAGGATTTCGGCGGTGTCGAAAGTGTGAAGGCGGCCTCCGACCTTATCTCCCCGGTAAGTGGCACTGTGATTGAAGTCAACGAGGAGCTTGCCGACAATCCTGGTCTCATAAACAAGGACGCCATGAACACCTGGATTATAAAGGTGGAACTTTCTGACCCTTCAGAGCTTGAAGGGCTGCTCGACGAGGCCGGCTATCGCGCATTGATAGGCTGACTTGTTTGCTGATTCGGGTTACATAATCTTTACCGTCATGGCTTATCATCACTATTTCCCTCACACTGACGAGGATGTTGCCGCCATGCTCGACCGTTGCGGCATGACGTCGCTCGACCGGCTTTATGACGACATCCCGGAGGAACTGTTGCTCGCACGTGAGTACAATCTCCCTGCGGCGAAGTCTGAAAAGGAGGTGCGCGATTTCTTCGCCTCTCTTGGAGCCGAGAACCACACTCTCACATGTTTCGCGGGGGCAGGCTACTATGACCATTACACTCCGGCGGCCATTCCGTCGATTCTTTCGCGCTCTGAGTTTCTGACGGCCTACACTCCTTACCAGCCGGAGATTTCCCAGGGCACTCTGCAGTATATATTCGAGTATCAGACAATGATGGCGGCGCTTACAGGAATGGAGGTCAGCAACGCATCAATGTACGACGGCGCTACCGCTGCGGCCGAAGCGATGCTGATGATGGTGGCGTCGTCACGCAAGCGCAATCGTGTGCTTGTGAGCGCCACAGTGCTTCCGCAAGTGCGTGCCGTGATGGCTACGTATGCGCATTATCATGGCATAGTACTTGATGAGGTGCCTGCAACCGAAGGTGGTGTCACCAATCGCGAAGCTCTTTCAATGATGCTTGCACAAGGCGATGTGGCAGGTGTGCTTGTGGCCACTCCCAACCGTTTCGGCATACTTGAGGATTATACCGGGCTTGCCGATGAGGCACATTCCGCCAAGGCACTTCTTGCCATGTATGCCAATCCGTCGGCTCTTGCCGTAATCAAGACTCCGGGAGAGTGGGACGCCGACATTGCTTGTGGCGATGCTCAGCCGCTCGGCATGCCGTTGAACTATGGTGGCCCGTATCTCGGGTTCCTCTGTTGCAAGAAGGCCCATATACGCAAGCTCCCGGGCAGAATAGTCGGCGCGACTGTCGACGGCAACGGACAGCGTGTGTTTGTGCTCACTCTTCAGGCTCGCGAACAGCATATCCGTCGTGAGAAGGCTACAAGCAATATATGTTCCAACCAGGGACTTATGGCCCTGTTTGCTACCGTATATCTCTCGCTTATGGGACCTGACGGCATGCGGGAGGTAAATGAGGCGGGAGCCGCCAATGCCCGATGGCTGCTCGAAAGAATCGAGGCTACAGGAAAGGCCCGTATGGCATGGCCCGATGCTCCATGGCTCAACGAGTTTGTACTTGACACGGATGCCACAGTCGACGATGTTATTTCCGGGGGCATAGACCGAGGTGTGCTCCCCGGAGTGAAAATCGGCGACCACAGGATTCTTGTGGCTGTAACTGAGATGCGCACTGAAACCGAGATGCAATCATTGGTCGATATATTCGCATCAATCTGATTGCCTGTAACACTTAGAGCTTGTTTAATAATAAATGTTGCCGCCAGGGTCGTATAGCTTGAGTCGATTTTCGACATGTGCCGAAGGAGCGTACTTTATGTACATGACCGCAGGGACAGGGCGAAAAGCGGCCAAGATATACGAGACAAAAGGTAACTTTATAACCTATACAATCTCTTGGCTGCTTCTAAAATAAATGCAAAAATATATCAACTATATGAAACAAATTACCTCCCGTCGGTCATTCGCCGGCATATTTCCGCCCGTTCTTCGGTCGTTATGGGACCCCATAACTCCCTCATCACAAGCGAAAATCTGCCCGACGACTGACCGCCCTGACGGTAACATTTATTATTAAACAAGCTCTTATAGCTATGAACAGGAAATTATACGGCAATCTTATATTTGAGTTGTCGCGGAACGGACGCCGCGGCGCCACTCTCCCGCCTCATGCCTCAGCCCACGGGCTTGATTCCATCCCCGCATCGCTCATGCGCTCGCTGGCTCTGCCTCTGCCTCAGGTTGATGAGCCGGCCGTTGTGCGTCATTATACCAACATGAGCACCAACAACTTCGGAGTCGACACCGGTTTTTATCCGTTGGGTTCGTGTACGATGAAGTACAATCCTAAAATCAACGAAGAGATGGCCTCACAGCCGGCATTTGCTTCGCTTCATCCGATGCAGCCTGACACTACTACACAGGGAGCATTGCGGTTGTACTGGATTTTGCAACGCATGCTCTCCGAAATCGGAGGTATGGCGGAGTTTACGCTTAATCCATATGCCGGAGCACACGGAGAACTTACCGGTCTGATGGTAATTCGCGCCTATCATGAGCAACGCGGCGATACTCGCCGGACCAAAGTCATAGTGCCCGATTCGGCCCACGGAACCAACCCTGCAAGTGCCGCAGTAGCCGGACTGTCGGTAGTGGAGGTCAAAAGCCTGCCCGATGGCACGGTGGATATCGATGCCCTGCGCCCTCTGCTCGACGACACTGTGGCTGCCATGATGATGACCAATCCCAACACACTCGGCATGTTTGAGCGCAATATTCCGGAAATCGCACGTATGGTGCATGATGCCGGTGCGCTTATGTATTATGATGGAGCCAATCTTAATCCACTGATTGGCAAATGCCGTCCGGGCGATATGGGATTTGATGTAATGCATGTGAATCTTCACAAGAGTTTCTCCACTCCGCATGGAGGAGGCGGCCCTGGCTCCGGTCCGGTAGGAGTACGTGCCGGGCTTGAGCATCTGCTCCCCAATCCGCGTGTGGTGCGTAATGCCGATGATACATTTTCGGTGGTTGAGAGCGAAGAATCCCTCGGCAGGATTAGCGGTACGCTCGGCAATTTCGCCGTGCTGCAACGCGCTCTTTCATATCTGCTTACTCTCGGACGCGAAGGGCTGGCCATGGTAGGGCCTCTTGCCACACTCAATGCCAACTATATAAAGGAATCGTTGCGCGATTTATATCTTCTGCCGGTAGATGGAGTATGCAAGCATGAATTTGTATTCGACGGATTGCGCGACAAGTCGGGTGGGGTGACGACACTGCATGTCGCCAAACGTCTGCTTGACTACGGCTATCATGCCCCGACCATATATTTCCCCCTGCTGTTTCATGAGTCGCTTATGATTGAGCCTACCGAAACCGAGTGTCTTGAGACCATCGACAGTTTTATAGCTGCCATGCGCGAGATTGCCGAGGACGCTTCATCGCGTCCGGAATTCGTCAAGGGTGCCCCTTACGAGACCCCTGTGGCTCATGCCGACGATACTGAAGCGGCTCTTCATCCAAAGGTTACATTCTTTGACTTGTAATAGCTCCTTTATATGGACCACAAGGAATTTGACAATATAATAATAGGCGCAGGCCCGGCCGGAATGCGGGCCTGCGCTATTGCTCGTGAGAGGGGCGAGAGCGTGTGCGTGGTCGAACGCAGAGAGGTAGGTGGCACATGCCTCAATCGCGGCTGCATACCCACAAAGGCTCTTGTCCAGTCGGCATCGGTGATATCTGTTGTCGCATCAGCCTCCGGCTTCGGTGTCGGGATAGCGGGAGAGATACAGCATGACTATTCCGTAGCATCCGCCCGTAAGGATGAGGTGGTGGCTTCGTTGCGAAAAGGCGCAGAAATGTCGATAGGCGCCGGGATTGTAGTATATGGTGATGCACGTATAGTTTCTGCCGACACGGTAGAGGTCGGAGGTACGTTGCTGCATGCTGCAAAGCGGATGATAATTGCCTCCGGCTCACGACCTGCACGGCTCCGTGTGCCGGGCGCTGAACTTGCTATAACGAGCGATGAATTTCTGCGCCTGACCGAACTTCCTTCGGAACTTGTGGTAATCGGCGGAGGAGTGATAGGTATGGAGTGTGCATGCATAGCCCATGCTTTCGGCTGCAAGGTGACGGTGGTGGAATATTGTCGGGAGATACTTCCAGGCCTTGACGCAGAGATGGCCAAGCGCTTGCGCTCGATGCTGTCGCGCCGTGGCGTGACTGTCGTTGTCGGTGCTCAGGTAACATCGCTGGAGTCGACCGAGCAAGGGGGAATAACCGTAACATATGCCGATCGGCGTGGCGACCATACGCTTACAGCTCCGATGGTTATGATGGCTACCGGACGGCGTGCGGTACTTCCTGACGGGTTGACTGATACCGGTGTAGTGCTTACGGCCTCGGGGGCTGTATCCACTGATGACAGAATGATGTCGTCGGTACCGGGCATCTATGCCATAGGCGACTGCAACGGACGCCTTATGCTTGCGCATGCAGCCTCTGCCCAGGCTGAAGTAGCCATGGGTGTGCGCGATTCTGTCGAGAGTGTACCGTCTGTTGTGTTCACGTTGCCTGAGTGTGCTCAGGTTGGTACGCTGAATTCCGACACTCCCGGTGCGCTGATTGTCGGCAAAGCAATGTATGGAGCCAACGGAATGGCTTCGGCTATGGGCCAGACAGAAGGTTTTGTTAAGGTAGCGGTAGATGCTGCAACCCGTCGTATTGCCGGATGCTGTGCTATAGGGGCCGGAGCCGATGCAATAGTGCAGGAAGCGTCGATAGCGATGGCCGGGGACATGACAGCCGACACTCTGCGCACACGTGCGGTGTTTGCACATCCTACGCTCTCCGAACTGCTGTTGTCGGCGTTGCCCCTCTGAGAATAGTCCGGTTTACGGATTGAGATGAGTCAGCACGATGCGTATTTCGTTGAATGACACTTTGTTGCGTAGCCTTTCCCTGATTTCGGTAAGTGTCGGCACGCCATCGAAATTTTCAACGGCTTTGGTTATGCTGTCGATGGTGCTGTCGTCAAGCAGGTCGTGGATATCAAGTTTTCCTTCCTGCATAGCCTTGGTAAGGTGAGTCCATATTGTAGACTCCGCCAGGCCGCGGCGTTCGGCTATTGCAGTCGGGGTGAGTCCGTCGCCGAACATACGGAAACTTTCTATCCACGACGCTTCCTTAGGCTCTTTTGGGGGCTTCTCTTTCTTCACTTTCACCACCTTGGGCATCTTCTCAACCGGTTCTGCCGGCTGATTGACAGTAGGGTACGATGTCGATGAGTCTGACGTTTTGGTGCTCTTTGCCGTGGGCTTACGGCGTGTGATTTTCTTCGACTTGTCGCGTGTGGCCTCGGCAATGGCTCTCTGCTTATTGTTGAGATAGCCCGGTATTGTGAATCCCTCGCGGGCGATTGCGTCGAGCAGGAGCAACCGCGCTTTGGTGGTCTGAAAGAGGTCGGTCACGAGTTCTTTGAATCGCGATGCCGTAGTCTTGTTGCTGATTGACACATCGGTGATGCGTTCAAACATAGGTTCGAACAGTTTGAGCAGAGTGTCGTGGAAATATGTCGCGCTGCGTTTTACCCTATCGAGAGTCGCGTCGGAGTGTAGGTCGGCGTCGCTCATGCGCCGCAGTACCGGGAGCCATTTGTCGGCGACTTCAAGCACTTGTGTGCGCAGGTCGGTGACCAGTTCGCGGTGTATTGTCACGATTTGTGGATACGTGCGCCGGCAATGCTCTCCGACAAACCGTGCAAGGCGCTCCTCACATTGCCATATGGCGCCGAGCGAGAACAGTTCGGTCACAAGCATGCGGAAGTATGCTTCCTTTATCATCGGCAGCCGCTCGATGCTTCGCGCCGCTTCGTCCTGCTGCCGGCTGACATACTCCGACACTCTGGTGTCGGTCATTATGGCTTCCGGTGTGATAGGGGTAGCGAGTACCATCCCTTCAAGCGATTTGCACCGGCTTAGAGCTACATACACCTGTCCCGGAGCAAACGACGACCCTGCGTCGATTATCGCATGCTCGAATGTAAGCCCCTGGCTCTTATGTATGGTGATTGACCATGCAAGTCGTATGGGGAACTGTGTGAACGTGCCTTGTATATCTTCGGTAAGCTCACCGGTGGTATCGTCTACACGATAGCGTGTGTTCTGCCATTCGGCAGTGGAGACCTCGATGGCTTCATCGCCGCAAGCTACCGTTATCTTGTCTTTCTGCAGATTTACGATATGTCCTATCTTACCGTTGTAATACAGGCGTGCGGGTGACGGGTCATTACGTACAAACATCACCTGGGCACCGGCCTTCAGCGTGAGTTCTGATGCTGTCGGAAATGATGTCTCGGGGAATGTGCCTTTTACCTCGGCATGGTATGTCACCGACGGTGAGGCAATGCGCGAGAGACAATCATTGTTATAGCGGTCGGCAAAGGAATTGTGTGTTGTGAGGCGTATATATCCAGAACCCTGTGGCGCGATGAATTCCGGGATGTATCGCGAGTTGAGAATACCGATGTCTTCACGTCCGAGATTTCCGGTACGTATGTGATTGAGCAGATTGATAAATGTGAGGTTCTGCTGTCGGTATACTTTTGTGAGCTCGATGGTGACGTAATCAATCTGTTGCAGTGCACGGCTGCTGAAAAAGTAGGGGGTGGGGTAATGCGGAGCCAGCAACTCCTCGTCCTGCGGAGTCATGATTGGAGAAAGTTGCTGGAGGTCGCCTATCATCATAAGCTGTACGCCGCCAAACGGGCGACTGTCGCGGCGGTATTTGCGCAGAGCGTTGTCGATGGCGTCGAGCAGGTCGCTACGCACCATTGATATCTCATCGATGACCAGCAGGTCGAGCATGCGGATTATGCGCAGCTTGTCGCGGGAGAAACTGAACTTGTCGCGTATCTCTATTCCGGGAATATATGGAGAAAGCGGGAGTTGGAAAAACGAGTGTATTGTAACGCCGCCTGCATTGATGGCCGCCGCACCTGTAGGCGCGACAACTACAATTGATTTGGAACTATGCTGTTGCAGATTGCGCAGGAATGTGGTTTTGCCCGTTCCAGCCTTACCTGTAAGAAAAATGCTTGTGTGGGTATGCTCGGCAAATTCCCATGCCCGTTGCAGTTCCTCGTTCTGTTCCATACTGCAAAGTTACATATTATGGTGCAATTACAGTGATATTTGCCGCTGCCAATTGATTCAGGTACACAAAATTTATCCAACACTATCGTACTGAATCGACTATAAATGAATATCTTTGTGATATGGATATTATAAAGAGAAAAATAAGAAGAGCCATCGTGTCGATTACAATGTTGCCGTGTTTCGTCGTATGTGCCGGTGCTGAGTCTCGCGATACGGTCCGCGTGGCCGATTTCGGTGCGGTGGCCGATTCGTATGTAAACGCGGTGGAGGCTATCCAAAGAGCGATTGATGCATGCAGGGAGAAGCCCGGGGCAGTCCTGTCGTTTGCTCCCGGACGTTACGATATATGGCCTGAGGGAGCTGTGCGTAAAGAGATATACATCTCCAATACCTCGTCGGAGGTAGAATGCCCGTCGAAGATTAAGACCATAGGACTACATATGTATGGCCTGGATGGAATCACTGTAGAGGGGAATGGCGCTACTTTGATGATGCATGGCTCTATTACCCCTATTGCAGTGGATTCATGTGTGGATGTCACATTGTCGGATTTCGCAGTGGATTTTGAAAGGCCGGGTGGTTCCGAACTGACCTACACCCGTGTGGCACCCGGAAAAATCATTGTAGGCACTCACCGCGACACGAGGTATGATATAAGAGGCCGACGTCTGCGGCTGATTGGCGAAGGGTGGTGTACGGAGATACCCCACTGTATTAAGTATACACCTTCGGACCGTCATTTTCAGTATTCGCATGACTGGGGCGTGCTGTCGGGGTGTGATGTCGAGGAGCTATCGCCGGGTAGTCTTCAATTTGACGTTCCCGAGGATTTCCGTCCTGAGGAAGGCGCCACGCTCACCATACGTGATATAATCCGCCGGGAGGTGGGCATGCTGAATATACACAGCCGCAATACCCGACTGGAGAATCTTGATATACGATATATGCACGGGCTCGGTATCGTGAGCCAGTACAGTACTGATGTCACGCTCAGAAATGTAAACTGCATGCCCGATTCGGAGTCGGGACGAATACTCGCCTCTTCTGCCGATTTTGTCCACTTCTCGGGATGTCGCGGGCATATAGATATTGTCGACTGCAACTTTGCGGGAGCTCAGGATGACGTAATCAATGTGCACGGAACCAATCTGCAGGTGACGTCGGTAAACGGAGAGCATGGCCTTACCGCTCGCTTCATGCATCATCAGAGCTATGGTTTCAGAGCGTTTCATGTCGGTGATACCGTGGCATTTGTCAATCCGGCTACAATGAGGCGCGATGCCATTGCCGTAGTTTCAGGTGTGAGAATGGATAAGGAAAATCCTCGGGAAATCGGACTGACGTTTGATGCTCCGCTTCCGGCAGGATGCATATCGCCTGGTACGACCTGTGTCGAGAATCTTACATGGACACCTTCGCTCCATGTGAGCGGATGCACGATGACGAGAATCAGTACACGTGGCATTCTGGCTACCACTCCACGTCGGATTGTGATAGAGAACAATCGTTTCGAGAGGATTGCCGGTACTGCAATCCTTATCGAATCAGATGCCCGCGACTGGTATGAGTCGGGGCCCGTCTGTGACATGACTGTACGCAACAATTTGTTTGTCGATTGCGGGTACAATAATAGTATGAATGGCGCCACGATTGCCCTGAATTCATCGAATACAGAGGTCAGCTATGATAATATAGTGCATTCGGGGGTTGCGATTACGGACAACCGGATAGAAATATCAGGCGAGAGGCCCGTAGTATATGCCAAGTCGACAGGTAATCTGAAATTCTCGGGCAATACGGTGGCAGGCACAGACACCCCGCTATTCATACTGCGCGGTTGTGCTGATGTTGTGATTTCCGGCAACGTGATGGGTACTCCTCGTGTCGAAAATACTGATTGCCGTAATGTGAAAGTTTCAGGTAATATTCGTGACTGACTGTTGCAGCGACATATCCTATGGATAACAGACAGCGAAGTTATATAGCCATTGACCTGAAATCGTTTTATGCCTCGGTCGAGTGTGTCGACAGAGGGCTTGACCCGCTTGACACCAATCTCGTGGTAGCCGACTCTTCGCGCACGCAGAAGACAATATGTCTGGCGGTATCTCCGAGGATGAAAGAGTACGGGCTGAAGGGGCGTCCTCGTCTCTTTGAAGTCGTGCAGCGCATACGTGAAGTAAATATCGCGCGTAGCCGCAATGCTCCAGGTGGTAAATTTACCGGTAGATCATATTCGGCCATGGAGCTTGCGTCGCATCCGGAAATGGCTGTTGACTATGTGGTGGCAAAACCTCGTATGGCCGAGTATCTGCGCAAGAGCGCCCAGATATACAAGGTGTATCTGCGATACATCTCGCCGGAGGACATTCATGTCTATTCGATTGATGAGGTGTTTATCGATGTCACCTCGTATCTTCGCAGTTACGGTGTCACTCCCCACGAACTTGCTCTTAGGATTATACGCGACGTGCTGGCTACTACCGGCATCACTGCTACGGCGGGAATCGGCACGAATATGTACCTGTGTAAGGTGGCTATGGATATCGTGGCAAAAAAGATGGCTCCAGACAAGGATGGAGTTCGCATCGCCGAACTTGATGAGATGAGTTACCGGCATATGCTGTGGGACCATCGTCCGCTGACTGACTTCTGGCGTATAGGTCGCGGTATCTCGCGCCGTCTTGAACAATATGGAATAACAACGATGGGCGATGTGGCGAGATGCTCGATAGACAATGAGGAATTGCTCTATTCTATGTTCGGGGTGAATGCCGAGCTGCTGATTGACCATGCCTGGGGGTGGGAACCTGTGACGATGGATATGGTAAAGGCATATCGCCCGGAAAACCGCTCGATGGGAAGCGGCCAGGTATTGAGTTGTGCGTATACGGCAGATAAGGCTCGTGTAGTTGCGCTTGAGATGGCCGAGACTCTGTCGCTGGAACTTTTCCGCAAGGGATGCGTGACCGACAGGATTATGCTTGGGGTGGGCTATGATGCGTCATCGCTGACTGATCCGGATATTGCAATGCGGTACCACGGGCGAGTATCCTCTGATTTTTATGGACGCCCAGTGCCTTATCACACCCATGTTACAGCCAATCTGTCGGAGTATACGTCATCGACAAGCATGATTGTGCAGGCGGTGTCAGAGCTGTTTGACGGGTCGGTAAACCATGATTTGCTTGTGAGGCGCCTGACAGTCACCGCCATGCGTGTGGCTGATGAAAAGACAATGCATAGGTCCGGCTCAGATACGAGCCAGCTGGAATTGTTTGTGGACTATGACAAACTGCAGGCCGAGCGGAAAGAGAAGGAACAGAAGATGAAGCGTGAGCGCAGTCTGCAACAGGCGCTATTGAGAATCAAAGACACATATGGCAAAAACGCCATACTGCGTGGTCTCAATTATGCGGAGGGAGCAACTCAGCGTGAGCGTAATTTCCAGATAGGAGGACATAAGGCATGAGCAAGTATGATGATATAATAGATATGCCACGGCATGTGTCGGCAGTGCGCAGACCGATGTCTACGGAGGCTCGTGCCGCACAGTTCGCGCCATTTGCGGCGCTGACAGGACATGATGAGATACTCAGTGATACCGTGCGTGTCAACGAGAGGGAATATGAAAGTGAACCCGATGATTTTTCGGAATCCACCGGAGGATGCCGTATGTATCCATATGATGCATCCGTGGATGAATGATAGATGGAAATTTTGTATCTTTGCAGTAAAATAAAATATACCGGATATGAGAGAATGGACTACTATCAAGGAGTATGAGGATATACTCTTTCAGCAATATGGCGGAATAGCCAAGATAACAATCAACCGGCCTCAGGTGTATAATGCGTTTCGCCCTAAGACCAATGAGGAGATGCTCGACGCGATGGCCATATGCCGCGAACGCGCAGATATCGGAGTGATAGTGCTCACCGGTGCCGGCGACAAGGCATTCTGCTCAGGCGGCGACCAGAAGGTGAAAGGAATCGGTGGGTATATCGACGACAATGGAGTGCCGCGTCTCAATGTGCTTGACCTCCATAAGGCCATACGCAGCATCCCTAAGCCTGTTATCGCTATGGTCAACGGCTATGCCATAGGTGGTGGCCATGTGCTGCATGTGGTGTGCGACCTTACAATCGCCTCGGAAAATGCACGGTTCGGGCAGACCGGCCCGAAGGTGGGCAGTTTCGACGCCGGCTTCGGAGCAAGCTACCTGGCTCGTTGCGTAGGCCAGAAGAAGGCTCGCGAGATATGGTTTCTCTGTCGTCAATACACGGCGAAGGAGGCTGAGGAGATGGGTATGGTCAATAAGGTTGTGCCGTTCGAACGTCTCGAAGATGAAACAGTGGAGTGGTGTGAGACCATACTTAAGCGTAGTCCGATGGCTATACGTATGATTAAGCGTGCTCTTAATGCTGAACTTGACGGACAGCGCGGTATGATGGAATTTGCCGGCGACGCTACATTGCTTTATTATCTTATGGCCGAGGCTCAGGAGGGGAAGAATGCATTCCTTGAGAAACGCGACCCCGATTTCAGCAAGTTTCAGAAATTCCCAGGCTGACAGTGAAAGCTGAATACTGTCGTTACCGGCTCGTGTTTCATGAGCCGGCAATCACATCGCGCGATGTGATGACCGATAAGGAGACTTACTTTATCCGTATTTCCGACGAGCGACGTCCGGGGATATACGGAATCGGTGAATGTGCTCTTTTCCGTGGACTGAGTGCTGACGATACTCCCGATTATGAGGATATGCTGGCACAAGTCTGCGCGGATATCTCCCGGCAGGGTCTTACTGCATTCGTGCCGTCGGACAGCAGTTCCATACGGTTCGGTGCTGAGAGCGCGTTGGCCGACCTGCGCAACGGCGGCCGCAGACTTCTTTGGCCGGGGAGATGGACCCGCGGTGAAATCGCTATCCCTATCAACGGACTTATATGGATGGGAAGCCATGACCGCATGCTGGCGAGAATCGACGAGAAGATTGAAGCGGGATTCAGGTGTATAAAACTGAAAATAGGCGGCATACGATTTGATGAGGAGCTGAATTTGATAAATCATATAAGGGAGCGCTATGCGCCGGAGGAGCTGGAATTGCGTCTCGACGCCAATGGCTCTTTCACGCCTTCGGACGCGTTGTGTAATCTCCGGGCGCTTGCGCCTTATGGCATACACTCGATAGAGCAACCTATAAAGGCCGGACAGACTGAGGCCATGGCTGAGATATGTCGGAAGAGCCCTATTCCCGTAGCGCTTGACGAGGAACTTATCGGATGTCGTGATACCAAATCGAAGATTGCGCTTCTTGACAGCATAAAGCCTCAGTATATAATATTGAAACCGTCGCTCTGCGGTGGCTTTGCGGCATCAGAGGAGTGGGCGGCGCTGGCTTGCGAGCGTGGCATAGGATGGTGGGCTACGTCGGCTCTCGAGAGTGATATCGGTCTTAATGCAATAGCCCAATGGTGTGGCTCGATGAATACTAAGATACCTCAGGGGCTTGGCACCGGACGTCTTTATGTCAATAACATCGCATCTCCATTGCGCCAGATTGGTGACGGACTGCGGTATGACCCGGAGGGCGTTTGGGAGCTGCCTGAGATGGAATGGAAATAATGTTGTCGATTCCCAAAATAATTGATCCTGACGGTCTGGCCTCGGAGTTTATAAAGGAGTGGCTGTCGGACAGTCCTGTCGTTTATGCCAACACTTCAGGCTCGACTGGTGTGCCCAAGCGAATCATGTTGTCGAAGGCAGATATGATTGTGTCAGCTAAAGCCACGTGCCGTCATTTCGGTATAGTGGCATCATCGGTGCTTCATCTTCCGCTTTCTACCGATTATATTGCGGGTAAAATGATGGTGGTAAGGGCTTTTGTGAGTGGTGCGACGCTGATTGTGGAACGTCCGTCAAACCGACCTTTGGACTTTTTACCTACGGAAATCAGGCATGTCGATCTTACGGCTGTCGTGCCGTCGCAGGTAGGCGGATTGCTTTCAGGGAAGTATGTCGAGCGACTGCGTAATGTCATTGTCGGCGGGGGCGCTTTGGCAGCAGATATCGAGTGCAGACTTAGGGAATATCCGGTTGTGAGCTGGGCTACCTATGGCATGACGGAGACATGTAGCCATGTGGCTCTGAGAAATATCACTTCAGGACAGGATACTTATACCGCACTTCCTGGAATAATGTTTGAGACTGACTACAGGGGATGTCTGGCGATAAATGCACCAGGATATTCGTTTGGGCGGCTTGTTACCAATGATGTGGTAGAACTTGTGTCGGAATCGGAGTTCAGATGGCTTGGCAGATATGACAATGTTATAAATTCCGGAGGCATAAAACTCCATCCTGAGGAGATGGAAAAACGTCTCGAAGGGTGCGTATCGTCGCCATTCTATATAGTTGGACGTCCGAGCGAACGGTGGGGTGAAGAGGCCGTTATTGTGATGGAAAATGCTACGGATGCCGAATGTGTGGCGATAATGGAGTGTGCTCGCAAGAGTTTGGACCGGCGTTCCGTTCCTAAGACGGTAATAAACGTGCCGCGCTTTATTTATGCCTCAAATGGCAAAATAAAACGCGTGCTTCCTTGTTGAATTATGGGATTATCCGAATTTGCTTATCTTGCGGAGTGCGGATTCGTTCATGATTTTTATGCGGCGTCCATCGACTATCAGTATCTTTTCGTTGACGAAGCATGAAAGTGTGCGTATGGCATTGGAGGTTGTCATGTTGGATAGATTGGCAAGATCCTCGCGAGCCATGTAAATACGCAGTGTCGCGTCGTCGTCCTCATATCCGTAGCTCTCCCTTAGTGCGATGAGAGCTTCGGCCAGACGACCGCGTATGTGTTTCTGGGTGAGGTTTACGATTTTTGTGTCGGAGCCGCCGAGGTTGCGAGAAAGCTCCTTGATGAAGAACCATGCGAGCTTTACATTATTTTGTATGAGTTGCTGCACAAGCGACATGGGCAGACATCCCAACGTCGAAGGCTCAAACGCCGCCGCTGTCGAGACGTATGGTTCATCGGCAAAGTATGCACGATAGCCGAAGTATTGTACCGGACGAATCAGGCGTAATATCTGTTGACGGCCTCCGATACCGTCTTTATATAATTTTACTTTGCCTTTAAGAAGACACCAGAGGTATTCCGGCATCTCTTTTTCAGCATAGATTATCTGATTTTTTTTGAAAGTGTGGGTAGTGAAATTGTCAATGATGAGATGCTTGTCGTCGCTGCTTAACGTCGACCAGAGCTCTGACAAATCTTCGGAGATTACCCTTTCCAATGTACTTTTATTAATCATCGTGTCGCTTAGCTATGTTGTGCAACATGCTGTGCAAAGTTACAAATAATTCTTAATATCAAGCATAACTGGATGGGAAAAAGATGATTTTGCGCGAAATGATTGTAAAGAAATCAAAAATAAGGTGTGTAATACGATTTTAACGCTTTTTTTTCGAGCTATCATATGGATTTTTATATCTTTGCAATCATAAATTTTTTGCTATGGCAGATCGGATAGAACGTACATACGGGCTGATAGGATTTCCATTGACCCACTCATTCTCGCAAGCCTATTTCAATCGGAAATTCGAGGCTGAAGGCATTCCGGCCCATTATATTAATTTTGAGTTGCCGGATATCGGAGATTTTATGGAGGTGATATCGGAGTATCCCACCTTGTCAGGACTTAATGTGACGATTCCCTATAAGGAGCAGGTTATACCGTATCTTAATGAAATAGATGAGGATGCGCGTAAAATTGGAGCCGTGAATGTGATAAAGTTTATCCGTAAGAAAGGCAATGATATAAAACTCAAGGGATATAATTCGGATATAATCGGTTTCTCCGACTCAATAAGGCCATTGCTCAATCCGGAACGCAACAAGGCGCTGATACTTGGTACCGGTGGTGCTGCCAAAGCGGTCAGACAGGGGCTTATCAATCTCGGTGTCGAGCCTGTAATGGTATCCCGTACGCCTAATGAAGGCGTTATAACGTATGCCGATATCACTCCTGAGGTGATGGATGCCCATAAGATTATAGTCAATACAACTCCATTGGGAATGTATCCGCATGTTGACGAATGTCCGGATATACCTTATGGTCTTCTTACATCATCCCATCTGTGCTATGATTTGCTATATAATCCGGATGTCACTCTGTTTATGAAGAAATCGTCGGATATGGGTGCCGAGACAAAAAACGGCCTTGAGATGCTATTGCTCCAGGCGTTTGTGTCGTGGCAAATCTGGGAGGAAGCGTAGGAGTAGTTCCGCATATCTTTTGTGTCGCTTTCAGAGCGTGTCCGTATTTTACCGGATGAAATAATCATGCGCATTTTCGTCCGGTTATGTTGTGGCTAAGACCGGATGTTTCAATTATCCGCGTCGGGTGTTGCCACTCCTCAACTGTTTAAACCAAAATTCATCAGTATATATTATGCCTTTAAATGTGATAGGACGATGGATGTATATCGCCCTGATTGTTATTGTATTGTTTCCATGGGATATACTTACCGGGTATAATCCTGTCACTCCGGCCTCGGCATTGTTTGTCGGGCTTATGTTTGCTCTTTGTTTTGGCTGTCCGTTCCCTAAATTCAACAAGAAGAGCAGTAAATATCTTCTGCAGGCTTCGGTAGTAGGGCTGGGGTTTGGAATGAATGTCGTCGAGTCGCTCAAGTCGGGTAGCGAGGGTATGCTGTTTACGGTTGTATCTGTGGTAAGTGTGATGGTGCTTGGGTGTATGTTCGGCTACTGGATGCATATCAATCGCAAAACGGCATATCTTATCTCGTCGGGGACAGCTATTTGCGGAGGAAGCGCAATTGCCGCAGTGGGTCCGGTGTTGCACGCCGATGAGAAGGAGATGGCGGTATCGCTGGGCGTTATATTCATTCTGAATGCTATAGCACTGTTTATATTTCCACCTATAGGACATTTCTTTGAGATGAGCCAGCAGCAGTTTGGCACCTGGGCTGCAATAGCCATTCATGATACTTCGTCGGTGGTCGGTGCCGGAGACGCCTATGGGCCGGAGGCATTGCGTATAGCCACTTTGATAAAACTTACTCGTGCTTTGTGGATTATTCCGCTTGCATTTGTCACAATGCTGATTTTCCGTGATAAGAAAGCCCGCATAAGTATACCTTGGTTTATTTTTCTGTTTGTCATCGCCATGGTGGTGAATACATATTGCGGTATACCGGCAGAGGTCAGCGAGTGGCTTGTATGGCTTGCCAAGAAGGGGCTTGTACTTACTCTCTTCTTTATCGGAGCGAGTCTTTCAATTAATACCATCAAGTCGGTGGGAACACTTCCGCTGTTGCTTGCGATTGCTTTATGGATTTTTATCGCAGTATCAAGTTTTATGGTTGTAGTGTTCACCATAGAATGACGGCAATATACAAAATGTTCTGACAGATTTACCGATATCGGCATGCGTCCTCCTCTGTCATACGTGCCTGCATTGTTTCCACTTGTTGGATTCATTGCAGGCATGCTTGTTTGTGAGATGGCCGGATACCTATGGATTCCTGTGGTGATAATATCGGGTGTAGCGCTTATTGTGGCAAGGCGCAGGTTGCCCGTGTGGACGTTGCCGCTGGGCGGGATGCTGTTGTTTTGCGGCTTGGGTGGGGCCGATATGTCGTGTAATAGATTGCCTGATGTAAACGATGATTTTCTGTCGCGCGGGCAATGGAGCGGAGAGGTACTTGAGATTTCGGAAAATGACCGTGGGATACACATGGTTGTAAGGTCGGATGACACGACAGGTGTGGTCGCCGATATGCTTGTGCATACTCTGCATGGTGTGGCCGATGGTGTGGTGCCGGGGGATATAGTGAGTTTCCACGGTACGTTGGATATGCCGAGCAATGATAAGGTAACGGCAGGAGCGGACTATGCCGGTATTCTTGCACGAAGGGGTATAGTGGCTACGGGGTTTTCTGAGGAAATCTCTGTTGACGGGCATTACGACAGCTGGCGCTATCTGGCATGGCGTATGCGTCGGGAGGCTGCGTCGCTGCTGATGCGCAGCAGTCTGTCGGGGGAGACGTGTCAGTTTCTTGCTGCTGTGATAGTGGGGGAGGATGAATGGTTGTCGCCTGATACACGCGAGGCATTCTCTGCGGCCGGTGTAGCTCATGTGCTTGCGCTAAGCGGACTGCATGTCGGCATTCTTGTAATGATTCTTGGATTCTTGCTATTTCCGCTTGGTCTGCTTTGGGACTGGCGAGTGCGATGCGGAGTGGTAATTGCCGCGTTGTGGATTTATGCCTTTCTTTCGGGGATGTCGGCATCGGTAACGCGTGCCGCTCTTATGGCTTCGATGGTGTGTGGCGGGATTATATTACAGCGTCCTTACATGTCATTCAACGGTATGCTCGTGTCGGCATTGATGATTCTGATTGTGTCGCCGAGGCAGTTGTGGATGCCAGGGTTTCAGATGTCTTACCTTGCTGTGGGGTGTATTCTGCTTGTGATGCCGGTGGTACTGCCGTGGGTCAGGCGTGCTCCATGGTGCATGCGCTGGTTGCTGCTGACAATCGCGATATCGCTGAGCGCGATGCTGGGCACAGGCATGATTGCGATGTATTATTTTGATATTTTTCCGGTCTATTTCCTTTTGGCAAACATACCGGTTGCTATGATTCTTCCGATAGTGATGGCAGGCGGAATTGCTGTCATGGTGTGCGAGGCCGTCGGTTCAGACCCTGTGTGGTTGTGTTCGGCTGTCGACGGTATATATGATGTGATGTTGCGCTGGATAGAACTGATTACCTCATTACCGGCTTCTGCCATATATGGCGTGAATATTACGTGGTATGCTATGGTTTCCTACTATGTTACTCTGTGTCTGGGGCTTGTTGCGCTGTGGCGGCGCAGTGTCGGGTGGTGGATATCCCTGGCCGTCATGGTGCTTGTGACTGTATTTGTCGGTGGTGTCACGTCGGAGGAGGAGGAACAATGGTTTATTCCGCATGATGCGTATTTTACGACCATAATATGCAGAATGCCATCAGACGGCGGCGATGTCAGTCGCAGTCGAGTGGAAATGCTCACTACCGCTCCGGATATAGCTGCAGAATCTCTGCGGGATGAGTATGCGGAACGTTATCGTAAATTTGTCGGCCATCCGACATCTGCCGCAGAGCAATCTATCTCGATAGTTCGCGGAAACACAGTCGTGCTACCGGCATGCGACGGTACTACCGGTCGACTTGTAATAGTGAACCACGACAGTATATTGTCTGCCCCGTGCTATGATGGGGGTATTGTCGACTATGCGTTGATTTGCCGCGGTTATCGTGGCGGTTGGCAGACGGTCGTCGATTCATTGCGCCCTTGCCGGATTCTACTTTCGGCGGATATTCCTAAGCGCCGGCATATGCGAATGCTTGATTCGATATTATCCTGCTCACAAATCCCCGTCATATCTTTGCGTGACGTCACTCTCAGTTCGTCTGACTTGCCCGACATATTTAAAAAAATAGAATGATGCTATGGCGTAATATGTTTATGTACAACTCGTTAATATGGCGTTGAGCAATGTGCATTCCTATATATGTGTAATTTGTATTAAAAAAACACTAATTTTGCGCCTGTGAAGAGACATATGGCGAATCCGGATAACCAAGATATTGAGGCCTTACTTTTACGTCGTCTTAAGAATGGCGATGTAGATGCTTTTGCATTAGTATATAAGTTATACTTTCAGCGTCTTTATGTATACTGCCGGCAATTTACGAAATCGGCTTATGGCGCGGAAGATATTGTTCAAGAAGTATTTGCAAAGCTATGGGTAACCGGGATTCAATTATTGCCGACAGCACGTTGCGTGGCCTGCTGTTCACCATCGCCAGAAATAATCTTATAAGCGCATATCGACGAAATGTCAATGCGCCGGTTTATGAGATTATTTGGACTATTGCAATTCAATCGGGAGAGAGGATACTTCGACGATAGAGTATGCTGAATTTGCCTCTCGGGTCGAACATATAATCGACAGGCTGTCTCCTGCGCAAGCTCGGGTTGTAAGAATGTCAAAACTCGAGAATCTGTCGAATAAAGAGATTGCCATAAGACTTGGCATTAATGAGCAGAGTGTAAAGAATCATCTGTCAAAAGGATTGAAATATGTACGCTATCATATAAGCCGGATGTTGATTGTCATTTCTACCGTGATTATGTCATGTAGATTGTAGATATCATTTAGAGCCCTCTATAAACCAGTTCAAATACATATGCAATAATGAGAGATTTAGTCAGAAAATACCGTATGAACAAGCTCACGAAATCCGAATTAGAGGAGACGAGAAGGCAGCTCGAATCATTGTCGGACAATCAGCTTGGACATGAAATATATGACGACCGGCATGAATTTGAGCCTGCTCCCGGACAGGAAGATGTTCATGCCGAAGCTGAAGTTTACCGTAGGCTTAGTACGATGCTGATTAAACCGAGCATCCGGCGGCATCGTCTTATGGTTTGTGCAGCGGTTGCAGCGGTAGCTCTTATAGTTGTTTTGATGGCCGGGTCGGCATACCTGTACAATCGGTATAATGATATTGAATCATTATCTACTAACGTATTTACTGCGGCTACAGACAGGGCTACTGTAAACCTTCCCGACGGTTCGACTATCGAACTCAACGGCAACTCATCAGTGAGCTATACATTATCCGGATTCAATAGCGATACCCGTCGGGTTGAATTTAATGGTGAAGGCTACTTTGATATTGTAAAGGATAGGACTTCAGAGTTTATAATCGAATCCTATGGTCTTGAAGTAACAGTACATGGTACATCCTTTAATCTTTCCGTACGAGAAGAGGACGGATATGCCTAGTTATATCTTGTTGAAGGATCGGTGAGCATGAAGTCGACCGTCACCGGAAAGAATGTAACCCTCGTTCCGGAACAGAAAGCTACGCTGATATATGCAACCGGCGACATCAATGTGACCTCAGTCGATTACAATGACAATCCTTTAGCCTGGAAATCGCGACGGTTGATGTTCCGCAATGCTATGCTGCCTACCGTGGTATCAAGGATGGAGGAATACTATGGATATACGTTTACTCTTGACAGCAGTCTTGTTTCAGAACGGCTTACCGGAATGATATCTCGATAATATTGAACTGGCTACAGCTGTAGTCGAAAAAACATTCAATACCACGCTCGCCCGTGTAGACCGGTAATTCGGGGATTGCCATCGGGCTTAATATGCGTCGGTTACGACGGTCTGTAGACTGTAGTGGCTGACGCATTTATTATTAAACAAGCTATAAGTGTTAAACAATGCGGAAGACGTAAGTTCTTCAGGCATATTTGCAAAAAAAACGGTTTAGTTGGATGATTGCGCGCTATGTATCTGAATATAAGTCCTATAGTGGTTGATGGATAGTTGGTATTGTGATAGGCTCCGGGCAAGAAACATTCGGCGGCCGCGCAAACATCAATGTGAAATACCAGAATGTCACCTTCGGCGCAAATACAAGTATAGCGCACATCTTATATGATATAGTGCCTACAGAGGACCGTTTCACTAAAGAAACCATACCGTCGCTCGCGTTGGCAATGGCTTCTATCTTTCCCGTATATAATGAGGACGGCAGCTATAATTTCGACAATTACAACTGGAGTTATAAGCAGCAGGCTGTAATTAACCCGGTGGCTCTGGCTAATGAGCGTGAAGACCGTATGAAACGCAACAAGGTAATGGGCAAGACTTTCTTCAGTTGGGAAATAATAAGCGGCCTTAACTTGAAAACCGAATTCAGCACCGCCTGGAACAGTTACCGCAGGGAGATTTATCGTCCGTCGACACTGCCTACATCGGTAAACAAAGTGCCGCCGTCGAATCCCGAAGGCACGCTGCGCATAAAAGATTATCTAAGCTGGACATGGGAGAATACACTGTCGTATAACACCCGCATAAATAATATTCATGATATTTCTGCCGTGCTTGGTCAGTCTATGCAACGTGAATCAATAGAAGGAAGCCGTATTACGGCCAATGGCTTTCCGAATGATCTTGTCACGACTCTTAATGCGTCGACAGTGGCGACCAATTAGGATTCTTCCAGGCAGGCATTGTCGCTGGCATCGGTATTTGCCAGAATACAGTATAATTACGACAGCCGCTATCTGTTGTCGGCGTCGTTGCGTGCTGACGGCTCATCGCGTTTCGGTAGCAATAACCGGTGGGGATACTTCCCTTCGGTGTCGGCCGGATGATATCTGTCGGAAGAAAGTTTCCTGAAAGACTATACATGGCTTGACGCATTGAAACTACGTGCAAGTTATGGTGTGTCGGGTAATTTCAGTATCGGCAATTACGACTACTATGCATCGCTGGTTGCCGACAATTATGTAGTAGGCACCGGTGTGGGGTCTGTTGCTCCCGGACTTTATCCGTCGACAATCAGCACCCCGGATTTGGGATGGGAAAAGACAAAGATGACCAATATCGGTCTGGAGTTCGGTGTGTTCAATATGTTGCGTCTGGAAGTGGATGTATATAACAGTAATACTTCCGATATGCTATTGAATGTCCCCACTCCTTATTTGGCGGGTTTCCCCCGAGAGATATGGATATGCATCGGTCGAGAGCGATATAAAATCCAATGATGAAGATTGTGAGGATTTCAACGATGCACAGAAAATGGTATTGCGGATGCCTGCTATATGGATTCTTGCTTTTGCAAGTGCATTCATGTATATAAGCTGTTATGCGGTAAACAGCAGGGGCGTGTTTTTTCTGCAGGCAGAGAAAGGTTATGACACAATTGATGCGAGCTTTATAATATCTATCAGTTCGGTCTGCGGGATTGTCGGCACTGAATTTTCGGGATTGATTTCCGATCGTTTTTTCAGAGGGAGTCGCAATGTACCGGCACTGATATTCGGCATTCTTAATGTGGCTGCTTTGTCAATGTTCCTTCTGATTCCCGGACGTCATTTCTGGGTCGATGTTTTGTTGATGATAATGTTCGGGCTTGGTATCGGTGTGCTGATATGCTTTCTCGGGGGCTTGATGGCGGTAGACATAGCTCCTAAAAAAGCCTCTGGCGCGGCTTTGGGTATAGTGGGTATTGCATCGTATATCGGAGCGGCACTTCAGGATATCATGAACGGTGTGCTTATAGAGAATAATAAGACGATGACAGAAAGTGGCGGTGTCTACGATTTTACTTGTGTGGGATATTTCTGGATAGGTGCGGCAATGTTATCGGTATTGCTCACTCTTTGTGTATGGAATGCCCCAAAAAATAACTGAAAGCGATACACAGCATATGCTGTGCTTTATCAGTATGCAATAGGTATCGGATTGAGCAGGCCGACAGATTGAGTAGATGACAACAAGTAAAAATATCTGGAGAGGAGCAATGCTCACGAATTACTGTTATGACGGGACTATAGGTGCTCCGATTTTATCGAAATATCTTTTCGATAGTGTAATTGTTATATAGCGTATGGGTGGGCCGTTGCTCCTGAGACAGTAGTATGAATTGTAGCAAGCTGAGAAATAAGAGTATCTAAAGTAGATTGATGCCTGCATTTTTACATGCTTCAATCTGTTCCGGTGGCCATATCGAGGCCTGCACTTCTCCAATGTGTGCTTTTTGGAGGATAAACATGCACAGGCGGCTCTGGCCGATGCCACCACCGATGGAGTAGGGGAGTTGTCCGTCGAGCAGGGATTTGTGGAATCGCAATTGGCTGCGTTCGGTACAGCAACGCTTGTCAAGCTGCTCTCGAAGTGACTCCGGACTTACGCGTATTCCCATTGATGACAGTTCGAATGAGGACGATAGCACGGGGTTCCAGAAAATCAAGTCGCCGTTGAGTCCTGTATATCCGTCGGAGTTTGGGGTAATCCAGTCATCGTAATCGGGTGCCCGGCCGTCGTGTGGCTCTCCGTTGCTCAGTTCATTTCCGATACCGATGAGGAATATTGCGCCGTATTCTTGGGCGGCTGCATCCTCGCGTTGGCGGGGTGTCAGGTCGGGATATTGCTGTAGTAGTTCTTCGGTGTGGATGAATGTCAGTTTTTCAGGAAGCACCGGGGTAATGTGAGGGAACTGTCGGTATATGCGGTCTTCAATAAGTCGGACTACGTCGTAAATTTTTGTTACAGTTTCCTTAAGATAGTTGAGGTTGCGATCTTTAGGTGAGATTGTTTTTTCCCAGTCCCATTGGTCGACATAGAGCGAGTGGGTATTGTCAAGGTCCTCGAATGTGCGGATTGCATTCATGTCGGTATACAGTCCGAATCCGGGAGCTATATCATAAGCTCCAAGTTTGGCTCGTTTCCATTTTGCCAGGGAATGGACTACTTCGGCTTTGGCTCCTCCCATCGCATCAATCTGGAATGATACCGCGTGTTCGACTCCGTTGAGGTCATCATTCAGGCCGGTGCCGCTGAGTACAAAAAGCGGAGCGGTGACTCGCCGCAGGTTTAGGGCGCGTGCCAATTCGGTTTGAAAGCCTTCTTTTATTGTCTTGATGGCAATCTCAGTGGTCTCCGGGAGGAGTTTCTGCTTATATTTTTTAGGAATGATAAGTGGCATAGTCGTGATACATTTGTTAATAGTATGCCGCAAAGTAAAGCAAATGTTTTATAAAAAGCAAATTTATATGACAAAAAGATTGATTTGGTTTGGAGTTTGTTTCAAAGTGGCGGTAGCGTGTGCTTTTGTCTGTTCGTTACGGTGGTTTGTGAGGGTGAGGTAGATGATATTTGCAATGTAAAATCGAACTGATGAGATTAACAGTTGTTATACTTCTGTAACAACTATATCTCAACAATGGATTAATGATTAGCTTAAGATACCTCATATTATTAATGTGCATATTGTCGGGCGCCTGTACTGTGTCGGCCCAAATGCCTATAAAGCTGCGGGTGCTTCCGGAGGTGCCGCCGGATAGTGCTGACGTGGCCTATTATTCAAAGCCGCATTTCTGGCGTGCGGCAGGAGAGGTGGTGGGGTTTAATCTGGGCTTATGGGCATTTGACCGTTATGTGCAGCGCGGAGATTTTGCATACATAAGTATGAACAGTGTCAAGGAAAATTTTCGCAAAGGATTTAAATGGGATAACGACAAGCTGGGGACAAATATGTTTCTGCACCCCTATAACGGAAGTCTCTATTATAATTCAGCACGAAGCAATGGTTTCAACTACTGGCAGTCTGCTCTGTTTTCTATTGGAGGTAGCGCTATGTGGGAGCTTTTTATGGAATGTGAATATCCCTCGACCAATGACATTATAGCTACTCCGATAGGTGGCACGGCAATCGGAGAGGTGTTTTTCCGCGCGTCAGATGCAATCATAGATGACCGCGATACCGGAGCTTCCCGGTTTGGCCGAGAAGCTGCGGTGTTTGTAATTTCACCGATGAGGGGACTTACACGTATTATCACAGGTGATGCCTGGCGCGTTCGTACCACACGTGGGCGTCTGTATGGGACACCTCCGGTATCGGTCGAATTCTCTGTGGGTACTCGCGGGATATACCTTAACGATGAGGCATCGTCGTCGGCAGTAGGTGCGACTGCAGAGATAAATGTAGAATATGGTGACAGGTTTGAGGTGACTTCAACCAATCCGTTCGATTATTTTACAGTCAGAGCAGATCTTGGTGTAGTAAGCCGTCAGCCGCTGTTGAGTCAGCTCAATATAAAAGGTCGGCTTATCGCACGCGAAATATATGATGTTGCTTCTCGCAAGATGAGTGTTGGACTTTATCAGCATTTTGATTATTATGATTCCGATACGATACATAAAGCGGATCCGTCTCATGTGTCAAGGGTGCCATATAAATTGGGTATCCCTGCCAGCCTGGGGGCCGGATGGATGTTCCGCGACGCGAGTAATCCTCAATGGACTTTGGATACTTATTTGCACGGTAATGTGGTGATGCTCGGTTCGATACTGTCGGACTATTATCATGTGGATGAGCGTAATTATAATCTTGCCAGTGGTTTTTCAATTAAAGGAGGCGTAAATTTTGTGTTTAATCGCGACCGTTTTTCAGCCTCTCTCTCTCATGAATACTACCGACTTTTTACATGGAAGGGATATCATCGGGATACGAATCTTGCAAGAAGCGATCCCCGTACGCTTGATGTTCAGGGAGACCATTCTGCAGCTTCATTCAATGTGAGTGAGTTGCGTGCCGATTTGCGTATATGGAATAAACTGTATCTCTCGGCTGCGGTGAGTCATTATCATCGTTCGACACGATATCGCGACTATCCGCATGTGAAGTCGAATACTACCGGCGTGCGTGTCATGCTTACTTATAAGCTCTGATAGACAGCCTATTGGATGAATAAGTGGCACTTACCATCTCGGTGAGTGCCACTTTAGTGAATTATGGTATGGATGAATTGTTTTAAGTACTCCTTGATTTTTATAGTATTCCTCAAGGGAATAAAATTGGATGCGATACGATGTCAGTATAGATAGTCTGTATTGTTTTCGTTTGCAAAGATAATATTTGTTTTTGAAATAAAAAATATTTCGAAACGAAATTTACTAAATGGTGGTAGCCGAGCATAGTTGCAGAGTTTTGCTGTTGTTGGATTAATAAGTTTTGTCATGGCAATATTGGGGACTACTGTGTAATGTAGAAGCATGAGTCGATTGGGGAGATTGATCAATTGATATGAATTTCTCTATGGTGTCCTATTTGTGGTTTATGTCATGATTGGAGGGGTAGCATGCGGTATGCTGTACGTATTGTTGTTCTTAGATGGGATGTGTCATTGTCTCGTTTTCTGCGTTTTTTGAAAAATGTGCAGAATTTTGCAAAGAAAAATTTGCATAATAAAAATATCCTTGTTAACTTTGCACCGCTGAAAAGGAAATAACCCACGCAAACATCAGCAAAAGGAGAGGTGGGTGAGTGGCTGAAACCACCGGTTTGCTAAACCGACGTAGGATACAATCCTACCACGAGTTCGAATCTCGTCCTCTCCGCAATCTCACTTGATTATCAAGTGATTATCGAAAAGGTACACGAAACGACCCCGAAAGTCACATTTCCGGGGTCGCTTTTTTTTGTGTGAGTAACCACTCACACACCCATAAAGAAAACGCCCGACAAGCTGCCGGGCGAATTGTCATTGTTCCCCTTTCGGGGCTTTCGCAACAATGATGTTGCAAAGGTAAGAATTTTTTTCAAAAGATGCGGCGCAACCCTGATAAAATTCTTTTTATCCAATTCAAGATTGGAACACGTTTCAGGTATAGAAGCGCAACCGCGCCGACGGCGACAATATAAAAGATGTACCGCCAACGCTTGGGGTCGGGCGCGGGTTGTTCGACACGATTGTTTATTTCTTCGGCGACCGAAACATTTGCATTGCATTTGGATTCCTCTTGCTTTCGGGATTCCTTGCTTTCACCGTTGGTCCTGTTTTCCGATTCAATGACGGTTTGCCGAATTGATTTGATGTTGCCGGACACCTGACCGAAACCGGGAATGTTAACGGATGCGGTCTGGGGTGTTCGTGTCGGGGCGGGTTCGGGGTTATCCCTTACCGTGTCGGGCGATGCCCTTGCGTCCGGCGAAGCTGCCGGGGTTGGGGTCGTGTCAAAGATGATTTCAGTTATCACGACTTTGCCGTGTTCCGTTCGGGTCGTGTCAACAACCGTTTCAGTTTCTTGCTTGGTCGTTTCCTGAACACTTGCCGATTCTACCGACACGGTGGTGGTCGCTTCCTGAACCTTACGGGTCGAAGCACACGACGCAAGCATCAGGGCAAGGGCGATGAAGAAGAACACACGTTTCATGGGCGAAATTCTTTTATCGCTTCAAGACGGCGCAACGATCCATTGATGAAGCGTTTGTTGGTGTACTTCTTCAATTCGGCTTCCGTCGCCTTGCGTCCGATTTTGCGTTCATACTTTGCCACCGATTGCGCGGTGATGTCGTTTAAGAACTTCTTGCGGGCTTCAAAGATTGCGTCGAAAAGCTGCTGTGGGTTGGCGGCATTGACGGCGGCAAGGGTCTTTTCGCCGACAATGCCATCAGGTGTGACACCCAAGACACGTTGCGGAATTACAATGCCGTGCTTGCCTGACCCCCATACCCAATCGACAAGGATGTTTGCGACACCTTGCGACAAAATGCAGTCGGCTTTCCACCTATCCCAAAAAGCGGGCTTCAACACGCGGTCGCGCACGTCGGCATCGGTCAGCATTTTCAGGTCGGCAACATCAATGTCGCCGTCGCCGTCTTTGTCGTAACCGACTTGTCGCCACGTTGCGATTGTTACGCCTTTGTTTGTCGCGCCCCCGGCATCGGCGGGGTCATTGACAAAACCACCCTCAAATTTGAGGATGTAAGGCAATAAGGAATCAACATTTGCCATGTGGATAAATGATTGGGGTTAATTACTCAACACCGGGCGATGTTGCCGTGGTGTCATTGTTCTTGTTCCTTTCGGGGTGCTTCAATTCGTGCAAGTCGATGTCAAAATGCCTTTCGGTCTTATCAACCATGATTCGTTGTGCGACATCTGCCCAACGTGCATCATTGCAAGACGATTCGTTTTCAAGCATTGACCATATTTGCCAAAAACACACCGTTCCGGCAACGATGTTGGGCAACATCATCGCCATGTCGGGGAAAATGATTGTGTCTATCAGGTAGGCAAGCACGGTCACGGCATCCATGCCTTAGGTGATGCCGAGAGTTTCGCGCTGAAAGCTGCCTCCGAGTATCTGCCTACGTTTATACGCCCCATCACCGGACACAGACCGTCATCCGACATCTCGCTCTTTTTAAGGTAGAACGAAACCTTTAATCCGCTCTTTTTCATAACTCTATTCTTTGTTTGCAAAATTAACTGATATAGAGTAATTTGTAGGTATGCAAAACGTGGCGGAACCACGAATAGGAATCACAGAGTCCATTCCGAAGCCTATATTTCTTCGCATTGCCGGGAAAAATCGCTAAATTTGCAGTAGCAAAGATGCCTGACAAGCGGGTTCAATGACATAAAACAGGGATAATCATCCATCGTTCGAGGGACGCTTCAAAATCGAGTCTGACAATAGACTCGTCGGAAAACTTGAAATGGGTAGTCATGGCGATGATTGGTATTTCAACGGCAATGCCGAGCTTGTTAAAGAAAAGCCTGTGATGCCGGAAAATCTTAACCCAGAACTTGAAGATATCATACTTCCGTCAGATTATGGTGTGCTGGCTCGTGACCGGAATATAGCATGGGAAGCTCTCTCAACCCTAACCCCAGAATCATATGGCTACGCGGAGAAAAATATGGTGGAAAAACTGCTGAATGCAAAGACATATCCGATTACACCGAAAGATATGATAGGGTTTCGCCGTGTGCGTTCCATACAGATAGATGCCCGTGACGGCATATTCTCTTATCCGTATTTCAATTGCAGGTTCAAGAAAGCCGATGGAAAGGTTTTCTTTGAAAAGACAACCGGTAGCCAGCGTAAATCGGGATATGTCTATCAGAACAGTCCGGAGTCGCTTGTCTTTCTCGGAGGCTGGAGCGTTAACGATGACCCTCAGACCGGATACGGCAGTACAAACTCAGTTGTCGGCAAGGTCTATAAGATCGGCCCACGCAAAGCCATCATGATTTTTCCGACGGAAGAAGACCGGGTTGAAATCTACGAACTCACAAAATAACAGTCATGAAGAAGACCATATATTCAATATTGTCGGCAATCTGTCTGCTTTATTTGATTGGTTGCTCCACGCCAAAGTATTCCATCTTCCGTTATGACAACGGAGATGACTATTTTCGCGAGGGGCTGCACCGCATAGTAGGCAAGGATTGTAAAATCGGTTTTGCCGATGAGAAAGGGAATGTTGTCATATCTCCCCGGTTCGCATTCGTGTTCCCATTTGAAAATGGTCTTGCGAAAGCGACACATGAGGGTCATCAGGTGGCAGAGGGTGAACATTGGCAATGGATTAGTCCGGAGTGGTTTTACATAGACCACAAGGGAAATATTATAAGAAACGACCACCGCTATTCCCAGATCGAGGAGCGGCTGAAAACTTATGTTGCCGCACAGGATACCCGGATTGGTGTTGCCGTGATAATCGACGGAAAAGATACCGTATCGGTCAACGGCAATCGTGATTTCCCGATGTTAAGCGTCTATAAGTTCCCGCAGGCGCTGGCTGTCGCCGATTACTGCATGAAAAAAGGTATAACATTGTCGGACACCATCGGCATTCAGGCAAAGGAGATAAAAGAGGATACTTGGAGTCCAATGCGGAATAAATATGGTGTCAGTGATTTGCGTCTGCCGCTGTCGGAGATTCTTGAATACTCCCTGCAACAGAGCGACAATAACGCTTGCGACGTGTTGTTCCGACTTATCGGAGGACCGCAGGTTTCCGACAGTCTGATGAAGGCTTCAGGCTATGGAGACATCACCATCGGCTCGACCGAGGATGAAATGCACCGTGATCCGTATCTCTGTTATCAGAACCGGGCGACCCCGATTGCAATGGCTCGTCTTTTCGATAAGTTCTACCGTCTTGAAATGCGCCATGACAGTCCTGTCCACGAGGCTGTTGGAGCGATGATGATGTTGTGCGGCACCGGCGACAACCGTCTTCCAGCTCCGCTTGCGGCCACCGATGCTGTAATCGCCCACAAGACCGGAACAGGCGGACGCAATACTCAAGGACGCATTGTCGGAATCAACGATGCCGGATATGTATTTCTCCCGAACGGACGCGGCTATGCCATAGCCGTCTTCATAGCCGACTCCGCCTATGATATGGCACGGACTGAAAAGATAATAGCGGATATATCCAAAATCGTATACCAATCATTAGAAAATTAACAATCAACACAATATAAGAATATGAAAAAGAGATTTATCTTGATGGCAATGCTTCTGCTGTCCGTCATTGCCGGACATGCAGAGGGCGCGGACACCCCAGTGATTGAGGTGACAGGATCGGCGACAATGAATATCATCCCTGACCGCATCACAATAGAGATAGGTATGGAGGAGTATTACAAGCATAAGGCGTCAGGCGACAGCACCATTGTAAAACTCTACGATATAGAGAAGGATGTCCGTAAGACACTACGCGAGGCGGGAGTTCCGGACTCTATGATAGTGGTTTCGGAATTGGGCAACTACCGCAACCGGGATATGTCATCTACATTTCTGATGGCAAAGCGACTTTCGGCGACTGTATCTGACTTCGATCATATAGAACGCATATCCGACCGCCTTGACCGCAAGGGCATTGTATGCTTCAATATCACGAAAATCGACAACTCCGACATGGGGCAGTACAACCGTCAGGGACTAAAGGCGGCTCTCGACGCGGCCCGGCAGAAAGCGGAGTTTATCGCCGAGAACGAGGGGCTGAAACTGCTTATGCCTTATGAGATAGTCGAGACCACAAATGAGCCGTCAATGTATTCAGCGTTCAGCAACGTGGCTTATGACGGCGGTTCCGGCATGGAGAACATGCGCCGCATCGTGCGTCGTTACAGCGTGAAAGTGCGCTACCTCTTTCAGTGAAACAGTAACGGCATGAACATCGGGGAACTGCTGTCGCAGAAAATCAATCTTCCGCAAATCAAAAGCGTGGTTTCATGGGCTTCCGGCTCAGGGGATAACTTGAATATGCTTTGGGGCTTTGCCCGGTCGGACGACAGGCGGACAAGTGTGAACGCGCTTTGGGTCATGACCCATCTGCCGGAAACGGACGCTGAATGGCTGTTGTCATTGCGCGACGAGATGATTGATATACTGCTGACCGAGACAGACACGGGCAAGAAGCGTATGCTTCTCCATCTTCTTAGAGAACAAGAATATGCCGTTGGCGATATTCGGACAGATTTCCTTGACTACTGTATGTCAAAAATCAATTCCGAGTGTGAGTCATACGCAGTCAGAGGTTACTGCATATATGCTGCCTATAAGATGAGCCGACATTTCCCCGAACTACTTTCTGAATTGGAGGGACATCTTTACATGATGCAATATCAGCCACTCTCTCCGGGACTGAAAAGCGCACTCCGTCAGACAAAATCAAAAATATCAAAACTAAAGATATGACAAGAAAATCAATTCTGTCGGTAGCCACGGCACTGACAATACTCACCGCCTCATGCGGAGGCAACAAGGAAAATAAAGAGGCTGCCGGCAATCTGCAGAAAGAGACCGTAGCGAATGTGGACATGCGCGGTCAGTGGTATCTGGATAGCATCGTATTCAGTGATTCCGACTATGTTCGCGTGCGTCCCGACGAACGGCTTTCAAGCATACATCAGTATATCGTCTTTGAAGACAACACATATTTTATCAAGACAAACTGCAACACAATTTCCGGTTCATATACCATCAAGGGGGATTCAATCATCCTTGGCGACGGAGCTATGACAGAAATGGCCTGCGACGACATGTCAGTCGAGGAGGCTCTCCGCAGGATTCTCCCGAATATCGCTACGGTGTATATCCAGAACGATTCCATCGCCCGGCTTGACAGCCGCAATCCGTCGGAATACATCGTGCTTCGCAAGGCCCAGGTAAAGATAAAATGAAAAAACTGAAAACTTATGGACGAAAATAAACTGACTCCCTTCGCAGATGCTCCCGACACGGCAGTAATCACATGTTGCCATGTGATAGACGATGGCGCCCCCGTGCTTTATGTTTCGCACGACGAGGACGACGGCATGTGGCAATTTCTATGTGGCGGAGAGCATTCGGAAGATGACGCAAGAATCGTCTCCCTGAGATATATTTATGAGCTTGACCATTCGGTCGGTCTGCTGAAAGATATGCCTTGCGGTTGTTATGCGGAAAGGGAATCTCCGGCAGAGGAATGGATTGTGAACGGTTAAACAAGAAAATATGACAAAGACAATCTATCGTTCTAAAATCGACTGGTGGGTCTGGCTTGTAACAGTAGGCTTCCTCGCAGTTATATGGCTATCTGCTATCGGCATGTCATGGTGGTATGTCGTTTTTGTATGTGGAAGTATGACCTTGCTCTATGCGTGGCTGATGTTCGGATGCTGGTATGAAATAGACGGTGAATACCTCGTAATTTATCAGTTTTTCAGACCCACACGTCTGCCAATTTCAAAAATCAAGGCCGTAAAGAAAACTTCCGGCTATCTCGCTACAGCAGGAATGTCACATCTGCGAGTTTCGATAAGTTTCACTGACCGCTCTGTATTGAAAAGCTTTTCTCCGATTGAAATCTCGCCCAAAGACCGCGACGGATTTATGGCACAACTCCAATCTATCAATCCCAATATAGAAATATTATGCTGAGCAATCGAGTAAAACGGAATATCTGGTTGACGTTGACTATCATGTCAGGATTGACCGTGATTGACCGAGTAGTTCGCATTGTGGATGGCTCGGTTGAATGGTGGAACCTTTTATCCTCCATCATCATAACAGCACTATGCGCAAGGTTCTACATGTGTTATCGAAAGCAGGTCAAACGAGGGAATCTCTTTGGCCGGGTCAAAATATTCAGATGATACAGATAGGCAGATATAAATTGGGATTCGCGCCGCTTTCGATGATAGTTGTTTTCATCGTCCTCTCGGTATGCGCCATTGTCGCTGCTTTTCAGCAGTCGCGACCTGAATGGTCTATGCCTTTGTCATACATCATCATAATCAATGAAGGTATGGCTCTGCTGGCAACCCTTATATATGGGATATTTGTCCACCTCGCTATTGCAATAATCAACAAATACAGAAAATGATGAAAGAGATTAGAATAGATGTGACAAAACAGACTACCGAAGAATTGAGCCTTGCGAATGAACACGCACAACTCATATTCAGGTTCAACCACACGATGCCCGGAACAGCCGAATATGACGAACTTATGCACCATATCTTTCCCTCAATGGGAGATAGCAGTAAAGTCAGTACTCCGCTGACAGCAGTCAGACCCCACCTGGTCAGTATTGGTAAAAACGTGGTTGTAATGCCCGGCTGCCTGATGATGTCTGCCGGAGGTATTACGATAGACGACGGCGCAATGATAGCAGCCAATGTGCAACTCATATCCAACAATCATGATCTATATGAGCGTCAGGTTATAACATGCAAGCCAGTCCATATCGGAAAGAACGCATGGATTGGAGCCGGTGCCACAATACTCCCCGGAGTCACTATCGGCGACAATGCCGTCGTAGGAGCCGCCAGTGTCGTAACAAAAGACGTGCCGGCCGACACAATCGTGGCAGGAAATCCGGCAAAATTCATAAAAAGAATTCCTCCACACCCGGAGTGTTCGGCCTACGACGAAATAGCTGAAGTCATACAACTCGGATTAGACAGCTGTAGTGACTGATGAGTCTCACATAATGGATAAAATTATAAAACATAGGCACTAAAAATAGTAAAACAGATGCTTCATACATTCTTTTTCAGCCCGTCGGATACGACTCGTAAATATGCAGTGGCTATGACAGAAGCCTTTGGCGATGATTCCCAATTGATTGACCTCACACATGGTCCATGCCAGATTGATTCCGAACTTATTGACGGAGACACCGCACTTCTACTTTCACCTGTATATGCAGGGCGTATTCCTGCTATGGCGGCAAATATCTTCCGCCAGATTGACGGTCACGGAATGAAAGCGATAGTCGCCGTAGTCTATGGCAATCGTGACTACGACGACGCTCTGCTTGAACTTGCCGACATCGCTCGGGAGGACGGCTTTGAAGTTGTTGCTGCCGGGGCTTTTATAGCCCAACACTGCATATTTCCGAAAGTTGCAAATGGACGGCCTGACAGATCGGACATAGAGATTGCTGAAAAGTTCATCAAGCGAGCCAGGGAGTCTGACAAACTTAACCTATCTACAATCAAGGGGAAACGTCCTTACAAAAAGCCCAGTACTGTTCCATTGCATCCTCAGACCGTTGAAGATGAATGTCGGTCTTGTGGAATCTGTGCAAGAGAGTGTCCAACAGGAGCCATTGACCATATAACGTTGGCCACTTACAGTGACAAGTGTATCACATGCTGTCGTTGCATCGCGGTATGCAGCAGTCGCGCTCGTAAATTCAAAGGTATAATGTATGCCACTGTCGAGAAAATCTTCAAGGCTAAAAACTCTAAACGACGCGAACCAGAGCTGTTTTTCTGACTATGAACATCAAGGTTTCTCGCAACTACTGCCGGTAAATGGATGGCGTGACGGAAAAACACACTCCGATACGAAAGCCATAAATGGCATATCATTGTTATATACTACGTAAAGAGTAAAAATTATGAAGAATTTCAAACCAAAGGCATGGCTGCTCCCCCAGCCTGTACTTATCATCGGCACATACGATGCCGATGGCACTCCCAATGCCATGAACGCCGCATGGGGCGGCCAATGGGACATGGACGAAATCATGATTTCGATGGGTGCACACGCTACTACAGAAAACCTTAACCGCAACGGAGAATTCACAGTTGCCTTTGCCACTGTCGATACACTCGTGGCTTCCGACTATGTAGGCATTGTAAGCGGCAAGACACACCACGATAAAATCAGGAATACCGGCTGGAATTCCGTTAAGGCAGAAAATGTCAATGCCCCTGTTTTCGA
>Ga0137306_100769_pt1 | contig 39462 bp, 31 predicted proteins | sample Inofroosms_March_FD_97187 | JGI IMG/M metagenome (GOLD analysis project Ga0137306, IMG submission 97187) | Mouse cecal microbial communities from Vienna, Austria - N-Acetylneuraminic and N-Acetylglucosamine D2O microcosms_March | ecosystem: Host-associated > Mammals > Digestive system > Large...
TGCCCTTCCCCATATACCTTCTTATCAAAAGATAGTGAATAACAACTGCTGCCAAATATGAAAATGCTGTTGTATATGCTGCCGCACGATATCCAAACTTATATATGCATATTCCATTCAGGCTGATGTTTATGCCCGCTGAAATAAGACCTGCCCATCCACTATATCTCGTTTTTTTATAAAATTTTTCTAATGCTACAAACAACAACATAACAAACTGAAACACTCCTGCCGATAGCATGGAACCTAACAGCCATTTTGCATCTTTATACTTGGGGCCTCCAAGAAACCATACTGCTTCAGGTGCAAACAGTACAATTCCCCATGACAATACTGCCATCCCGATGAGCAATATCCACCAGACTCTCCAAACCTCTTTTATCTCACCACGGTTTAATTTTTCAAATAACCACGGAGTCCATGCACCGTGTAACGCATTTGACAAAATATCGATAATGTAAACTACAGTTGTTGCCAATGAGTAAATCCCTGCTAGAGCATCTCCTCGCATTCTCTGTATCATAATCTTATCCGATTGATATAATACTTGCACTGATACTGCGTATATAATCAAAGGCATCGAATAGGCTACCCCATACCTCCAATAACTGAGATTGACAAATGTTCTGCCTCGCAAAAAAATAATAACAATTACTCCAACCCCTAGTAAAATTAGTGGTATATAAAATCCTAGAATTCTTATGTCTGTTAACATTGAATCTGTAGCCTTTTCTTTCCACAACATAAGAAATGTTATAGAAAGTATAACTGATGGAAGAACTGATAAAAAGGAAATCAAAATATTGCTTTTGTAATTCAACATTTGTCGCTCTCGTTTCTGCATACACAAAATACAAACAAATGCACAACCATACATCGGAAATATCCAAAACATACTTTCTGAGAACGAAAAACATTCTTTAATAGTATCTTTCCATATAACAAATACTAATGTAATTGACGCAAACAAAATCAAAGTTAAGGTGACAATTGAAGAAATATAGGCATCATATTTCTCCCTGAAGTCCAGTTTTGCACGTTCTACACTATTGTACAAACTCAATGAAATAATCGGAACTAATATTAAAATCCAGGATTCAAATATTCTGACGTTTCCAAAAACTGCTGTTGGCAAAATTCTAGTATAAATAGGAGTCGCAAAAAAGGAAACACCTCTTACCAGAATTTCTGAAAACACATACCAAAATCCGGACTTTAATGCTTTTTGATTATATTGCTTATCAGACTCTTCTTTCCTTATCTGTTGCACACTCATATACAACCTCTCCTGCCTTCCAGGTTTTTAATATTCTTATCCCCTTTCTCATAACCACATCAATAAACATTGTATTCATTATTTATTTACTTTTTCTAATTTCAATAGCTTTTTTACAATATAAGATAACAACTTCTTAACCTTTTCAACCAAAATAGAAGATAAAAGGCTCACTAGAAACAATATACACCAACTAAATAATACTGTCTGTGTTTTAAAGACCATTTGGGGTACATTGTGAATAAACAGTACATGAATCAAAAACATATTGCCAGAATGTTTTCCCAAAAAGGCTAAAATAGCAGCTGGCACACCAATAAATAATCGAGAAATGCATATAGAAAAGGCCAATGCAGCAAATCCTGCTAAAAACCATTGCAAATGTCGACTGTTATACGAAAAAGTTTCTAATGACACATAATAACGACCCACTAATAGAATACAAAATAGTATACCGGCAATAATTCCTACAAGGATCTTTTTGTCTAACAGCTTTTCCAAATCAGAACTGTTATACACACATAATATCCCTAGAATAACTGCCGGCAGATATGATATGTATACCCCTCCATAACTTGAAACTATTCCTGAGCTATCAATGTATTGAGTTATGAGAAGAAGCAACGGAATCATTAAATAATTCCATTTCTTACACAACCAAATGCACACCGGCATTATGATTACTAAAATCTGTGCAAAGCACATATACCACCATCCCCCCATAAGGGTTGGACTTTTAAAAAAATCTGACCATCCGCTCCAGTCAACCAAAACACACAGTAAACTATTATTATATAAGGCAAACACATCTTTTCCGGCTATCGTTAATATCGCAAATGCCAGTGGATAAATCAGCCAATATCCCCCCCCCCATTAATGAAAACCATCTTTCAAACACAAAACGGCCAATACTCTTTTCTGGTGCTTTTCGTTCAAACAAAGTAGCGATTCCATAGGCAGATGCAAACACAAAAATCCATACACATACTCTTGCGGCAGTCGCAATAATAATCAATTTTTCTTTTGACAAAAACCATGGAGTAACACCAAATGGTTCAAATCGAGATGCTGTATAAAACAAATGGTGAAACAGGAGCAACATGATTGCTCCTCCTTTTATTTGTAAACTCTGCTGCTTCGAAAACATTTTTTCTCCTCAACTAAAATGAATATTTATAAAAATCGCGAATCACATTAGCTACATATTCTACATCTGTATTTTTCAAGCCATAATACATTGGTAATCTTAGCAGCCGTTCACTTTCTTTCGTTGTGTACTTATCTTCTCCATGAAAAACACCAAATCTTTTTCCGGCCGATGCCGTATGTAAGGGAATATAATGAAATACCGCATGGATACTTCTTTCTTTAAGATACTGAATTAGTCTGGCTCTTTCTGGTTCATTCTGCGTTTTAATGTAAAACATATGGGCATTATGAACACATCCCTCAGGAATTATCGGAAGTTCAATCCTTTCATTCTCTTTCAAATCTTTCAACATTTCATAGTAAAAATTCCATGAATTCATTCTGTCATCATAAATATCCTGAGCTTTTTCCAATTGTGCCCATAGATATGCGGCATTTAATTCACTCGGCAAGTAAGAAGAACCGATATCTACCCAAGTATATTTATCAATTTCTCCACGAAAGAACTGGCTTCTATTTGTGCCTTTTTCCCGAATAATTTCTGCTTCTAAAATTTTATCTTTATTCTTAATTAGCAGGGCTCCCCCTTCTCCCATACTATAATTTTTCGTTTCGTGAAAGCTGTAACATCCATAATCCCCAATTGTTCCAAGCGCTTTTCCTTTATATTCAGACATAACCCCCTGAGCAGCATCTTCGATAACATATAAATGGTGGCGTTTTGCTAGTTCACAAATCGTATCCATTTCACAACTCACACCTGCATAATGAACTACTACAATCGCTTTTGTACGCTCAGTGATAGCGTCTTCAATCAGCTTTTCATCAATATTCATCGTATCTGGCCGAATATCCACAAATACAATTTTTGCACCTCTCAAAGCAAATGCATTTGCTGTAGATACAAAGGTATAAGATGGCATAATGACCTCGTCTCCTGTTTGAATGTCGGCCAGAATCGCTGCCATTTCAATCGCATGAGTACACGAAGTTGTCAAAAGTGCCTTTGGTGTTCCCACTTGCTGCTCAAACCATTCGGAACATCTCTTTGTGAATTGACCATCACCACATATTTTATGTGATTGAATGGCCTCCATGATAAACGTCGTTTCTGTTCCAACGACTGGCGGTACATTAAAATTAATCTTCTGCATGATCCTCTCTCCTTAACCATTTAATATGACTGAATAAAGCAATTAGCAACTTTTTTATTTATTACCAAATTTGTGTCTTCCAATATTCCTACCAAAATATACTGTCCATCACTAGTCAATTCAATTAAATTGACTTCTTTTACATCCGCCAACCATTCTACATCTATATCATAAAAACATGCAGAAAAGTAACCGTTGTCATCACAAGCCACTCGAAATGAATATGTCTGTCCATCCGCCTTTATGATATTACAGTACATAGCTTCATGGCCTACACTTTTACTCCACCCATTGATCTTGCCTTCAATATCCCACGCTTTAATCTGATATTCAATATTTGCTTCCGATTTTAAAAGCGTAGTGGTATATCCAAACTCAGGAAATTGTATCCCCGATTCAATTGGAGATGCATACTGAACAACTGCTCCTCCATCTGGAAATTTATCTACAAAGCTGCATGTAATATTACTTCCATAATGGCTTTTAAGAAATCGAAATGTTTTATCATCCATAAATTCCGAATAAGTATCTGCCCGCTCAATGAGCGCTTTTGTTGCGTTAGTAATTCCTAACATTTCCAGTTTGTTCAAATTTGTTGGAGTATTTGCTTCCCAATTGCTCAAAGCAAAATAATTCTCAAGATAGTTCTGTGGGATTGGTTCCCATATTCCAAATGGGCTAGGAGCCGGGGGATGATGAAATAGCGGTTGCGAAAGCAGATAAATTCTGTCTGGAGTGGATTGTATATATTCCGCTCTTGCCCTACTAATTCCATCCCTGTCATCTGTTTTTGCAGGAATTTTCATATTCCATATACTTTGTGCAATACCAGTATAAAACAAAAGCAGTATCGCTGCACCAAAAAACACTGTATTTATGCAAAAGTTCTTCTTTTCTTCTGATTTCGATGGTGTGAAGCAAAAGCTCTGATATACTAGGCTCAATGACATCACACATAGTAAAACCGGCTCCCAGATCCGTAACACCATTCTGCCGGCAAAAGAAAAATACACTAGCACAGCTCCTGCAATGCAGAAAAGAACCATATATGGGAGACATATATGCTTCCCCTTCTCCCATATCATATACAGAAACAAAAGCAAAAGCCATAGCAATATATTTCCTTCGGTCAGCATCTGTTTTATTCTGATCAATCCGGCTTTCACCTCTTTCCAGGCCCCGATAGATTTTCTGGAAAGTCCCTGAATGGACTGTAATGTTTGCAAACTATACACATCTGAATCTCCAATATATGCTTTATTAAGCAGAATATCCAGATCATTCTCATCCTTTAGTCCATATTCTTTATACTGCTCTTTTGCCTCTGCCCATGACGGGTAAAATTCCGTATAATCTACAATCGCAGCACGTACACTACTGTACTCTTGATATGTTTTCCATTCCGGATGCATATTCCAAAATACAGTCTTCATCCCCGTCAAAAACATTCCAATTGCAACGAGAGTGATAAATCCATATCCCGCTGCTTTGCTTTTTACCTCTATCTGTTTCCCTCTGAATTCTATTTTTCTCAGAACTATCAATACAAATACAAATGGTAAGATTAGAATCCCTGCCTGGAATCGAATCATAGTACCCAAAAGATACAAACATGCTCCCATCAGATATGTCCAGAAACGAATATTTCCCCCCATCTGTTTGGCAAATATATATCTCAAACACAAAATCGTCCCAGCCAGCGAAAAAGCAATTGCTGTTCTTGTAAAATTAACCTGCCGCATAATAGCAAGCCATACACCAGCAAATATCACCATACATAGGATAAAGCGATTTCTCCGGGGATATGTCTGTCTTATTTGGCTGAGCAGGACCAGCAGCAATGTCCATCCTCCAACCACATGCATCAGGCTCCACCATGGTATTTGCGGAAATTTTTGGTACAGACCATTCATAACCAAAGATAAATATGGGGCTATAAAAGACGCTAAGGAACCAATCCCCTGAGATAACTGCCATGCCATCATGGCATCATCGCCAGTATCCTGGATCGGTCCCATCAATACCATAAGTCCTGTCAATATTGTTGCCAGCAAAACTGCATATGTTCTGATGTGCTCATGTGTACAAGTTACGAATTTCTTCATTTATTCCCTTCCAATCCCTCTCTTTGGCAGTCTTCATTCCATTCACAATCAATTTCTTCCTTAGTTCTTCATCAGAAACAAGGCGTTCAATTGCTATCCTTGCTGTTGATAAATGTTCTGGATCATAAAATAGACAGTTTTCTTCACTTTCCAGATATTCCACGTTTCCCTCGTTCTTCCGTACTACAGATAATCCTCCAGTAGCCATCATCTCAAGAGGTGGATAAGAAAAACTCTCTGAAATGCTACTTTTTAAAAGAATATGACATCTCCGGTAAATCTCCGGCATCTTCTCATTAGGCACTTTTCTAAAAAACCGATCTACCTGATACCAGTCTTTAGGCTTTCCTAAGCTTGAGATATACCATACCTCATATCGTTCCTTATCAAGCTCTCTCACAATACGAAAACTTTCATCTGTGTTTTTGTTGGGATCTTCGCTGTTGCCTTCTATAAGAATCCGTATCTTGCCTGTAAAGTCTCTTTTAGCCTGCCGGAATAAATTGCAGTCTAAACCATTGGGAACATAGTCTGCTTTGACATGATATTTTGTGCCAAGCCACTGCTGACACCACTTTGATACGGTAATAAATCGTATAGGACCTATTGGAATATAAGACTGGCTGGCCTTAATTCTTCCCCATGTTCCCACTGCTGGAAAAATAGTCTCCATACCTTGTACCAAATAGAATCTATTTTTAATATTGGGATAAGTTTGCACAAAATCTACAGTCGTATATAAAGTCGCCACCGCCCTATCAATGGAACCAAATATTGCTGTAGAACGACCGCGTATTACTGGAAACTCTCTTTCTTCACATCTAAAATTTGTTATCTCTTCACCACCATCGTTAATAAAAGAAACATCCATACCTGTTTCCTGAAGAACCATAGCGTGCCGCCGGGCAACCAAGTTGCCACCTCCGATCTGAGCCGTTGGAATTTTAAACATGATATTGGGAGTCATTACGCTTTTTATAAATCTCCCATATTCATAACTTGTCTCTATAGTAATACAATGTTCCTTCACATAACGATGTGCTTTTTCCCCAATCCTCTTGCGGAGCTTTTGGTCATTGATAGCCATCATCAGTTTTTGGTACCAGTCACTTTGTGTATTCTGACACAAGATCCCTGTTTCCCCATCTTGTATCATAGTATGAAATGCCCCTGTGTCACTGGCAATCGACACCACCTTTACCAATGACGCCTCTGTCCATTTATTTTCTGATTTCGCACGATTAAATACTGTGTCTTCAAGCGGTGCAAGATTCAAATCCATCTGAGCAATAACAAACGGCAGTTTCTTCCAATCCATGAATCCAATTGCGTGAATCCGGTCCTTAAATGGTTCCAACTCCTGTGGCAAATCTAGCTCTCCCACCAAATACAAATGGACTTTCGAATTCTCTCTCATGATTCTGGTAATTACAGGGAGCACAATTGCAAAATCATCATTATGTGTAATGCTTCCGGAGAAATATCCTAAACTAATCTGTCCATCTTTCTTTTCCAAGTATTGATATAATCTGGAACTACGTTGTCTCTCAGTTGCTATTTTCTTTCCAGCCAACATGTCTAACGCCTGATCCGAATGCATCAGCATCTCATCAGATGCAACATTTCGATTAACATATACGATTTCTACATATTTCTTTAACTCTTCTGCCAACGCCTCCGTAGTAGTTATAGCAATGTCACACAGCTTAAGCGTCTGACCAATACGTTCAACCCCATCATTATACAGCTTTCTATCCGCCTCTCCCATCTGCTGCACATATTTAATATTATCTGTATAAACTCTGTCAAAAACCAAATCATCAATATCAAAAATCACTGTTTTATTGTATTTCTTCGCCTGCGAAATGAATTGTCCCACTGTCTCTGTATAAGGACAGCGGAAAAACACAAACACTCTCGCTAAATTCACCATCTCAAGGCTTAAATTCTCATAATATACTGTACTGCTGGTTACATTTGCCATCAACAGCTGTTCTACTTGATGAGACACCCGGTAACGCATAGGATGGGGCAAGATACATCCATTAATAAAGAGGACATCCACAAAACTATTTTCTATCGTTGTTTTATTTCTCGCATGATCCTGTATATAATTCTTTACTTTCTTTACCGTCGCAACAGGACCTTCTCTGTGAAGGCTTGCCATCGTCTTGTCTATTAATTCTTTCATTTGTTATACCTCCCCCCGCACCGTTCATCTGATTAGAATTGCCTCTTTATCATATTTCTCTTTCAGCCACTGTCTGACATTTTCAGAATCTGTCCAAAAAGTAACAGGAACACATGGCAAATAAGACTGACTCCCCTGTACTCTGCGAAAATCACCATAATCATATTGGTTCGGGCTCCATTCCGCCACAAAATATATCCGTTCTTGTATATTGGGATAGGATATAATAAAAGGAAATTCATCTGGATCTACAATTACTACTGTGTCAAAACTTCCAAAGATATATTTCGTTGCTTTATTTACCACGGGAACTCTTAACCCCCCGCAATCGTAAGCATTATCTTGCACAACATTAGACAATATCACTGTATTGTATCCTTTATTCATGCTTTCTTTGATTTTTCTGATTATAGCCGGATATTGTTCTAAATCAGCCGGATCCCGAATCACAAAAGCAGTACATCTAGAAAAAAATTCTTTCATCTGACGTGAAAATGACAAGCCAGTCTCCAATGTTATATATTTGCCAATCTCTATATTCCGAAAGTTTTCATCCTGATTTCCATTGGCAATAAGATCTAGTGCTTTCTCCACATCTTCAACAGCCATAATCCGGCCACAATATGAAACATCTGCCAGTTTACACAAACAAGGAATATATAAATTCCACGACTGCACTGTATCATCCAATATATTGAATACATAATCTGTTTTCTCAATCTCCCTCATAACATCTTCCGGAGTACTGATTAAAACCTTGCGGATTTTATACGTACAGCTTCTCTCCATTGCCTTCGCAATATCATCTGCCTTATATTGGGAATTATCATCGGTGACAAGAGCAATCCGTATTCCTTCCTCTTTGTGTTTCTTCTTTTCCCAGATAGCCCGATTATAGTTAATCATTTCATTTTCATCATCGATATCTTCTGTAGATTTGAGCGGAAGTTCCTTTCGGTCGTATCGCAGCCACTCCGCCACTTGCAGAAGCCTTTCAGTAAGTGCTACAGACGTATGAATAACCTTTTCTGTTATATCTGGATTGTTGGAAATTAGAATTGACTGTGGATATGCTTTCCTCCAGCTTTCAACCTGCCATTGAGAATCGCATTCAATGACATAAGCCTTATTCATACTCTTGATATCATTGATATAACTACCTGCTTCTTCAACACTACAATTAATGAATAGAATCATACGATTCTGCGCAACCAGTTCTGTCTTCATATCACGGATGCAAAGACCATGAGCACTTATATTTCCTACTAAAAGTTGTTCTTTTCTCACCAGTGCACTGTAATAGCTCATCTCATCCTCATGATAAACCAGCAAAACATCCATCACAAATTTGTAGGAATCCGTATTTCGCAGACGACTTTTATCGGCATCATACAAAATGCTGTCTGGATTCAACGATTTTTCATATGCATCACAAATTTCCTTGGGATTTCCAAATCCTCGGATTTTACCCTTTTCAATCCAAAGTACCTTGCTACATATTTCCTTAATCAATCCAACACTGTGAGAGACAAATAGTACGGTTGTTCCGCCACTCATCAACTCCAGCATTTTTTTCTTACTCTTCTTTTGAAATGCCTCATCGCCAACAGCTAAAACCTCATCCACGATAAGGATCTCTGGCTGTACCATAGTCGCTATTGAAAATGCAAGGCGCATCAGCATACCTGATGAATAGTTGCGAATCGGCTCATTTATAAACTCACCTAATTCTGAAAAATCTACAATTTCCTGATACCTATCGTTTAAAAAATCCTCTGAATATCCGAGAATAGAACCATTCAGAAAAATATTCTCGCTTCCACTTAAATCATAGTCAAAACCAGAGCCCAACTCTAACATCGGAACTATATTGCCATAACAAGTTACTTTTCCTTCTGTAGGCGCAAGAACACCAGATATAATCTTTAACAAAGTACTCTTACCGGCTCCATTTCTTCCAATGATGCCAACTACCTCTCCTTTTTCTACACTAAAATTTAGATCTTCGAAAACACATAATTCCTTGTAAGTCAGCTTTTTTGTCAGTGTGGCAACAACATATTCCTTTAAGCTTTGAATCTTATCGTTTGCCATTCTGAATTTCATGGAAACATGGTTTATCTCAATGATGTTCATCTACAGACCTCTCAAACATACAACGTAAATTTTTTCTGGTATTTGTCAAATACCAGAGCACCAACAGCTAGCATCACTACCGCCCAAATAGTGCACATAACAAACAGATACATATCGGGTGCCATTTCATCCATCAGAATTGTTCTGAAAAATTTCAGATAATAATACATGGGATTGCACCGGAGAATAAATCGAAAACGGTTCGGAATAATTGTCTCTGGATAAAAAATTGGCGTTGCATACATCCACAAGAGACTCACAATTCCCCACAAAAACTGCGTATCACGGAAATACACCATGCTAGTTGCCAAAAGCATTCCAAATCCCAAACAAAACATCAGAAGTGTCCCATACAAAAACGGAATACACAGATAAGCCATATTGATGTTCTCTCCTGTTATCAACACAACAATCAGCAACGGTATGGATGACAGTAGCAAATTGATGGCTGAAGAAAAAACCCGGGATACCGGATATATATACTTCGGAATAGCTACTTTCGTAATCAGTGACACATTACCAGTTATAGAACCCAGTCCATTTCCTACTGATTCATTAAAAAAATTGAACAAAATACTGGCGCTCAGCAGATATACTGGAAAATTTTCAATACCGGACCGAAATATGGTCGAAAATACAATATACTGAACTGTCATTGTCAATATGGGATTCAAAAAACTCCACAAGATCCCCAATGCAGATCTCTTATACTTTGTCTTGAAATCTCTCAAAACTAATTGTTTGACCAGAAATTTATATCTCCCATAATCATTCAACAAATGAATCAACAAATTATCTCCGCCCTGGCGCAACTTTCTCATAGATGACAACCATATTATTACTATTGCCGCTAAAGTCAGAATAATCATAACAGAAAAAAATGCTTGATTATAACTCTTTGTCCTGCCGTAGATGTTAATATATAGATTGCCATCTGTGAGCGCTTTATTATCTTCCATCGTTCCATAGACGGCCTGATTTTCTCCTTTATAGAACGTAGGAGCTGTCAATGGTTGATTCCCTTTGCCCGTGATTTCAAGCAAAAAATCCGATCCATATTGGGAAATATCTTTTTTAATCATCAGATTCAAAACCACATCATTTTTCAACTCTTTAGCCGGAATCTCTTTTTCCCAGATAATTTCTCCAGTTGAGTTTTTCAAGGTAAAAATTTCACTACCCTCGTTCTGTCTGTTATATGTGCCAGACATCAGAGTAATATTCTGGATGTAGGTTCCATCGAATACAAATTTTTGTCGAATCGTCCGACCTTCATAAACCTCCCCTACTACTCCACTTATGCCAAAACCTTCTGCCACTTTAGGAGAATATTTGATCTGCGGAGCCGCCACAAAGAAAAAAGTAGCTAGAAGAATCATGTAACAGACGATTACCATCGCCAAATTTTTGTAAGTAAGCACTTTTTGACTCATCTTTCACAAAACTCCATCTTTTATTTCTATCTAAAAACGTGCCTGACATGATACATCCAAGCAAACAACGGAAACGGTAGCACTTTAAATAATACTTTTGTCAATTTAACATTTAACGATATATTTTTTTGAATATATGAATCATGTTCATCAAATACTGCATCATTTATATCCCTGTAAAAGCTCTTCCATGGATGATCACAGGGTTCAAACCAGGGACGATTATACAATTCATTCATAAAATGAACAATGATTGGAGATGTTCTTGCGCGAAATATAGGCTCATCCCCCATATAATAATAATCTGGTTGAAACAATTGCCGAATTTGTTCCGGACGATACATTAACATGGCCGGCATCACATTATATTCTGGTTCTAAAATGCCAATATTCTCAGCACATACATGATTTAATGTTCCCTCACTAAGCATGGGTGGACTTCCTGCATGAGCACGGATATGCTCGGCACATTCAGAAGATTTCCTCATCTTTCGCCACAGCTCCATGTTAAACAATAAAATACCATCACAGAGATAAGGCTGTCCGGTCCTAAAACCATAACGTTTTTTCACTTTTGATGAATAAGGCATCAATACACCTGCAACTAATTCTTGACTCATATTTCTTGTAAATAATGATTCCAATGAACCAGTTACTACTGTATCACTATCTAAATATAACAACTTCGACTCTGAGACAATAGATTCCATGAATAGTTTAGCATAAATCGTTCGTGGATGCCTGCCATGAATATCAAGATGAAGTTCTGGCATAATGTCTTCTATATCAAAAATATGAATAGTTTGTCCATATTTCTTCATCGCTGCCTGCAACTGTTCTCTACTATTCTGTGATAAGTTCTCTCCAACCAAATAGAACTTCACCTGAATATTATGTTTCAATATAGATATCATTGAAACAATAGTCTGTCTTATATAAAAATCATTACATGAATATAATACTGTTATCACTACGAAACCTCACATCTATTCACCATATCAACTCTTCCCAAAACCTTTGTTTAAAAGCATCGCCTTAAGTCTTCATTTTTATATATCTCTGACAGTATCGTTTTGTACTTATTCACATCTACAAATTCCCCAGCACGGGTAAATGCTCTTTCTTTCCAAACCCCATACACCTCATGGTGATCCCTCAATAATTTTATTTTATTTAAAAACTCATCATCTGTTTGACATATTTCTTCTGCTCCAACTCCTAAAATGCCAAGACAACCTGAAGTATTTGTCGACAGTACTGGCACAGACAGCAAACTAGCTTCTGCTACCACCAATCCGAATCCCTCCCATCTGGATGTTACACATAAGGCCCCCGCCTGTCTGATATATGGATAAGGATTTTTTTCAAATCCTTTTATTTCTAACTGTTCTTGCAGTTTCAGACATTTTGTTAGCTCTTGGCATTCTTGCAACAATGGTCCGTCTCCTAACATCTTTGCCTTTATCGAATTCCAACCATCTCTTTTTAACCGTTCTATCAGATATATAAAACGTTGAGGATTCTTCTGCTCTACAAATCGTCCTACAAAAAGTAAATCACAGGATAAATCCTCCTTTGCATCACCATTTGGCAATTGCTCTGACAATTTTTTTATGCGCTCTTTATCTATAGGATTTTCCATTATCTGTATTTTATCCCTATAATGTTTTGCAAATACCATTCTTGAAGGCATCTGTTCTGAAACCATCAAAACCATTTCAATCCGTCTCCTGCAACACGCATATACCATTGTCTTCGCATTCCATCTTGTTACCCAAGGAGGATCGTAGTGCAGATGAGAAAGCAAACGAAAATCGCCCTCTATAGACGCGCACAACACAGTAGCCGAAAAATCATGTGCATGAATGATATCCGGCTTCTGTCTTTTTATAACCGTTTTTAAATGTTTTCTGTCAAACCGGGACAGCAACTCGAAAGGAAGTCCTTCCTGCTCAAGCGACTTTCTGATCGGTCCCTCACTGGCTATATATATCAAGTCAAACTGATCTCTCAAGCACTTTATGATGGTAAATACTACATGTTCTGCTCCAGAATAAACGGAAGATTTCAGGACATGAAGAATTTTAGGCTTCCTATTTTTCATCTTTTTATAACTACCTCTCTAACCCTGTAGCGGAACATCTGGATCTGGGGCAACTCCTTCTGTACTTTCCTTCAAAAGCATAATCTTTGGCGTCATAATAATCAATTTAAAATCTAAAAGTAAAGAGTATTTCCGAATGTACATTAAATCTAACTTTAATTTATCATACGCTGTGGTATTATATTTCCCATATACCTGAGCATAACCAGTTAATCCTGCCTTTACCTTTAAACGATATAAAAACTCAGGAATATTTTTTTCGATCTCTGCTGCCAACTCCGGCCGTTCTGGTCTGGGACCTACTAAAGACATCTCCCCTTTTAAGATATTCAAAATCTGAGGCAGCTCATCCAGTCTTGTTGCACGCAAAAACCGGCCTATGGGCAATATTCTGGGATCTCTCTCTGACGCAAGTACTGGTCCTGATAATTCTTCTGCATTAACGACCATAGTTCGAAATTTATATATTTGGAATATCTTTCCACCCATCGTCAGTCTGTCCTGTTTATAGAGCACCGGTCCCCCGTCTGTGCACTTAATTGCTATTGCTGCAATTAAAAAAACCGGGAGAAAAAGTACTAATATCAAGGCAGATACCACAATATCCTCCAGTCTTTTCAACCACTGCTGTTCAATCGTAAGTCCAATATTTCTTGACAAAAACAGCGGAGTATCAAATAAATTAAGTTCATCAGAACTTTTTAGGAGAATATCTGATATTTTAGGAACGCTATATGTCCGTATCCCTCGAGCATAACAATATTTCAAAATCAAATTTCTCTCATGAGAAGGCATATCCCCTACAATAACTGCATCATATTGATCAATTTTCCTTTCAATGATATTTAAATCTTTTTTATAGGAAATACTCTCACAGATCTCATATTTGTCCTCTCTGGACTGTATTTTTTCCTTAAGATGGTAATCCCGTCTGGCCCCTTCTATAAAAAGCATTCTACGTGGTGGAAACAAATTTTGATATATAACCAAAAATATCATTGTCCATAGTACAATAAACGCTACTTCCGCAAGTGTCATCAACACGATATATATCGGATTAACAAAACGTTTATCGATAACTGCAATTTGGCCATATGTGAATATATTTACAAAAACTATTGAAATTAGTTGAGAATAAATCAAATTCCAGTTTTTTAAATAACCAATCTTAAATCCACCATATGTATTCAAAAAAAACGTCAGCAGTGTACCATACAACAAAATAATTACCCAATTCCCTCTGCGGTAAAATGGGTTTTGCAAAATATAAGGATTATAATAACAAATCCAGACACACCCATACAAAGCAGTCAGCCCCAAAACAAGTACTGCTCCAAAAAACAACTTCATCAGTCGTTTGTATTTCTCATTCGACCTTTCCATTTACATCATTCTCTTTCTGTCTCCAAATCCTCTTTCCGATAAATCTTTGTATAGTATATCACTCTAGCCTAGATTGCGCAATGTTACCTTCTTCCAAATTATTAAGATTTTGTCGAGATTTCTTTTAAAATGAAGGATCTTGGAACTTAAGATTCTTTTATCACTTTATTCCCCTTCTTTTATCCCCCTTCCTCCCTCTATTTCTCCTTCTTTTTTCATACACTCTTTCATCTTCTTTTCATACCCCTCCAGCCTTCTCCTCCTTTTCTTTTTCTCTTCCTTCACAGACAATATCTCAACTTCGTTTCGCACGCCCCTTTCCCTCCATTCCATCTCAAATTGTCCATTCTTAACTTCTTCCATTCCCTATCACTCCACCTCAAACTCAATATTCTCAAACTCTTTCGAATTAAAAAACTCCATGATTGTAATATCCAATCCACTACAGATCTTAATGATCGTGAAAACCCCCGGATTCTTCGTAGACCCATTCATAATATGCATCAAGGTTGTCAGCGGAATTGCCGAACGGCTTGCCAGCTTATAATAGGTCATTCTTTTTTCCTTGCAAAAAAACATAATTCTTGCTGATAGTAGTTCTTGTTCACTCATAAGATATCCTCCCGCCAAATATGGTACTGTCCTTAGTCTATATCTATTCATCTTTAAACTACTTCCAAAAAATATACTAAATGGCAATTTTTTCCATTTTGACTCGTTTTGAAGCCGTCCTATCAAAAAACAGGAAACACCATTTTCACCATGGTATCTCCTGTTATATTCACTTACCCTTCAAGTATAATATATATGATCATTTCTCCGCCAACTCTCCAATCCTTCCCACCAGCTCCTTTGCCATCTCCATCATCGCTCCACAATCTTTATGGTTCTTTTTGTGGTCAATATAATGAAAATATGGCTCCTCTCCCAGCTGGAATTTCAGCGCTCCCCGATACCCCTGAATCATCTCCGGTATCCCGTCCGTATCCAATCTGGCATTTTGATACATAGTCAGCCGCACTTCCTGCCGGTTCACTTTGACCTCTGTCACATACGCTCGATGAGCCAATGCTTTCAGGGAGGCTACTACCAGCAAATTATCCACCGGACGGGGGATATCTCCAAAACGATCCATCAGCTCATCCTGCATATCCATGTGTTCCTCTTCATTTTCAATGCTGGAAATCCGTTTGTAAATATCCAGTTTTTGATATTCGTTTCGGATATAGGTGGAAGGTATATAAGCATCGATATCACATTCTACTACTGTTTCAAACTCTTCTTCCTCGGATCGTCTTCCTTGCAATGCCTGCACTGCCTGGTTCAGCAATTTGCAGTATAGATCATAGCCAACCGCTTCCATATGGCCGTGCTGTTCTGCCCCCAACACATTCCCGGCTCCACGGATTTCCAGATCCCGCATAGCAATTTTAATACCAGAGCCAAGTTCTGTGAATTCTCGAATCGCCTGTAGCCGTTTCTCTGCCTCTTCTCGCAAAAGCTTATCTCGCCTGTACATCAAAAAAGCATAAGAAGTCCGGTTTGAGCGCCCTACTCGGCCCCGCAACTGGTATAGCTGCGACAGTCCCATTCGGTCTGCATCGTGGATAATCATGGTATTGGCATTGGGAATATCCAGGCCAGTCTCGATAATGGTGGTGGACACCAACACATCTATCTCTCCATTTACAAAATCGTACATGATCTTTTCTAGCTGCCGTTCTTGCATCTGTCCATGCGCGTAGACTACCACCGCATCTCCGGATAATTCCTGGATATGGGCGGCCACTTCATCGATTCCCTTGACCCGATTATATACATAATATACCTGACCGTTCCTGGCCAATTCTCGATTGATCGCTTCCCGAACCATCTCGTCGTTGTATTCCATCACATAGGTTTGTATGGGAAGCCTGTCTACGGGTGGCTCCTCTAACACACTCATGTCCCGAATTCCCACTAAGCTCATGTGCAGAGTCCTGGGAATTGGGGTCGCTGTCAGAGTTAACACATCGACATTTTCTTTCAATTTTTTGATTTTTTCTTTATGTGTTACCCCAAACCGTTGCTCTTCATCAATGATAAGTAATCCTAAATCTTTAAATTTCACATCTTTCGATAATACCCGGTGGGTACCGATCACGATGTCTACCAGACCTTTTTGCAAATCTGTCAATGTTTTTTTAACTTGTGCGGGAGTACAAAAACGCGACAAAAGATCCACACGTATCGGAAAATCCTTCATTCGTTGTAAAAATGTGTTGTAATGTTGCTGCGCTAAGATAGTAGTTGGCACCAGATATACCACTTGCTTACTCTCTTGTACTGCTTTAAAGGCGGCTCGTAAGGCAATCTCTGTCTTTCCATATCCCACGTCCCCACAGATCAGGCGATCCATGATTTTTCTGCTTTCCATATCGCGCTTCGCCGCCTCGATTGCTGCTTCCTGATCCTCAGTCTCCTCATAAGGAAACAACTCTTCAAATTCTTTCTGCCACACCGTATCCGGGCCATACTGGAATCCTGCCGTTTGCTGCCTCGCAGCATACAGCTCCACCAAGTCTCGGGCGATTTCCTTGACCGCGCTCTTTACCCGACTGCGAGTGCGTTTCCACTGTTCGCCTCCTAACTTATTCAGTTTCGGGGTCTTCGCCTCAGCGCCGGCGTATTTCTGAATGCCATCCAACCGAGTCGCCGGAAGATACAGATTCCCGCCATTCGCATATTCGATTTTCAAGTAATCTTTGATCACCTTATCCCGTTCAATTTTTTCTATTCCTCGGTAAATCCCCAACCCGTGATCTTCGTGCACTACATAATCCCCTACTGATAACTCGGAAAAACTCTGAATCTTCTGTCCTTCATAGGAGCTTTTTTTCCGCTTGCGTTTTTTCTTCTCTGTGCCAAACATATCCCCTTCGGTGATTACCACAAATTTAATCTGAGGATATTCAAACCCCCGATGTAGATTTCCGTAAACTACCAGAATCTCCCCCGGCTGTACCTGACGCTCCTCACTGTCCGGACAGAATGCACTTAATCCATATTCCCGCAAATCGCCAGCCAGACGACTGGACCGGGTTCGTGAACCCGAAAGCAAGATCACCCGATATTTTTCACGCTTCCAACGCTGCAAATCTTTGATCAGCAGTTCAAAACTGTTTTGATACGAATTCACATTTTTCACGTTAAGACGATATTGGCCATTCACCATCAGACCTGGTAGCTTCTGTTCCAAACCAGTGAGGTAAAGCGTATTCCCTCGCTGTGCCTGAGCCAATAACTCCTTTACCGTATACAAAAGATTCGTCTGACCTGGCAGAAGATAGCCTTTTTCCAGCCGATGTGACATACTCTCCCGAAATTCCATCTCCACTGCTTCCCCCTTCTCCCGCAGGCGAGCTGGTTCATCCAGAATAATCATACAATTGTCTTCTTTAAAATAATTCAGAAAAGATACCGTTTCTTTAGAAAAGTAAGATAGACAGGCATCCAACCCTGCCACTTTTAATCCCTCCTGAATTCCTTCTGCCAATTCCTGTGCGATTCCCTGGAGCCGATGCGCCTCCTCCGTCAACATCTGCCGTCTTAAATTTTCCACAGATGCTTTGGCTTCCTTGCGAATCCGTTCGGCTCCTTCTTTGCGTTGATCTTCTGTCAACACCAGCTCTGATGCCGGATAGATCTCGGTCTCTTCCAACTGCTCGATCGAACGCTGGCTCTCCAAATCAAAGGTACGGATCGAATCCACCTCCGTATCCCACAGCTCAATCCGTATTGGCTGCTCTTCTGTCAGTGGGAAAATATCCAGGATTCCGCCACGGATAGAAAACTGCCCCATACCATCCACCTGACCGGTTCGTTCATAGCCCATCCGGGTCAAGCGCTCTTTCCATTGATTCAAATCTAGTTCCTGACCCATTTTCACCGTCATAATCTGATTTTTAAGCTGCCAGAGCGGGAGCAAGCGATCCATCAGCCCGTCCAGTGTAGTCACCACTATCCCCGTGGCATCCTCCATCAAGTGACGCAGCACCTGCAAGCGTTGGCGTGTTATCAGATTTCCATGGATATCTGCGCTGTAAAACAGCAAATCCTTAGCCGGATATAACCATACATCCCGCCGGAAACATCCAAAATCTTCATAAATTTCCCGCGCCCGTGAATCATCATAAGTCACTACCAGTTTCCAAGATGCAGTGGGAACGGTTTCCTGAATCAGATGTACTTTCTGAGAGTCCATGCAACCGCTGACCTGCACCGGTCCCCGCCCTTGTTCCAGCTGCCGGTTCAATTCTTCATATTCAATCAGCTCTGTCAATGGATTGACAAATATCCTGCTCATACGCTGCCTCCTTTTTTCGATATTCCCAACTACTTTTTCTCGGATCTGGTCTACTGCCTACCCCACTTCTTTCTTTTTTGTATTAAAATGATTCATCGCTCGATCGGCTCCTTCACCGAGCATCATAACTACTGCCTGAGCTGCTTCCTGAAACGCCTCATCCATCAGCTCTTGTTCTCCCTTAGAAAAACGACTGAGCACATAATCTTTCAAATCCATCCGCGGTGGCTTTTCCCCAACTCCCACCTTAATCCGGGGAAATTCCTGAGTGCCCAAGTGCGCAATGATATTCTTGATTCCATTATGCCCCCCGGCACTCCCTTTCAAGCGAATCCGCAACTGTCCTGGAGACAGGCTGATATCGTCATAAATAACAATCAATTCTTCCGGCAACACTTTATAATAGTCCAATACAGAACGCAAACTCTCCCCGCTGAGATTCATAAACGTCTGCGGCTTTACCAGCAATACCTTTTGGCCTTCAATCACGCCTCTCCCACAGAAAGCCCGATGCTTCCTCTCACTGACATCGATGTCATATCGGTCCGCCAGTTTATCAATCACTTCAAATCCAACATTATGCCTTGTTTTATCATATTCTTTCGTGGGGTTTCCAAGTCCTGCAATAATATACATGTTCTTTCTTTTTCCTTTTCACTTATTTAGCGTACCAAAAATAACAGACAACCATTCATCCACTTTGAATCGTTCCCTTTTTTTTAGAAATAGTATACAAAATGACACAGGATCTGTCTATCTTTTTTAATTTTGTGGAATTTCCTTGCATTTCCCCATCCCCCATGTTACACTTTTTATGATGTTTTGCCTATATTATCTCTATAAGAAAGAAGTGATTCGATGAACTCTACCAATTTTGATGTGATTATTATCGGTGCTGGTCCTTCTGGCATCTTTTGCGCCTATGAATTGATTGAAAAGCAGCCGGATTTGCAAATCCTGATGATTGAAAAGGGGCGCCCCATAGAAAAACGCGTCTGCCCCAAGCGGACAACCAAAACATGCGTTGGCTGTAAGCCTTGCTCTATCACTACTGGCTTTGCCGGCGCTGGCGCATTTTCCGACGGTAAGCTTTCTCTGTCTCCGGATGTGGGCGGGAATCTACCAGAGATTCTGGGCTATGACAAAACCTTGGAACTGATTCGGGAATCTGACAATATCTATTTACAATTTGGCGCTGACAGAAACGTTTACGGTGTTGACCGCCAAAAAGAGCTGGAAGAAATCCGGCGCAAAGCTATCCAGGCTAATCTCAAATTGATTGAGTGTCCCATTCGCCATCTGGGTACGGAAGAAGGCTATAAAATTTACACTCGCCTCCAGGAGCATCTCCTGAAAAAGGGAGTTCGCATTGAATTTAATACTATGGTTAAGGATATTCCGATCGAAAATAATCAGGTGACAGGCGTTTTGACAGATAAGGGTGACATTTTCTATGCTCCAGAGATTGTAGCTGCTATCGGAAGAGAAGGCTCCGACTGGTTCAGCCATATCTGTGACGAGCATGGAATCGAAACTCAGGTAGGTACCGTGGATATTGGAGTTCGGGTAGAAGTCCGGGACGAGGTTATGAAATTTCTCAATGAGAATTTGTACGAAGCCAAGCTGGTATACTACACCCCTACCTTTGACGATAAGGTCCGCACCTTCTGCACCAACCCCTCTGGTGAAGTGGCTACCGAATATTATGAAAATGGCCTGGCCGTAGTCAACGGGCACGCCTACAAGTCCAAAGAGTATAAAACCAATAATACCAATTTTGCTCTTTTGGTTTCCAAAAACTTTACTAAGCCATTTAAAACTCCAATCGAATATGGAAAGTATATCGCCCGGCTCAGCAATATGCTCTGCGACGGCAAGATCCTAGTCCAAACTTTCGGAGATTTCCAACGCGGCCGCCGTACTACAGAAGAACGTCTCTGCCGTAACAATTTGATCCCCACATTGAAAGATGCGGTTCCTGGCGATCTTTCCCTGGTTTTTCCCCACCGGATCCTGGTGGATATCCAGGAAATGCTGTTAGCCTTAGACAAGGTCACTCCCGGCATTGCCAGTGATGAGACTCTGCTTTATGGCGTCGAAGTGAAATTCTATTCCAATAAAGTAGTGGTGAATCCAGATTTCGAGACCAGCGTCCGCGGGCTGCGGGCTATAGGAGACGGAGCTTCTGTTACCAGAGGACTTCAGCAAGCGTCGGCGAATGGACTTTCTGTAGCTCGTAGCATATTAAAAACCAGCAGATAATTTATTATCACCCGTATCGTTCAAAACGGGGCTGCGGATTCCCCGCAGCCCCTAATCTTTCTAATCCCTTTATATTTTTACTTATTCTTCCTACCCCTGATTCTCCAGCGCTGTCATTTCATACTTCCGTAAAATCATGCTTTGAATCATGTCTCGCGTCTCTGAGTTGATTGGATGAGCGATATCCCGATACTCGCCGTCCGCCGCCTTCCGGCTAGGCATAGCAATGAACATACCTTTCTCACCTTCGATCACTTTGATATCGTGAATCACAAATTCATTGTCCAGCGTAATCGAAACAATCGCCTTCATTTTACCTTCTTTTTCAATCCTTCTCACTCTTACATCTGTTATCTGCATATCAATAACCCTTTCCCTGGTACATTCCGATCTGTCACAAAATAAGTTTCCGACCTGCCTGTATATGAAGCCATCTCATGCCAGCTCTTTACAATGTATATCTTTCGTTCTTTTCTACTACAATTTTAATATTTCCCGGTTCACCGATATAAGTGGTGTTGGCCCGGATGGTGTCGCGGCTTTCTACAATACAATTTTCAATTACGGTATTGTCTCCAATATAAACATCATTTAAAATGATGGAATTCTTGATCACACAGTTATTGCCTACATATGCCTTCTTAAACAAAACAGAATTTTCCACTGTACCATTAATGATGGAGCCGCTGGAAATAAGGCTGTTCTTCACCAACGCTCCTGGATTATATTTCGCAGGCGGAAGATCATCCACCTTAGAATATACGTCCGGATATTGTTTGAAGAAATAGTTCCGTACTTCCGGCTTTAAAAAGTCCATATTTGTTCGATAGTAAGAATCTACGGATGCAATATTACTCCAATAGGTAGTCATCCGGTAGGCAAATATCCGCTTGAGATTTTTATAACGTACCAAAATATCTCTCACAAAATCCACCCGATCTTCCGCCGCACACCGCTCAATCAGCTCAATTAACTGCCGACGGCGAATCACATAGATTCCACACGACACAGTAGTGCTGGCAGCTGTTACCGGCTTCTCTTCGAATTCTATAATCCGCCCGTCCTCATTGATATTTACGTTGCCGAAACGGGTCATATCCTCTCCCTTCGGCAAATCCGTACATACAACAGTAATGTCCGCTTTCTTTTCAATATGATATTCCAGTACCTTATTGTAATCCAGCTTGTAGATACCGTCTCCGGAGGCAATCACTACATACGGCTCGTGGCTGTTTTTCAAAAAAGCCAGATTTTGGTACAACGCGTCTGCGGTTCCCCGATACCAGTCGCTGTTCTCCGCTGTGATTGTGGGAGTGAATACATACAAGCCACCCTGTTTTCTTCCGAAATCCCACCATTTAGAGGAACTCAAATGTTCGTTCAACGAGCGAGAATTGTACTGTGTAAATACTGCCACATTCTGAATATGAGAATTGCTCATACTGCTCAGTACAAAGTCAATGCTACGATAGCTGCCAGCTACCGGCATCGCTGAGATCGCCCGCTTATTAGACAAATCCCGCATCCTTTTGCTGTTACCGCCTGCCAAAACTATACCAATCGCCCTCATCGTACACCACCTGCCTTTATAATGGATTCGCCGCTAGCCAGGCTTCCGTCTGGATAGTCTTCCGGAACCGTCACGCCGGATATGGCTGTATTCTTGCCAATCTTGACTTGTTCTGGGATCACACTGTGCTCGCCAATGGTAACCAAATCAAACTGGTACACTTTGGGATCGTATTTACTGGGGGCAAATTCTCCCGCTCCCAATTCAACGCCTGCTCCCACAGAAACATCCTCTGCCACAATGGACTTTGTGATTTTTGCGTTCTCACCGATTACACTGTCTCGCATAATGATAGAATCTCGAATCACAGCTCCTTTTTTGATGGTGACACCGGCGCCAATTACAGAATTATGTACTTCTCCATAGATCTCTGTGCCTTCTCCGATGATACTCCGTTCAATCACAGCATCTGCCGCCACGTACTGAGGCGGAATAATATCGCTCTTGGTATAGATTTTCCAGTATTCCTCGTAAAGATTGAACTCGGGAATAATATCAATCAGCTCCATATTAGCCTCCCAATAAGAGCCAAGTGTTCCCACATCTTTCCAGTAGCCATTGTACTCATAAGCAAAAATCCTCTTCCCGCCGCCATGGCAGTGCGGGATAATATGCTTACCGAAATCACACCCCGGTTCCTCAGAAAGACGAATCAACGCTTCCCGAAGCACGGGCCAGCTAAAAATATAAATTCCCATAGAAGCAAGATTACTTCTAGGATGTGCCGGCTTCTCCTCAAACTCCGTGATACGATTCGTTTCATCCGTAATCACAATGCCAAAACGGCTGGCCTCCTCAATCGGCACCGGCATGGCAGCAATGGTGACATCCGCATTATTCGCTTTGTGATATTCCAACATCACTTCATAATCCATCTTGTAAATATGGTCACCCGAAAGAATCAATACATAATCCGGGTTATAAGTCTCCATAAACTCCAGATTCTGAAAGATCGCGTTGGCGGTACCGGTATACCAGTCACTGCCCATACTCTTTTCGTAAGGTGGAAGAATCGTGACTCCTCCTACATTACGATCTAAATCCCACGGAATACCAATTCCAATATGGGTATTCAAACGCAGCGGCTGATACTGTGTCAGTACTCCTACCGTATCTACGCCTGAATTGATGCAATTGCTCAGGGGGAAGTCAATAATCCTGTACTTTCCTCCAAAAGAAACAGCAGGCTTAGCCACCTTCTGCGTCAATACTCCCAGACGGCTGCCTTGTCCTCCCGCCAATAGCATGGCAATCATTTCCTTTTTAATCACGCTATCACCTCGCTGTAGTATTTACTATGAAAGTCTCATCGCCGGAGGCGATTCCAATCAGGCACATCAACTGCACCGGAATACTTTCATGCATGGGGGTGCGCCGCATATGGGCGCATGAAGAGTTTCTATGAAATGATTATACCACATAATTCAAAAATAGTGAACAAATTTTGTATTTAATCTTAAGATTTTTTGTGCATTTTCCGACATCTTTTGTAGGATTTCTTTTTTTCTCAGGGATTAAGCGAAAAAGTCAGGAAAAGTCTCCCGGAAAGCCTTCTCTTACCCTTGAATCCTTTAAAAAAATAAAGTATAATCGCCATAGAGCGGCCATTTCCTGCCAATTTCTGTCATATATAAAGGCAATTATGATAAGACCGCAAATGATGATAAAGGAGAACTCATTATGGATTTAATTACCGTAAGAGAATTGTACCGAAACCGGGAAGAATATGTAGACAAGGAAGTTTCCATAGGAGGTTGGGTCCGCAGTGTCCGGGGCTCTAAGGCTTTTGGATTTATCGTTGTCAGTGACGGCAGTTATTTTGAGTCTCTGCAGGTTGTTTACCACGATACGTTAGAAAACTTCAACGAAATCAGTAAATTAAATGTAGGTGCCGCCATCTTGGTAAAGGGTACGCTCATCGCCACGCCTGAGGCAAAGCAACCTTTTGAAATTCAGGCTGTGGAAGTGGCTGTGGAAGGAGCATCCGCTCCGGATTATCCGCTTCAGAAAAAACGTCACACGTTGGAATATCTGCGCACTATCACTCACTTGCGCGCCCGTACCAATACCTTCCAGGCTGTGTTTCGCGTGCGTTCTCTGATTGCTTATGCTATCCACCAATATTTCCAGGAACGTGACTTCGTCTACGTACACACCCCATTAATTACCGGAAGCGACTGTGAGGGCGCTGGTGAGATGTTCCAAGTAACCACTATGGATCTGACCAATATTCCCAGACAGAAGGATGGTTCTGTGGATTTCAGCAGTGACTTTTTTGGCAAACCTACCAATCTAACGGTCAGCGGACAGTTGAATGGGGAAACTTATGCCATGGCTTTCCGCAATATTTACACCTTTGGTCCTACCTTCCGGGCAGAAAATTCCAATACCACCCGCCATGCGGCTGAGTTTTGGATGATCGAACCGGAGATGGCTTTTGCTGATCTGCAAGATAACATGGAGATTGCCGAGGGAATGCTAAAATATATCATCCGCTATGTTCTGGAACATGCGCCGGAGGAAATGGCATTTTTCAACAGTTTTATCGATAAAGGACTGCTGGATCGCCTGAACGGTGTGTTAAACTCTGAGTTTGCCCATGTTACCTACACAGAAGCCATTGAAATCCTGGAAAAGAACAATGAGCATTTCGATTATAAGGTATCCTGGGGCTGTGATTTACAGACGGAACATGAACGCTATCTGACAGAACAGGTCTATAAGCGTCCGGTCTTCGTCACGGACTATCCCAAGGAGATCAAAGCTTTCTATATGAAGATGAACCCGGACAATAAGACTGTAGCCGCCATGGACTGCCTAGTTCCTGGCATTGGCGAAATCATCGGCGGCAGCCAACGTGAGGATGATTACGATAAATTGCTGTCCCGCATGAAAGAATTGGGTCTGAAGGAAGAAGATTATGGCTTTTATCTCGATCTGCGCAAATACGGCTCCACCCGCCATGCCGGCTTTGGACTGGGCTTCGAACGCTGTGTGATGTATTTGACTGGCATGGGCAATATTCGTGATGTCATTCCCTTCCCGCGGACTGTCAATAACTGTGAACTATAGACTCTATAAACCGTTGCCAGACATCAGGTCACAAGAATTCTTTGCCGATCTGCTGTACGGTCATCACCAATAAAAGGAGTTGCCATGAAATTTATCCACACTGCCGACATTCACTGGGGTATGAACCCGGATCACGATAAACCCTGGAGTCGTGACCGCGCTCAATCAATCAAAGACACCTTTGCCAAAATCGTCCGTCAGGCCAAGCTGCGGGACATGGACTTTCTCTTTATTGCCGGGGATCTATTTCACCGCCAGCCTCTGTTGCGCGATTTGAAGGAGATCAATTATCTTTTTTCCACGATTCCCGGAATTCAAGTGGTCCTGATTGCTGGTAACCATGACCATATCCGCCCCAACAGTGCATTGCGCAGCTTTTCCTGGTGCTCCAATGTAACCTGGCTGATGGAAGAACAGCCCACTACGGTTGTTTTCGAAAAGCAAAAAGTAGATGTAACCGGTTTTTCCTACCATACGGCAGAGATCACAGAACCGCTATTTGACGATCTCCGTGCCCCTGCATCTGACCACATCCATATTTTGTTGGCACATGGGGGTGATCCAAAACATCTTCCCTGGGATAAAAAATCCTTTGTTGATGCGGGTTTCTCTTATGCCGCTCTGGGACATATTCACAAAGCGGAACTGGGTTCCGATCTCAGTTATGCCTATCCTGGTTCTCCCGAACCTTTAGATAAAACTGAGACCGGACGTCATGGTATCGTCCTAGGTGAAATCAGTCCCACCACCCGCCAGATCACGCGGTTGGAATTTCTTCCTTTATCTCAGGCCCAGTATATCCCTCTGGTGATTCATGTGACTCCTGCCACGACCAACAGCGAGTTAGGCAACCGGATTATGGAAGAAGCCTCCAAAAGAGGTCTGGAACACATTTATCGTTTCCGTGTCCGAGGCAAGCGGGATCCCGATATTCAATTCGACTTGAGCTTTCTGGAACGAAAACTACAAGTGATCGAAATTATCGACGAATCTGAGCCGCAATATGATTTTAGTCGGCTGTTCGCAGAACATCCTGGTGACATGATCGGTTTTTATATTCGTGCTTTAGAAAAAGAGGAGATGAGTTCATTAGAAAAAAAGGCTCTTTACTATGGAATTGATGCTCTTCTCTGCACCACGGACGAGCGTAGATAGGAGGACTGGCAGGATGAAACTACTGGATTTACACATCGATGGTTTTGGAAAATTCCATGACCGTGATGTGACGTTTGCAGATGGTCTGAATATTGTATATGGCAAAAATGAAGCCGGCAAATCCACCATTCATACATTTGTCCGCTGTATGCTGTTCGGGTTAGAACGCGGCCGCGGTCGTGCCTCTCGCAACGATACCTACTCTCATTTTGAACCTTGGGATAACAAAGCAAACTACGGTGGACAAATGCGTGTGGAACAAGCCGGCATGATTTATCGAATCGAAAGGAATTTTCAAAAAGACCAAAAATCCTTTCTTATTGTCAATGAAACGCTGGGCAAACAGATGGAACCCACTAAGGCATTTCTTGATCAATTACTTTGTGGTTTGAGCGAGACCACCTATGCCAATACGATCAGTATTGGCCAGTTAAAAAGCGCCACCGACAGTGGTATGGTTGCCGAGCTTCGCAATTATATTGCCAACATGAACACTACTGGAAACATGTCTCTCAATATCACTCGCGCCACCTCCTATCTTCGAAGCCGGCGCAAGGAATTCGATCAACAGCTGGATCCGGAAGCAGCCCGGAATTATGCGGTTCTTCAAAGCGAAATTCGAACCATCGAAAAGGAGATCTCTGCTCCGGAATATGAGAATCAACTCCAGGAATATCAGAATATGCGTACTCAGGTTCACAGCCAAATCTCCCAAAAGCAGGAAGATCGAGAAGCCCTTCTGCAAAAGATCGCTTCCGGACGACAGATGTTGTCTGGCGCACAATTTTCTGGCGAAGAATCCGTTTTGCAATATCAGGAAGAAACCCTTCATACCTATGACGCCTATCAAGCTGCCAAAACTGCCTGTGAAAAAAAATCACGTTCCGTTCTTGCCGTCCTTTCCCTTATTATCGCCCTGCTTACTGGTATTTTTACAGCTGTGGTCGTGATCCAGGAACATGCCCGGCAAGTAGCTCTTTCTGCTGGCAATTCCCCGCTGGCATTCAGCCTCCAGGATCCCGCCCTTCTACTGATCGGCCTCCTGGCTATTCTGACTTTAATTTTTGCAGTCACTGGCATCTCATTGCTTCTTGTCTGCAAGCGCAATCAAAAAGATTTGGCCTTTACCAGCAAATTGCTCCAAGAAGTATTTTCCCGTCATCTGGGTGATTCTACCGTTTCTAAGGAAGCCATGGACGCCTTTCTTGCCCGTATGGAAGAGCATATCCGGCTGAGTCAGCTGCTGGTACGCTCAGAAGCTGCCGTAGAAATACAAGCAGAAGAAATCGCCCAGCTGAAAAAGCGTGCCTCTTCCTGTGATGAAGTGATCACCCAGCAGCAGCGAACCCAGTGGGAACTGGAAAAAAAGTTGGATCGGCTGGCCCAATGTAAAGATCAAGTAGAGGCTTTAAGTCAGGTACTGGAAGAAAATGATCGGATCCATGAAGAAATTGCTGCCATCGATCTGGCCCTGGACACGATGACTGATTTGTCCTCTACCATTCGCGACTCCTTCGGCCTGCATCTCAACAAAGCCGCTTCAGATATGATTGCAGAAATTACTGGCGGTATCTATGACAGCATGAGTGTCGATGAAAACCTCAATCTCTTTATGAATACCCGCACGAAACTCGTTCCGGTATCTCAGGTCAGCAGCGGTACTATGGATCAGGTTTATCTTGCTCTGCGTCTGGCTGCCGCGCGACTAGTGCAAGAAGGCCATGACCACATGCCTCTGATATTTGATGACAGTTTTGTTCAATACGATGACGATCGGCTGCGAACCGCGTTAAAATGGTTGTCACGCGCTTATGAAAGCCAGATTATTATCTTCACCTGTCATCAGAGAGAGGCTCAGATGATGACGGCCAATCAGATCGGATTTCATTTGATCGAAATTTAATGCAAGATTCAAACTCAAAACTGCCCTTTCCACAATGCCTCTTTAAGACACCTTGGGAAAGGGCAGCTTTCTTTTATTACTTTTAACAATATACTCAATTTCCAGCAGAAATAACTGGCGAAGTCTCACTTAAGGTCGCCTCATCCAAAATATCTTCTCTTGTTTCTTCTGCTTCTGTTACCTCCAAACTATCCAATATGGGGGCCGTCTCTTCTGGTTTTCCCTCCTCCGTTACTGGAATCGTTTCTTCTATCGTTGGCACTTCCATAACCAATTGAGACGCTTTTGTCTCCGGCTCTTTTCTAACAATATTTTCAATCTTTCCAATATTAACTGTTGGAAGGCTCTCCGCGCCACCCGTCTGCATCCGATAACGAATCAGCCCCTGAAATTCACCAGAAAGTGTAATTTTATCCCCAGTAGATAATGTACCATCCACCATACTTCTCTTATACTCACCAACTATACGATTCTTTTTTTCTCCATCTACTGCTAAAACGATCTGCACAGAAGTATTCCCCACTGCCGCAGAGCGGATAATCTCACCGGAAAATTTAACTGTCTTTTTCTGGTATGTCTCCGGATTTTTTGTCATCTTTTCATAATCTGTATCTTTATCCGCCTCTATGGACTCTTCTTCTGCTCTCAGTGACTCCCCTGCTGCTTGTAAAGATTCTTCCACTGCTTTTAAAGATTCTTCTACTGCCTGCAAAGATTCTTCCGCCGCCTTTAAAGATTCTTCTGCTTGCGTTTTTTCCTCTTTTTCCGTAGTTTTCTCCTCCTGGCTTTCTTCCACACTTACCTCCGCAGTTTCTTCAGACATGACTTCTGCCGGGCCACTCGCAGAAGAGCAACCTGCTATCAGAAGCATAATTCCTATCACCACCCCTGCATATTTTCCTCTCATTTCTGTTCCTCCCATAATTTTACAGATTATATTTCCATTATTATTTTAAGCTTCTTTACCACGACCGTCAATCCCTATCTTCACAAGAAACATAAACACTTGAAATTTTCTTAATATGGGAGTTTTCATTTCTCACGGTTCTATCTAAAAAGCACAGATGAAATAAAGCTTTCATAAAATAGTATAACAATTTCTCCGGAGGTTTCTATGCCTCAATATGCGTCGGTGTCCGGAACCATTCTTCAAATTAATTATCCGGAAAACATTTCCACACAAAATCACTGCGGACTACAGATAACCTTACAAAGCACAAATCAGGGAATTGTCAATCTCACCCTAACAGGTTCCACCTACGTTCTTAACAGCTCTCTCTTAAAAGTTGGTGATTTGGTAACTTGTTTTTACTCTCTTCTGGCTCCCGTTCCTTTGATTTATCCGCCTTTATATCAGGCACTGGTCGTGGCCCCCACTCCTTCCGGCACTTATGCGGCCCTCGATATTTTTACCTGGCTGCCATCTAGCCAACAGCTGACCAACTCGGATAATACCTTGCGCCTGAATCATATAAACCAGACTCGAGCCCTGCTTCCCAATGGGCAGCCCTTTGTCGGCAATCTGTCTGATAAGTTGCTTTTGGTTCTTTATCGCGCTACTACTCGCAGCATCCCTGCACAAACCGTTCCCAACGAAATTGTTGTGTTTTGCCAAGAACCTATCTAAACAACAAAAAATAGGGGGCCCTGATTATTTTCAGAGCTCCCTATATTCTCATAGGAGTACAACCACTTATTGATAAATCGGATACTTCTCACAGAGCTTTGTCACCTCTGCCCGGATATAATCCGTCTGCTTCTCAAAATCCGTGGCGGCCAACCAGATACACTCTGCTACCTTTGGCATATCCTCTTCCCTCAATCCTCGAGACGTGATCGCCGGTGTGCCAATCCTCACACCCGAAGTGACAAAGGGACTTCTAGGATCATTTGGCACTGTATTCTTATTCAAGGTAATATATACCTCATCACAACGGTTCTGGAGTTCTTTTCCAGATACCTCCATCCCCCGCAGATCGACCAGCATCAGATGATTATCTGTACCACCAGTCAACAACTGAAAGCCCCGTTCTATCAATGCATCTGCCAGAGCCGCCGCATTCTTGCGGACCTGTGCCTGATAAGCCTTAAACTCTGGCTTCAATGCCTCTCCAAAACAAATCGCCTTCGCTGCTATCACATGCTCCAACGGACCTCCCTGACTTCCCGGGAAGATTGCCTTGTTAAAGTTATACTTTTCTGCCGCTTCCTTATTGGCCAGAATCATTCCGCCTCTGGGACCACGCAATGTCTTGTGCGTTGTCGTAGTCACTACATCTGCATATGGAATCGGACTTGGATGCTCTCCTGCTGCCACCAAACCGGCAATATGAGCCATATCTACCATCAAGCTGGCTCCCACTTTGTCTGCCACTTCGCGAAACCGTTTAAAATCAATCCTTCTGGCATAAGCGCTGGCCCCTGCCACAATCAACTTTGGCTTATTGGCAATCGCAATTTTCTCCAACTCATCATAATCAATATATCCCTCATCATTAACCCCATAAGGCACAATGTTAAAATATAATCCAGAAAAATTCACTGGGCTTCCATGAGTCAAATGTCCGCCATGATCTAAATTCATACCCATAACCGTATCTCCCGGCTTCAGCATAGCCAGAAATACTGCCATATTCGCCTGCGCGCCGGAATGAGGCTGCACATTGACATAATCACAGCCAAAAAGCTCTTTCGCACGCTCAATGGCAATGGTCTCCACCACATCCACATATTCACAACCACCATAATAGCGCTTTCCAGAATAACCCTCCGCATATTTATTCGTCAGCACAGTTCCCATCGCCATCATCACTGGCTCTGATACAATATTCTCTGAAGCAATCAGCTCCAGATTTCTTCTCTGACGTGCTGCCTCCTGTTCGATTGCCTTCCCCACCTCCGGATCATAATCTGTGAGTAACTTCATAACATCATTTACCATAATGATTCTCCTTCTCTTCCAGCGCCTTTTCTGATGTGTCTGATTATAGTACAGGTCTGTGTCCTGTGTCAAGATTCCATCATAGATTTTCCCCACTATAGATGTAGCTTATATTCCCGAATCACAATCTGTAACTCCCGTCTTCCATTATACTCATTGATATCCGGATAATACACCACATCCATTTGTCTCTGTTCACCAAGCTCCTCCAGAAAGCGATCTCCATCGGCAAATAGCATTCCATCCATTGCCAATCCGTTCTCTGTTACCAATGCCAGTTTCACAGCATTATGGTTTTTTCCCAGCACACGCACGCTGCGGATATGGAGGTTTTTTTGTGCAAATTGGGGCTTTTCATTGCCTTGCCCAAAAGGTTCTAAAAGTTTTAACTCTTGTATTAAATTTTCGGTTATGTATTCCAAAGGCATTGCCACATCAATCCATATTTTAGGAATGAAATCCTGAGGCGTTAGCGTTGCCTGTTCATTCAGTCGTCTCCGAAACTCTTCCACATAGCATTCCTCCATAGAAAATCCAGCCGCCATGGGATGCCCGCCAAATTTCAGAAACAATTCTTGTACTCCACACATTTCTCGATACATGTGATACGCTTCAATCGATCGTCCAGAACCCTTAATGCATCCTTCTCCCCGAGTCAGCACAAAAGTCGGACGGTTCCATGCCTCTCTGACTCGGCCAGCAATGATTCCCGCCACAGATTCATGACAATCTGGCAAGAAAATGACCAGTACGGAATCGTCTTTATATTGTTCCTCAACCTGCCGCAAAGCTTCCTCTGTTCCCTGTTGTGTCATCGTTTTCCGTTCTTCATTGAGCTCCCGCAACTTTTCTGCAATTTGTATTGCTGTATTCTCCTCCTTGCACAGCAAAAGCTCTAGTGCCAATTTTGCTGTCTGTAGCCGACCGCTGGCATTCAGACATGGTCCCACTACAAAGCCGATATGGTAAGCAGACAATGCTCGGATATCTAACCCACAGACTTCTACCAGTTTTCTTAAACCTATACTTTGCGTCTTCGCTATTTGTTTCAGCCCCCAGCGTACCAGAATTCGGTTTTCATCCTGCAGGCACATTACATCTCCAACGGTCGCGATGGCAGCAAATTCCAGCATCTCTTCCCATTCTTTGCGAGGTACGCCAAACTTCTCATATAGTACTTGTACCAATTTATAAGCTACCACGCCTCCACAAATTCCTGCAAACGGATAATGACACGATCTTTGTTTCGGATTCACAATCGCATTTGCAGGCGGTAAAAGCTCTTCTCCGTCCTCACGTTGGGGCACCTCATGATGATCCGTAATCAACACGGTCATTCCAAGCTCTCTGGCTATACCGATTTGTTCAAATGCCGCAATCCCATTATCGCAGGTGATTATCGTATCAATCTCCTCTTCACTAGCCTGTCGGATAATCGACTCGTTAATTCCATAGCCATCCCGGATTCGTTCCGGAATCTGATAGTCCACTTTAGCCCCGCATCGCAATAATCCCTGATACAACAAATAGGTAGAACAGATTCCATCAATATCGTAATCCCCCACAATCCGAATACGCATCCCGGTCTGAATTTTTTCTCTCAAGATTTCCACCGCAGAATCCATATCTTTCAGTAAATGTGGATCATACAGCTCTTCCTTCGTTCCATACAAGTATCGTTCAATTTCTTGTTCTCCGATCACCTCTCGGTTACGGATAATTCTTGCCGTCACCGGGCTGATATGATAACGCTCTGCTATTGCAGAAAAATCTGCCCGTTTTGTCTGCAACATCCAGATAGCCTGCCCGTTTCTACTCATGGTTTTCCCCTTATCATCTGCATTTATTTTTTATGAACATCCTGTATACTTCGCTTCCATGCGTTGCAAAATCATCAATCTGCAACGTGTCCAATGTCATTTAGAGTTATCTTCATTCAATTGCTAAAATCACGCATAAGTGTGGATTTTCCTCTTCCGCATCCTGCAATACTTGTATGATTTTTCTGAAATAAACAGTCAGCGGATCCGAATCCTCTTCCTTTTCTCTCATACCAAATACCCCAACACAGGTATCCTCTCTCCGCTCTGTCAGCATGTCAAACAATGCGTCCAGATTTTTCCCATAATAATCAGGAAATCCAAATTTCATTATCAGATATTCTTGTACCTGCTCTTTGGTATCTACTTCCCGAAAATCTAATAAGATTTTTTGCATTTTTGTTTCCTTTCTCTAGTAGAGCTGTTCAAAGGTCTGATAATGATCTTCTGTATAAAAAATCAACCCATCATTAGAATAGATCAGTCGTTTCGCTCCACGATATCCCCCTTCATATTCCAAATCACACTCATAATATTTCCGTCCCTTTTTCTCCGGCAGCGCTCCTTCATAGTTGCCAAAATGACTTCCCCCGATACTCTTTCCTGGCGCCACCTCACTGAGATTGCCCTTTTTATTATCCCATCCCAGTTCCTGTGCTTCTTTTTTTGTAATATAGTTTCCTGGAAGATGCCCATATTCGTGCAAATAAAGAGCAACTTCATCTTTTAAAATATACTCCCCATCCTCTGAGATGGTTGTTCCTTTTGTCTCCTCCCCATTCTGTTCTGCAGATGCCTCCACAACACTTTCAGCAAAAGATTCCGGAGCCTTCCCCTCTTCTTTCAAAGTCCCTGCACAGCCAAAAACCAGAGTCATGACCGAAAACAGCAGACCTACTACCCACCACATTCCTCGTTTACTTATCTTTTTCCACATTCCCATCTCTTCCTCCCAATATTCAGATAATTCTTTATTTTAAAAATATAGCAGTACCAGTATAGCATCATATCCCACAAATTTCTACCCTATCCCTTGCCTTCCTTCTCAAGCTGCGTTATACTAATGAATATTATTGCTGTTTACAATTCTTCCTAAGGAGACTCTCCCGATGGCAAAACAACCTACGTCCACCAGAACGCAAAAAAACGCCAATACCGGCAATCTCCTCGTCCAGGGCAGCATCCTGGCCATTGCCGGCATTTTTGTCCGTTTTATCGGACTTCTTTATAAGGTTCCAATGATTCGGATTCTGGGACAGGAGGGTATGGGCTATTATAACACTGCCTATGAGATATACAATATTGGACTGATCTTATCTTCCTACAGTCTTCCTTTGGCCATGTCCAAATTAATCGCCGCTCGAAGGGTTCGCAGACAATATCAAGATGTAGAGCGGGTTTATATCAGCGGTATGACTTTCAGCGCGGCTGCCGGAGGACTGATGACGTTGATTCTTCTGGCTGGTGGTGATTTTATCACAGCTACTGTTTTTAAAAGTCCCAGCAGCGCTCTTCCCTTAAAAGTCATGGCTCCTACCATTTTTGTATTTTCCATCATGGGCGTAATCCGCGGTTATTTCCAGGGCCGGGGAAATATGATCCCTACCTCTGTCTCTCAGATTTTGGAACAGCTTGTTCATGCGGCAGTCAGTATTGCCGCTTCCTATGCCTTTATGCAATGGTTTGCCGATCAGGAAAATCCCAAATCCTATGGGGCTGCCGGAGGAACTTTAGGCACGCTTTGCGGCGCTATTGTAGCCCTTCTCTATCTGGCTTTTATGATGATTCTCTATCGCAGATACAATGCCAGAACCCTGAACCGCCGCCAGCAGTCTCCCGTGGAACCCTGGTCCGATGTATATGCAGCATTAATCCTCACTTTAACACCTATTATCCTGAGTCAATTTGTCTATCAACTTAGTGGATCGGTAGACAACTCCCTCTTTGGTCAAATCATGGATGCCAAGGGCCTGACAGAATCTGAGCGCGCTACGTTACTTGGGGTTTATGGAGGAGAATACCGCCTTTTATCCAATGTTCCAGTAGCAATCGCTTCTTCCCTGGGCGCATCGATGATCCCAAGTATTGTCCAGTCCCGAACCAGTCACAATCTCCGCGAAGTCAAATACAAGATCCGCATGACCATCAAGTTCAATATGCTGATCGCCATTCCCTGTGCTGTAGGTATGGGAGTGTTAGCTGGCCCTATTATGCAGTTGATTTTTCATGATAGTTCTGAGCTTTCGGCCAATCTGATGCAGATCGGCGCTTTTGCTGTCGTGTTTTTTTCTCTTTCCACCGTCACCAACGCAGTGCTACAGGGCATTGATCGGATGAGTAAATCTGTCACTCATTCTGCCATCTCCTTAGTTCTGCATGTCATCCTTGTCTACTTTATGCTAGAATATCTAGACTGGAATGTATATGGTCTGGTGATTGGCAATGTAACCTTTGCCCTGGTCGTCTGCATTCTTAACTGGTATTCTATCGGTCGGGCATTGCACTACCGACAGGAGATCAAAACCACCTTCATACTCCCCCTATTAGCCGCCACCATTATGGGAGCAGCCACTTGGGGAACTTATCAAGGCGTCTATGCTCTGACCAGCCACAACACGATCGCAATGCTTATCAGCGTCCCCGTGGCTATGATTATCTATGCCGTATTGATCGTCATCTTCCGCGCTGTCACAGAAGATGAGCTTCCCGAAATGCCCTTTGGCAGAAGGCTACTGTCACTTTTTCGGAGACTACACCTTTTATAAAACTTCACACAATCCAAGAGGGCGTTGCCCAATCAATATCATCTAGATAAAGAAACGAGAAAAGCAATAGAACATGTTCCAATGTCATTTAGATAATAAAATGAGAAAACCAGCCAAGAAAGAGGAGAGCGAAGCAATCGAAAATGGCCTGTGGATTTTGACTTTGCAGAGATTTAGAAGTCCTTGCGAGTTTGTATATTTTCGTTTCGATTTTAGCAAAAATCAGGGGTTTTAGGAATTCTTAATCTCGAAACCGGAAAAAGGAACAGACCATTTTCGATTGCTTCTCTCTCCTCTTTCTTGGCGTACCTTTTATCACTTCTTATCTAAATAACACTAATTACAAAACAAGTCCTCCGCCATTTCTCATCCCCCGTGTACGGGAACCGTCCGAACACAGAACATGAAAATGGCGGAGGACCTATTTTGCAACACTCTCTTCCATTACAATCTTCAAAGCTATCAACTTGCTTTTAGAACAATCCCGGGAACAACATAGATGGAATCGCCAGCCAAGCCATAGGGAACAATACCAATAACATTAATACCAGAATTGAGGATAGGAAATAAGGAAGAGTTCCCTTAAATGCATCCTCGATAGTGATCCCACTAATAGAAGAAGCAATCAGCAGGCACAGCCCATAAGGCGGAGTAACCAGTCCCAGCGCCAGAGTAACCACGATAATCAAACCTAAAATAATCGGGCTGATCCCCAAAGCATTGGATGCCGGAAGAATAATCGGAACAAACAGGATCATCGCCGGAACCGCATCCATAAAAGTACCTACAAACATGAAGAATGCCACCACAACCAGTAAGAACACCAGCCAGCCACCGGCCATATTGGCAAAGAACTGCTGAACAATTACATTCAGCTGATAATAGCTAAGCAATTCGCCCAGAGCATTTGCCGTGGCTAGTGCAAACAGAGACAGCGAAGACATCTTCATCGTTTCAATCAGAATTCTTGGCAAATTCTTCACCTTGATAGTACGGTAGAAAAACAATCCGACCAACAGTGCATACATACTGGCAAACGCCGCCGACTCCGTAGGAGTAAACAAACCAGAAACAATACCGCCAATCAGAATAATTGGAGTCAACAAAGCCGGCATGGATTGCCAAACCAGCTTCATGGCATCCTTGGCTGACACCCGCTCACATTGAGGGAAATTTTTCTTCTTGGAGTATAACTTTACTACTGCCATCATCGACAGACCCAACAAGATACCTGGTATCAGACCTGACATGAACAACGCACCAGTACTGACGTTGGCAATACCTGCATATACCACCATCGTAATACTTGGTGGTATGATAGATCCCAGTGTAGAGGATGCCGCTGTAACACCTACGGAAGTGCCCTTATCATAGCCCTGTTTTTCCATCGCCGGAATAAATATTTTACCAACACCCGCCGTATCTGCCTGAGAAGAACCAGAAATACCGGCAAAAATCATAGATACCAACACGTTGGAATATGCCAAACCGCCACGAAAATGTCCTACCAACGCATTACAACAATCGATCAGTTTCTCCGTAATCTCTCCTTCGTTCATCAGGTTTGCCGCCAGAATAAACAACGGAACCGCCAGCAACGTAAAGCTGTTTAAGCCATTAAACATCTTGGAAAACACAACAGTATTGGGGAGCTGAGCTAGGGAAGCGATACCAGTAAAGGACACCACACCTAGGGCAAAAGAAATCGGCACACCAAGGGCCACGAAAAGAACGAACATAATAACTAATATTGCACCCATTATTTATTGCCCCCTTTCCCCAAACTTAAAACATCATCAATAATCTGGTATACCAGATAAATAGCAGAAGTAATCCCACACAAAGGCAAACACAACCAAGTAGGTCCTCTCTTGAAGGAAGGAATGTTCACCCAGGTGTAATTCCAGAACTGTTTCGTAACTTTAACGCCATAGTAAGCCATTAAAATAGCGAAAACCAACATAATCAGAGAAATCATGATGGATAAAACCTTTTTCGCCGGCCCATCCTTCAACATATCACTAATGGAGGTAAATGCAAAATGACGCTTCTCATAAACCATGGCGCCTGCGCCCATAAATACGGCCCAGATAAAGGAATACATGGATACATCTTCCGTCCAGGTAGCCGCGATCCCTAGATAACGGGAAAGCATCTGGAATACAACCGTGAGAAGGAATATGCACAGAAAGAATCCACCGATCGCTATTTGGATCTTCTGCATCATCTCAATCGCTTTCTTCATTATTGTTCTCCTTTTCTGTTAAAACGAAATTTTAACAGTTTCTTTACACATCTTTAAACGGAACAACAGCCACCCAGTCTCCCAGGTGACTGCCGCGTCCTGAAAATCTTGATTTCCGCTTCAGATTCCTGTCCTTCACAGCAGATGGGAAACCTAAACTCCCATTCGCCGCGTTCGGACAGCCCCTGACTGAGTACATTGTACAAAGTCAGACTTTATTCAGCTGCTGCACGGATCATCTCAAGCTCAGCGGTCATGTTGTTGTCAGCCGCGAACTTATCCTGAATCGGCAGAGCCAGAGCCTTGAAGGCATCAATGTCCAGATCCTCAAAGTTGGTTACAATCGCACCGTCAGCGATAACCTTCTCCTTGGACTCCTTGAACATACGGTAAACAACCTCACGCTCTTCCTTAGTGCAAGCCTCAACTGCCTCATCAATCCAGCCCTTCTGC
>Ga0137306_100775_pt1 | contig 39277 bp, 39 predicted proteins | sample Inofroosms_March_FD_97187 | JGI IMG/M metagenome (GOLD analysis project Ga0137306, IMG submission 97187) | Mouse cecal microbial communities from Vienna, Austria - N-Acetylneuraminic and N-Acetylglucosamine D2O microcosms_March | ecosystem: Host-associated > Mammals > Digestive system > Large...
AGCGCAGTGGGAAAACTTATGAATTGGAGATTTATAAAAAGAATCTGGAAAGTATAGGAGTGGGATACGAAGCCGAGCAGGAACAGCTAAAACAGGAAATCGAAACCTTGAAAGCCGAACTCAGCGAAGCCGACACAGGATATTGACATCTACCCTTAAAACGGTTTCGCCATATGCTGACAGTTGAATAATCAGAATCGGGCGGAGTTTATCGCCAGTGGCTTTGGTATATGTTACGTGTAACAATCCAAAGCCTGCTTTTTTGTTGTGCAAAATAACGACTTTTTTTGATTTGCCTGCTATAATTTGATCAATACATACAAAAAAGACGAAGGGGCACAGGAGAAGCTCCGGACTCGGAGAGGAGGAATGGGAATGGAACTGTATTCATGTGATACGATGGTCGCGCTTGGAAACAGTACAAAAAGTGGAAATACGATCTTTGCTAAAAACAGTGACCGCCCGGTCACAGAGGCGCAGCCTCTTGTTGTGATTCCGGCAGAGGAGCATAAAGAGGGGGAAATGGTGCGCTGTACGTATATTGAGATTCCGCAGGCGGCGCATACGTATCGGGTGATCGGCTCGAAACCATATTGGATATGGGGGTTCGAACACGGTATGAATGAGAACAACGTTGCGATTGGAAATGAAGCGGTCTGGGCGAGAGAACCGGAGGAAAAAGAAAACGGTCTTCTGGGAATGGACCTGCTGCGTCTCGGACTGGAGCGCGGAAGCACAGCGTATGAGTCTCTGCACGTGATCACGGGATTATTAGAGACCTATGGTCAGGGAGGAAATGCGGCGGTCGGGATGGAACACCGCTATCACAATTCCTTTTTGATCGCGGACCCAAAGGAGGCATGGATCCTGGATACCTGCGGACGGCGCTGGGTCGCAAGAAGGGTTCAGGATACAGCGGGGATTTCTAACTGCTACAGTACAGAGGAACATTGGGACGAAGAAAGCGGAGACGTGAAGGAGTACGCCTATGCAAACGGATGGATTTCCAGAGAGGTTCCTTTTCACTTTGCGAAAGCATACAGCGCCATGTCGCTGAAGCACAGGGCGGCGCATCCAAGATATATGCGGCTGAATAAGCTGCTGAAACAGAATGCCGGAAATATTACATTAGAGACGATCCGGGGCATCCAGCGGGATCATTTTGAGGGAGAGATCCTGGAACCCAGATGGAGTCCGGCGGACGGGCTGCACGTGTCCATCTGTATGCATGCCATGACCGAGACGTCCAGTAAAACAGCGGCGGCGTCCCATGTAGAACTTATTCAGGATAAAACGCCGGTCTGGTGGAATGCATTTGCAGTACCGTGTATGTCGGTATTCGCACCGTATACCGTATTTTCAAAGCTTCCGGAGACAGTCAGCAATGCAGGGGCCAAGTATTCAAAAGACAGTGCCTGGTGGCAGTTTGAGCGGCTGCAGTATGCGGTTGAAACAGATTACTGCCGCCATATGAGCTGGTGGCGCAGAGAAGCAGATCAGCTGGAGCATGCATTCTGGAAGCAGGTGGAAGAGGCAGGGATTCCCGGAGATCAGCAGATCAAAGAAAATACAGAACGGATGCTTCAGGCGGTCCAGTCAGCATATGAACGGATCGCGGCGGATGAACAGGTGTCAGGAGACCCGCAGCATCAGGAAATGAATGAAACAGCAAAAATGCGTGCCGAAATTTTATAGGCCCCGATTTTTATAGAAGGAGGAGACAGATATGATTAGTATGGATGCATTAGCATGGACGGGATTGTTTATTATTGTAGGCGTTGTTCTGCGCGCAAAGGTTCCGTTTTTAAAAAATAATCTTGTCCCGGCCAGCGTGATCGGCGGTGTTCTTGGATTTATCGTGATGAATACCGGGCTGATCAAAGATGCGGCGGCAGGGGACTTTGGCAGTATAGCAGGAATTTTATGGTCGTTTTCATTTGCAAATATGGGATTGACACTGGCAGTTGCAAAACAGGGCGGTGAGAAAAAAAGAACACTCAAAGAGCGGATGGCGGACAGCCAGTTCTCAGGAATCTGCGGAATGGGATTTTTCTGGGTAGTACCGTATGCGCTGACAGGGCTGTTAGGCTATGGAGTCCTGAAACTCTCAGGCGGATTCTTCGGAATGGATCCGGTCTATGGACTTCAGGTTCCCTTTGCATTTGCACAGGGGCCGGGACAGAGCGTGACCTATGGCGGGATGATGGAAGCAAACGGAGTCGTAAATGCAGTACAGGTCGGAGTTACATTTGCCGCGGCAGGATTCCTCGTTGCATTTATGGTCGGAGTGCCGTGGGTGAAAAAAGGAATCGAGAAAGGTTTGGCTCCATATGCAGGTAAAATGAGCGGCGGAATGATGAGCGGAATCTTTGAACCGGATGAGCAGCAATACTATGGAAAAGAAACCACGCATCCGGGGAACGTGGATACGCTGGCGTTTCATTTCTCTCTGGTGGGGATCGCATGGGTCTGCGGCAATATCATCTGCAGGCTGCTGGGCACACTGCCGGGATTTGCCGGAGAAATGCTTTCTGGATTTCTTTACCTTTATGCAATGCTTGCAGCATATGTGCTGCGCTGGATCATTGGAAAATCAGGCTGCAGCAAATATCTGGACCGCGGAACACAGATCCGCATATCCGGTTTTTGTATTGATATGATGGTAACTTCCGCATTTATGGCAATTTCACTGGAAATCATAGGAAGCTGGATCGTTCCGATCTTATTGGTTGTTTTGGCAGGTACATTGTTTACTTATATTACGACCAGATACTTCGGGGAAAGATTTGGAGGAAAGCATGGATTTGAGAGGACGGTTGCTATCTGGGGAACACTGACGGGAACCAATGCCACCGGACAGGCTCTGTGCCGTATGGTGGATCCGGAACGGAAGACTTCTGTTCTGGAGGAGATGGGACCGATCAATGCGGTCAATGTTCCGGCCTGTTATGTAGTAATGCCTATGATCATCGCGTTTTCAGCGGGAGAGGTCTCATTCGGCTTGCTGACCGCAGCGCTGGTTGGAACCGCCGCTGTATTCCTTGCAGGAATGCTGGTCACCAGAACTTGGGGAAAGAAAACCTATGATTACAGAAAAGGCGAGCTTTATTACACTGTAGATGAAAAGGAATAGAAAGAGACATGCAAAAAATAGTGATTATTCCGGATTCTTTTAAAGGGACGATCTCCAGCGGCGATGTGGGAAAGATCATTGAGGAAGAGGTCAGGTCACAATGGCCGGAGGCAGAAGTAATCCGGGCGGAAGTGGCGGACGGCGGGGAAGGAAGTGTGGATGCATTTCTTTCCGTGCTTCCCGGAGAGAAAATAACAGCAGAAGTAACCGGACCATATGGGGAAAGGATCTCTTCATATTACGGCATTTTTGGAGAGACCGCTGTTGTAGAGATGGCGGCAGCGGCGGGGCTTCCGCTGGTCGGGAAAAAGCTTTCGGCAGGAAAGACTACGACCTTTGGCGTGGGGGAGCTGATTCTGGACGCATTGGACCACGGAGCCAAAAAGATCATATTGTGTCTCGGCGGAAGCGCCACGAATGACGGAGGGACAGGAGCGGCCTCTGCACTGGGCGTTCGGTTTACAGATACAAAAGGGAACGGCTTTGTCCCGGTTGGGGAATCGCTGTCTCAGATCGCAGGAATCGACATGTCAGGGCTGGATCCAAGGATCAGAGATGCGGAGATCCTGGCAATGTGTGATGTGTATAATCCATTATGCGGGGAAAATGGGGCTTCTGCAGTATTCGGACCGCAGAAAGGAGCCACCGAACAGGATATACGGCATCTGGAAAAAGGACTGGCGCATCTGGCAGGGCTGGTCAGGGAAAATCTGGGGAAGGATATCCTGCAGTTGGAAGGCGGCGGCGCCGCCGGCGGCATGGGAGCCGGAGCGGTGGCATTTTTAGGAGCGGGTCTGCAAAGCGGGATCGAAGTGATCCTCGATGCGATACAGTTCGAGCAGATGCTGGAGGGCTGTTCCATGGTCATTACCGGAGAGGGAAGGATTGACGGACAGAGCGCAAAAGGCAAAGTCGTGTCCGGCATTGCGAAAAGGACTGCGCGCCGCAAGATCCCTCTGCTTGCGATCGTAGGAGCCATAGGCGACGACATTGACGAAATATATGAGGCAGGCGTGAGCGCGGTCTTCAGTATCATCAGCCAGCCTATGACATTTGACCAGATTAAGATGTGTACCCATTCTGAGCTTAGAAAAACGGCGCGGACGATCTTCCGGTTTGCGGAAATAGTAAAATCAATCTAGGAGAGAAAAAGGATGGCCGAGTATCTATTTGTTTTGATCGTAGTTCTTGCAAATGTGGTCGAAGGGATCACCGGGTTTGCCGGAACGATGCTGGCAATGCCGGCAGCAATGCTGCTGATCGGCGTTGATGAGGCAAAGATCATATTAAATATAGTCGCTATTTTTGTGAGTTCGAATATTGCAGTGCGAAACTACAGGGATATGGATAAAAAGCAGGCAGTCAAAATTTCCCTCCTGATGTTTTTGGGGATGGCCGCAGGGCTTTATCTGTACCGTATACTGCCTGCACGCATATTAATGTCCGTATATGGAGGGCTGCTGATCCTGGCCGCCCTCCGCGGCCTGTTCAAAAAGAAGGAACGAAGTCTCCCGGCAGGAGCGCTGATCTGTGTGGTCCTGTTGGCGGGGATCATTCACGGGATGTTTCTTTCCGGAGGATCCCTTCTGGTCATTTATGCGGTTGCAGTATTAAAGGATAAATCCGTGATCCGCGCGACGCTTGCTCCGGTCTGGATCGTACTGAACGGAAGCATGATGATCCAGAATATCGCGGAAGGAGCCGTGACCGCAGAGATTCTCCGATTGACGGGATGGTGTGTGATCCCGGTCATCACCGCATTATATCTGGGACAGATCTTACATAAAAGGATGAAGCAGGAATTTTTTGTAAAGCTGACCTATGTCCTGCTGATCATATCGGGGATTACGCTTCTTATATAAGAGAAATAAAGCAGGGAATCAAATAGTTATAATTTACGTTACTGGCGTAACCAATTGACGATTGCTCAGCGTTGTGATCTCTGGAATGTCCGGTGTGGACACCAGTATCCTTTATCTTTCCTGCAAAGGGGAAGACAGCCAGAAGGCTTTCGACAGGAATGTGTGTTACAATTCAAGGCTTATCAGGCCGTAAATTGTAACACACATAGGATCTCTTTCGCTCTAATCCCACCAGAAATACCATACATCCGAATTTTCCAGACCTGCCGCTAATTCGGAGAGCTTATAGGTCTGTGTTCCCTGGTCCACCCGGTCCACGCAGAAGGCATAATGCTCTTTGGCGGCCTCCAGACTGTCTGCCCCGTTGAGTCCCGCGGGGGCATAAAATTCCATTACATCGTGGGTAAAGACTGCCGGTATGGCGTTATATTTTTCGTACCAGTATTTGCAGATGGAGATCATCTCTTCCGGAGCGGGGCACTCGTTCCATCCGCCCATGGGAAGATAGCCGATGATCTCCCATGGATGACGGACCGGGAGTTCTAAGAGCAATACGTCCGCTTCCAGATTTCTGTCGGAGAAGGAGCAGTAGCCTATAAAATGATGCAGTTCCTCGCCTTCCGTCTCATTTCCGATGAAATCCGCCTGGCCCTCTTCGTCCAGCTCGAGGTCCTCCATGTATTCCTGATAGCGTTCCTCCAGGATCTCCTTGCCGTTGTCCCCGCAGGACGCGATGATCTGGTCTCTGTCATAGTCCTGGGACACGACCTCCTCCAGCCATTCGACCGCGTATTCATCGAGCAGGAAGACCGCCGGATAAAAGCCGCCTGACCGTCCGGCTTCGAGGGCTTGCCGGTAGGCTTTCTCTACCGGCTCCGGGGCGGTTCCCTTCTCAAAGACCGTATACCTGCACTGAAAATGTTCCGCGATTCGTCTTGTTGATTCTTCCATAATGCTTCCCTCCGGATCAAAAATTATGCTTCCGTGTGATTATGACGGTGCATGGAAAATTCGTATTTGCCGTATTCAGATACGGTATCTGTAACCAGACGGTCATCTGCTCTTTTCAGCTGTTTGTCACGTTCCCGCTTGAACGCACGCTCTTCCTGGATATTGCCCGGCCCGGCTACACAGCCGCCTTCGCAGGCCATTCCTTCGATGAAGTCTTCCGGAAGCTTTCCAGCCTTTAACAGCATGAGCGCCTTCCTGCATTCCGCCGCGCCGTTGCACTGGCGTACATTTAATCCGCTCTGTCCGCCGTGCTCGATATAAGCCTGCTTCACGGCCTTGGTCACGCCGCCGGAATTGGAATAGCCCTTTGCATGGATACTGCCGTTCTGGGGCTCTTCCAGGGTGACAGGCTCAAGCTTGATATTTTTTGCACGGAGCATCGCCTGAAATTCTTCGAAGGTCAGAACCAGATCCGCGTTTTCGCCTTCCTTATCCTGATCCTGTCCGGCCTCGCTCTTTTTTGCGATACATGGTCCGATGAAGATACATACCGCGCCTGGATGCATAGCCTTGACCAGCCTCGCTGTTGCAGCCATCGGGGATACCGTGGTAGAGATATGGTCGGACAGCTCCGGGAAATGACGCCGGATGAGGTGTACGAATGCCGGGCAGCAGGAGGTGGTCATCTTCTTGCCGGCCTCATGTGCCTCCGCCCATTCCTTTGCTTCAGAATCGGACACGAAATCCGCTCCGATGGCCACGTCCACCATGTCCTTGAATCCCATCTTCTTCGCGCCCTTGCGGATGGATTCCATAGTGATATCCATGCCGAACTGTCCCTCGGCGGCAGGGGCTACCAGCGCATATACCGGACGGTCGCCCTTTAAGTAGTCGATGACCTCGATCATACGGGAACTGTCAGAGATAGCGCCGAATGGGCACTTGCTGATACAGGAACCGCAGCGGATACATTTTTCATCATCGATCCATACCCTTCCGTCCTCATCCGCCTGGATAGCGTCTACCGGGCAGGCGCGGCGGCAGGGGCGCATGATATCCACGATCGCGTTGTACGGACATGCATCGAAGCACTGGCCGCATTCCTTACATTTTTCCGGATTGATGTATGCCTTGTCCCTTGCCATGGTGATGGCTCCGAAACGGCATGCCTGCATACATTTTTTGCCCATGCACTTCTGGCAGTTGTCTGTCACGGAAAAACGGGTGATGGGGCAGTTCTCGCAGGCTGACGGGAGGATCTTGACCGTATTGTGGCAGGGTTCTCCGTCTGCCGGGTTGATGTTCTTGGCAAGCATGATTCGTTCACGGACGATCTCGCGCTCCTTGTGGACACAGCAGCGGAACTTCGGTTTGGTTCCCGGCAGGATCTCGTAGGGCAGTGTCGCCTCGATCTTGTGCAGGTTCCCCTCAAAGGCCGCTTTGGCAACCTGGTAGAGCACTTCGTCTTTTACTTCTCCAATGGTATTATTCTCGTGTAACATACTATGATTCCTTTCTTATGTAGTGAATTATGATATGTTTCCTTAAAAGCGTTTATATTTTAACATATTTTTTTCGGTGAAACAATACTACAGATGAACGAAGTGGACTGGGATTTTCTAGTTATTTTGTTACTGTTCATACCTACGGTGTTCACAGCAGCGTTATTTTTTCTGCATATGTGTGAAATGACTGTGGATAGCAACTCTGAAAAAAGAGGATTTCCTGACAGGAAAGAAATAATGAAGATACGAAAACGAAAGGGAAAGCAGGTGGGAAGGTTGACAGTGACGGAACAGATAGACCAGAAACATCAGGAAGATTTACAGAGGCTAAGAGGTTTTCGCCTGCTTGATGATGATTTCCTCACTAAGTGTTTTGAGAGAGATACGGCAAGCATAGAGCTAGTACAGCATTGCAGATTGTACTGGAAAAGCCGGATTTAAAGGTGCTGGACGTCCGCACCCAGGTATTTGTGGAGAATCTGCTGAATCGTTCAGTAAAGTTTGATATTCTTGCTACTGACAGTACCGGGGCTAAAATAAATGTTGAAATCCAACGAGCCGATAAGATGTGCAAAGTCATGGAGGATATGAGAAAAGAATCTTTATAAGAGGGCATAAAAGAAGGGGCAATAAATACTGCTAAAAGAATGTTGGCAGATGGAATGTTGACACTTGAAAAAGTTGCGGAATATGCAGGACTTCCTCTTGACGAAGTGAAAAAATTGAAAGCAGAACGGACAGCATAAAACAAAACCGTAGGCCAGGAATCTAAAAATAGGTTCCGGTCTTATTTTTTGCCCTGAAATGTTACTATTCACAGCCTGAAATGTAAATTTGATTAAAAAGTCATTTACAAAATTAATACCAGCGACCTCCTCTTTAATGCATAAAACTTCAGAAAGTATAAGATCGAGTTTTTGACTGTCTGTCATTTTATAACCTACTTATGGGGTATCTGTTTACATGGTTCTGTAAGTATAGCACAATAAGAGTACAGAGTCCATGAGATTACCGGAAATAAAAAAGTTTGAAAAGCCAGAAGAATCTGTTATGATAAATGGAGTAAGGAACCACAGTTCCTAAGCTAGAAAAAATCAGAGAGGAAAATGATTATGGTTGAAACAGGGGTAGCTTTTGGCAGATTTCAGATCTTTACTTTAAAACATATGGAGTATATTCTGGCGGCAAAGATGCGATGCTATAAGCTGTATATTGGGATCACACATGCGGATATCGTTTCCTTTGCGGCAACCTCGTCGCTGGACCAGCATGGGGTTACGAAGCGGGACAATCCGCTGACCTATCTGGAGCGTTATGAGATGATCCAGGGGGCGCTGCTAGATTTCGGGGTCAGGCGTAAAGAATTTGACATCATCCCGTTTCCGGTCACTCAGCCGGATCTGATTCCCCAGTATGCGCCTCGGGATGCGACTTATTACTTGAGTATCTGCCGGGAATGGGACGAAGAGAAGGCACAGGCCGTCCAGCGGCAGGGCCTGAAGACGGAGATCCTCTGGCAGAGGCCGGGCGAGGACTGCGGGCCTACGGGGTATGATGTAAGAACGATGGTTGCGGAGAACAAGGAATGGTTCCAGTATGTGCCGAAAACGGTAAGCGACTATATCCGGAAGCGTGGAATCGATCAGCGGATCAGAGAACTGGAAAGACTGTATTCCAATCCTGAGTGGAAGAATCAGAAGCCGCAGGAAAGGTCAGCGGATTCATAAGCCGGGTTAGGGAGATCAAAAGGAAAACAGAAAAAAGCCGGGAATCATTACCAAAGGTCACTCTGTTATGGCCATTAAGGGATTCCCGGCTTCTTATGATGAAATTTATAAGCTCTATGGCAGCAGATACGCATACATCACTACAAAGTGACAGGCGCTCCCGCCCATGACGAAGAGATGGAAAATCTCATGGCTGCCGAAATTTTTATGTCTGCTGTTGAAGATCGGTAGTTTCAGCGCATAGATCACTCCGCCGATCGTATAGATGATGCCGCCTGCCAGGAGCCATCCGAAGGCTGCCGTACTCATGGAATTGAGAATCTGTGTAAAAGCCAGCACGCAGGTCCAACCCATTCCGATATACAGGATGGAGGAAACCCACTTGGGACAGAAGACCCAGAAAGCTTTGATCAGGATTCCAACGATCGCGATTCCCCAGACAAGGGAAAGCAGGATGAGCCCGATCCGCCCTTTGAGCACCAGAAGGCAGATGGGAGTATAGCTGCCTGCAATCAGGATGAAGATCATCATATGGTCGATTTTCTTTAAAATGGTATTTATTTTTTCTGACAGGTCAAAGGTATGGTAAGTTGTACTTGCCGCATATAATAATACCAGGCTCGCTGCATAGATAGCGAGGGAGATCACGTAGATTCGGCCTGGTTCACGGGCGGCACGGATCAAAAGCGGGACTGCCGCAAAAATCGCCATGAGCATGCCGATAAAATGGGTGATTGCACTTCCGGGATCTTTGATATGTTGTTTCGTCATTAAAACCGCCTCCTAAATATATAAATAAGTTATAAGTAGTTTTCAATACTACATATGATTATATTCATATATTACACCATTTATTCCAAAAATGCAAGAGAAAAATTTCCAGATTTTCAAAGAACGTGGTATACTGGTTACAGTTCACGGCTTAACCGGCCGCGAACTGTAATGTATCCGGCCCATTGAAAAGTCGCCTGACGGCGAGGGGCTGGATGCGCGCAACCGCTATTTTACTGGCCGGATGCCTTGCAGCAGGGTGCAAGGCACCGTGAACAGAAACGTATACTGTTACTGTCCACTCCTGAACCGTGCACTACGCTGCACGGTCACAGGCAGTACAATACTGGGGCTGAAATCCGGCCTCTTGCCGTAAGGCAGCTTTCAATCGACCGGATTCGTTGCTGTTCACACCCGCTCTAATACAAGGAGGAAAAATGATGAGAAATCACGAAGTGACACAGGTACATCCGCTATTAAACCCAGACGGAAGCCTGATGGAGCCGGGCTGGTCCAGAAAGCTGGTCCAGACGTATTCCAGGGACAAGATCCGGGCACCGAAGTTCCGGATCAAGGAATGGGACTATTATCTCGTATTAAATGAAGATTTCGCCGGGGCGTTTACCCTTTCGGACGACGGCTATATCGGCCTGCAGTCTGTGTCGCTGCTGAATCTTAAAGAGGGCTGGGAGCACACAGAGACCATACTCAACGCATTTCCAATGGGCAGGTTCCATATGCCGGAGACGTCAGAGACCGGAGATGTGGTATACCGGGATAAACGCCTTCATATGGGGTATTTTATAAAAGACGGAAAACGGCAGATCCGCTGCCGGTTTAAAAACTTTTACCAGGGAAAGGATTTTTCCTGTGATATCCAGCTGGAGCAGCCGGATATGGATACAATGGTGATCGCGACTCCATGGAAGGAAAAGAAAACCGCCTTTTATTATAACCAGAAGATCAACTGCATGCCTGCATCCGGCAGCATGACTTTTGACGGGAGGACCTACTCCTTTTCCAGGGAAACAGACTTCGGCACACTGGACTGGGGAAGGGGCGTATGGACCTATGACAACCGATGGTACTGGGGGTCCGGGAATCAGATGATCGACGGAAAAGCATTTGGCTTTAATATTGGATATGGATTCGGAGATACCTCCGCGGCATCGGAAAATATCCTGTTCTATGATGGGAAAGGACATAAGCTGGATGATGTGGAGTTTCATATTCCTATGGACAGCTATATGAAGCCGTGGACATTTTCTTCCAGTGACGGCAGGTTTGAGATGGAGTTCCAGCCGGTCCTTGACCGGGCGGCCAGAACGGCGGCGATCCTGATCGAAACAGACCAGCACCAGGTGTTCGGCAGGATGAACGGCAAGGCGGTGCTGGATGACGGCAGGGTACTGGAAGTAAAAGATCTGATGTGCTTTGCGGAAGATGTACATAACCGATATTAGAATAAAGGAGGTTTGAGACGGGTGGGGATTCCATCCGCCTCAGCATCTTCTGCGGCCCGGAGACTTCTTAAACAAGAAAGTCCCCTTTGAAAAATTCTGTATCGGTAGGATATACATAACTATCTCCAACCGTATGCAGAAGAACAACATTCAGATGGCTATTCAGATTTTTTTTATCTAATGTGATCGCAGCGGTGAGGGAAGAGAGAGGCAGTCCGCATTGATGAGGAAGTCCGTAAGCATCCAGCACTTCCTTTAGGGAGTCTGCACATCCCGGAGCAGTGAGTCCTTTCTCTTCTGCGATCTTCGTAATCTGATACATTCCGATGGCGACGGCTTCACCGTGGCTTTCTCGGCTGTAGCGGTAGAACTGCTCGATGGTATGGGCAAGCGTATGTCCGAAGTTCAGCAGCATCCGCTCTCCGGTATCAAACTGGTCTTTTTCCACAACGATCCGTTTGATATCCACACAGCGGAAGATAACGGATGCCAGTTCCTCTTTCAGGCTGTCAAATGAGCGGTGCCTTTTTAATGTATCAAACAGGGCGCGGTCCTTGATGCAGCCATATTTGATGACCTCCCCCATGCCGTCATGGATGAAGCGCTCGGGCAGAGTCTGCAGCACATCAGGATCGATCAGGACCATTTTTGGATGGTAAAATGCCCCTGCCAGGTTCTTGCCCTGGGGCAGGTCTACCGCAGTTTTTCCTCCGACGGAAGAGTCCACCTGCGCCAGCAGGGAGGTAGGGATCTGCACCAGCTTTACGCCCCTCAGATAGGTGGCTGCCGCAAATCCGGCAAGGTCGCCGATCACCCCGCCGCCCAGTGCTATGACCAGATCGCTGCGGGAGATTCTCGCCTCCAACATGGCGGAATATATCTCGGACAGCGTCTGGAAGCTTTTTGTCGGTTCGCCGTGAGGGAGGACAAGAGTATGGCATTCCCAGGAATCCAGAGAGTTGATAAGCTTTTTACCATATAAAGGATATACATGATCATCGGAAATGACCATGATCTTTCGGCCGGTGAAAATCTGGGAAAGATAACTTCCGGCATGTTCTAAAATTCCATTTTCAATATAGATCGGATAACTGTTCTCCTTTAAATCCACTTGTAATTTCATAACTGTTTCTCCTCTATCATACAATGCTCCAATTACGGTATCATCATAATTCATGTACGTTTGAATGTCAATGGCCGAATGACAGTAACTAAACCTTGATTGATACACAGGAAAATGTTACACTGTGTTTTGATAAAATTTACTAGTACAATATTGCATTAATTTTGAAGTAATAAGCGTTCGATGTTCATGTCAGTACAAGGCGGAGGAAGGAGGCGATGCCGGTAGCATCGTTGACTGACTCCAACGCAGTAATGGCATGGACAGCGAGCACTTATTACTCAATTATTAATGCAACATTGTACTAGAAGAAAGACGAAGGTGTATATTAATGAAAAAAAAGATAAACAGATATCACTTTGACAGGATCAGTAGCAGGATGTCCCAGAGATTTGGTTCGATCAAAAAAGGGGAGGAAGACAGCCATATGCCTTATATGCTTCCCATGGAAACGAACCTGTTAAAGCTGCACCGTGAGAATGGAAAAAGAGACAGCAGGCGGGCAATCGAGGCAATCCATATCTGCCTTCTGACCATTGACGGCTATCTGGCGGATCTGGAATATGATCTGGAGCCATTTATATCGGAAGAGAATCAGGCTCTGGCAGAAGGTCTCCTGATGAGCTTTGACCCGTTTACCAACGGAGAGATCAAAAAAGCTCTGGGAGACGGCGTGAGACTGGATTCTGAGGAACATCTGGAGGCTTATTATGCGGATCCGGTAAAATGTCTCATTCGGATTGAAAAATCAATTGAAATGTGGTTAAAGGCAAGGGGGACAGACGGATATTTTCAATATATAGAAGACTTGATGGGGGATGCTGTGAAAACAGATACCAGGATGGAATATGCGGTTTTGGAAGATATATCCTGACGTATATCCGCATAAGAAAATACGCTGTTTTGCGAAAAAAAAGCATGCAGAAAAGGGCTGGATTACAGTCCAGCCCTTTTCTGCATGAAATCGTAAATATACTATCAATAATCAATCAGAAGAATGTCCGTTACAGTTCACACGGTGCCGTGCACCCTGCTGCACGGCGTCCGGCCAATAAAGTAACATTTGCCATAATATCCAGCCCCTCGGCGAAGGCGACTTAAAATGGGCTGGATACTGTTACTGTCTTTTATAAGTGCCTAAAGGCGCCCCAAACTCATGTCCCTATGGGACGGGCGGACTTTGTCCAAGGGGGGAGGGGTTTATTTATAGTCTCTTCCCTTTTATGAGACAGTCCTTTTGCGACATTGAATATGATCTCGAGCTGTTCATCGTCCAGCGCATAAAGTATATTTATAATGTCATTGATCCTGGTGGGATTTGGATTGCCGGGATCAAAAAAATCTTTCGGAGTGATCTGAAAATATTCACATATATAAAAGAAAGCCTGCATAGACGGGAAGGTCTGTTTGTTTTCAATGCGGTTGATATAGCTTTCATTCTGGCCAATGGACAGGCTCATTTCACGTGCAGATACACTCCTTTTCATTCGTAGCGAGGCCATCCGTTCGGCAAAAAAATCTTCATACATCATTTTTATCACCTCGTAAATTATTGTATTTCATTTTGATTCTAAATCTCTGATTTTAGAAATCATATTCATACCCGCCTAAGATATTTTATATCATATTAACAGATGGAGTTACAGAGCTCTTTTAATAAGCCAGCCATGAACAATGGAAGGAGATCTTTTACCAACGGCTTCATTTATAAGTCGCTTTTCTAATAAAAACAAGAAAGTACATATATTTGAAATGTTCAAGAATAAAAGAATCTGCTCATGCCGCTGATGGATCAAGTATCGGTGATTGCATCCGCGTGCGGAAGCATAAAGGCAGCGACAGACAGCTTTGCTGGCTGCTTTTGCGAATGTGTGTGAAGTGACTGATTCCAGTCATATAAAAATCATCAAACAGTTTCTTACAAGCTGTGCTTGACGAATCTGTCTGCTGATTTTTATATGGCTGTGAATAGTAACTAATTCTATGCATTTTTTTCTAAAAACACTTGACATATCTGTCAGTTTATGCGGCCGTATAAGATCACCATGATCAATGACGAGAGCCAGGAGAAGCTGCAGGATACCATGCAGAAGATCGTCAATGACAGTAATAGAGGGCTGGTGTGTATTATTATATAGGTGTATTGTTGGGAGTGTAGATCGTATTGGATTTACACATTTTCTCCCTGTTTCAAATTCAATATTCGAAACGGATTGCGGCCGGCGGCTGCCATGAAAGATGATTTTCTGGCGGCTGCTGGCCGTAATTGGCTGAGGGGTATGGCAAAAATGGATGAATGAAACTTGCAAAATATCATAGATTTTTAAAGAAAAGTGCGGTATACTAAAACAAATTTTGAGTTGGATCATAGCAGTTTTGTTTTGAGGAAAGCGAATAGAAAAAGTGAAGGATAAGGAGAAGAAAAAATGACTACTATTCGGGATATTGCTAAAGCTGCAGGAGTATCAGCTACGACAGTTTCAAATGTATTGAATGGAAGAGCGAAAGTCAGCCAACAGAACAGAGAAAGAATATTAAAGATATGTCAGGAAATGAATTATACACCGAATATAAATGCAAGAAATTTGAAATATGGGAAAACCAATACGGTTATGTTCATGTTCAGTGATTTTGAGCGCAGTTATTACCTGCAGATCATAAAAGGGATCCATGAATGTCTGGAAGGACATGGGTTAGGAATGATCGTATGTACATATTCTACATCACAGTCATTCCTCCAAAACGGACTTGTTGACGGGGCAATTGTTTTAGACAACAATATCCAGGACAGCCAGATTTTATTAGCAGCAGAAGAAAAGATGAAAATCGTGGTGATGGAGCGGTATTTGGAATCGCCGGATATCAGTTGTATCTTGACAGATAATTATAATGCGATGGCCCAGCTGACGGACGGGCTTTTAAAAAAGGGGTATCGGAAATTCAGTTATATCGGGGCATATGAAAATACATTGAACCATAAGGAGCGGTATGACGCGTTTCGTAACACATTGCGTGATGCATCCGTTGAGTTTAAAGAAGAAAATTATTATTTAGGGGACTATTCCTTTTCCAGTGGTGTGAAAGCAGCAAGGATCATGATCATGCGCGAGGAACTGCCGGAGGTTGTGGTATGTGCCAACGACGATATGGCAGCAGGCGTCGTAAGTCTGTTTCGGGAGATGAGTATTGATGTTCCGCATAAAATCGGTGTAACCGGTTTTGATGGGACGCGTATATGGGAACTTCCGGATAAATATTTGACGACAGTGGTTCTTCCCTGCTATGAAAAAGGATATATAGCGGCTGAAACGCTGGTTAATATGATTCGTGGATCCGATTCTGTGACCAATAAAATAAAAGTGCCCATTCGCTGGGGACAATCAACAATCTGATGGATGATATGGGAAAAATAAGCCGATGTGCCGAATGAAATCGTATATGGCAGTGGAATAATGAGAATACCATATACGATATTTTTGCACATGGGCTTTTTTGTGTAAAAGAGCTGATAAAATATCAGAAGATTTAACGATAAACATATATTGTTTTCTTGAAATTCTAAAACAATCCTTTTAAGAACGATATTTTACTTGACAACTATACCATAAAAGTATATCATAGGTTTAACGATAAACATACATTTAGGAGGAAAGAAAATGAAAAAAAGAGCGATTAGTTTTTTGTTGGCTGCTGCATTGACTTTGGGGCTGATAGGATGTTCGGGAAGAGAGAGCGGTTCGGACAGCGGTAAGACGGACAGTCCTTCAAAAGATCTTACAATCTCCATTTTTCAGAGTAAGAACAGTATTATCGACCAGTTGGAGGATATGGCGGAGGAATACACAGAACTGACCGGAATCAAAGTGGAAGTCCTTGGCGCCCCTGGAGAGAATTACCTGGATAATTTACGTGGGAAACTGACGGGAAAACAGGGCCCGACGATTTTCACCGTATCGGAAGGGACTCAGCTTGACATCCTGCATTCTTACCTTTGCGATCTGTCAAAAGAACCGTATGTTTCCGAAATTGCAGAGGGGATGGGGCTGGAATATGAAGGGACGCTTTTAGGTATTCCCCAGGCGGTTGAGGGATATGGGATGGTTTGTAATGATGATCTGTTTGGGGATACGGAATTGAAGGACTTTGATTCGTTCCAGGCCTTTGCAGAGGAGCTTTCGGCAAAGGATATCAGCCTGGTGGAATTATCCGATAACTCCTATTTTATGCTGGGGCATATACTGAATACACCGTTTGCCATGCAGGAGGATTATCGGGCATATTTAGAGAAGCTGAATGCAGGAGAGGTAAAGATGTCTGAAACACCGGAATTTATCGAATGGGCAAAGTTTATGGAAGTAATCAGAGATACAAGCGGAAATCCGATGGGGATCACATATGACGACCAGGCGGCAGATTTTATGACCGGAAAAGCCGCGTCTATCCATCAGGGAAACTGGGTATGGCTCCAGTTTGCGGATTATGAGGCAGACTTTGATATTTCATTGAGACCGTTTCCGCTTATGGGAAATGAAAAAATCTGTGTGGGGATTCCGAACGCATGGGTAGTGAATAACCAGAAAAGTGAAGAAGAGATCGAAGCAGGAAAAGATTTTCTGGAATGGATGTTTACCAGCGAAAGAGGGCAGCATTATATTACAGAAGAATTTAAGTTTATCCCGGCTATGAAAAATATTGAGGTTGCGGATATCGACCCTCTTTCTATGGCTGTCCATGAATATGTGATGGAGGAAAATACGCTGCCGTGGACATACAATATTTGGCCTGAGGGCATGGTGACGAATCAGCTTGCCGCAGTGGCACAAAAGTTCTTTTCAGACACATCAATGACAGGGAGTGAATTTTTGGAAGAACTGGATAAGGCATGGAGTGCTGGTGTAAAGTAAACGGGAGGGAGAGGCGTTGAAAAAAAGAAGAAGTGCAGCATATTATTCATTTATGTGTCTGCCGCTGATTATGACCTTGATCTTTTTGACAGTTATTGTGGTTCCATTCTTTCTCGGAATCGGATATTCCTTTTTCAAGTGGGATGGAATCCCTATCAATCCCAAGATTTTTGTGGGGCTGGATAATTATACCGAATTATTTTCAGATGTAAGATTCTGGCAGTCGGGAAAGCATACGGTTATATTTACCATTTTTAGTGTAATCTCGACAAATTGTCTGGGTTTAGCGTTTGCAGTTCTCCTGACAAGGAAATATGCAGCCAGAAATGTGGCGCGGGTAATGGTGTTTGCGCCGCACCTGATCGGAGGGCTGTTGTTGGGATTCATTTGGAAATTCGTATTTTCGAGTCCGTTTCCAAAACTGGGGGAAGTTTTAGGGATAGAAAACCTTTTGTTTAATTGGCTGCTAAACGAAGGCTTTGCTATGGCAGCGCTGGTATTTGTCAATACCTGGAAGATGGCGGGCTATATTATGATCATTTATATTTCCGGTATTCAGGGGATTTCCACAGAGTTCATAGAAGCAGCCCATGTGGACGGGGCTTCGGCCATACAACGGTTTTGGTATATCATGCTCCCATTATTGCGGCCGGCGGTCACGATCACCACATTTATCACTCTGGCAAATTCATTTAAGATTTTTGACGTGAATCTTTCGCTGACAGGCGGGGGGCCATTTAATTCCACAGAAATGTTTGCCATGAATATTTATAATGAAATGTTTACGAGAGGGAATTATGGATATGGACAGGCCAAAGCAATCGTATTTTTTATTTTGGTCGCAGTGGTTACACTAGCGCAGACATATGCAAATAAACAGAAAGAGGTAGAGATGTAATGAAAAAACGAAAAAATATCATTGGTTCTGTTCTGCTTATTCTGCTGGGGCTGGCCTTCCTTTCACCGTTTTATCTGGTCTTTGTAAACGCGTTTAAAAACCGTGTTGAAATTGCGCTGGACCCTCTGGGGATGCCAAAGGAATGGTCATTGGAATATTTTATTGAAGCGGTGGAAAAGATGAATTTTCTCCAAACCCTGGGAAATACGGTCAAGGTCTCATTTATCAGTGTGTTCGGGATTATTGTGCTGACCTCGACGACCGCGTGGATCATGGTAAGGATGAAAAATAAATGGACGGAAATATTATTCTACAGCCTGATTGCGACAATGATCATTCCGACACAGTCGATTATGATGCCGCTGATGCAGTTTATGGGGAGCATGACAGATAAAACGGGAATCCCTTTTTTGAATTCTCATTTCGGTTTGATCTATATGAATATCGGATTTGGATGCGGTATGGGGGTTTTTCTGTATCACGGCTTTATTAAATCTATTCCGCTGGAGATCGAAGAAGCGGCAATCTTGGACGGCTGTAATTTATGGCAGCGCTTTTGGTATGTGGTCTTCCCCATGCTGAAAAATATTACGATCACAGTGGCTATATTGGATGTGATATGGCTATGGAATGATTACCTGCTGCCCTCGCTTGCGCTGTCTTCCAAAGACCTGTTTACACTTCCGCTTTCTACGTTTTCCTTTTTTGAGCAATATACCATCCAATGGAATCTTGCAATGGCAGGGTTGAGTATGACGATCATTCCGGTTATCGTATTCTATCTGGCGGCACAGAGGTATATTATGGACAGTGTTGCGAGCGGTGCGTTGAAATGATTCTTAAACGAAAGGAGGGAATGGAGCAGATGGAGCAAAGAGAAAATTATGTTCCAGTTGTGATACTGGGCGCAACGGTGAAGGCGCTGGGAATTGCAAGCGTACTTTGTACAAAGGCGCTGATTTTAGAAAAAAGCTGCCTGATCGGAAGCGAATTTGTGGATACATTTGATATGCAGTTAAAAAAACAACCGGGAGCAGAGAAAACGGAACTTGAGGATAAGCTCCGGGACAGAGAAGCGATTGCGGAAAACAAAGTGCTTCTGCCAGCGGTATCTGCGTCATTGTTTGAACTGGCAAAAGAGAAGAATCTGAAGCTTTGTTTTAAGACGGTAGTTTTAAGTATAGAAAAGAGGGGAGAAGAATATCTGGTTACATATTATAATGCATCAGGGATCAGCCAGATTTGGACTTCTTGTATATATGATACGGCGGAAACAATCCTGGGGGATGAAAGAAAGATAGAAAAAAAATATTTAAATATCATGCTGAGCGGAAAGGCAGATGATAAAGACAGAAATATGGACTCTCAGTATGTGTCTCTGTCAGAAGGATTTTATGAAGATGAATGGATCTTGAAAATGGAAGTACAGATAGATGAGACGTGGCAGGAATCACGAAAGCGGTTTTTTGAGTATTGGGAACAGAAAAAGGAAATGTTCTGTCCATGGAAGGTCGCCTATATAGCATCCACATTTGAATTCCTTCTTACTGAAACGCAGGAGATGATTGGAAAACATTGGGAGTGGGTGCCGTCCAATACAGGGCAGGGAGTCTTGCGGGCGTTCTATGAAGGAGTGCAGATTGGAGGAAAGCAAAGGCTGTTATGTTAAAAATATATCAGAAAAAGGACTCTAAGAGTGTTGCAGCCCAGGTGCAGGAGACTGCCCTGGAACAGAAGTACGATGTGATCGTTGCGGGTCTTGGGAGCGCTGGCTCTATGGCGGCTATCCAGGCGGCGAAATGTGGGATGAAAGTATTGGGGCTGGAATTTGAAAACTTTATGGGAGGCCAGAGTACCGGAGGAGGCGTCTTTATTTATTATCTAGGGTCATCAGGAGGTTTGTTTGAGAACGTAGACGAGAGGGTAAAGGAGCTGGAGCAGGAGGGATTTATTACTGTAAAAGAAGAATGTGCAGCCACAGGGCGTAACCCGGATGTGAAAAAATATGTCTTAGAACAAATGGCTTTGCAGGAAGGCGTGCATATTGTATACGAAGCTCCGGTCATCGGGGTGCTTGTGGATGGAAAACGTGCCGTAGGAGTGCAGTGGATCAGTAATGGTAAAGTGCATTATACGCTGGCGGATGTTGTGATCGACGCAACGGCAGAAGGATATTTGTTTGAGATGATGGACTGCAAGATGTGTTTAGGAAGGGATGCCCGGCCACGATACCAGCCATTTTCCAATGTGATCATGACTATGCAGAACGACAGTATACACTGTAATTACAACGATTGCGGTTATATGGATCCGTATGATATGGAAAATATCTCGAAAGAGGTGGTCAAGTCCAATAATTATCCTTTATACAACCGGCGGAAGTATGCCAAAGAAGAGCGGATCATTACATTTTCCAGGTTAATAGGCTGCCGTGAGGGAAAAAGGATTTATGGGAAAAAGCAGATCCGGTTAAAAGAACTGCTGTCTGGAACAAGAGAGGGTCATGTACTGTTTTATGGATATGCCAATATTGACGTCCACGGAAAAGACATGGCATTTGAGAGTGAGTTGTTTCAGTATTGGACAGTGGTGTGCGGCTTGTGGGGAATCCGGCTGCGTATCCCGGTGCCGGCGGAAACCTGTGTAATGGAAGAATATGAAGGAATACTTGCAGCGGGACGGCATATTGCTTCGGATCATGATGTGGCGTCTGCGCTTCGGATGAACCGGGATATGTATAAATGCGGGGAAGCAGTAGGCACGCTGGCTGCATGTATGGTAAATCATGGGCATATGGGAGATTCTGTCTTTCAAGAAGCCGAAAAGATCCTGATAGAGAGTGGATGTGTAAAAACAGAGGAAGTGGAAATGCACGCTGCCTTTTTTGATGAAAATGATGAAGAACAGTTTTTGATTTCTGATCTTGAAAAGATTCAAGAGAGCCTGGCAGGAGAAAAGGCCGGGTGGGGGATCTGGTCAGCTTTCCAGATGGACGAAGAACAGATCATACCTGCTCTGCTGCAATGGATAGAAGAGGAACAATATTGCGCAAACAGCGCACTGGCTTTGGGCATGAAAGGACGGAAAGAAGCGGCGCCGGTTTTAAGAAGGATTGCGGCAGGCAGGGATATGACGTTTTTTTCAAACAGCACGATGTATAATCAGCCCAGATGTATTGCAGCAATTTATCTATTAGGAAAATTAGGAGATACAGGCAGTATTTCCTATTTGGAGAATATATTGCACACTCCGGATTTTTGTAAAGATATCGAAATCACAGGAAATGAATTTATTGAGGACCATGACGATCTGTATTTCCAATTTTATTCCTATGCTATGGTGGCACTGCTTTGGATTGGGCAGATGAACGAGGGAAGAAGGACAGAAATCAGGAAAAGTATAAAAGAATCTCTGGAGAAGACAGATATCCGGGTCTGCATCAATTTAAAAGGCGGAAATCTGTTAAAGCTTGATATGAAAGCGTATCTTAGGAAGAATGCGGAAACCTATATGGCGAAATGGGAGATATAAGGTTACAGTTTTTTTGCTATTGACCGGATGCTGCCTAAAGTGGAACTGGGGGATCATCTGCAAAAATGGTTGAAATATGTTAAGATAAATTCTGGCTTGAAAAAGAAGTATAAGCAATTTTCAAGCAGCGTCATATGCAATAAAAACAAATTGGGGTCGAGAAAAGAGTTGTTAATGAGGCAATGAGGCCGATTGATGTTGACATTCGAGGCGGATAGTGCTATTTTTAAAAGAGGTGAAATGTCAGTTTCGGTTCTGTTCAGGGAAAACCATAGATACGGCAGTAAGCCTTGGGGGACATATTATAATAATGAAAAAGGAGATTAATAGGGGAGATTCAGTAACTTAAAGGAGTGAAAAAATGAGGAAAAAACTGAAAGCATTATTCCCTGCATTTTTTTTGATGCTGCTATGCGTATTCGTTCCAATGAAAGCATCTGCAGCGGATTATTCTCTGAGTGCATCGGATTTTGACGGGACGCAGAGGCTGTTCCGTCTTGCTTTGAGCCAGAATGCGGTTTCAGATGTATCGAGGGCGCTGTTTGCGGTCTGGGCGGAGGAGAACGGGCAGGATGATCTGAAGTGGTATCAGCCGCAGCAGATGAGCGACGGAAGCTATCTGTGTGATATCCGTGTCAGCAACCATGGCCAGACAGGGAACTACATCGTACACGCATATGTGGAAAGAACTGACGGTGCAAAGATTTTATTAGGACAGACGACGTTTCAAGTGACGTCCGTTCCGAAGGTTTCGGCACAAGTATCGGTCTCAAACTATAATGCTTCCAGCGGAAGCTTTCAGGTATGGGTCCAGGGAATCCAGTCTTTCGCGGGAGTCAAACAGGTACAGATCCCGGTATGGTGTGCCGGGGATCAGAGTGATATCCGGTGGTATGTTGCGAACAGAATGTCAGACGGAAGCTACATGGCAGAGGTTAACACAGCCAACCATGGACACCATGCAGGCAGATACCAGATTCATGCGTATGTTTTGGAAAATAACGGAGGGCTCAGTTTCGTGGGGGCAGCATCCCAGGATGTCAGCTCGAATATATCAAAAGGTAAATTGACGGTGTCCGATCCGGACCGGCGGGAGGTTTCCTATCAGGTCACTCTGTCCGAGGCGCAGGTTCCGGGGATGACGGGAGTCCAGTTTGCAGTGTGGGCTGACCAGGGAGGACAGGACGATCTGAAATGGTACAAAGCTTCAAGATATTCAGACGGAAGCTATGCATGCACGGTTCCCATCAGCAATCACAGACAGAAGGGATCTTACAATGTACATGCCTATGCTGTGTTATCAGATGGATCGTCGCAGATCCTGAGAGGCGGAAGCTTCCGCGTGGATAAGACTCCGTCCGCATCCGTGAAGGTCACAAAGGTGGATGAAGGCACAGGGGCATTTGATATTGTGATCTCGAATATCAGTGCACCGGCAGGAGTAGAGAAGATTCAGGTGCCGGTATGGCATGCCGGGGATCAGAGCGATATCCGGTGGTATACCGCCCGGTCACAGGGCAACGGTACATATGCAGTATCAGCCAATATAGGAAATCATAATTACAATACGGGCAATTACAATATCCATGTGTATATCACGATGAACAACGGAATCATGGACTGCGCCTGCGGCACGGCTGCAAATATCAGCATCAGCCGCAAGTCTAAGGTACAGGCTGCAAGGATCAGTGATTCTCAGTACCAGATCTCACTGTCCGCTCCATGGGTCAGCGGAAGCGGAGCGAAGGTGCTGTTCCCGACCTGGAGCGATGCCAATGGTCAGGATGATCTGATCTGGTATGAAGGCGTCCGGTCAGACAATGGAGTATGGTATGTCAATGTAGACGGGACAAGGCACGGTACGCCGGGGACTTATACAACCCATGTATATATCCAGTCCAACGGACAGAGCAGCCTTGCAGGAGGCGTCAGCTATAAGCTGAACTTTGCCGTACAGACAAGAGTTGCAAGGGATGCCAGCGCGGTGATCAATTCCGCTACCAATGGATCCATGGATTCGGGGACAAAGTTGCGTACCTGTTTTAACTGGGTAGTCAATAATATTTCCTACCAGACACTGCCGATTCCTCTGCAGCCTGCAGAGCCGGGCTATACACAGGAAGAGTGGTATGCCATTTACGGTCTGGAGCAAAGAAGAGGGAACTGCTACTGCTATGCCGCTTCCTTTGCGGCGCTGGCACGTCAGCTTGGATACAATGCGACGATGATCAGCGGGTCGGTTCCGCTGTATTCCGGAGGATGGGGGCCTCATGCATGGGTAGAGATCTATATGAACGGCGCGACCTATGTCTGCGACCCGGAATCTCAATATGAGAATCCTGGATATGGATTTTATATGACAACCTATGCAACAGCTCCATATGCATACCGAAAATAATTCCACAAAGGTGGATGATCTGAAGAGGGATTCCTTTCGCGGAGAGGAATCCTTTAATATACGGCAAGGTTTCTTAAAAATGAGGAGGAAATACTATGAAAAGAGCATTCATAACAGGGCTTTTGGTGATAGGGACGGCATGCATGATCCTTGCATGCGGCAAAAAGGAAAAGGAAACAAATGAACAGAAGCCGGAGACGGAGTTGTCTGACGGCGGCACAGAGGAAACAGACCAGGAAGAAGCGGAAGATCAGGAAAATGCCGGAGAAGACGATGCGCAGGCTGAGGAGACTCCGGATGAAGGGGCCGAAAACTATCAGATTATTGGAACAGAATCCCCGGAGGCTCATAAGGTGCTGCTGACAAACCGTACAGGTGAAGCGGTCACAGGTTTTACGGTCAAGTCATCTACTGACGCGGAATTTCCGGCAAATCTGATGGCTTCCGGCATGAAGGTCGAAAACGATGAGACAGTCTGCCTGTATTATACAGTACCGGAAACAGGCGGTGCGGAAACCGGTTCCGGAAAAATGCTCAGGACAACCTATGAGTTTAGCGTTACGAATGAGGGCGGCCGGGAGATCAGAATTTCAGGACTGATATTTGATGATATTCAGCAGGCAGAGTTATGCTTTGAGGATGAAGTTGGATTTATCAAATATGTCAGTGTTGAATCCGGAGAAGAGATCAGTACGAAGGAGATGGCACTGTCATTACAGGTGCAGTAAAGTGATACTATGTAGACAGGAGGTGCGGATGCATCTCCTGTTTTTTTCGCTCGAAAATCATCAATAACGCCGCCTGCACCATTTTTCCAGCAGATTGATCAGGGAATAGAGCACCATTGCCATGAGGCAGAGGAGAATAATACTCATCAGCAGCCAATCCATCTTAAAAACCTGACTAGAATAGATGATCAGATACCCCAGCCCGCTCCGTGCCGCAAGGAACTCCCCGATCACGACACCCACCAGGCAGAGCCCGATGTTGACCTTCATATTACTGATGATGGCGGGGATAGAGCTTGGAAGCACCACCTTGGCAAGTGCGTGCCGCTTGGTGCCCCGAAGGGTATAGATCAGCTTGATCTTCTCCTGGTCTACCCCGGCAAAGCTGGTATACAGGTTCAGGATGCTGCCGAAGATCGCAACAGACATTCCGGCCGCGATGATGGTAGTCTGGTTGGCGCCAAGCCAAACGATCAGGAGCGGCGCAAGGGCGGATTTGGGCAGGCTGTTGAGGACCACCAGGTAAGGATCCAGGATTTCGGACAGCTTGGCGCTGCACCAGAGCAGCACTGCCGCCAGGATACTGATGAGGGTGGTCAGCAGGAAGCTGGCAATGGTCTCATACAGAGTGCTCCAGAGATGCAGGAAAATGCTCTTGTCTTTTGTCATTTCCCAAAAACAAAGGGCTACCTGCGAGGGACTGCTGAAAATGAAAGAATCAATGATCCCGTTCCTGGCGGTAAATTCCCATAAAAAAAGAAAACAGATCAGGATTGCGGCGCGGGAAACGCAGACGATACGCCGGTGCATTTTCCTGCCGTGCAGGAAATTTCGCTGTCCGGCAGAGGTTTTACACTGTACGGCAGAATGATCAGCCATTGGTATTCAGCTCCTTCCAGATGATATTGAAATAATGTTTAAATTCCGGGGCATTGCGCCGGTGCATAGGAGTATCTGTCTCTAATTCAAAGGTGATGGGAATGATTTTTGCGATGGAGGCGGGGCGCGCAGTCAATACCACGACCCGGTCGGCCAAACTGACCGCTTCGGAAAGGTCGTGTGTCACGAGGACCGCGGTTTTATGGGCGTTCCGGAGAATCTGGCCGATGTCGTCACAGACCGATAAACGGGTCTGATAATCCAGGGCAGAAAAGGGTTCGTCTAACAGCAGAATGTCCGGATCCAGCACCAGGGTCCGGATCAGGGCCGCCCGCTGGCGCATTCCGCCGGAAAGCTCGGAGGGCTTTGCATTTTCAAACTGTTTCAGGCCGTACAGCTGGAGGAGTTCATGGGCATATTCCCGGGAACGCGCGGAGAGCATGTGCCGGATCTCCAGCCCCAACAGGACGTTGTGATAGACAGTCCGCCATTCAAAAAGGTGGTCATGCTGCAGCATATATCCGATATTGGTGGAGCTCTTACGGAGAGCGTCTCCGTTCAGTTTCACCTGCCCGTCCTCAGCCTCGATCAGGCCGCAGATGATGGACAGCAGCGTGGATTTGCCGCACCCCGAAGGCCCTACGATCGCAACGAACTCCCCGGGGGATACGGAAAATGAGATATCTGTCAGTGCTTTGGTTTCCCCTTCCAGGCTGTGATATGCATAATTGATATGTTTCAGTTCCAATATTGGTTCCATGCAGACACTCCAATCAAAAGATATATATTACATTATGAGAAAAAGATGGATTCGTGCATGAAAAAAGGAGGACCTGTCCGCCCTCCTTTCATGTGGCTGCCCGGTATCAGGCAGCCTGAACAGTTCTTACTGCTCAATCTTTACATACACATATTCGTTTCCGGTTTCAGACTCACATCCCTGTCCTTCCCCGGAATAGAACTGGAGATATGCATCATCCAGACGGTCCTCGTCTACGACATACACCAGGGTGTACTCCAATTCCTCTCCGGGCTGCAGAGAAACGATATGGAAGCCCTTGATACGGTCAATTCCTTCCGTATTAGATATTTTGTCAAAATAGATGGGAAACCCGTCTGTCTGCAGATGATAGTCCTCATTTGCGCTGTGGTATTGAAAATCAGCAGTATAGCTTCGGGCCATGGTATCTCCGTCTGTGTCCAGATATTCTACAGAGGGACATACCATGACTTCATCGCCGAACTGATTGACCTCGTTGTTGTTCTTCAGCTTCATATCCACAACTACAAACTTGGAATCCACCGTATCTACGGTCGGCTCTCCTGTCTGATTTCCGTTACTGTCATAAGTATATTTATAACGCTCATGGGCTTTGAGAGTGCCGTCCTCATTGAGCCAGGCCGCAAGCTCCCCGTCATGATCATAATAATTTTCCTTGGCAAATTCCGAGAGTGGAAGCGAATCCTTTATTTCGATGGAATTCACCGTGAAACGGTAATCATCCAGTTTGGTACCATATTTGTCTACTTTATAAGGAATCTCCAATTCTGTGCCGACGGAAAAGAAATTATTGTCCGCCAGTATTTCGGGGGCCAGCATATTTTGAAATTGTTCGTCAGAGTCTTTTTTCTGTGCCAGCAGGGTTTGGATTTCTTCCTCTGTTTTATAGGGGACAGTAGAATCCAGAACCTTTATATCCAGTCCCTTTGCAATCTTGAGGATTTCGTTCTTGGAAAGGGCGCTGCTATTAAAGAGCTGTACCAGATAGCCGTCCTCTTCATTAAAGAGCATCATATCCATCCGCTCGTTCTCGCTGTCCACATAATCTTTGCCAAGCAGGAACAAGGCTGCCTTTGTGCCGTTGATCTCAATTTCTTCTTCCAGATCCTTTTCTGTCATCCCGCTGGTCAAGTCATCCGTCTCTCCGAGCTGGATCAATGTATCCAGCTCAGCAGCATTCATTGTTCTGAACGAGATGGTTCCGCCGGTTTCTTCGTTATGCCATTTTCCGCCAAAGGGCGTATTATCTGCGCCTAATTCATAGCCGGCCGGCATATAGGTAGGGGTTACTTCAATCTCGTGGGCAGCCTGGTCACGGTCGATTACGAGTTTGTAGGCCACGGAATCCTCCTGCGTTACAAGATTTGCAGATAGAAATTTGTTTGCTGCGACAACAGCGACAGAGGAGCCTGCGGCTAGAACAGCCGCCGCTGCCAGAATATGCCACATTCTATGCTTTCTGGCAAAAGAGACCGTCCCCTTTCTCTTGATCCCAAGCTTCCGATACGCGTCCTGCATCCCCTGGTCTACTTTATCCGGAATGACCAGCTCCTGATTTAAAATCCTAATCATGTCCCGATCTGTATATGTTCTTTTCATGCGTTACCTCCTGTTTTTGTAATCAACTTTCTCAGCAAACGGGTTTCCGATAGGATATATTTTTATAAAATACATTACGCTTCCTTTGCTGAGACAAATCTTTAAAGAAGATGATCAGTTGCTTCGTTTCTATAGATTCCAAGGAATCCGCTTATCTGACAGGCCGTCCGATATATCTGACCGGTTCGAAGCGGTACTCCCGGGCGGCCTCTTTGCGCCCTCTGGACAGACGGGTCTTTACTGTGTTTTCTTCCAGATCCAGTATCTGAGCGATCTCCCGGATTTTGAAGCCCTCTACATAATAGAGGATCAGAATAAGGCGGTACTTTTCATCCAGTGAATTGAGCAGTTCATAAAACTCATAATTTTCCAGAGACACGCAATTCCCTCCCCGCTCCGGCAGCTGTTCCGTGGGGCATTCCCGCCTGCCGGCATTTAAGATATCAATACACTTGTTGATCAGTATCCGGACCAGCCAGGTCTTGAAAAACTGTTCATTCTCCAGGCTGTCCAATTTTTCATAGCAAGTCAGGATCGTCTCCTGGATGGCATCTGCAATATCATCGTCGGATTTCAGATAACTTCTTGCAACCTTATACATCGTAAGCTTGTGCCTTTCCATCAATTCCACAAAAGCATTGTTGTCATGCCGTTTTGCCCTTTTTACTAAAAACTTCAAGAAAAAAACCTCCTCACCTTATCTACGGCTCACAGGATCAGATGTCTGTCCATTCTCGGAACATCGATCCGGGATCGTATATTCTTTTGAATCCGGAAATGCTGCGGCAGCAGGTATTCTGGACCATTTTTCTGGCGCCTTGTAATCATTCGCGGCCTGCAGTCTGTGAATGATTACTACTTATTAGACAGACGAAAGTCCAAAAAGGTTTCAAACTTTTTGGACTTATTTTCACGTGTACGGTTTTTGAAAAACTCAATGCGCCTCTATATATTCCTCCGCTGTTTTCCAGGCCCGCGCCTCCGCAAAATTCCATTTCCGTAAGGTGGGCTTCCTGAACTCGTAGATTCCTTCCATATAAAATTTAAACTTCGATTCCAGATATTCGCCTATGGTCTCGAACTTGGAAAGGTCCTCCTGGCACTTGAATTCATAGGTTTCGTCTCTGTAATAATAAAGGTCATCCTCTGTGTAAGTATACGTTTTTATTTTCATATCCGCTGCCTGTGCAACATAGGGCGCGGCATCGACGGACAGGTCATGGAGCAGATAGTTCACATCCTGCCAGGTGATCTGCTCCATATGCCTCAGGTTGTAGGAGGCGATGATACGGTCCACACCTGCGAAGGAAAACACAATATAGCAGCAGGTCACGGCTGCCACGGCATATCGGAACAAAGGAAACTCCTGCCGGAAGATGCTGACCATCACGCCCAACATGACAAGGGTCAAGACTCCCAGAAACCAGAGCACCAGGATCCGCAGGAAAGTGAGATGATAAACGCCCACATAGAGCCGCATCCGGTAGGCTGCCGATAGGGTCATGACGCAGGTACAGACGGAGATCACCAGCAGCAGGACATTCAGCGTCCGGCGCGTTTCAAAGACCTGGATACAGACCATTACGGTCACCAGATTGATCAGGCTGACAGCCAAAAGCTGCCAGAAGCCCTGGTGGGCGTACTGGGAATAGGTCATCCCTCCGGGAAGTCCCCGGCGCAGGAATAAAAACAGGATCTGGATCCCGGAATAGATCACATAGATGAAAGCCAGTATCATAGTAAATGTGATCCCGGTCAATGCATTTGCCCTGGGTCCTTCCTTTTGCCCCGTATGATTCAGGTTCTGTCGGAACAAAGCGGCAAAAAATATATAGAGCATGAGAAATCCGGAAAGAAAGCAAAAACAGATCCGGACTGCGGTGGTGAGATCCGGAATCTCCGGAATCGAGATAGACATCCGGAAATATCTGGCAAAGACCGGGTCAGACCCGATCAGCAGCGGCATCACGCACAGCAGAAAAACGGCAGCGATGGCAGTACCCGCGAGCACGGCTGGGGCCTGTTTTTTGACTGTGTCTGTTTTCCGGGTATCTGCCGATGCTTTTTGTGCCCTGCGCTTCGAAATATGGTACAGCATATGCTCGAAAGGCTTGAACAGAGATGCAAAACAGGTTCCGGCAAAGAACAGCAGCTGTTTGAGTGAGGTGGAAAAGCTCCAGCGGCTGTCCTCATACATCTGATGCAGCATGCCCGTGCAGAATAAAAGCAGGATGCCTGCGCGGTTAAACAGGCGGATCCAGGTATTTGCCGTCATGCAGGTGGAGACGGAGAGAAGGATCATTCCCATAAAATAAAAGAACAGGCTCCGCTTCAATGAGATGCCGGCTTTGTGAAGCCACAGGACTGAGAACAGGATCACTGCGGCAGTGGCAGCCGGAAATGTGATGCCTGCCGGATTATCAAAGAGGCAGAAGGTATAGATCAGCGCAAACAGACAGGCCGTTTTGCCGTACCAGGCGAATTGCTCTTTCATATTCAGCAGGAGCGGACTGCTCTGAGGTTTTAGGTCCTCTATCTGAGGAAATTGCTCCGGAACGGCTTCATATTTGCTTCCGGTTGGATGCTGCTCTGTAGTCATTTTTTCTTGTTCCATGGTCATTCTCCTTTCCACTTTATAACTGTGCGGTTCATTTACGGTCCGGCGCGAGTGTGCGTTAAGACGCACACTTAAAAAAATAAGTCTGTAGTATCGATTAATCGTTAGTTTCGTCCTCATCCTCCACATACTCCAGGATATCTCCCGGCTGGCAGTGAAGAGCCTTACAGAGGGCGTCCAGCGTCGTAAAGCGCACGGCCTTGGCCTTATTATTTTTTAAAATCGAAAGATTCGCCATCGTAATGTCGATTTCCCTGGCCAGCTCCGTGACGCTGATCTTCCGCTTCGCCATCATCACATCCAGATTTACAATAATTCCCATATCGTCCTCCTGTCTTCCTGACAACCCCTTATATCGTCAGATCATTTTCCTCTTTACAGCGGACGGCCTCCCGGAATACAAAGGAGAGCACTTTGCTGAAGAGCCCGGCAATGAAAAAGGTAAGTACAACAATAAAGGTCGCCGGGGTGGGGAGGAAAAAGCACTTTATAAAGAAGAGCAGTACGATCACGGTGCTGGTGATGCCCATGACCTCCAGACTCTTCACATTCTCATAGACAAAACAGTTTTTCTGTATTACAGTGCGCATCATCTTCCGCAGCTCTCCGATGATCGCGGTCCCGCATACGCCTGACGCGGCGAAGATCACAAGCATCAGTATATAATACTCCTGAAATGCCCTGGAATAGTGCGCTCCCGCGTATCGCAGAGAGAAGGGAAGCGTTGCGATGACAGCGATTCCGCTGTAAAACATCACATCCAACAATAACTTTGTAACCCGGATCAGCTTTTCACCATGCATAATTCTGCCTCCTGATATTTGTAACCTATTTGAGTACCCAATGGATCACCGATGAGAACTCATCTGCTCTTTTTTCCATATTATAGCACTATGTATTTTGAAAATCAATATGAATTTATTGAAAAACAATAAAAATATATTGAATTTCAGATTTAGAATCAAAAAGGTAAATATTTCATGAAAAAAGTTGTATGTATACAAATATGTAGTGATAAGCTATAATGATTGAAATTTGCACAAAAAGTTGTACTCAAATTTGTGATATATTAAGACTTGTAAAACGAAAATTTGTACAGTACAATGTAAATATAAAATATAAGATGCTTTGAAAGTAAAAGCATCGAAAAAGGAGGTAGAAAGGATGAAGAAAAAGATTCTCAGCGTGGCTCTGGCTGCTGTCTTAGTGCTTTCGCTCACACTGGCAGGGTGTGGCTCGAGTGACGGTGGGGAAAAACAGGGAGGCAATGGAAAACTGGTCGGCGTGGCCATGCCGACGCAGAGCTCGGAAAGGTGGATCAAAGACGGCCGGAACATGAAGGCACAACTGGAGGCGCTTGGCTATGAGGTATTCCTTCAGTATGCGGAGGATGATGTACAGGTACAGCTTGCGCAGATCGAGACGATGATCGCCAAAAAAGTAGACTGCCTGGTCGTTGCGTCAGTCGATTCCTCCGCACTGATCAACGCCCTGCAGACGGCAAAAGAGGAAGGGATTCCCGTGATCTCCTATGACCGTCTGCTGATGAACACCGATGCGGTCAGCTATTACGCGTCCTTTGACAACGAGGGAGTGGGCAGGAAGATCGGAGAGTACATCGAGGAAAAGGCCGGCCTGGCAGACGCGGCAGAGCCCCAGACCATTGAATTTTTCATGGGCTCGCCGGATGACAACAATGCGGTCCTTCTGTATAAAGGCGTGATGAGTGTGCTGCAGAAATATCTGGATGACGGCACGCTGGTATGTAAATCCGGGAGAACCTCATTTGAAGACACCTGTATCTTAAGATGGTCTCAGGAGGTAGCCTTGCAGAACTGCGAAAACTATTTATCCGGCTTTTACGCGGATGAAAAGCTGGACATCTGCTGCTCCGCATTTGACGGATTTGCCTATGGGATCAAGGCGGCCTTAGAGGCAGCCGGATACACGGAGGAGGACTGGCCTATCATCACCGGGCAGGATGCGGAAGTGATGGCAGTAAAAAACATCATCGATGGAAAGCAGACCGCAACCATTTTCAAGAATACGGAGCTGCTGGCTGAAAAATGCACCGGGATGGTCGATGCGGTGATCGAGGGCAGCGAGCCGGAGATCAACGATACGGAAACCTACGACAATGGGAAGATGGTCGTTCCGTCTTATCTGTGCGAACCACTTTCCCTGGACAAGGATAATTACAGGGAGCTGGTCATTGACAGCGGATATTATAAAGAGGAAGAGATTCAAAATGCAAAATAAAGGGAAGGAGTTGAGAGGATGTCTGATTATATTCTGGAGATGAAGCATATTGTCAAAGAATTTTCCGGTGTCAAAGCATTGAACGATGTAAACCTGAAAGTAAAACGGGGCGAGATCCATGCCCTCTGCGGGGAAAACGGCGCAGGTCATCGTGTTAAAATAGGACCAAGTTAGCAGAAACCTCAAAAACAAAGGGTTTGCGCCAACTTGGTCTGATTTCATATTACCATAAAATTCATAAAAAGTATAGCGCAAAAGTAAATTTTATGAAGAAATTTGTCGGAAAGGAGGGCAGTGCAAAATGGTAGAAATAAGACAAGGAGGCGCAGGCGTTCGATAGATACAGGCAGTCTGGCCGCTTCTCCTACTACTTTATTGCAGGTGCTATACCTGCCGCGATTGCCAGACCAATTATATCTTAATTTTTAAATGATATTTGGGACTGAGTTAGTTAATCTGTTAGCTGGCTTGGCCCCATTTTTGTTTTGGGGGACAGAGCGATGTTAGAAATGACAGGAGGAATTTATGGGACGGGAAATGTGATTGTGGATGAAAATGCAAAGCTGAATATTTCCGGAAATATCATTCCGCAGGCATGGTATCGGACAATTCTCAGGGAAAGTGGAAAACCAAATTTGACGGCAATCATTATCCTTGCGGATATTGTGTACTGGTATAAGCCGATGGAAATCCGGGATGAAGTCACCGGGCAGGTGGTTGGAGTAAAAAAGAGGTTTAAATCGGATCTGCTGCAGAGGAGCTATCAGCAGATCAGTGAGCAGTTTGGAATTTCAAAGAAAGAAGCCACAAATGCGGTTATATTTCTGGAAAAGCTGGGGGTGGTAAGGCGGGTATTCCGGACAGTTACGATGAATGGGCTGGTCATTAATAATGTTCTGTACCTTGAACTGGTTGTGTGCAGGCTCAGGGAGCTGACTTATCCGGAAACGAAAGTTCCAAAAGATCTCCAGATGGAGAATACGGGAAATCTGCCAGAAACGGAGTGCCCTGAAAAACCAGAAGCAGAAGTGACAAAAACAGCTGACAGAGTTCCGGGCTTTCCGGTGGGACAGATTGTACCCCGTGAAGGCGGGCCTCCCCCTTTTAAAAGAGGGAGGGTCCCGACTTTCAAAGAGACAGCCCCCCATCCGGAAGTGGAGACAAATACAGAGATTACCCAGAAGAATACGACAGAGATCTTGGTCAGGGCGCCAACGGATCATAAGAATCCCATCCAATCTTATCATTCCGTGGAGGAGCAGTTTAAGAAACAGATTGACTACCATGCCATATGGGTTGACCGTCCATATGACAGACGGCTGTTGGAAAATATTGTTTCGATTGCTGTTGATGTACTCACATCTTCTTCTGAGGCACTTCGAGTCAACAGTGAGGAACGTCCGACGCAGGTGGTTCAGGAAATCTACAGACGGCTTGAAAAAAGCTCTGTCGAGTACGTGATGGATTCTATTAAAAATTGCGGAAGCAGGGTGACAAACGTCAGGGCAGTTATTATGACCGCCTTGTATAATGCGGCAATGACTACTACAGGCTATATTGTCAACTTGTTCGCTTATCATACGGCGTCTGGGACATAGGGGAATGTCCGGGTGCCAGGATTAAAAAGCTATCCTGTGACAAGCAGGCACATGGGCTGTCATAGGACTGCCGATAGAAGGGAGAAAAAATATGGCAAAAACGATTGCGGTTGTAAACCAGAAAGGCGGGGTATCAAAATCCACAGTATGTATGAATCTGGGGATTGGATTGGTCAGAGAAGGACACAAGGTATTGGTGGTTGATTTTGATCCCCAGGGAAGTTTGACAGAAAGTCTGGGCTATCAGAACCCGGATGAAATGGAGGTCACAGTGGCAACTCTGATGCACTGTGCTATGAATGGTATTGCCTTTCCGGAAGGTTACGGCATTGTGCACCATGAAGAAGGGGTAGACCTGCTTCCTGCCAATATAGACCTGTCAGGGATTGAACTGGAGCTCGTAAGCCAACTGAGCCGGGAATATGTTCTGAAAAATGTGCTTGCTGAGATAGGAGAATGCTACGGATACATTTTGATTGATAACATGCCGTCCCTGGGTATGCTGACTATAAATGCGCTTGCTGCCGCGGATTCTGTCATTATTCCCACACAGGCGCATTTCCTTTCCGTAATGGGGCTGGATCAGCTTTTGCAGACGATTGGGAAAATCAGGAAGCAGATCAATGTAAAATTGCAGATAGACGGTATTTTAATGACCATGGTGGATAACAGGACAAATTTTTCGAGGGAGATTATAGAATTGCTTCAGGAAACATACGGTTCCGTCCTGAACATTTATGATACGCGGATCCCATTTTCCATACGTGCGGCAGAAGCCAGTGCGGAAGGAAGCAGTATTTATGTCCATGATCCGAAAGGAAAGGTGGCCTGTGCATATGAGGAACTTACAGAGGAGGTGTTGCGTAGTGGCAGCAAAAAAGAGCAGTGTATCAAAGATAAAGCTTAAAGGCGTGGATACCCTGTTTGGGATAGAAGAATCTGAACAGGATGGGGTGCAGGAGGTACGCCTGTCGGAATTAAAGCCGTTTGAGGATCATCCCTTCCAGGTTATACGGGATGAAAAAATGGAAGATCTGATGGAAAGTATATCAGAGCATGGCGTATTGGTTCCTGGGCTTGCAAGGCCGAATACAAAAGGCCAGGAGAGATATGAACTTATTGCAGGCCATCGGCGGAAATTCGCCTGTCAAGAACTTCAATTAGCAACCATGCCGGTCCTGATACGTGATATGACAGATGATGAAGCCATTGTGGCGATGGTGGATTCTAATATCCAGAGGGAAAAACTGCTGTACAGCGAAAAAGCGTTTGCCTACCGTATGAAATATGAAGCGCTCAAAAGGCAGGGAAACCGCAGCGACCGAACTTTGGTTCAACTTGGACCAAAGTTGGAAAAGCGGTGGGCGGCTGAACTGGTGGGAAAGGAAGTGGGAGAAAATATCAGTGCGATCAAGCGATATATCCGGTTGACCTATTTGGAAAAGGAATTGCTGAGGCTTGTGGATAAAGGAACACTGGCATTTACCGTAGGGGTGGAATTGTCGTATCTGAAACTTCCAGAGCAGAAGTGCCTGTTGGCATTCATGAATGAAACCGGGACAGTGCCTCAGGGAACACAAGCCAGGGAAATGAAAGAGGCCAGCAGGGAAAGGGGGCTGGGGGAAGAAAAAATCCAAACGATCATGTTGAAACCGAAAGCTGGGATTGAAAAAATAAAGATATCCGGCAAAAAACTACGGCAATATTTTCCGGCAGATTACAGCCAGAAACAGATGGAAGAAATTATCTTTCATTTGCTGGAGGATTGGAAAAGAAACTCCGGCAGATGAAAAATACTGGCACAGATTATAGATATGGTGCGGCTGTGAAATCCATAGCTGCATCACTGTAAAGCGAGGTGATCATATCAACCAACTAAGAGGATAGCGGATAGGACAGGGATTTACCCAAGCACAGCTTGCAGACAGGCTGGCAATCAGTTTGAGGACGTATCAGCGCATTGAGTATGGAGACCAAAAGCCCAATGTGAACGTTGTTATCCGCTTACAGAAGTTATTCCGAAAAAAAATAGATGAGATCATCTATGGAGATCTTGAACCAAAGAGAAATGAAAAGCAGAGAACCGTATAGTTACCGGGAGGATTGCATAGGCAGGGGCATGGCAGATGTATTCCCATTTGTTTGAATCAGGGAGGTAGTAAGATGATTTTAACAGCAGCTTTCATTTTAGGCTTTGGAGTCTTTATCGTGCTGTGTATTTGTCCGGCTTCTGGTGATGGGGCTGGGCTGGAAAAGGAGCTTGAAAATAAGCAGACAGACGGCAGAGTGCAGGAAACAATTTTCATATGGTGAATTGTGGAAAGCAGAGCCGAAGAAAATAGAATCAGACAGGGAAACAAAAAACAGGAGGCACGAGATGGGACGATCAGGAGTTATCACAAAAGAATATAAGGGAAAGGAAAATACTTCATATCATGATATCAACGCATTGTTTAAGATTTACCGCGCGGTTTCGTGGAATATGCAGATTAAGATCAGCCAGGTAAAGCAGCGCTTCTGTCTGGAATATGGGACGGATGTGGATGCATTTCTGGACAGCATTTATCAGGCGGGCATGGACATTAACCAGGAATTGGCGGATTTAAAGCCGAGGGTGGAGATCATCAACCGTTCGAACCAGTTTTTAAAGCTGATGGAAGGGGCGGTGGATCTGATGCGGAAATACCATCCCCAGGGGGAACGATACTATTGGGTACTTTATTACAGCTATATGTCAGCGTATAAGGCTGAAAATATCGAAGAAATTTTGGACGAACTGGAACCACATTTCCCGAAGATCACAAGGATCCACCGGGCAACCTATTTCCGATGGAGGGAGCAGGCGTTTGAAGCGGTCAGCAGTATCCTGTGGGGATATGAGAAAGAAAGTCGGCAGCTGCTCCAGCATTTCAGGGACACTTACAAAGAAGATTAGGAGGGCCTGCCTCAGCTCAAAATGAAATTGGGATGAATATAACGGCAGACTTGATTTTACAATACAGAAGAAAATGGAGCAGAAAATGAAAGAGCATAGAAAACGGAATGAAACAGGCAGATGCCGGAAAGGGATTTTATGATGATTTTTTCAATAGACACAGGAAATGACAAAATTAAGACTGAGGGAAATGTGACGCAGGCAGGATTAAAAAAATTGGACTACATACCGGAAGCTGCGGAAGAGGCATTATATTACAATGGCGAATATTATATGGAAACTGTTGAAAGGCTGTCTTATATGTATGATAAAACCGCAGATGACAGGTACTATATCCTGACGCTCCTGGCATTGGCAAGAGAACTGGAATCTATGGAAAGAGAGGGAGCGCTTGTTCCGCGCGGTTTGATTGAAGTCGCCCTGCTCGTGGGGCTTCCTCCGGCGCATTATGCGGCATTGCGTGAAAAGTTTCAAGAGTATTTTTACAGAGGCGGGGAGCCGGTCAGTTTTGAATATAAAGGACGTTCTTACTGTATTGTATTTACGGAAGTAGGAATGAATATACAAGGGTATTCGGTATATCTGGTCCTTGCCTCTAAAATGGGGCTGAATGAACGGCATAAAGTATGCCTGGTTGATTTCGGCGGCATGACGATTGACTATCTGATCCTGCGGTATGGGGAACTGGATCAGGCGGATTCTCTGGAATTGGGGATGATCACACTTTACAACAAAGTTCGGCTTTCCATAAACCGGAGATACAATATTCTTCTGGATGAAGTGGACATTTATAATATTTTAAAAAGGAATCGAACCGGATTTTCAGAAGTACTGATCCATCATATATTTGAAATGGCAAAGGAACATGTGGTGGAACTTTTGGGGAACTTCAGGGAGGCAGGGATTGACTTCAATACAACATTGACCATATTTGTAGGCGGCGGTTCAATCGTACTTTCCGGAATTATTGCGGAAGTATGGGAAAGGTATCAGGGGGAATATTTCGTGATCGATGACATCAATGCAAATGCAAAAGGATACAAAATGCGGTATCTGATCGACCATCAGGGCATTTGACTATACGGGAAAGCTGAGGAGGTATAAATGGAAAAACGCCATCAATACAGGTTTTCAATCATGCTGGATGAAGCGGATCCTGATCACAGGAGAGCAGGGGATTATCTGAACAGACTTGGCAGGAAGAAAGCAAGAGTCGTGGTAAAAGCAATTCTTGCGTATCTGGATCAGGAAAAAGAGTTTTCTGTTGTTCAGAAGCTGGAAGTAAGAAGTACAAAAGAGCCGGATATTGAGAAGCAGATAGAAAAAACGGACCGGATGCTGAGTATTGATTTCAATGAATGCAGCATTAATGAGGCGGAGGTTGCCCTGATGCGTAAGAACTTTGACAAGTTAGGAAATAAGGATTAGAGGAGGGATATAACGGGAAACAGGAAGATTCAATATCGTTTTTGGGGTTCAGCTGTGATTGCAATTATAATTGTGGCTTTATTCTGCAGCAGGTTTGCACTCGTATGCGTGATCGGGAAATCTATGGCGCCTGCCTTGCAGAGTGGGAACATTGTTCTTATAGATAAGCAGGCATCCCCCCGGAAAG
>Ga0137306_100776_pt1 | contig 39142 bp, 35 predicted proteins | sample Inofroosms_March_FD_97187 | JGI IMG/M metagenome (GOLD analysis project Ga0137306, IMG submission 97187) | Mouse cecal microbial communities from Vienna, Austria - N-Acetylneuraminic and N-Acetylglucosamine D2O microcosms_March | ecosystem: Host-associated > Mammals > Digestive system > Large...
TTGCGTATACATTCTTTGAGCCGGACGGCCCAGTCCGCAGTCAGCTCATCTGTGATAGATGCTGCATCACCGCTGATACTCATAGCCGCATAGATCCGCTGGTTTCTGGAGAAGACAGGAACCGCCACGCTCTGGGATACCAAATTCATGTTCCATATTGTCAACGGCATATCCCCTCTGTCTGGTCAGCACAAGCTCCAGCCGGAGAGATTTGCTGTCCGTGATCGTATGATTCGTATATAGACGGAAAGATCGCTTCAAATATTGACGGATTTCCTCCCCTGGCAGATTCGCGAGCATAGCCTTGCTCAGATTAAAGATCTGGATGCCAAGCTTGTACTTTCCTGTGCCCTCGTCCTGCTCCAGATACCCCATAACCTGAAATGTAGATAAAATGTTATGTACGGTGCTTTTGTTGATGCAAAACCTTCCAGCTGTGCGGTTGGATGCTCCAAGGAGCATCCAACCCACTTATCCATCTGCAAAAATCGTGCTGACGCACTCTTACGTCTGCTAACGCAGCCGCTTTTTACCTTATATATATATTAAACAATGTTTATTATTCATAAACAACACAAAATGTACTGCCTCCCCCTTCTGTATCTTCGACAGACAGACCGATTCCCTGAATCTCAGCCAGTTTTACAGCGATCGACAGCCCCAGTCCAAAATGCTCTTTCTGGTTTCGGGATTTATCCTGTCTGTAAAACCGGTCGAAAATCAAATTCTTCTCCTCATCCGGGATTCCTGGTCCGTGGTCTATGACATAGACCATAACACAAGGCGGCGTATATTCCGCACGCAGAATGATCCTTCCGGCATTCCTCGGCTTTCCTGCGGATGTTTCACCACTTTCAGACGCCGCGCTAATAGCCTGCCAGACTTCGCGGTCTCTTCCGCCTTCTAGATCCAGCCCATATGCTACCGCATTGTCCAGTAATATCGTAAAAATCTGTCGGCACAAATCCGGGTCAGCCAGCACTTCTGGAATCGGCTCGTCAGGGAGTTCCAGCAAAAGCTTTCCATTTCTGGACAAACAGAGAGGTTCATACACTTCCAGAAGATTCAGCAGCATTTCATCAATCTCAAAAAATTTTTTTCTTACAGCCCATTGATTCTGATCAGCGGCAGCCAGCAGAAGTAGATTTTTTATAAGCGTACTTCCCCGCTGACATTCCTTTCTGATCACCTCTAAAAGCCGTTCCTGTTCCTCAGGCGCGTCGGCAGCCGCATCGACGGTACTTTGGATGACCGCAAGCGGGGAGCGCATCTCATGGGAAGCCGACGCTACAAAATCCTGCTGTTTTTCATACGTTTCTTCCAGAGGCTTCAGCGAGCGGCGGACGAACCAGCGCCCGGTCAGGAAGAGCAGCAGTATCCCGATACAGCCGATCAATATATAAAAAAGGAGAGTCTTTACAACCTGCATCTGGTTTCCGGTAATATCCTGCAGCAGGATCAGCTTTTTATATCCGCTGCTAGTCTGGATGACCAATACGTTTCCAAGATAAATGTCCCCTTCATCCCCTTCAATCTCCAACAGAGAACTTTGCAGAAGATTTGAGGAAATGGGATGCGAATGCGGGAAAATCCCTTCCTTTGCAGCCAGTTCTTCCGCGTACTCAAATAATTTCCCACGTTCCGTCCGGGTCATGTAAGAACCCGGAAAAAAGAACGGAGAATCATTTTCTTCTATATAAATGGCAAGCTGGTGTTTCTGCTCTAACTGTGACAGATAAGAATCGGAAAATACAGAGTCGGTCTGCAGCCGGGACATCAGCGTAAAAAGCTGATCCTGAAAAATGGATTTTCGGCGGCTGTTCTGAGACGAGAGAAAGAACATAAAAGCAGCCGTAAGGATAACAGTCAGGATCAGCCCGGTACTTAAAGTATAAAGAATCACGAATTTCTTTTCCAGTTTCGGAAACATGAAATCCCCCCTTGTGGTGAAATGTGTTATTATTCACGGCTGCTTATCGTAACGACATCTGCCATTTAAAATCATTTTCGGCAATGGGGCAGATGCCATCGGCCCACCATTTTTATGGCGGCTGACCGTGCAGCAAGTGCACGGTTACAGGCCTGTAAAGCAGCGGCTTCAGGCATCCGGTCCTTCCATCCGATACCCCAGTCCATGCACCGTAGAGATCGCCGCCCGGCTGCCCAGGGCGCGCAGATGCTTTCGGAGAAAATAAATATAGGTATCCAGATTCCCATCCTCCACGGCGCCGTCCGGCCCCCATACCCGGGAGAAGATCTGCTCACGGACCAGCGTCTTTTCCGGATTGCGCAGAAAAAATTCCAAAAGCAGCGCTTCGCGTCTGGAAAGCTGCCGTTCCCCGCCGCCGCAGGTTAAGAGGCGGCTGGCCAGGTCGAACTTGATATCCAGATAGGAAAGACCCTGATATTCAGCAAATGCCTGGGGTCTTCTGGAAAGCGCGCGAATACGGGCAAGAAGCTCCTCTATGGCATAGGGCTTCACCAGATAGTCATCCGCCCCGCAGTCCAGGCCGTCTATCCGGTCATTGATGGTGTCCAGAGCAGTAGTCACGATGACTGGGACCGTGATGTGATTCTGACGGATGGAACGCAGGATGGACAAGCCGTCGATCTCCGGCAGCATGCGGTCTAGAAGGATCAGGTCGTAGGCATCCGTCATGGCGCGATAGAGCGCCTCGCTGCCGGTGCGGCAGCAGTCCACAGTGTGGTTCCGGGCATTCAGCTGCAGCCGGAGCGCATCACATAATTCCCGGTCGTCTTCTATGATCAAAATATGCATCTTATCTCTCCATTTCTTATCAACACAGGTTTCTGAATGCATTCCGGCCGGTCAACATGCTGGCCAGACTGGAAAATGCACATGATAGTCTGTATAAATGAGTATACCAGACATTCCTCAAAAAAACCTCAAAAAATTCCCACGCCTTTTCAAAGCTTTTTTGAGAAATCCCCTGTATACTTATCTGCAGGGATTCCTAATTGGAAAGCAGACCAATCAAGAAAGGAGACGATCCACAATGAATCAAAAAATTTCCCACATAAAGAAAAAGAAACGGCTCCGCCTTCTGGCGTCCGTCCTATTTCTCACACTGACACTTACTGCCTTGTCCGCCTGTTCCAGGGGCGGTACGGATACCGGCGGCGGAGACAGCGGCAGTGACAAAGCCGGAGGGACTTCCGGCAATACATCCGGCAAAGGCCGCTACATAGAGGAGGATATGGACCTCCCCCTGGAAGATGGCGAAGAGATTTTGAATCTCACGCAGACAAAGGACGGCGCTCCCGTTCTGTTTACCAGCGTAAATAATAACCAGGTGAACCGGTATGAATACAACGGAAAGGACTGGAGCAAGACCGCTCTGGACTGGATCGGCCAGGTCTATCCGGATCAGTCGGTCATTCCCATGGAGGTGCAGGAAACTGCTGAGGGAATACAATATGTGCGTGGGATGGAGCAGGAGCAGTCACGCATTGCCAGGGGCGGGAACGGACAGAACGGAGAAGACCTGCAGATTCCGCTTCTGACAGAGCAGACAGAGATGGGCTACCCCATCATAACCGGACTGGTCGTGGATGATGCCGGCAATTGCTGGCTGCAGATGCCCTATCAGGGAATTGCAGCTGTTATCGCAGGCGACACTCTGGAAAAGCTGGAAGAACTCCCGACAGCCCAGAGCTTTTCCATGATGGAACGTCTGATATTCCAGGGAAACGGTACGGCAGCGGTCAATACGGAAGACAATATATATACGGTCTATGAAAAGAACCGGGAGATGCAGGGATCGTTTTCTGTAAAAAAGAAAGAAGGAAACGCTTGGATGTGCAGCGGCGATGACCACTGGTATTACATTTCCGAGGAAGGGATTACCCGGCTTACCGTTGGAAATGATACTCAGGAGGTGATCATGGACGGCAGCATGGGCGCCATGGGTTCCACCGTGAACACCGTAATGGGTGCTGTCCGGGGAAATGAGGATGACTTTTTTATCCTTTACTATCAGGAAAAAGCAGGAACTCACAGCCTGAGGCATTACGTATATGATCCCGAGGCATCGGCGGTTCCGGAAAACACGCTGCACGTATTCGGATTGTCAGACAGCGATACGGTCCGGGAGGCAGCGATCGGCTTCCAGAAAAAGCATCCAGACGTAAAGGTCGAGTTTACCGCCTCCGGAAAACAGGCCGGGGAAGTGACGTCGGACGATATCCGCACGCTGAATACGGAGCTGTTAAGTAAAAAAGGTGCGGATGTTCTTCTGCTGGATGGCCTTCCGATGAATGCGTATATCGAAAAAGGAATCCTGGCGGATCTGTCGGAAACAGCGGAGGAAATCATGCGGTCAGACACGTATCTGGAAGAGATATTGAAAAATACCGCTCAAAAGGACGGAAAGCTCTATGGGCTTCCGATCAAATTTGGCGTACCCATTTTATATGGAAATGAAGATGCAAAAAAAGCGCTGGAATCCTTTGACAGCCTGAAAGCATTTTTGGAAAAAGAGCCCCAGGCCAGTGTGTTCGGCCTGGCGGACAGAGACTATATCCGGGATTTCCTGTTCCAGATTTATCAGGAGGAGATGTTTGGAGAGGACGGCAAGGTAGACCAGGAAAAGCTGGCGGAGCTTTTGGAACTGGCAGGTAAGATTGCAGAAAATGCAAAAGCATCCTTGTTCGAAGAAGGGCTGAGAGAAGACGAGTCAGGTTATATAAGAGATCCATTTACCAATATGGGTTCCGAAGGACTGATCAATCACCCGGAAGGAGCGGCAACAACCAGCATTCAAAGTATCAGTAGTATGATGATTCCTTATACAGTCATGCGCCAGAAAAACCTAACGCCGGAAACGGTCCGGGGATTCTATCAGCCTATGGGAGTGGTCGGTATCAACCAGAATACGGATCAGATGGAAACGTCAAAGGAATTTGTAACGTATCTGCTTTCCCAGGAAGTGCAGTCCGCACAGCTTGACGATGGTTTTCCGGTTCTGGAATCTGCACTGCAGAATAAAAAGAGCGAAGCAGACAGTGATTATGCATCCAACTTTTATATGATGAGCAGCTGGAATCTCGAAGGAGAAGAGATACAGCTGGAATCCGGCTTTCCGACTGTGGAAGAGGTGGAAGATTTTATCAAAATGTGCGGCACGCTGACCAGGCCGGCGGAGCAGGAGCGGATTATCTGGAACCTGTATCAGGAGGAAGCGGACCAATATCTGGGAGGCTCGATTGATGCAGAAACGGCAGCGGAAAATATCGCCCGGAAGGTGGATACTTACCTTGCGGAGTAAGATCATGCCGCAGCGATGTGTGCGATTACAGAATGTGCTGCTCTGGCGGCATCGGAGAGGGAAAGAGGGTAGAGCGCAGTCCCGGCCGCAGCTGAGAGAAGCCGGGAATCCGGATCTGCCCCCGCGGCATCCGGGGCGATCCGGAAGCAGGGGACTCTCTCGCCGGGCCCGGGAGGCAGGGTGCGGATATCTCTTCCTGCTCCCCAGCCTCCTGGGCACAGGCGCTTTTGTCCTGATCCCGTTTCTCGATGTATTCCGAAGGTCCTTTTTACAGGCGGCAGGCAGCGGATTTGTGGGGCTGGAAAATTACCGCCGGGTCCTGGCAAATGAAGCGTTCCGTCAGGCAGCGGGCAATACGGCGCGGTTTATGCTGTTCTGCCTTCCCGTCCTGCTGGCGTTGTCCTTGTGCATGGCAGCACTGGTCCGTCAGTCCGCTCATTTTCAAAGATGGATCAAGACCGGGTTTCTGCTCCCCATGGCAATCCCGGCGGCATCCGTTGCCGTCTTTTTCCGGATGCTGTTTGACGAAAAGGGATGGCTGAACCTGCTCCTGCGAAAAACAGGACTGTCCGGACAGGACTGGCTCACCTCCGGGCGGGCGTTCTGGGTGCTGTCCGCCTGCTATATCTGGAAAAACCTGGGATATGACATGATCCTCTGGCTGGCAGGCCTTGGGGCTATACCGGAAGAGCAGTATGAGGCTGCAAAGGTACAGGGGGCCGGGGCGTGGGCCTGCTTTTGCTATATCACACTCCCTCAGTTAAAGGAAACACTGTTTGTCACGGCATTGCTTTCCTTTGTCAATGCATTCCGGGTGTTCCGGGAAGCCTATCTGCTGGCAGGCGACTACCCTCATGAAAGTATTTATATGCTTCAGCATCTGTTCAACAACTGGTTCGTCAATCTGGATATCCAGAAAATGACGGCTGCCGCGGTGCTGTTGGTGATCGGTACGGGGGCGGTGTTACTCATATTTCGGAGAAAAGGAGGCGGGGACGGATGAAAGACGGTATGAAGGATGCCGGATTGGAAAGCTATGCACGCAGAACAAAAGGCAGCAGACTTGTCCGGATCCTGTTATGTACATCTGCCGGTATCATGGTACTGCCTCTGCTGATGCTGTGCGCGGATTCCCTGATGGGGAGCCGGGAACTGGCGGAAACCTGCGGAGCTGTGCTTGCAGATCAGGGAGAATGGGCCGGATTCCGTTTTTTTCCCGATTATCCTACATTGAGGGCTTATGTCCGCCTGCTGCTGGATTCCCCGGAATATTTTACAGCGTTCTGGAATTCTATGCTGCACACGATGGGCGTACTGGCAGGGCAGCTTTTGACGGCAGTTCCGGCGGCATGGGCATTTGCACGATTTGAGTTTCCAGGGAAAAAAATACTCTGGTTTCTGTATATGCTCCTGATGATCCTGCCCTTTCAGGTGACCATGGTTTCGGGTTACCTGGTCTTGAGCGGGATGCATCTCATGGATACCCACGGGGCGGTCATCCTGCCGGGGATTTTTTCCACACTGCCAGTGTTCATCCTACAGAAGACATTTGCAGGACTTCCCGGAGAAGTGGTGGAAGCGGCCAGGCTGGACGGTGCAGGAAATGTGAGGATCTTTCTGGATATCGGAATCCCTATGGGAATGCCGGGGATTTTTTCAATCTTGATCCTGGGATTTCTGGAATACTGGAATGCCATCGAGCAGCCGATGACTTATCTGAAGACAGAAGCGCAGTGGCCCCTGTCGCTTTACCTGCCGCAGATGATCACTAGAGAAACAGCATCCGCATTTGCAGCGTCCATCGTTACATTGCTTCCGGCAGTGCTCTTGTTTTTTACAGGCCAGGAATACCTGGAGGCAGGGATCGCGGCGTCCGGAATGGAACGGTCGGGAGATCTGAAAAACTCTGGAAGATATTGATCCGGGCATTTTATAAGGGGTGCGTCAATGGACAAGGAGGAGTTATAATTTGTTAAGAAAAACGAAACGGAGGACATGGCTGCTGGCCGGATTCCTGATCATAATGTCAGTCTGTACCGTTCTTTCCAGGGCGGCGGCATCTGTGCTGGTGGCCCAGGTCCAGACAGAAAAGCTGGGCAGGGGAAAGTTGTCATATTCTTCCGGCGGAAATGGAACTGTAGTACCGGTACAGGAAAAGACGATATTTCTATGGCCGGGCCAGCAGGTGGAATGGGCGGCAGAAACGGGAAGTGCGGTGAAGGCCGGGGAATGTCTGATCCAATTTCGTATGGACTATCTGCAGCGGGCAATCGCAGGCAAACAAGCAGAGCTGACGCAATTGGAAATCCAGATGCAGCAGCAGGAGATCGCCGCCAGAGGAACTGCAAGGGTGCCGTCGGCAGAGAGGGCGATGGAAAACCTGAAGGATGCACAGAAGAAGCTGGAAGAAGCTCAGGCGCAGGAAATGAAGGCACGGGAGGAATACGATCAGTTTGCCGGAAGTACATTGACAGGCGTATCAGACGGACGTTACGGGGAGACAGGAGAGCAATCTGAAGGAGAAACCGGCGGCCAGAATCCTGTTATTTCCGAAGGCTCCCCGGACGATCAGCTTCTGGAAAATACCAGCGGAATATCTTCCCGGCAGGAGGAACTGCGATCAGCGTTCCTTCAGGCTCAGGCAGATGTGGAAGCGGCCCGGCAGGCCGCTGACCAGGCCCAGACAGACTATCAGTTTGCGGCAAAAGAAGATTCTGCCCAGAATACGAATGAAGCCAATGCCATCCAGTCCGCACAGCTGGGCGTCCAGTCTCTGAATGTTCAGGCCGGCAAGATAAGACGCGAACTGGAGGAACTGACCGCCTATCAGAATGCGGGCGGAAAGATCTGCGCGGAACAGGACTGTGCGGTCCTGATGTCCGGTGTGCAGACGGGAGCATTTACCACAGGCGCGGAAGTCATGGTGACAGGAAGCGGAGGCTGGAAGCTGAAAGGCCTTGCAGATACGAAGGACAAAGAAAAGCTGAAGGCAGGGACAGAAGCTGAAATCCGCCTGGGCGCGGGGAAGAAGAAAACAGTAAAGATTGAGTCCGTTGCAGCAGAGCGGTCCGAAAGTACCGAAAGCGGGGCCGGTTCGCCTTCCCTCCAATTCTGCTGGTATGCGCGTCTGCCGGAGAACCTCGCAGCAGAAAATGGAAATACATTTACCTGGGAGGTAGATTCCACGTCGGCTCAGGAATACGAACAGATCATTCCGCTCAGCGCGCTGCGGGAGGACACGGCCGGGGCATACTGCCTGATCCTCTCGGAAGAAAAAAATATGCTGGGAACGGTGCAGACTGCAAAGAGGGTTTCTGTAACCGTATTGGAAAAGGACGCACAGAAGGCCGCAGTCACTTCGGTCCTGAAAGAATCTGACCAGATCATTGTTTCATCGGAAAAATATGTGGAGGAAGGAGACAGGATACGAATCAAAGAATGAAAGTGATTTTTCTAAAATACAAGTATGTGCTCCTTGTGATGCTTTTCTTTTCTCTTGTAAATATGTTTGCGGTGTCCCGGCTGCACTTACTGAAAGACTGGGCAGATATGATCTTTCTTTGCTACCCGGAGGGAAGCCTGCCTGTATCCGCGTGGGAGCAGTTTGAGAGAAGCGGCGAGGGCGGAGAGGAGAAACAAAATGAGATTTTCTGTCAGGCTGCCATTTGGAAATCCCTGAAAGAGATCATAATTACAGCCGAACAGACCGGGCGCGAACAGAAGGTTTCCTGCTATTGGATCAAGGGACAGCCCGAAGCAGTTTTCGGGAAGGAACTGATCTGCGGAAGATATTTTATGAAAAACGAGGATCACGTATGTCTGCTGGATCGCGATACCGTCCGGATGTTGTTTGGTTCGGAAAATGTATTGGGAATGGAGGTTCAGATCAATGGAACAGGTTGGCGGATCATAGGAGTGCTGAGTGGAAATCGGAAGATTTGTGTGATCCCTTTCGGGGAATCCGGCAGAGAGCCGGTTTCAGAAAAAGACAGTGACGGAATCGGCGCAGGGTCAGCCGCCGGAGGAAGCGCTGGGTCCGGAGAAGCAGCAACTACCGGAAATGACGGAGGTGGGTTTGACGGAGCGGCAGTCCGGAAAAAACAAAACGGACAGTCCTCCAATTTAACGTTCAGCCGGATAGAAGCATCATTTGGCAGCGCAGGCGGTCAAAAGATGGACGGTCAGCTATTCTATGTGACGGCATGTTTTATTTATTTCAGCATACTCGGCCTGATTCTTATGTTTGCAGGAATCATTTTGGGAAAGAGAATGCATCAGAAATGGATGACTGCGGCAGGCATGGGGGCGGCGGCTGGGATCATGTGGCTTGGGATCCGTTACGCAGCGCCCGGCAGCGATTATCTGCCCTCATACTGGTCCGACTTCGATTTTTTCAGCCGCATTTTCCAGGAAAAGGCAAAACAGATCGGAGAGCTTGCCTTACATCAGGAATTTCCTGTTTGGCAGAATATTTATCAGACGTGGCGGCAGGTGATCGGAGTCGGAATTTTTAACTGTGTGCTGTGTATCGTTTCAGTTTTCGACATGGGGATTCAGAAAAAACAGGATTGATGATCTGTGAACAGTAAGTTACTGTTCACACCCTTTGGGTGCTCCAGTAACAGTATCCAGCCCATTTTAAGTCGCTTTCGGCGGTCCTAAGCGCCAGCGACGCTTGTTTAGGACGGACCGGAACGGAGTGTAGACGGCTGGATATGATGGCAAATGTTACTTTATTGGCCGGACGCCGTGCAGCAGGGTGCACGACGCCGTGTGAACTGTAACCAATAATAACCTTCGAATGTATGGATTTGGAAAGTGCGCTTGACATTGTATTGAGTGGATGTTATACTTTTTGTAAAGCATACTTCCCTTTTTGCGGGAGGGGAATCTTATATGTGAGGAGGGAGAACTATGAAGAATAAGAAAGGACTGATGATCGCGGGGGGGATCGCCGGAGTGGCTTTGGCGTTCATCGGGATGGTCTCTGGTATCCGGAATCTGCGTGGATATGGAGGCGTCTGCATAATCGCGGGAAGTATTTTGCAGTCGGGCTGTTTGAACCGGCAGCAGCGCATTTCCTATGAAAAGGAGTTTCCGGAGCTGGCCCGGGAGCAGGAGATTGAACGCAGGGACGAGCGCAATACTCTGATACACAGCCGCGCAAAAGCGAAAAGCGCGGATTTCCTCCACTGGACTTTTCTTGCGGCAGCAGCGCTTGTATTCCTCGGCAAAGGTCCGCTGTGGCCTGCAGGCCTTCTGATCGGGATTTTCGCTATAAAATGTATGATTGAATGGTACTATGTGTATAAGTATCAAAAGGAAATGTAACGCTCACTCTATTTATGGGAATATCTGCTGCTGATATTGGTTGAATAGTCAGTAATGATATCTTATAATTTTATTAATATCTTTTCGGATCCTGTGGTATGCCAAAGCTTTTCCAAGAAAAGATATCAATAAAAGCGTGAGAGCCTGCGGATGATAACCTGTCAGCTGCTTTTGCGCAGGAAGGCAGATCTACAGACATGGCAGAAAAAGAATTACGCGTACAGATGCTTGGAGGCTTTTCAATGTATTACGGCGATGAAGCCATCGCATTGAATAAGATCGGAGGTTCAAAATCTCTCCTGCTCCTTCAGATGCTGCTTCTATCCCGCCGGAGCGGAATCTCCAAAAATGAATTGATGGATCAGCTGTACGGCTGGAACGAAAAGGCGGCGTCAGCAAACAGCAATAAAAATCTGAACAATCTCATTTACCGTCTGAAACGCCAGATGGTTTCCTGCGGCTTGCCTGACAATGAATACATCGAGATCCGGGAGGGCATGTGCCGGTTTAAGCCGAAATTTCCTGTAGTATTGGATACAGAAGTATTTGAAGAAACTGTGGAAATGGCGAAAAAAGTGCGGGGGGGGGCAGAACGGACCGCTCTTTTTTGCAGAGCAGATGAAATATATAGCGGAGAACTGCTTCCGTCCAACCTGTCGGAAACGTGGTTTTTCCAAAAAAGCAGGCATTTTAAAGAGTTATATGTTCTGATGGTTCGGGAACAGGATAAGATTTTTAAGGAAAAGAAGGATTACCAGAACAGGATAGCGCTTTATTTAAAAGCATCGGCCCTCTATCCTTTTGATAACTGGCAGGTTCAGCTGATCCGCTGTTATCTTGAAGCATATCAATATGAAGAGGCGCTGAAGGTCTACAATGATACCTCGGAGCTGTATGCCCGGGAAATGAGTATCGCGCCCACAGAGGAGATGCAGGAGTGTTTTGAGACACTGGTGCTTCTGGACGAAAACCATATGAAAAACCCCCGGGATATAAACGGCTGGTGTGATATGGACAGAGCTTTTCAGGGACGGAAAAATGATATTGAAAAGCTTCTCTTTGAAAAGAATCCTATAAAAGGAGCCTATTACTGCACGTATCCAAGCTTTGTGGACTATTGCCGGCTTATGGTACGATCCAAAGAAAGAAGCGGGATTTCGGCAATCCTGATGTTTCTTACATTAAGCCAGAAAAAGAAAATTCCAAAGCGGATGAATCTTCCGGAGCAGATGCAGATTTTAAAGTCTGCCATCGGAGATTCGCTGAGAGCCGGCGATGCTTATACAAGGTATGGGAACAGACATTTTATTCTGATGCTTTCAAAAACAGAACTGGAATGCTGCAGTGCGGTCTTTCGGAGGATTGAGGATGCATATGTCAGGAATTATGGAAAAGGCGACCTGTGGTATTATGCGGACCTGACGCAGGAACTGAAGAGTTCTGCGCTCTAAGATCATTTATATACGGATAAGTCCTTATTAAACCGAATGAAACGGTTTGTAAGGGCTTTTTTTAAAAATAAGATGTTTTTTTACCAGTGATGAGGCAATTTGCAGGACACCCCCTTTGCTATAATGAGAGGCAGATACTCAGAAAAACTATTTTGTCATAAGGAGCTCAGGAGGAGAGTAATGAAAAATAAACTGGTAAACAAAAAGGTCGTAAATTCTATCGGAATCGGCGTACTTGCATTTGTTACTTCCTGCACGCCTGTACTGGCAGCAGGGACTGGCGATATTGAAATGCCGGATCAGCCGGATCCTATGGAAGAGCCGAAGGAAGAAGAGAAATCGGAACCGTTGAATGCGGAGGTGAGCGGGGCGCTTGAGGATGCAAAGGAAGCGATCGGAGAGGCGCAGGATGAGATTGGCAAAGTGCAGACAGGCACCAGCAATATACATAATTACGATGAGGTTAAAGAGGAATTAAAAGAGACTGATGAATCCATCGGAAAACTTCAGCAATCTGTCAATGGACTAGATAAACTGAATGAGATTGCTGCAGATGCAAAGGAAACTCTGTCTGAGATTTTAAGCGAAGAGCAGAAAATTTTAGACGGAACCGCAAATGAGGGCGAGATCAATATTAATGAATCTGCGTCAGAAAATATTTCTTCTGCCAGGGAAACAGCTGAAGATGCTGCAAAATCTACAGAAGTAAATGCGGCTGATGCTGAGCAGAATGCTAATGCGGCTGAAGAAGGGCAGTCTGTGATCTACGGCAGCAGGGAGGAAGCAGAGGCTGCACAGAATCAGGCACAGGCAGCGGCGGCAGAAGCAGAGAAAGCTTTGGAAGAAGCGAGTACGGCAAATCTCCTTGCGCAGGAAAGTGTGGAAAGTGCTAAAGCGTCTCTGGATTATTTAACGGAACAGAAAGAAGATGCAGATAAAGCATATCAGGCAGCGAAAGATGCCGTGGAAGCTGCCCGGAAAAGATTAGAAGATATCCGTTTAAATAACGGGATCAGCGGAGAGAGTGGAGATGCCGAAGCTGCCCGTACTGCTGCAGAGGCAGCACTGGAGAAGGCACAGAAAGAATTACAGGAAGCTGGGGATGAAAAAGACAGAGCAGACGGTGCGGTTACAGCGGCAAGCAGTGCCTTGACAGGTGCGAAGGACGCATTGGAAGAGGCAGATAATGAATTAGAAAAGGCGAAGGCTGGATTTGAAAGCGCAAACAATGAACTTGAGAGAGTTGCGGTTGCACTGCGGAATGCAAAGGTAGAGGAAGAAAGACTGCAGCAGGAGTATGATCAGAAAACAGCAGAGTTGAACGGAATCAATAAAGATATGATGGATAAAGCGGTTGCTGAAAGGCTTGCGCGAGATGAACTTGCAGCTGCTGAAAAGGCAGTTACAGACGCGGAAGGACAGGTTGCCGCTGCTCAGAAAGATTTGGAGTCTGCAACAAATGTTGAGCTGAAAAATTTATTTGATGATGCAAAGACACAAAAAGGGGAGGCGGATGCTGCTAAGGAAGCCTGGAAACAAATTTCAGAGGATATATTCCATAAAAAAGAAAGAGAAGAGGCAAAGGATAACTATTATAGACAGTTGGATATTTTAGCCGCATCAATGATTGAGTCTGATTTCTTAGAGAGGAATATAGAAGTTAAGGTTGATCCTGAAGCATGGGTTACAGACCAGAAGAGAAATAACCATGTAGAAGTTACTTATACGGTGGATGGGAATCAATGTACAGAATACTTTGATTATGTGGTAGATGATGATGGTCAGATAACGGTTGTTAAAAAGGCAATGTCTTATACAAATAAAAATACGGTTGTTCCATTGACTGTGACCTATGAAAATGGAAAACCTGTGTATATGTGGGGGAATACGATACCGATTGACGCTTCCTTAGTTTCAGGTGATGCGAAAAATGGATACACTATAGTTGATGAACTATCAGGAAAAACGCAGGATTTTACATATTGGGATAAAGATGAGAATAATTCCGCAGAGAAAATAAAAGTTTTAACAGTTGTAACATTAAGCGACCAAATACTTTATATGGTAGATGGCAGAGTTGTTGAGGTAGAGCTTGGTAACGGGAAGATTGTAAAAATAGATGGTGCAGATGTTACCCAACCAACAATCAGAGGAGTAGAAAAGAAATTTAACCAAAGTGGGGATAAATATAGTAAGTCAGGAATATTTGCTTCAAAAGGTGATGCCTATTTATCTGAAAGCGAGTTTGATGCGAGAAGAACTGCTTATGACTCTACTCTGGCAGAAAAACAGGCGGCATTAGCGGCTGCAAATGTAAATGTTGTTGCGGCAAATGAGACTGTAGAGAATAAGAAATATGCGGTGGATTCAGCAAAGAAAGAAAAGGATGCGGCCAGAGCTCTTTATGACACGGCAGCTTCAGAGCGCGATATTGCAAAAGGGAAATTATCTGGTGCTAAAGAGTATAGGGAATCGATGCAGTCAGATTATGTCAAAGCAACAAATCAAGTATTGCGAGCAGGCCTGGCATTGGGCAGCGCATCTGACCAGAAGAAGGCAAAAGAAACTCTTGTGCAAGAATGCTTTTCGGCATTAGAGGAGGCAACCACTGCAGCAGAGGCTGCAACAAAGAAACATTCTTCCGCGCAGAGCATAGAGAATGCTGTTGAAATCGCACACAAGGAAGTAATTGAGGCCATCAGTGCGCTTGCGCAATTAACCGCCCAGCAGACTGCGGATGAAACCGCATACCAGAAGCTGATAGAAAGATTTACGAAGGCTTCAGAAGATTATGAAGCTGCACTTTTGGCGCAGGGAATATCCAAGACAAATCTTGAGAAGGTAATGGATGCAGCACAACGTGCCCGAACAGCAGCAGATGCCGTATTTGCATACAATACTGATTCAGGAGCCGGAACTGGAGGCCCTGGAACTGGCGGAGGAACCGGAACCGGAGGAGGCCCTGGAACTGGCGGAGGCCCTGGAACTGGAGGAGGAACTGGAACTGGCGGAGGAACCGGAACCGGAGGAGGAACTGGAACCGGAGCTGGCGGCGGAACCGGAACAGAAGGAGGAACTGGAACCGGCAGCGGAACCGGAGCCGGCGGCGCCGTAATGATACCTCTTGGAACCGGCGGAGGAGCAGGTACAGCAGGAATCGGAGGAACAGCCGGTACTGCAGCAGCCGATGCGGATGAACTTCGGACCGTTGAAGACGAAGACGTTCCGCTGGCAGATCTGAATGCCGGAGAATCCGCTCAGCATGCAGATTCATCAGAAGAACTGCAGAGCATTGCGGATGAAGAAGTTCCATTGTCCGATATGAAGGAAAATCAGATGAAGATGTCCTGGTGGTGGTGGCTGCTTATCCTCGTATCAGGCGCAGCAGGCACAAAGATGTATATAGACCATAAGAGAAATCTTGACAAAGCCGAAAAAAGAAAAAGATAAAAGTATTCATAAGGAAGCTGTCCGCATGAAAATTGCCATGCGGACAGCTTCTTTTTCAAAAAATCATATCAAATACCTTTCTATCGAAAATGTTAAAAATAAAAATCCTTTTTCCGACAGATCAGGTTATATTAAGTGAGAGGCTTAAATTTTCCGCTGCACAGACATACCGAAAAAGTAAAAACCAATACTTCTGCGGAGTATCTCATGAAAAACAGCAGAAAGGAGTGTGCTGCCTTTTGGAAGACCGGGAGATGATCCGTCGGATTCAAAACGGACAGAAGCAATATCTGAATGCGATCGCTGAAAAATACTACAATGACATCTATTATTTCTGCTGCTACCAGACCGGCAGCCGCGAGGATGCTTACGATCTGGCCCAGGAAACCTTTCTCCGCTTTATACGGTACGTGGACCGTTATCAATACCGGAACTTGAAAGGCTATCTCCTGACCATTGCCATGAACCTCTGCCGGAATTACGCCTGTGATACCAAAAAAGCTTTTGCCCTGCCGGAACCTTTTGCGCGGGAACAGGGAGACGTGTCAGAAGCGGAGCCGGCCGGTTTTGAAGGCAGAGAGTATGAAAACCAGGAGAACAGCCTGCTCCTCGCGGCAGCGCTGCAAAAGCTCCCGGTTATCCAGAGGGAAGCCGTGCTTCTTCACTATTTTTACGGCTATAAGAACCGGGAAATTTCCAGCATGACAGGCGCCTCTTACAGTGCGGTCAAGTCTAGGATCAGACAGGGACTTGAAAAACTGCAGCAGCTTTTAAACAGGGAGGATTTCTATGGATGATAAGATGAAACAGGAAAAATGGAAGCTTCTATCAGACGAACCAAAGGACGGCAGAATCCTTCAGGAAAAAAAGCCCCCTTTTCCAGATGAAGAAAAGAAGAGCGAAAGATCCCGGGAAGTTTGGCGCTTCCCGCTGGATGAATCGAAAAAAGAAAACAGCCTCGCCGCGATCCGGAAGGCTGCAGAAGCAAAGCAGCTCCGACATTACCCTTCTTTCTGCGTCAATCTGTGGAACCAGTTCCGTTTTCAGTCCTGGAGATACCGTGCGGCCCAGGGAACAGTGCTTCTGTCAGCCATGCTCCTGTCAGTCTGGCTGAATCAGAACAAGATAGCAGGAAGCGATTCTATTGCTGTCTGCTCGGTATTTCTTGTTTTTGCAGGAAATATCTGTTTCAGCGGTGTGGCGCGCCTGTTTTCCTGGCATATGGCGGAGCTGGAACAGACGCTGTATCTGAACCTGAAACAAATGGTCTGCATCCGGATGCTGGAAGCAGGGATCCTGGACCTGGCAGTCTTAAGTATCCTGACAGGTCTGACGGTCGGGTCCAGCAATGCGGGGACAGGGGAATATCTGCTGTACCTGCTGGTCCCGTTCCTTTGGTCAGATGTCCTGTATCTGCACATGCTGACCGTTTTCCGAAACGGACTGGCCGGCTATCGGCAGTTTTCTGCCGGGATCCTGTGCGGCCTTCTTGCGCTCTTTCCAGTGATACTGGAGGATGCATATGAGACGCAGGCCCTGCCCTGGTGGTATGCATTCGGGCTGGCAGGCGCATTGCTGATGGGAACCGAAATCTATGGGATTCTGGGAAAAATCGAAGGAGGAGACAGCTTATGCCTGAATTAGTGATCGACAGAGTAACAAAACAATTTAAAAACAAGATTGCGGTGGACGCGGTTTCCCTGCGCCTCCACAATGGAGTCTATGGATTCCTGGGAGCCAACGGGGCAGGAAAGACCACATTGCTGCGGATGCTCTGCGGTGTGTTAAAGCCCACTTCAGGGGAGATTCGCTGCAACGGAACAGAAATCAGCACACTGGACGGGGAATACCGCTTCCTGCTGGGATATCTGCCTCAGGACTTTGGGTATTATCCCGACTTTACCGCAAAACGATATCTGGAATATCTGGCTGCCTGTAAAGCAGTGCCCAAAGACCTTGCAAAAGAAAAGGTTCAGGAAATGCTTCGGCTTGTGGGACTGGAGGGGGAGCAGAAACAGAAGATCAGGACCTTTTCCGGCGGCATGATCCGAAGGCTCGGAATCGCCCAGGCGATTTTAAATGAACCGGAGATCCTTATATTGGACGAACCCACCTCCGGGCTGGACCCCAAGGAGCGGATCCGGTTCCGCAATATCATTAGCGCTCTTTCCAAGGGAAGGATCGTGATCCTGTCCACTCATATCGTATCCGATGTAGAATTTATCGCGGACCAGGTCCTGCTCATGAAAGAAGGAAGCATCGTGGGGCAGGGGACTTCCCGGGAGGTGACTGACAGCGTCCGCGGAAAGGTATGGGAATATCTGGCGGAGCCGGAAGAGGCGGACCGGATGAACGGCACATTTGCGGTCAGCAATCTGAGAAATGAAGGCGACAGGGTGTACCTCCGGATCGTTTCTGCTACTTGTCCCTGCGAGGGCGCGGCTCCGGCAGATCCAGGATTGGAGGACGTATATTTGTATTATTTTGGGACAGAGAAATAGGGGGAAGGAAATGCGCAAAATATTTCAGGAAAAGTTTTATAAGATTGCGTCCAGAAAGCTTGTCTGGATCGGGCTGTTCTGCCTGCTGGCGTTTGTAAGATACCGGCTGGCAATGTTAGAGGACGAGTATGCAATGACGATCGGCGGAGAAACAATCTGGGGAAAAGAGGCGATCGTAAGAGATCAGGAGCTGGCTGCGCAGTATGCAGGGCCGCTGACAGAAGAGAAGGTTCAAAACATTTATGAACAATATGGATTTTTTTATCTGAACAGAAAAACAGGGGAACAGAATGGAAATTACTGCAGCCGTTTTATCACAGAGCGGATGACCAACAGCAGGCAGCTGGATGAACCGGCTTTGGAAGACATTCAATTCTACCAGGGGGCTGATTGGGAAAACAATGCAGGACCCCTGTTGGAAGACGGACTCCGGTTTGATTATGTATATGGATGGGAAGACCTGGCAGAAACGTATGGGATCATGGTGGTCCTTGGCCTGTCGGTTATATTTATTATCGGATTATCATCGGTCTTTTCCGAAGAATACTCTCTGAAAACGGCAGATATCCTTTTGACTACCCGGAGAGGGAAAGGCAGCGGAATCTGGATAAAAGCTGCCGCTGCATTTGGATTTACAGTGACCGTATTTTTGGCGGTGACATTCTATGTGTGGGCAATTTATCTGAAGGTATTCGGTACCCAGGGGCTGGATGCTTCCGCGGTCATGATTAGGTGGGGCAGCAGTTTTGGATACTGCCCGGATACGGTCGGCGGTTTCCTTCTGTTCCAGTTCTGGCTCGGACTTGCAGGAACGATTCTGCAGACCGCAATAGTCTTGGCGGCTTCCGCTCTCTGTAAAAATGCATTTCTGGCGGTGGTGCTTTCTCTTGTACTGTATCTCATACCGGTAGTATGGCTGAAGATACTTGGTCCCATGCGGATTTTCGGGTATACGGCGACGAAAGCGGTCTCACATTTTATGGTATCTATGCCGGTTTATCTGTCCATGGGCTGGGATTTCGGGTTCCCGGCAGACCAGATGGTGATGCATCTGGCAATCGCGCTATCGGTGGGGGCAGCAGGCGTGGGGCTGGGCTGTCGGAGGTATCGGGGATATCAGGGATGAGAAGACTGCCTGTTACAGTAGCCTGTGGGCGTTCAGACAACGTTCCACAGGCTGTTTCCATGCTCTTTTAGCCAGCGCTGTTCCTTCTTATAATCTGGCAGGACGGAAGCCACGACAGCATAAAAAGCAGGGGAGTGGTTCATTTCCTTCCGATGTGCCAGTTCGTGTACCACGATATAATCCAACACATCCTCCGGCGCAAAGATCAGCCGCCAGTTAAAATTCAGATTTCCTTTGCTGCTGCAACTCCCCCAGCGGGTCTTTTGCTCCCGGATAGAGATACGGCCATATGTAACCTGCATGATAGAAGCATAATAGGCGGCCTTCTGCGTAAAAATATCCCGGGCTGTTTCCATATAACGCCGGCGTTCGTGTTCCGGCAGCGGGGGTGGCGCCGGCTCCGATCTTTCAGCCGCCTTTGTCAGATACTTCAATATCCAGTCCTGTTTCTCAGTCAGAAAACGTTCAATCGAAGCCTTTGCCGTGCGCCTTGGGGCGCGCACTTTGACCTGACCGCCGGAAGTGATCTGGACGGCCAGAGTCCTGCGGGAGCTGTAGATGAGTTCATACCCGTCAGGGTATTGTATATCCGAATGCCCCGCAAGCTGCCGGAGCTTATCCGACAGAGAACGGGGGAAAGGCTGCTTTGCCATGGAATGATTCCTCCTTTTTTATGGCTGCCGGAACATGTCCGGAAATTTGAGCAGGCCATACTGCTTTGCTAATCAGTATTTATTCTTGATCAAAGAAACTTTACCACAATCAGAGCGGATCATCAAGTGACTAAAATTATTCGTTACTCTTTGATTTTTTCTGTAAAGTAGTATAAAATGTAGGTAAGCGTGAGGAACAGGCAGATGGATTTGAGGTCCGCAGCTCCATATTATGATACCAAAAGACGACCCGTTATGGTCATCCGGCCGTTTCACAGGGTTCAAATTTCAAGAGAGAAGTGATCATATGGCAGAAGTCAGAAAGCACATCGTATTCCATGGCCGTGTACAGGGCGTGGGTTTCCGTTATACGGCAAAGTATCTTGCATTGTCCCTGCATCTGACCGGGTGGGTGAGGAACGAATGGGACGGCACTGTAACACTGGAGATTCAGGGAAGGGAACCCCTGATCCAGAAGCTGCTTGTAGGGCTGAACAGCAGTCAGTTCATAAAGATTGAATGGATGGACACGGAGGAGATTCCGCTGGAACAGGAAAGCAGCTTCAAGGTCAGATGATTTTGAGATCAACAGGAGGGAAAATACAATGAAATTAGGTTTTATTGGAACTGGAAACATGGCCGGAGCGATCATCGGTGGAATCATCAAGACGGGACTGATCTCTTCGGAGGAGATCATCGGCTCTGATATTTCGGCGGCAGGACGTGAGCATGTGCAGAAAGTCTATGGAGTCCATGTGACACCGGACAACCGTAAGGTGGCGGAAAGGGCGGAAGTCATATTCCTGTGTGTAAAGCCACAGTATTATTCAGCCGTGATCGCGGAGATAAAAAATGTGATCTCTAACAAGCAGCTCGTGATCAGCATTGCGCCGGGCAAGAAGCTGGGGTGGCTGGAAGAGCATTTCGGAAGGCCGGTCAAACTTGTGCGCACAATGCCGAATACCCCGGCAATGGTCCGTGAGGGAATGACCGCTGTCTGTCCCAATGACTGCGTGAACAAGGAAGAACTGGAGTACGTGGTCAGCCTCCTGAAGACGATCGGGGAGACCGAGGTGGTCCCGGAAAATCTGATCGATGCGGTGGTAGCTGTCAGCGGAAGTTCTCCGGCCTATGTTTTTATCATGATCGAGGCCATGGCAGATGCGGCGGTGGCGGAGGGGATGCCCCGTGTCCAGGCATATAAGTTCGCGGCCCAGGCAGTCTATGGGAGCGCGAAAATGGTACTGGAAACAGGCCGGCACCCGGGGGAACTCAAGGATATGGTATGCTCCCCGGCAGGGACGACCATAGAAGCAGTGCGCATCCTGGAGAAAAAAAGCTTCCGCAGTGCACTGATCGAGTCCATGAAGGCATGCGCAGAGGTGTCGCGTAAATTGTAGATCTAGTACAGAATTGCGTAATTAATGATGAATACTGCGCCTGCTATTTCTGCCAGCACTGCGTTGTCGTCAATCAACGATGCCACCGCATCGCCTCTTTCCTCCGCCTTGTCCTGACAAAAATATCAGGCACATTATTCACTATTATATACGCAATACTGTACTAGTATAATCCAATATAATTAACCTTATGTTTCGATCGGATAAATTTCCATCAGCAGCGTTGTCGTCAATCGACGTAGCCACCGCTACGCCTCATTCCTCCGTCTTGCATATGAAAATTTATCCTGCGTGTAAGGTAGCGGTAATTATCGTGGGTTATTCTAGCGTCAGGCTGCTTTGCAGCGAATCATATCAAAAGAAAAGGGGGGAAGCGGAATGAATATACAGGGACTGCAGAAACTTACACTTTTGGATTATCCGGAAAAAGTGGCATGTACGATTTTTACCGCAGGTTGTAATTTTCGCTGCCCGTTTTGTCATAATGCGTCTCTGGTAACCCATGTCGACCTGGAAAGGAATATCCCAGCAGAGCAGATCATGAATTTTCTGAAAAAGCGCTGGAGGGTGTTGGACGGTGTCTGCATTTCTGGAGGAGAGCCGCTGCTACAGCCGGATCTGGAGGATTTTATCCGCAGGGTCAAAGAGATCGGTTACAGTGTGAAGCTGGATACCAACGGCAGCAATGCACGGCTCCTTAAGTATCTGGCGGAGGAAAAGCTTCTGGACTATGTGGCTATGGATATTAAAAATGCCCCTGGAAAATATGGGATTACCATTGGGATTCCGGATTACAATATGGAAGAAATTTTCCGGAGCGTGGATTTTTTGATGTCAGGCGTGGTTCCCTATGAATTTCGCACCACGGTCGTGAGGGAATTTCACAAGCGGGAGGACTTTGCCGATATCGGACGGTGGATCAAAGGGGCAGAGCGCTACTATCTGCAGAGCTTCCGGGAATCCGGTGACCTGATCCGGCCGGGACTGCGGGCTTACACGAAGGAGATTCTCGATCAGGCGCTGGAGGTCGTCCGCCGTAATGTTCCTAAGGCAGAACTGCGCGGAGTGGAATAAATCATAGGACGTTACAGGCCATACCCTGATCAGGCGTGATCTGTAACATCCTGTGATTCCTATATTTTTTGGGAACTTTTTCGAAAAGATTGACGGCGGATCCGGTTTGGATGCGCCGTAAGATTTTCTCAGCCGTAGGACCGCCAAAAAGCGGATGATCATAGGGGGGCATATAGATCTGCGGCCATATCTGTGAGTATAGGAATCAATATAAATATTCTGAAAGTTTGTGCTTTTCTATGAAAAATCTTTGAGAACTGGCGGATGTCCTGCAGCGGTTACTGAATTTAGACAAAAAATTTTGGAATAGAAAAACAACAATATCTGGTTGTTGTGACTAAAAACAGCACAAGATATTGTTGTTTTTTTGTTTGACAGGAGAGTTATATAGTGTTAGAATTATTACTGTTCACACATGTACCGCACACATTGCTGCATGGGTACAATGTGATAAAATAACGGTTGGAATATGCAGGATGCCCAGCAGAGATGCCGGGCAGTCGTTATCTATTTCGTGTATTTCGAAGCCGTACCGTGGATCGTATGAAGTTGGCTTTCCACGCTGCGGTGGCGGCTTTAAGCGTGAGTTATCATTGTCTGCATTTCCTGAATACCGTTTAAGACAGAAAGGGGAGCGCGCATATGTATCAGGTTACTAAGAGAGACGGTAAGGTTGCGCCGTTTGATCTGTCCAAGATCAGCGAGGCAATCCGCAAGGCATTCGAGGCGAAAGAGAAGGAGTATCATCAGGACATTATCGATCTGCTGGCATTGAAGGTGACGGCGGACTTTGAACCAAAGATTAAGAAGGGGCTTGTATCTGTGGAGGATATCCAGGACAGCGTAGAGTCCATGCTTATCCGGGCCGGGTACGCAGATGTGGCGAAGGGATACATTTTATATAGAAAGCAGAGGGAGAAGATCCGGAATCTAAATTCTACCCTGCTGGATTACAAAGATATTGTTGACAGCTATGTGAAGGTGACGGACTGGCGAGTAAAGGAAAATTCGACAGTGACCTATTCTGTGGGCGGCCTGATCCTGAGTAATTCAGGCGCGATCACTGCCAATTACTGGCTGTCCGAGATCTATGACGAAGAGATTGCTAAGGCACATAAGAATGCAGACATCCATCTCCATGACCTGTCCATGCTGACTGGGTATTGCGCGGGCTGGTCTTTGAAGCAACTGATCAAGGAAGGGCTGGGCGGCATCGTGGGAAGGATCACAGCGGCTCCGGCAAAGCATCTGAGCGTGCTCTGCAACCAGATGGTCAATTTCCTCGGGATCATGCAGAACGAATGGGCAGGCGCCCAGGCATTTTCCTCTTTTGATACATACCTTGCGCCTTTTGTAAAGGCGGATCGCCTGACCTATCCGGAAGTGAAGAAGTGTATCGAATCCTTTGTATTCGGTGTGAATATTCCGTCCAGATGGGGAACTCAGTCGCCGTTTTCCAATATTACGCTAGACTGGACCGTGCCGGGTGACCTGGCCAACCTTCCGGCGATCGTAGGCGGAGTGGAGCAGGACTTTACCTATGGGGACTGTAAGGAAGAGATGGATATGGTCAATAAAGCATTTATCGAGACCATGATCGAGGGTGATGCGGAAGGCAGAGGCTTCCAGTATCCCATACCGACCTATTCCATCACCAGTGATTTTGACTGGTCCGAGACAGAGAATAACCGTCTGCTCTTTGAGATGACTGCAAAATATGGCACGCCTTATTTTTCAAATTATATCAACAGCGATATGGAGCCCAGCGATGTGCGGAGCATGTGTTGCCGTCTGCGCCTGGATCTGCGGGAACTGCGCAAAAAGTCCGGCGGCTTTTTCGGAAGCGGGGAGAGCACGGGGTCTGTCGGTGTTGTGACGATCAATATGCCGCGTATCGCATATCTGTCTGAAAATGAAGAGGAATTTTATACCAGACTGGACCGGCTGATGGATATTTCAGCCCGATCCCTCCACATTAAGAGGGAAGTCATCTCCAAGCTGCTGGATGAAGGTCTCTATCCATATACCAAGAGGTATCTGGGCTCCTTTGACAATCATTTTTCCACCATCGGCCTGGTAGGGATGAATGAAGCTGGATTGAATGCAAAATGGCTCAAAAAGGATCTTACCGATCCGGCGACCCAGCAGTTTACAAAGGATGTACTGAATCATATGCGGGAACGCCTGTCGGATTATCAGGAGATGTATGGAGATCTGTACAACCTGGAGGCAACCCCGGCGGAGTCTACCACGTATCGTCTGGCTAAGCATGATGTGGAGCAGTTCCCGGATATCATCACGGCTGCGGAGGAATGCGGAACACCTTATTACACCAACAGTTCCCATCTTCCGGTGAGCTACACGGAGGATGTGTTCGAGGCGCTGGATATTCAGGACGAACTGCAGACATTGTATACATCAGGAACCGTATTCCACACGTTCCTGGGAGAAAAGCTGCCCAACTGGAAGGCGGCGGCAGCGCTGGTGAGAAAGATCGCAGAGAATTACAAGCTTCCGTATTATACGATGTCTCCGACCTATTCCATCTGCAAAAATCACGGCTACATCAGCGGAGAGCAGTATACCTGCCCGTGCTGCGGGGAAGAGACAGAGGTTTACAGCAGGATCACAGGCTATTACCGTCCGGTCAAGAACTGGAATGACGGCAAGGCGCAGGAGTTCAGGGAGCGAAAGGTATACGATGTGTTTGATTCCGGCTCCAGGATGAAGCCAAAGGCGGCAGTGAAGAAGGAAGCCGTGTCCGCTTCGATTTCCGGTGAAGGTGGAGAGGACGGGATCAAAGCGATCCTGTTCACGACAAAGACCTGCCCGAACTGCAGGATTGCTACAAAATCACTGGAAAAAGCACACATTTCCTATGAACTGGTAGACGCGGAGGAAAATGAAGAACTGGTGAAGAAATATGGCGTGATGCAGGCACCGACGCTCGTGGTGGTAGATGAAGGCGGCGTAAAAAAGATGGCAAATGCATCGAATATAAAAGCATATGCTGAGAATAATAAAGAGTGATATTTCAGAACTGTCATGAAATCATGCTGATGTCTCGTGTGTTAAGGGGATTTTGTGACAGTTCGAAAGAGTGAGTGCGCAGGAGGCCGAAAGGATTCCTGCGTATTCCGCATAAAAGAGAGGTTGATGAAATGATGTACGATATCGGAATCATAGGCGGAGGAACCGCCGGAATGACAGCGGCAGTTTACGGCCAGCGTGCCGGAAAGCGGACGATTATCATAGAAGCAATGAACTACGGCGGGCAGATTACGTCGTCTCCGAAAGTGGAGAATTATCCGGGGATCTCCAGTGTCAGCGGGGCGGAATTTTCCATGAATCTGCTAGATCAGGCTATGAAGCTGGGGGCGGAGACGGAGCTGGAACAAGTAACAGGAATCCGGGAGGAGGACGGCATCAAAGTGATCGAGACGGAAGGGAAGGAGTATCCCTGCCGAGCTGTGATCATTGCCACAGGAGTGACACACCGCCATCTGGGACTGGAGAAGGAGGAAAAGCTCCTGGGAGCGGGGGTATCCTACTGTGCTACCTGCGACGGGGCATTTTTCAAGGGAAAGGACGTGGCTGTGATTGGCGGGGGCAATACGGCTCTGCAGGATGCGGAGTTCCTTTCTGATTACTGCAGTAAGGTCTATCTGGTCCACCGCCGGGACGAGTTCCGCGGAGAGGCCGGTCTGGTGGAGCCTTTGAAAAGAAAAGAAAATGTGGAATTTATCCTGAGCGCGACTGTGAAGGAACTGGTCGGAGAAAATGTCGTGGAAGGGCTGATTTTGAATAATAAAAAGACCGGAGAAGATTTTCGGATTTCTGTGTCCGGTGTATTCGTGGCGATCGGACAGGTTCCAGAGAATCAGCCGTTTGCAAAGCTGGTCAACCTGGATGAAGCCGGCTTTGTAAAGGCGTCGGAGGACTGTGTGACATCCTGCCAGGGCATTTTTTCGGCAGGGGACTGCCGTACAAAGGAAGTGCGCCAGCTCACTACCGCAGCGGCAGACGGAGCAGTGGCAGCGCTGGCAGCCTGCAAGTTTATTTCCGCGAAGCAACGAGCCAAGTAGCCATACTTTATGAAACAGCCGAATGGCCATGATGGGGTGCCCTTGGGTATGCTTGCATGGATATTTGGCGACTGCCGCGAGGGTCAAAGACCCCGCAGCTTGCTGCGGGATCTTTGACTTCCGCGAAGCAACGATAGAAAAAAGCGATGCCTTCTTACAGGTATCGCTTTTTAACACTTTACAATTACTTACACATTTCTGTAAAAATACCAGCCTAAAATAACAGTATTTGGAAGGGCTTGAGAAATATGCCTTATCAGAGCTTGGCACTCCATCTTCCGGAGGCGCCGCACGGCAGGATCAGCCCGGTACTCTTTACCGGCAGCCCGATCTCCTGGGATTCCACATGTCCGGCTCTGTTTTTCAGTTCTGCTCCGATCATGTAAGTCAGCACTGCCGGAGCCAGTCCGGTCGTATAGGAGTTGACAAGGAAGAACAGAGCGTTTTCTGACAAAATCTGTGTACAAAGCCTGATCAGTGGATGGATCATATCCTCGATTTTCCAGACCTCTCCCTTGGGCCCGCGTCCATATGAAGGAGGATCCATAATGATCGCGTCATAGACATTTCCCCGCCGGATCTCCCTCTCCACAAACTTTACACAATCATCCACCAGCCACCGGACAGGCGCGTCTTTTAGGCCGGAGGAAACTGCGTTTTCCTTTGCCCATGATACCATCCCCTTTGAAGCATCCACATGGGTGACCTGAGCCCCGGCCGCCGCAGCAGCCAGTGTGGCTCCTCCTGTGTATGCGAACAGATTCAGGACTTTGACAGGACGCCCTTCATCCTGGATGAGCTTCGAAAACCAGTCCCAGTTTGCCGCTTGCTCTGGAAATAGTCCGGTGTGCTTAAAATTAAACGGTTTCAGGTTAAATGTCAGGGAACCGTAATGAATCTGCCACTGCTCCGGCAGCCTGGAAAATTCCCATTCCCCGCCGCCCTTTTTGCTTCGGTGATAATGCCCGTTCCAGCGCTTCCAGCCAGGAGCCTCCTTGGGAAAATCCCAGATTACCTGCGGATCGGGGCGAATCAGGGTATAGTCCCCCCACCGCTCCAGTTTTTCTCCGTTTGAACAATCTATAATCTCATAATCCTTCCATTGGTCCGCGATCCACATGATAAAATCCTCATTCTTTCAGAAATTTGCATAACTCTGTATAATAGACTATCATTTTTTCGAGGGTAATTCAATAAATTTTCGTTAGCATTGAAATGCTTTCAGTATTTTTCGTCTGGAAATCCTGGAAAGAAAAATTGCCAGCTGTACGGTTCAACCCATTCATCCATTCGCAAAATCCGTGCTAACGCACTCTTGTGTCTGCTGACACAGCAACATTTTGCTTCATTAATAAATGGGTTGCTAATCCGACAGGTCATTTTCATTGCAATGAATTGCATGTAAACGACTTGCCGGATTGCAATCGCACAGTTGGAAAAATTCTGAATATTATCTCTTCTTTGGCATATTTTCACAAAAAATAAACAGTTTTTTTGTTACTTTTAGAGGTTTACATCCATGTTTGTTTCTGATATAGTGAAAACATACTAAAAATTAGTTTTAATAACATACTTTTAGTTAGATAACTAAAAAGGAGGAATGAAAATGGAAGAAAACAAAAAACTGAGGTTTTACGGGGGAGTATGGGTGTCTTTTTTGCCGATCATAGTTTTTATCCTGATCACCCTATGCTTTACTCTGCAGGGTGCGCCTGATGTGAAGGGGCTTTGGCTGGGGGCATTTGCCGGGGTATTTGTCACTTTTTTTCTGGCAAAGGACAAGAGCGCCTATTGTCAGAGCATACTGGATGGATTTGGAGATAAAGGAGCGACTATTCCATTTGCATGTTTCATCTTTGCCGGTCTGTTTGCGGCAATTCTGCGTGAATCAGGTTTGGTGGGAGGGATCATATGGGCCGCGTATAAACTGGGTGCTACAGGAAATGTATTTATCATCGTATCATTTCTTGCAGCCTGTCTGTTTGCTACATCTGCCGGAACAGGTTTTGGAGCGATCGTAGCGTGCATGTCCGTTTTATATCCTGCGGGAACAATGCTGGGAGCAAACCCTATGCTTTTGACAGGCGCTATTATTGGCGGAGGCTGCTTTGGAGATAACTTGGCTCCGGTTTCTGATACAACAATCTGTTCCGCGGCAAGTATGGAAACAGACGTAGGCGGCGTGGTAAGATCCCGCTTGAGATACTCCCTTGTAGCAGCGGTGGCAACGATCATCATTACATTTATAATAGGAAGTTTTGCCGGAAGCGGAACTGTTAAGATGGTGCCTTACGAGCAGCTGCAGACATATATGTTCCCTAAAGGTCTTATTATGCTGGTTCCTGCGCTCCTGACAATCGCGCTTGCCATGAAAAAGGGAGATATTATTTATGCAATGATTATTGGTAGCGTAGTGGGATTGGTGTTTGTCTTTTTGTTCCGGATGCCCAGTATGAGTACACTTGTTACAATTCAGGATGGAGCGGTAGGAGGCTCTTTGGTAAACGGCATTGGAGACATGCTTCCAAATGCGCTTTTGGTTATTATGATCATTGTATGTGTACAGGTCTTACGAGAAGGCGGTGGAGACCAGCAATTGATGCAGATGGTGGGAAAAGTAGTAAAGACTGTAGTCGGTGCGGAACTCTCAGTTGCTGTTTTATCCTTTTTTATGGGAGTAGTCACAGTAACTAACTCGGCGGCAATTTTTACGGTAGGTTCTTCTTTTGGAAAATCTATCGGCAAAAAGTTCAATATACATCCTTACCGGGTTGCCAACATTATGGACTGTATGGCGACAGGTGTTACTTATGCCCTTCCGTATAATGTGACGATCACGGTTCCTATCGTAATGGCTGTTCAGGCACATGATACATTTGGTGCCTCTGTTCCTGTCCTGAATGGAGCCATGCTTCCGGTATACGCGATCTATCCGATGGTAATGATCGTACTCTATCTGATTGCAATAATAACTGGTTATGGAAGACGCTATCTGGGAGAGGACGGAAGCCCTGTTAAGAAGAACTTTCAGGACTGATTAGGAATTGTATTGCTTTTTGCGTTATGATATAATTCTTAAAAATTGAGTACAGAAGAAATGGGGAATATAGCGTGAAAAGCATTCATGATGAAAAAGAGTTATTTAAGAAAATAATGAATTTATTTCAGATGCAATTTGGCGAGAACTGTGAAGTTGTCCTTCACGACCTGACAAGAGAATATGATTCTACGATCATAGAGATCGTAAACGGCCAAGTTACAGGACGTAAAATAGGTGATGGAGGAACGAATTTGGGGCTGGAAGTGCTCAGGGGTACAAAACAAGACGGTGACTGCTTTAATTACATAACCAATACCCGCAACGGAAAGGTTCTGCGTTCTTCCAGCATTTATATTCATGATGACGAAGGAAAGGTGATTGGAGCACTGTGCGTGAATGTAGACATTACTGAAGGGCTGCGTCTGGAAAAATATATTCTTAATATGAACGGTTATTCTCTTGTGGATGATCACCAAAATAAACCAGAGGAAAATGAAGAATTTATCACGAATAATGTAGCTGAACTGCTGGATTTCCTTTTGGCCCAGGCACAGAAACATGTTGGTGTACCGGCATTATCTATGGAAAAAGAAAATAAACTGGATTTTTTGCGGTTTCTGGATGAAAAAGGGGCGTTTTTGATCAGTAAATCCAGCGAAAAGGTTTGTGAGTTTTTAAATATTTCAAAATTTACACTTTATAATTATCTTGATACCGTGAGAAAAAAATCGGAATAAAACAAAGCATCGGTATCAACGAACAGAGAGGAGCAGTTATGCAGGATATAGAACAACATTTAAAGGAATTGAACATTTCTCTGCCTGAGGTACCGGCGCCGGGAGGGGTATATACTCCGGCCCGGGAATTTGGCGAAAACTTTGTTTACATGTCAGGTGTGGGATGCAACACATTAAATGGTGAGACATTTATAGGAAGGGCAGGGGCAGAAGTATCTATTGCTGACGCCCAGCGGGCAGCGTATCAGGCCGCGTTAAATTCAGTGGCTATTATGAAAGCAAATCTTGGAGATTTGAACAGAATAAAACGCATTGTAAAGATTCTGGGATTTGTAGCAAGCGCAGATACATTTTACGAACAGCCTCAGGTTTTAAACGCTGCGAGCAAATTGTTTTGCGATATATTTGGAGAAGAGATTGGAAAAGGAGCGCGTTCTGCAATTGGTGTAAATGTACTGCCTGGGAATATTCCGATTGAAATTGAAATGCTGATCGAACTTAAGGAGAATGACCGGCGTATATCCGTGAATTGAGAAAGGAATGTTTGATAATGTATGAAAAACATTTGGAATGCCGAAGCTGCGGAAAAAAGATAGAGTTGGGAATGAAGTATACGTGTCCGGTCTGCGAAGGCATTCTTGAGTTAAAATATGATTATGAAGCAATGAAAGAGGATGCGCTGCTTTTAGATGATAAAGAGCACAAGGGTATGTGGAAGTATTCTCATATGCTTCCGGTCAGAGATAAAGGCAATATTGTTACGCTGGGAGAAGGCGCGACTCCTCTGCTGCGTTGCTGCCGTCTGGAAAAAGAATATAACATGTCTGCTTTTCTTTACCTTAAAGCTGAGAGTTTGAACCCGTCAGGATCCTTTAAAGACAGACCATCGTCAGTGGGAATATCAGCTGCAAAAGAATACGGCGCAAAACGAGTGGTCATAGCATCCTCCGGAAATGCTTCTGCCGCCGCAGCCGCATATTGTGCGGGGACAGGCATGGAGTGCATTGTTTTTGTTCCGGAAGGTATAGATGCCAGTAAAGTGACTCAGGCTGCAGCATATGGCGCAGCCGTGATTCCTGTGGCAGGAAATTATTCGAACTCGTATAAAATGGCATTGGAATGTTCGTCAAAATATGGTTGGCCCAATATTACATCTACGTTTTTAAATCCTTATACAGTAGAGGCTGATAAAACAGCGGCTTATGAAATCTGGGAGCAGCTTGGAGAGTGTATGCCGGATTATGTTGTGATCCCAATTGCATCAGGTCCCCTGCTTGTTGGCATGTACAAAGGGTTTCAGGAACTGGTGCACCTTGGGATCGCATCACCCGAAAGCAGACTTCCGGCAATGATCGGTGTGCAGTCAGAACAATGCATGCCTGTGACGAAAGCATATCTTGAACATACTGCAAAGGTATACGGGTGGGAATTACCCATTCATACGATTGCAGGCGGAATCAGCGATCCTCTGATTGGGTATGAACAGGATGGTGAACTGACTTTAAAGACAGCGCTCGAATCAGGCGGGCGTATGAGCTGCCTATCAGAAGAAGAGATAGCAGATGCCATGCAGCAGATTGAAACAAAAACAGGGCTTTACTGTGAACCTACATCTGCAGCAGCTGTCGGAGCGGCAGCCAGGCTGTATAAAGAGGGTGTGATCGCACCCGGGACAAAAGTGGTCTGTATGCTGACCGGACATGGATTTAAATATAGTGGCAGAAAGCCATTCGTTCAAAAAGTGATAAGCAGCATAGAAGAACTTCCTATTTGAGTATGAAGAAATAGAATAGTAGTAAGTCTGTCGAACTGCAGAGACGAGTTAGGCTATATGTTTGAATAAAGAGGATGTTTCCTATATTATAAGGGACATCCTTTTATAGTGCGCTGATTTTCTGGAAAATATAAATAAGGTCTGTCTTTGCGCCGCTTCAGGGATAACACATGATATCAGTCTGCCCTTAAAAAGAAGAATAGTGAACATGCGGTAGTTGCAGGTTTTTGAAAATCTGTTATACTATAAAAGGAATGCTGGTATTCACCCAAATAGAACATACGGAGGATAGATTTATGCATGATTCAAGGGAGATTTTTGAACGTTCTGAGAAAGGCATGCCGGACACCGGGGACTGTGAGCAGCACCGGGGAATGCAGAGTGTTCAGAATCTGGAGGTTGTCATTAATGAGGGACTCCGTGTTGCTCTGCTGGAAGAGACTCCGGACCAGTCGCTGGAGGTGCTTTTGGAGCATCTGGGAAAAGCGATGAACGGGGCACGGACCTACATATTTGAGCGAAACGAGTCCGGCGGCGATGACAACACTTATGAGTGGGTAGCGGATGGTGTGGAGCCGGAAAAGGAGAACCTTCAAAACGTCCCTCCGGAAGTCTGTGCGGTTTGGTATCGGAATTTCACGATTGGCAGGTATATTATCATTAAGAATCTGGAGGAGATCCGGGAGAATGACCCTCTTATGTATGCGACCCTGAAGCGGCAGAAAATCCATTCTCTTGTGGTGGTTCCTCTTTATAATAACAAAGAGATCATCGGCTTTTACGGTGTGGACAATCCGCCTGAGAAGTCGTTGGAATATGCAACGAATATGCTCCAGACTGCGGCATATTTTATCGTATCCTCTCTGAAACGGCGCAACCTGGTCCGCGAACTTCAAAAGCGGAGTTATAATGTCCTTCACGCGCTCAGTGTAGACTACCTGAGTATCTATCAGGTGAATTTTGACACGGGCAAATGCGAGATATACCGGGAAAACAATCTGATAAGGAAGGGGAGGAACATCAATTTTAAAAGGGATTATCAGACGGCTATGGAGTGGTTTATTTCTCGGTATGTAGTTCCGCAGGACCAGGAAAGGCTCCGTGCTGTGACGAAGAAAGACTATGTGCTCACCAGGCTCAGGAAAAAGAAGAAGTTTGCTGTCCGATATCAGGTAATAGATAATTCCTTTGGACTGAAACACATGGAACTTCATTTTTCTGTTGCGGAGGAAGGAAACTGCGCGATTTTTGCTCAGCGTGATGTTAACGCTGTGGTAGAGCAGGAAGAGAAGTACAAGCTGGAGGCGAGGCAGAGTCTGGAGGATATCTTGGAGGGGGCCAGAACCGGTATCTGGACCATCGAACTGGAGGAGGGCTGTCAGCCCAGGATGTACGCAGACCGGACCATGCGCATCCTTCTGGGAGTTCCGGATATGATTGAGCCGGAGGAGTGCTATCGGCACTGGTTTGAAAATATCAGACCAGGTTATGTAGAGATGGTACAGGAAGTGATGCGGGAAATGTTGGAAAGCGGACGTGCCGAAGTGGTTTACCCCTGGAATCATCCGGAACTTGGAGAGATTTATGTTCGCTGCGGCGGCGTGCCGGACAAAAAATTTAGCTCTCCGGGTGTCTGTCTGAACGGATATCACCAGGATATCACAGAGACCATGGTGACACGGAAGAAGCAGGAGCAGGCCATTATAGAACTGCTGGAGAAGGTCCGCCGCGCCAATTCAGCAAAGAGCGAATTTCTCTCCCATATGTCCCATGATCTCCGTACACCCATCAACGGTATTTTGGGAATGCTGGCCATCATGGAGAAAAGTCAGGATAATCCGGAGCAGCAGAAAAGGTGCCAGGAGAAAATTCGTATATCAACGGAGCATCTGCTGTCCCTGGTCAACGATGTCCTTCAGGTCAGTAAGCTGGAGAGCGGAGGGCAGGCAGAGGTAGAGGAGTCCTTTGACCTTCATGATACATTGGAAAGCTGCATCGCGGTTCTGTCCGCTCAGGCAGAGGAGGCGGGAATCCGGCTGGTGCTGGAGGAGGTCGAACTGCAGCATAGCAGGCTGATCGGGAATCCGCTGCATTTAAAGAAAATACTGATGAACATTATTGACAATGCGCTCAAATATAACCGTGCCGATGGTTCCGTGTTTGTTCGGGTAAAAGAGACTTCCTGCCAGAGAGGTTCTGCAAGTTACCGATTTGTGATTGAAGATACCGGAATCGGCATCGGAGATGATTTCCAAAAGCATATTTTTGAGCCTTTTACCCAGGAAAACCAGGGCGCAAGAACCCACTACAATGGCGTTGGGCTTGGTATGTCTGTTGCGAAGAAGCTGGTAGACCAGATGAAAGGGACCATTGAGGTAGACAGCCAGATTGGCAGAGGAAGCGTATTTCAGGTCACGCTGCCGATTCGGGTCGATAAGGCGTGGAGCACTCAGTCAGTAGATGAGGAGCGGAATGTAAGGGCAGATATTGCCGGGATGCGTGTCCTTTTGGTAGAGGATAATGAGATCAACTGCGAGATCGTGGAGTTTATGCTGGAGGATGCGGGGGCAGAGGTTGTGACAGCGAACGATGGAAAAGCCGCAGTGGATGCATTTTCAGCATCTGCCCCAGGGATGTTTGACTGCGTGCTCATGGACCTGATGATGCCTGTCATGAGCGGATATGAGGCGGCCCGTGTGATCCGCGGTCTGGACCGCCCTGATGCGAAAACTGTCCCCATCATAGCGCTTTCGGCCAACACATTTGATGAAGACGTTACAATGGCAAAGGACGCCGGAATGAATGAGCATTTGGCGAAGCCGGTGGATATCAATAAAATGTTTCGGGTCATGTGCCGGCTGAGGCACTGACAGGAGTGAAGAATAGCTGGCAGCATGGAAGAAGGCTGCCAGCGTTCAGCGAATGACTGGAATTGAAAGCGGATCATACACCGGAAGAGGCGATCTAACAGATCAAGGAGAAAAAAATATCAAAAATTTTGAAAAACTACTTGAATTTTCCGGAGCTATTCGTTATACTAAAAAAGCTGTGGCATGATAGCGATGAAGCGTGAGGTTGCTGCCAAGTGCATGAACCATGCAGGATGGCAGGTTTTCCGTGGAGCGAATGTCAAGTTAGGAAACTGGCGACAAGTCACTGTACGAATCACAACAGACTACTGGTCTGCCGTAAGGCGCAGTAAGAAGTAACGTGTATGTTTCTCACGACACACACGGGAGAGTGTACAGTCACCGCTTGTCGTACTGAAGTGAATAGTACGAAAAGGAGGCGACTTTTTTTATGGCAAGTCAAGTAATGAGAATCACATTGAAGGCATATGATCATCAGCTTGTTGATGCATCTGCCAGAAAAATCATCGAAACTGTTAAGAAAAACGGATCCCAGGTGAGCGGTCCGGTACCACTTCCGACCAAGAAGGAAGTAGTTACGATCCTGCGGGCGGTACACAAGTACAAAGACTCCAGGGAGCAGTTTGAGCAGAGAACTCATAAAAGACTGATCGATATCATCACACCGACCCAGAAGACAGTTGATGCATTATCCAGACTGGAGATGCCGGCCGGCGTGTACATTGATATCAAGATGAAAAACAAGTAATTCATGGGCAGAATCCTATAACCTGTCGGACATGAGTCCGTAGTCCGAAGGACATTAGATAAGGGATGCCCTTTGGGTATAATTTAGGATGAGCACAGATGTGCTCCGCTGTAAATCACAGGAGGTAATAATAATGAAGAAAGCTATTTTGGCTACAAAAGTTGGAATGACCCAGATCTTCGATGAAGACGGAGTCCTGATTCCGGTAACCGTGCTCCAGGCAGGCCCCTGCGTGGTGACACAGGTAAAGACAGAGGAAAACGACGGCTACAGTGCAGTTCAGGTTGGATTTGTTGACATGAAAGACAAGATCGTCAGCAAGGACAAGAGCGGCAAGAAGGAAGTTGCCCACAGAAACGGCGCGACCAAAGCGGAAGCAGGCCATTTCCAGAAGGCAGGCGTTTCCTCCAAGAGATTTGTAAAAGAATTTCGTTTTGAAGATGCGGAAGAATACGCACTGGCTCAGGAGATCAAGGCAGATATCTTCGCTGCAGGAGACAGGGTTGATGCGACGGCAATCTCAAAAGGTAAAGGGTTCCAGGGTGCGATCAAGCGTCATGGACAGAGCAGAGGGCCTATGACCCACGGTTCCAAGTATCACCGTCATGCAGGTTCTAACGGTGCGGCATCCGATCCGAGTAAGGTATTCAAAGGAAAGAAGATGCCTGGTCAGATGGGAAACAAGCAGATTACTGTTCAGAATCTGGAAGTAGTAAGGGTTGACACAGAGAACAATCTGCTGCTGATCAAGGGTTCTGTACCGGGACCGAAGAAGTGCCTCGTAACGGTCAAAGAAACAGTAAAGGCTGAGAAATAATCTGACAACATAGAAAGGAGGAACACACAGATGGCAACAGTATCTGTTTATAATATCGAAGGTAAAGAAGTTGGTACGATCGATCTGAACGATTCCGTGTTTGGTGTCGAGGTCAATGATCACCTTGTACACAAAGCAGTTGTGGGCCAGCTTGCAAATAACCGTCAGGGAACACAGAAGGCAAAGACACGCGCTGAAGTTTCCGGCGGCGGAAGGAAGCCATGGAGACAGAAGGGAACAGGTCACGCAAGACAGGGTTCCACCAGAGCTCCCCAGTGGACTGGCGGCGGTATCGTATTCGCTCCGGTTCCGAGAGATTATTCTGTAAAGATGAATAAGAAGGAAAAGAGGGCTGCATTGAAGTCCGCGCTTTCTTCCAGAGTAGAAGAGAAGAAGTTCATCGTGATCGACGAGATCAATTTCGATGAGATCAAGACAAAGAAGTTCCAGACAGTTCTGGATAACCTGAAGATCAACAAAGCATTGGTAGTGCTGGAGGACGGTAACAAGAATGCAGAGCTTTCCGCAAGAAATATTCCGGATGTAAAGACTGCGCACACCAATACGATCAATGTTTACGATATCCTGAAATACAACACAGTGATCGCTACGAAAGCTGTTGTTGCAGCGATTGAGGAGGTGTACGCATAATGGCTGATATCAAATATTATGATGTAATCCTTAAACCGGTCATTACAGAGAAGAGTATGGAGATCATGGGAGACAAGAAGTACACATTTTTAGTGCACACAGAAGCTACAAAGTCTCAGATCAAAGAAGCTGTTGAAAAGATGTTCTCCGGAACAAAGGTGGCAAGCGTGAATACGATGAACCGCGAAGGAAAGAACAAGAGACGCGGCATGGTATACGGCAAGACTGCCAAGACGAAGAAAGCGATCGTGCAGTTGACAGAGGACAGCGCGGAGATTGAAATCTTCCAAGGCCTGTAGAGCCTGTAGACTTAACGAAAACAAGCGAAGCGCAGATTGAGTTTTAGTCGGGGTTCGTTCGACGAGGTTGGCGAGGTTTTTTCGAGCCTAGCGAGTCGAACATGTACACCCTCTGAACAAAATAAATAAAAGAAACACTACGCCCACTAAGTTCGAAAGGACCTCACTAAGTGGATCGAGTGTATTTTCACACTAAGCTCGGAAAGACCTCGCTAAGTGTTCAATAATAAGGAAACACTACGCCCACTAAGTTCGAAAGGACCTCACTAAGTGGACCGAGTGTATTTTCACACTAAGCTCGAAAAAACCTCGCTAAGTGTTCGATATATACGGTGCAAGTCCGTGAAACTAATAATTAGAGCAAACGAAAGGAGAGACAGTAATGGGAATCAAAACTTATAACCCATATACACCTTCCAGAAGACAGATGACTGGCTCTGATTTCTCAGAGATCACAAAGACAACACCTGAGAAATCCCTTCTCTCATCTAAGAAGAGAACAGCCGGCCGCAACAATCAGGGTAAGATCACAGTAAGGCATCGCGGAGGCGGCGCTAAGAAAAAATATAGAATTGTCGATTTCAAGAGAAAGAAAGACGGCATTCCGGCAACCGTAATCGGGATTGAATACGATCCGAACAGAACAGCCAACATCGCACTGATCTGCTATGCAGACGGAGAGAAGGCTTACATCCTGGCTCCGGAAGGACTGAAGGATGGAATGAAGATCATGAACGGACCGGAAGCAGAAGTAAGAATTGGAAACTGCCTGCCGCTGGTAAATATTCCGGTTGGTACACAGATCCACAACATTGAGCTGTATCCGGGAAAAGGCGGACAGCTTGTACGCTCCGCTGGAAACAGCGCACAGCTTATGGCAAAAGAAGGGAAGTACGCGACCTTACGTCTTCCTTCAGGCGAAATGAGAATGGTTCCGATCATCTGCAGAGCATCCGTAGGTGTCGTAGGCAATGGAGAGCACAACCTGATCAACATCGGTAAAGCAGGACGTAAACGCCATATGGGCATCAGACCTACAGTACGTGGTTCCGTAATGAACCCCAACGACCATCCGCACGGTGGTGGTGAAGGCAAGACAGGCATCGGCCGTCCGGGTCCGTCAACACCATGGGGCAAGCCGGCGCTGGGTCTTAAGACACGTAAGAAGAACAAAGCTTCTAACAAGCTGATCGTAAGAAGAAGAGATGGAAAAGCTATCAAATAATTAGTTTACAAGGAGGTTAGAACCTATGGCTCGTTCACTTAAAAAAGGACCATTTGCAGATGAAAGTTTACTGAAAAAAGTCGATGCTTTGAACGCATCCGGCAGTAAATCAGTTATAAAGACATGGTCACGTCGTTCTACGATTTTTCCGTCATTTGTCGGCCATACATTCGCCGTACATGACGGAAGAAGACATGTGCCGGTATATGTTACGGAAGACATGGTTGGACACAAGCTCGGAGAGTTTGTAGCAACCAGAACGTACAGGGGACATGGTAAAGACGAGAAAAAATCTAAAGTAAGATAACCGATAAGCAATTTGAAAGGAGGGTTTATCCATGGCAAAAGGACATAGATCCCAGATCAAAAGAGATAGAAATGAGCAGAAAGATACACGGCCGTCAGCAAAGATTTCCTATGCCCGCGTATCTGTTCAGAAAGCATGCTTCGTGTTGGATGCCATCAGAGGCAAGGATGTAAAGACTGCACTTGGAATTTTGGCTTATAACCCGAGATATGCTTCCAGTGTGATAGAGAAGTTATTAAAATCAGCGATCGCAAATGCTGAGAATAACAACGGTATGAGTACGGAGAACCTTTATATTGAGGAGTGCTACGCAAA
>Ga0137306_100778_pt1 | contig 39040 bp, 30 predicted proteins | sample Inofroosms_March_FD_97187 | JGI IMG/M metagenome (GOLD analysis project Ga0137306, IMG submission 97187) | Mouse cecal microbial communities from Vienna, Austria - N-Acetylneuraminic and N-Acetylglucosamine D2O microcosms_March | ecosystem: Host-associated > Mammals > Digestive system > Large...
AGAAACTTGCTTGATGTCCACACGCATGATGAAAGGGCTTTAAAGAAATTTTGTCTTAAACACAATTTTTGAGTTTTATCCTTATCTGGTTTCATTCATGTATGAAAAGCTGACTGCAAAAGAAAATTTGCGATTTTTTTGCGCCCGATGGATGAGCTTCTAAGAAAGGTAGGTCTGGAACAGGATGCGGATAAGCGTGTAGCCGATTATTCAAAGGGAATGAAATCCCGCCTGAACTTTGTAAAAGCGTTGCTGCATGACCCTATTTTGCTCTGCTTCGACGAGCCGACCAGCGGATCTGACCCTGCAAACAGCCGCATGATGAAATCTGCCGTGTGGATTTGTGTTTTGCTAAAAAATGGTATTTAGGTATTGATCCTGTTCAAAAAAGTGTATAATGGAATGGTGGAAATAGATTTAAGAATGGAGATTATCATGAAAGAAAAATCAATGAAAAATTTTGGCGCATTCATACATGGCGGGGATTACAATCCGGATCAGTGGCTGGACAGGCCGGATGTCCTCAAAGAAGACGTGGAACTAATGAAAAAGGCGAACGTCAACTGCGTTTCACTGGGGATTTTTGCGTGGAGCTGTCTGGAACCGGAGGAGGGAAAGTACAATTTTGGCTGGCTGGAAAAAATCATACAGCAGCTGTACGAAAATGGGATTTACACGATTCTCGCAACGCCAACCGGGGCAATGCCCCAGTGGCTGACAAGCAAATATGAGGAAGTGCTACAGGTGGATGAAACCGGTGTCCGCAATTATCCGGGAAAGCGTCATAATTACTGTCCGAGTTCCCCGGTTATGCGCGAAAAGACAAGGCAGATTGACACACGGCTTGCGGAAACCTTTGGCAGGCATCCCGGCGTGATAGGATGGCATATCTCCAACGAAATCGGCGGAAACGGAGGCGACGGCTCCTGCCATTGTCCGCTGTGCCAGGGCGCATTCAGGAAGTGGCTGAAAGAGAAATACGGCTCGCTTGACAGGCTGAATGCGGCGTGGTGGACAAGCTTCTGGAGCCACACCTACACGGACTGGGAGCAGATACGGAGCGCATCCCGGCGCGGGGAAAATCTGGTGCACGGACAGACGCTGGACTGGAAACGCTTTGTGGACAGCCAGCAGCTGGACTTTTGCAGGGAGGAGATAAAAGTGGTGCGCAGTCACAGCACGCTGCCTGTCACGACAAACATGATGGGATTTTTTAAACCGCTCGACTATTTCAAGTGGGCGAAGGAGCTCGATATCGTTTCGTGGGACTGTTATCCCGACTGGCACAGCGGTGCGGACGAGCTCCGGACAGCGGCGTACGCGGCGGCAGTCCACAGCCTGATGCGGAGCCTGAAAAAGAGCAATTTCCTGATGATGGAGAGCACGCCGTCTGTCGTGAACTGGCGGGAGATAAACAGGCTCAAAAGACCGGGAATGCATGAACTGTCGTCCTTGCAGGCAGTTGCCTGCGGCTCGGACAGCGTGCAGTATTTTCAGTGGCGCAAGGGCAGGGGAAGCAGCGAAAAATTTCACGGCGCGGTGGTCGACCATCGCAACGGTGCAGACACAAGGGTTTTCCGCGAGGTGTCAAGGCTCGGGGAACGTCTTGAAAAAATAGCGGAAAAGACAATCGGAACCTGCAATCACCCCGGGATTGCCATGGTATTTGACTGGGAAAACTGGTGGGCAGTGGAGGATGCCTGTGCCATTGACAACAACCTGAAATACCAGGAGGTGATTCAGGACTTTTTCAGCCCGCTCTGGGAGCTTGGCGTTGACGTGGACATGGTTGACATGGATGGGGATTTGGAAGGCTACCGCGTGGTAATTGCCCCGCTGAATTATATGTACCGGAAAGGCTATGCGGAAAAAGTCAGGCAGTTCGTGGAGCAGGGCGGATGCTACATCACAACCTGCTGGAGCGGCGAGGCGGATGACACGGATTTGGTTTACACGGGAAACCATCCGTTGGAGGATGTCCTTGGAATCCGCACAGAGGAAATCGATGTGCCCGACGGATACTGTGAGAACAGCATCCGATACCAGGGAACGGATTACCGAATTACCGGGCTGTGCGGCCTTGTCCACGCAAAAGGTGCGGAGGTGCTGGCAGAATACCAGAATGACTTTTATAAGGGCTATCCGGCGCTTACACGCAATTCTTATGGAAATGGGGAGGCCTACTACATTGCGTCCATCAATGAACACCAGTTTTTAAAGGATTTTTATGACGGCATTTTGCAGGAAAAAGGTCTGGGATGCGGGCTTCAGGTCAGGCTGGCAGAGGGCGTGGCAGTAAATGAGAGGAGCAAGGCTGAGGATGCTGGGGTCCAAAAGGTGTGGTTTCTGCAGAATTTTAGCAGAAAATCCGTGAATGTAGAGCTTTTGAAGCCGTATCAGAATGTGGAAACAGGTGAAACGCTGTCTGGAAAGATTGAGATGCATTCATTTGAATGTATCGTGCTTAGCAGCTGTTAACAGATTTATAACAGCTTTTGTATGCAAAGCCGAAAACGGATTTTGATGGGTACCTGTCTCGAAGATGTTATGGGAATTTTGAGGGATAATGTAAAGATGAAAACGGCAAAAGGAGGGCAATTTGACCATGAACCCAAAGAAAGTCATTGTTGTTTATAAGAGCAGTACAGGATTTACGAAAAAATATGCCGAGATGGTTGCAGAGGAGCTGTCCTGTGCAATTGCGGACTACAGGACAGTGACAGCGGCTTTGCTGTCTGAATATGACACCGTTATTTTTGGAACACGCGCCCACGCCGGAATGATAGATGGGTATCGGAACGCAAAGAAAATGTTTGGGCAAAGCACTGCGGGGAGGCTGCTCCTGTTTGTGACCGGGGCGATGCCCAATGCGGAAACAGATGTGGTGGAGGGCTTCTGGCATCAAAACCTTACACCCGAGGAGCTGTCGGAAATTCCGCATTTTTATATGCAGGCGGGGCTGTGCTATGAGAAAATGTGCCTGACAGACAGGATGATGATGAAGGTGGCATCAGGGATGATGAAAAGGAAAAAGGATAAAAGTCCGCAGGATTTGGCGATGGAACAGGCGATAAAAGGCTCTTATGATATCTCGTCCAGACATTTTATAGAACCCTTGGTTTCGTATATACGCCAAATGCCGCAGTAGGAAAACAGCCCCCATGGGCACAGGGGGCATGTAGTCAATGTCTGTAACATTCGGGTCATCTTCAAAATCACCTGTTGGCTCAACGACATATATCCTCTCCTTACCTTCCCCCTCTGCCAGCTCCGCGCCCCAAATTGCCGCATCCAAAGTCCCTGCAAAGTAAACATATTGGGATTTTCTATCATCATTATAATTCTTTTTCTTTCCCATAACTATCAAGTCACCCATTTTCAAATCTGCCTTTGTTCCATGGAAAAAAGAACCCCGGCTAAATACTGTTTTTCACTCATCTGATTTTCTCCTTAATTAATTTTGTGTAAAAACAAATTATACTTTATTGAAATAATAGTGTTTTATTTTTAGTGTCTAAAACCGCCCCTCTGCCAATAGGAAAAATTGCGTGATTGGAGCCATGACCGAAATCATCACAATATGCCACAGGAATGCTATATTTTTTACCAAACCGCTCCAGTACTTCAAACAACAGTGGCGAAATATCATCTGAATAGTGTCCAAACAGCAAACCTGTTACTTGTTCCATCAACCGGCTTTGTCCAATACAAGTTAAGAACATGCTGACATCCTGAACGGATTGAAATTGATCCAATTCTTCAATAAATAATATATAATTCCTGTCTGTCTGATATGGAAAAAATCTGTTTCCCAGAGTCAAAACAAAATTTAGTAAATATCCGCCAACAAGGCTTCCTTCGCAGCATCCCCCTGTTATGGTATACCAGTCACTATTACTGATATAATCTGTTACAGCGCCATCAATCAAATGCGAAACAAATTGTTTTCTGTCGTATTCGTTGATATTATCAAATAATCCCGGACTCTGCCCATAGTATGTCGTTATGCCGGTGTTAGCATATATAGCATTCAGTATAGATGTTCCATCACTATAACTCAAAAAAAGCTTGGGGGATTCTTTTATTCTATTATAATCAATATACGGAAGTAAATCTACACTTCCATAACCTCCACCAAAGAATACCATTCTTACATTCTCGTCATATATCATCTCGTTCAAATCATCAACACGCTCTGCTACACTTGCAGTATATTGATATGTGTCTTTATAAATATTTTTGCCGAATTTGACATGAAATCCTAATTTTTCAATGCCTTTTGCGTACTTTTCATAATCATTTTGATTTGCTACCCAACTTGGTGATATTATCCCAATGGTATCACCATGTTTTAACAAATTCATATACTTCTCCTTTCGCAACATTCGTGGCTTCAATCAAATCATTCCAAGACCTTTGTAGCCTGTTCTTCCAAAATGCGTTTGTATGATACAGCTATTCTTTGATATTATACTCACGACAGATGAAATCTGCCGTGAGTATCGCTTTATACTGAGCGGTCAGTCTTTTCGACCGCCAGTATAGCCATATTTTTCATAGGTTCTCCCCATTTTCCGAGATATCTTCCATCAATGGAAGAATAGGTTTCGTCGCCCGGGGCTAATACCGGAGCAGCCTGCATCAACCTTTCTGTAAAGGGAATCGCTGTATCCAGCAGTTGTTCATCCTGGGTTACATTACGGATTAAACAGAGAAAAATATCTGATCCATCTCCCATAGGGATTGTTTTTTTCACTTCCAGTTCAAAACTGACAGGGCTTTCTGCAATGGTTGGCACATCTAACACTTGTCCCCACTCTACAGTAGGCAGGCGCTTCATCTTGTCAGGTGTGGTTCTGCCACAGGTACAACCATAATAATCTGCCAAAGGCAGCAGCTGTTCAGATACGAGGTTCGCTGAAAAAACACCATTTTTGCGTATCAAATCCTTGGTCTGTTTTTCCTCACCTATGCAAGCCATTACCCCGAGTCCCTCCGAAGAATGATAATATCCAAACCAACAGAAAAGACCAAAATGGGGCTGCCCATCTTCCTGTTTTGTGCCATAAAGAAATAACGCCTGCGGACAGTAATCATTACCAATCTTAGTTTTTACCTTTGCCATCATGTACATCCTTTCCTTTTTTTAATGCTTGTTCCGCTTGCTCCAGGTTGGAAACAATACGGTCAAGATACTGTTCTAATTCCTTGATTTCTACCTTTTCAAAATCCTTAAAAAACAAGCCATTCATTTGCTGAGAGACTTGATCGTAACGTTTCTCCAATGCACGGGCTTTGGGCGTCAGGCTAATGATGCTTTGGCGCCGGTCAGAAGCTGAAATTTCCCGACAGATTAAGCCATTTTCTTCCATTCTGCAAAGCATTGCAGTAAGTGTATTTTTTGCCAATCCCGTCTTTTGGGCAAGTTCCACAATAGGAATGCCCTCGCTTTTCCATAACACATAAAGAATATGCCCTTGTGGTCCATTAAATTCATCCACACCACATGTCTGCAAAAGCCGATCAAAAACTCTCCCTTGAACCTGTTTAATATGAGAAATCAAAAAACCTGCTCGTGTTTCCAGTGATATCACACCTTTCCCTGCTCCACCGCTTCGCAAGGATAAAAGCGGTAATTTTGCTGTACAGCATAAAAAAGGACGTCTCCTTTTCATAATCTTAATAGTACTATATAGAACTTATTCTGTCAAGGCGCAAATTTTAATGCAGTAGGGGATAGGAAACAATTGTCTGAATGGAAAAATTTACGGAGAGGATAATCGAAGGCAGAATAAGAAAAGTGTACATGAGAGATTAAAAAATCCGCAAAGAAAACAACAGATTATCAGCAACAAGTGATTTGCAAGAAAGATAGCGGGAAGAAATAAGCGTCACATCTGCTTTCAGACAAAAATTAAGAAATGCATTCTGGTCAGAAATATTTATATCAACATATCGGATTTTATGTTATAATTACGAAAAATATCTGGTATTATTGATGGCTCGGGGATGCCAACAGAGGGTATAATGGCAGATGTTAATTTGCGTTGCTTGTGGCAATGGCTGTTTTGATATTTAATGGTTGTATCAAAACAAAGGAGGCACAGGTTATGTTAAACGAGAATATTAGAAATTTGCGGAAATCAAAAGGACTTACACAAGAAGAGCTGGCTATAAAGCTAAACGTAGTAAGGCAAACAATCTCCAAATGGGAAAAAGGATTATCAGTTCCTGATTCAAGTATGATTATCTCATTAGCAGAGGAATTAGATACATCTGTAAGCACTTTACTTGGAGAAACTGTACAGGAAGAATGTTTGAATGAAGAAAATATGAAGAGCATTTCTGAAAAGCTTGAAGTCATCAATCTTCAACTTGCTAAAAGAAGTTCGATCAGAATCCACACAGTCCGTTATTTGCTTATTTCATTATGCGCAATTATTGGAGTAATTTTTATTGCTTTTGCAGCTATGAATAGTGAGTATCTGACTTGGGATTTTAATGATCCAGAGTTAGCGATTGTAGGTACTTTTTTACATGGCTTTGAATTTTTATTTGTTAGGTTAGCACCATTCCTTTTTATGGGTTTAGTGATTGGAATTGCATTAACATATAAAAAACGATAAATTCACATTCTCCGCAGCATTGCAGCAGTCAATCCGGTTTGCGGTATTCCCGAAGCAGTACATATGTGGTTGGATATTCTCTAAGCCACCTATTCCAGCTATCCAACAGGCGCAGGGACTATTACGAAAGGAGAAGAATACCTTATGTCGCGTATACGCAAGGGCAAAATTACCGTTCTATTCTGGATATATCTTTTTATCGTACTGCGGATAACCGTGTTCCGCTCCACCTTTACGTTACAGCATCTCTGCCGGAATGGGAAAATCATTTTGACCTTATTTGACGGATATATTGACCTGATTCGGCACGGAAACTGGTTTTCCTTTACGTATCTGTTTTTTTGGAAATATTATCTGGTTCGTGCCTTTTGGAATGTATCTGCAATACAGGGGGAAAACAAGGACATTGTGGCATGCAGCCATCTGTGGATTTTTGTTTTCCCTCCTTATAGAAACCATGCAGTATGTCTTTGGGACAGGCTTTTCTGAACTGGATGATTTGGCGCTCAACACGCTGGGGGCATGGATTGGGGCGGCTGTGGTTAAATTCCCAGCTCCCCGCACATTTTCCGCACCGTAATCCGATAAACTGCATAAAAGATGCCAGCCATCATAAACAATATCACAAGACAGACTCCAAGTCCCGAGAGCTCGCCCATCGTAAGCTGACCGTCATTTCCGAACATCAGCATCGCATATAACAGATACATCGCTGTCATCCCGACGATACAGGGCATCCGGAACACGGTGCCCGCCTGGCTTTTTACCTCATGCAGCAGAAAGGCAGGCGGAGCGCCCAGGCGGCGCAGGTCGTCAAAAACATAGCGGTTGTTCAGCGTGATGGTCATACAGCGGGTATAACTGATAATCAGCGCCGCGAGCGTACAGATGATGGAGATAAACAGAAACATCATCAGGTACACGGCAAAGCTTTGCAGAAAGTCATTCTGGTCCAGGATTCGGATTTTGGGCATGTAAGCCCAGTAAAGGCGAAAGTCACTCGCATCAGGATTGTCAAAGCTGATCTGCGACATATCATCCGTATCGCCCCAGTAAATCTCACCCGCTTCCTCAGCTGCAATTTTTACCACACGGTCATAATAATAAGCAGATTCGCATTCTGGTCCGAAGCAGGAAAGCAGCGTGTGGAAAAAGTCCTGTGCAAAAGCATAGCTGTCTTTACCATTTATGTTGAAAAAAGCAATTGTGCCCAGCCAGTCCGGCGTCAGTCCGCGCGCGATTTCGGCATAATCGGCATCGTTCACCAGATAATAGCCCGGCGGGCCTGCAAGAAAATCATAGTGCGCGTATCCGGCAAATTTTGCAGGAATCGTCTCCCTCGTCACCATGTTGGTCAGAAATGTGCCCGTGTTTGTGTAGTGGTAAATATCGGATTCGGTCGATGTCGAGACAATGCGGTACTCACCGGAATGGATCAGAATCCGTTCCCCGGTCAGCGCATAAAACCCGGATTCTGACAAAACCTTTACGCCTTCTGCCAAATCAACATGTTCCTCGTGAAAATGCCTTCCATCCTCCTTGCGCACAATTGCATCCATCCCGAGAATCAGGTAGGGGGACTGCCTGAAATCCTTGATGGAGAGCCCGTGCGCGTCTGCCAGTTTTTCGATATCCGCCTGCTGCAGGGCAGTCTGATCCATGCGGTAATGGTAACAGTAGTCAAACGGACGTGCATGGATATCGAGCATCTGTCCCACGCCCATCATCGGAATATAAAAGATGGCAAATACGCTTCCTGCAATCAGCACGGTGCTGACAAGCAGGTTGTTGACTGTCTGTTTTCCCTGAAATTTCATCATGCTTCTGGAAATGATGTTTTTGTATGGATGTTTTCTATTTTGTGTCCAGCCATGCACGACTGTGTGCAGCATGACCATGTACAGTCCCACGAAGACAGGCGCATAGAAAATATTGACCAGTTCCGTCGGGTAGGCGCTGAACAGCCCCATATAGACAGCAGGCGCCTCATAGCCGCAGACCGCCCCGGCAAAAATCAAGCAAATTCCCACAGGACCGCACCATCTGCCAGGTTCCTTTACCGGCTCGTTTTTGTGTTCCTCGTGTACGACATCTATAATGTTCGTCCGCTGTAGATAGCGGTATGCAGTCAGGCAGGAAAAGGCAACCACAAGCGTGAAAAATACCGCTGATAGAAACAGACACCGGAAATCCAGCTGTAAGCGCATTTCCGTACTGTCCACAATGAACAGACGAAATCCGTTCCACAGAAGGAACACAAACGGAAACCCCGCCGCGATGCCAAGCAGCGAGGAACAGCTGCTCAGGATAAGCACTTCGCAAAACAGGCCGGGTGCAAGCCGCTTCCTTGAGGCGCCAAGCGCCATCAGTGTGCCAAGTTGTCTTGATTTCTTGCGAAAAAACAGGCCGGAGGCATAAACCGTAAAAACCACACAGCCAAAGAGCGCCAGTGCAAATATCATGGTCACTTGCTTGCGGCTGTCGCCGCCCTCCGGCAGGATGCGAAGCACTGTCGGTGAAAACATCATTGCCGCATAGGCAGTAATCAGCAGCAGTGACACAAAGTTACAGAACAGATAAAGAAAGGACTGCTTCTGGTCCGCTTTCTGCAATTTCCGTTCCAACTGATTCATGGTCATCATGGTTCCTCTGTCCCCCCTTCGATGGTACTCATCTGTTTGATGGCAGCAAGCAGACGGTCCTGAAACAATCCCCTGCTTTCATTTCCGGCTGTATTTCGCGCCAGTGCATCGTAGACAGTGCCGTCCTTTAACAGGATGACGCGGTCACAGAATGAGGCGGCAAAGCTGTCATGCGTCACCATGAAGATTGTCGCTCCTAACTGCCGCCTGGCACTCTCAAATGCCTCGATGACCGTGCGGCTTGATTTGCTGTCGAGGTTGCCTGTCGGCTCGTCCGCGAGAATCATCAGAGGCTGGTTTATGAGACTCCGCGCCACCGCCGTCCGCTGCCGCTCCCCGCCGGATATCTCTGCGGGATATTTTCCCGCAATCTGTGCAATGCCAAACAGGGAGAGCAGCTCATCTGCAAGCCGCTCCGCCTCCGGCTCCACCTTGTCCCTGATGATGCGCGGCACCAGGATATTTTCCCGCACCGTCAGCCCGTCGAGCAGCATAAAATCCTGAAAGACAAAGCCAAGCTTTTCATTGCGCACTCTCGCGAGCGCGTCCTCATTCAGCCCCTTCAAGGTCTGTCCGCCGAGCGAGATGGTTCCCTCCTCAAACGGAATGTAGCAGGAAATACAGTTTAACAGCGTGCTCTTGCCAGAGCCTGACGGTCCCATCACAGCCACGAATTCCTGCCCCGCAACCGACAAGTCAATGCCCTTTAGGACACTGTAGGACTTGTTTCCGGAGCGGTATGATTTGTGTAGATTTTTGATAAATAACATAGAAAACCTCCTTGGATATTTTTCGAAATACAGTGTTATATTGAACAGGCAGTTCTTCGGGTCGCCTGTGTTCATACACCGTTGCTGAAATAGAGCATAGCACAAAATCAATAAATATGGATTTTTCCATGTAATACTTGGCATCAGATTTGTCAAGTTTGGAGCAGGCGTGCAAAAGATGTAAAGTTATGCGGTTTTTTTGTAATAGACTGCAGTGCGCTGTCTATCATAATAGAACAAAAAGTGTTACAATGTATGAGAGATATACTGGTGGTCGAAAAGACTGACCGCCAGCATAAAGTTATGCACACAGCCGCAATCTGAAAAATCTGCCGCTTTGCGGCTGCGGTTGTCAGCAACAACACAGGAGGAACCAATGCTTCGGATAGGAATATGTGATGATTCCGCAGATGCAAGGGACGCACTGCGCATACAGCTTGAAAAAATATTAAATGAGGAAAAAGAGCAGATCGTGTATGAATTTTCGACCGGGGCGGGCGCAGTGCACTGGCTGCAAAACCATCCCGGCGAGATTGACCTCTTGTTCCTTGATGTGGAGATGGCAGGGACAAACGGCATGGCGGCGGCAGAGACAGTCCGTGGCTTTGACACGGAACTGATTATCGTTTTTGTGACCGGATATTCCGACTATGTCTTTGACGGCTACAAAGTCAATGCGCTGGATTACATCATCAAGCCCGCAAAAGCAGAGCGGCTCTTGGAAGTACTGCGGCGTGTGCGCACGCAGCTCGAAAAAAGGAAAGGCGAAATGTATGTACTCAAAAATACAGACGGAATCTTCCGGATTCCCATTGCTGCAATCTGTTATTTTTACAGCGACAGGAGAAAAGTTGTCCTTGTTCTTCAGGAAAAGGAATATCCCTTTTACGCCAGGCTTGACGAAGTCGAACAGCAGCTTTCGGAAAACTTCGTGCGGATTCACCAGCGGTATCTGGTCAATCCAGGCCAGGTTGTGCAGATTGGAACAGATTCCGTGACAGTCGTCGCAGGCACCACCACAAGGACACTCCCTGTCAGCCGTGCGCTAAAAGAGGAAGCGCTGAAAAGGCTCGCAAGGGCGATGCTGTTATACTGACGGCAGATTACATCTGTCGTCAGTATACATTGGTTAAAAGATAGCGCAAGGGGAACCGTAATGAATAATTATTTTAGAATGACACTATTACTCACACTGGGCATGATTCCGGTGGTCGTTTTTTGCCGGGCGCTGTCCTGCCTGATTGAAATCAGGCGGGAATGGCAGCGGCGTTTTTTGCTTGCCATAGGCAGTTTTTTGCTGATTTATATGGTGATATTTACAGGGGATCCCGTGAACTTTACATGCGCAATCCTGTTTTTCCTATTCTGCATGTGGGCTGCGTGCAAGGGCACCGGGCTCAAACGCTTTACAGTCGGTCTCATGCTTGCGAGTACAATTTTAGCCCTGAATGGGCTGTTTGACAATTGTATTTCGTATTTCCTGCCTAATCATTATGGTAGATTGCATGATCTGCAATATCTTGCGTTTCGTCACGCTTCCACCCTATTTTTGTATCTGTGCATCCGCCACTATAGACCCGGACGTGACTTTGAACTTTCGCCGTCACTCTGGCGGCTGATTCTGATGCTGTGTTTCCCGCCGCTGGGAATTGTATTTTCGCTGACCGTGCTTGCCCCCTACGATATGGGAGGTGCAAGTATAGGCTTATCTACAGCCCTGTTTTTTGTGGCAGTATTTGCATTTGCAGGAATTATCCGGGCAGCATTTGTCCTCAACAGGCACCAGAAGCTTGAACAGGAAAATGTGCTGGCGGCGTACAGTCAGAAGTACTATGAGGCGATGGAACTACAGCAGTTTGAAATCCGCAGATTAAAGCATGACCTCGCCAACCATCTGCAAATGATACAATCCCTGCCTGCAGCAGAAAAAGACAGTTATATTCAGGAAATGATTGAGAATCCCGCATTCGAGAAAGTAATCGTATATTCCGGCGATGCCACAGTGAATGCAGTGCTGACCGCCAAGGAGGGCATGATGCGCCGGCAGGGTATTTCCTTCCACGCAAAAGTGGATATCCCCCATGAGTTACCTTATGAAAAGCCGGATATCTGTGCGCTGTTTGCCAATGCCCTCGATAATGCCGCAGAGGGCTGCCAAGCGCTGGACACTGGCAAAAGGCTGGTGGAACTGACTGCGCGCGCCGCAAAAGGAATCCTTGCACTGGAAGTCAGAAATCCTTTTGCAGAAAGGGAGCAGAAAAGCGCTGCACAGTTTTTTGGCAGCCTGCCGAAGAGCACGAAAGCAGATGCGGCAAACCATGGATTCGGGCTGCGCAGCATACAGACAATCGTAAAAAAGTATGGCGGGACAATGGAGCTTCGGCAGGAAAATGGGTGGTTTTGCCTGTTTTGTTATATGCCGATTCCGTCTTCCCCCTGACGGAAAGCATTTTTTAAACACGTTTTAGAAGGAGAAAAACTTTATGGACAATGAAAAAGTATACGCGATGCCCTTCTCAAGGATATATCCGCTGCTGACAGCCAAGGCGGAAAAAAAGGGACGCACACAGGCAGAGGTAAATCAAATAATTACCTGGCTGACAGGATATGGTGTGGAACAGATTGAAGGCGCCGCCCAAAACGAAACTACGTATGGCGATTTTTTCCGAAATGCACCCGGGCTGAATCCGGACAGAAAGCTGATAAAGGGCGTTGTCTGCGGCGTGCGGGTCGAAGAGATTGAGGAACCGCTCATGCAGGAAATCCGGTATCTCGACAAACTCATTGACGAGCTTGCAAAGGGAAAGCCGATGGAAAAGATTCTGCGGTGTGCAAAATAAGATAATCTGCAAAACAGCACTTTTTGTCAAGAAGTCATTTGTCTGGTGCGTTATCCTTTTAGTATAATCACGCCAGCCGCAGCCGCGAAGCGGCATATTTCCTATCTGAAAAATTGTCATATAAGATTTTTCAGATTGTGGCTTGTGTGCATAACCTTATACTGGCGGTCAGTCTTTTCAACCGTCAGCATAATCGAAGTCATGGGAGGTAAATGCATGAATAGTGAAAATCCGATATTTCGTTCCCTTGCACTGATTGAGGAAAGGATTCAGGAGAAACTGACTGTGGAGAATCTTGCAGAAAGCATCCACTTATCCAGATTCCACTACCAGCGCATGTTTCGGGAGGCAGTGGGGGACAGTGTCATGCGCTATGTGACCAGGCGCAGGCTGACACTTGCCGCAGGGGAGCTTGCCTCGGATGAGGCAGCCACAGTACTTGAAATTGCACTGAAATACGGTTATGATACCCACGAAGGATTTACCCGCAGCTTTCGGGCTTACATGGGCATCAATCCGACAGCGTACCGGAAATATCACTGTATCGTATCCTCCCCCACAATGCAAAAGGAGAGATGTGCCATGATGTATTCAAAAACAACGGATGAAATGATTCGGGAACTGAACGCCCTGATTGTCCAGGCAAAAGAAACTGCTGACTACACAAGAAAAAATAAGACGAACGCATCCCCTGACGTGCAGGGATACGCGCCATACTGGCAAAACCTTGCAGACAGGACAGATGCCATGGCAGAGCGTCTGGGGGAAATGTTAAAACGCATTACGACCATTGCGGACCAGCCGGACGGGATTACCGCGCGTTTTATCATGATAAAGACAATTGAGGATGCCGCATTCTGGTTTGGTATCATGTCATTTGAGACAGGGCTGACAGTCTCAAGGGCAGCACCCGCGCACCGGGCAATGTTCATGCCTGTCTGTGAACGGTATGACAGATTGTCAGAAAACGCCTGTGTCAAGGCAGGCAAAATAGCGGAATTTTTCCATGAACTGTCCACGCTGATTTTCCAGGACATGCGCAAAAATGCAGAGGAGCTTATCGGAAAAACCGTGGAAAAAGGAAGGGCTGCGGCAGAAACGCTGACCGCCGATTCAAAGTCCCCATTTGCCTATATCGCAGAAGAAATCAGCAAAGTCATGAATGAACTTTCCGCCCTGCCGCTCGAGGAGATAACCATATGCCGACTGGAGGACTATCTCTTCCGCCTCAACATAGCCGCCTTTGCCGCTGATGCGGACATACTGCGCAGCCCGGCGCACAAGGCGCTGCTTGAAGGGATTTCGGAAACCAGAGAACAGCTTGGTGCGGCAATTGAATTTTTCAGAAACCTGTCATGCGACATGCTTCAAGAACCAGACAGAAACGCATCCAGCCATTTGTGCCCGCAGGGAAGTATGCTGCTGTTTTATTTGAAGGGCGAAATCCAAAAGCTGGGAAATGCACATCTTAGCGGGCAGCAGCAGGATGCATTTGAGACAATCTGCGAAAAGTTCAGCGCTGTAATCCGACTCGCAGGCAGTTTGTCGGGAGAACCAGACACCGCCAGAATCAAAGAGGGTATCCGCGAAGTATCTGACGCGATAATTGCCGAGTGCAGGACACTCGGGGAATGCGGGGAACCCATGAAATACATTGCAGACGCGATAGGACAGATGGGGTAGTTGATTAAAATTAGGGAATATGTGGAAAACTAAATAATTGTGTGTTTTCATTCAGAATGTACTATGTTATAATAAATTTGTGTTGGTTATGACATAGTATATTCTGTTTTTATTTTGGTATTGATATAAAATTGAGGGAGCAAAACCAAATCCGAAACAATAACAAAGAATACGCAATGTTTGGAAAGTGTTATACATTATATTCAAGTAATTATAATCAAATTATAGATATATATAATTAATTTATTGAAGACTTTGCGTGTCTGTGATATAATTTTAAACGTATTATTGTGAGTTTGGGCTATATTTGCAATATGCATGTAATATTATACCGACGGTCGGAAAGACTGGCCGCTCAGTATAGAGTTATGCACACAGCCACAATCTGAAAAATCTTATATGACAACTTTTCAGATAAGAAATATGCCGCTTCGCGGCTGCCGTGCGTATAAATTATGTAGTTTGAATCCAAAGAGCAAGTGAGGAATTGCATGATGAAGGTAAGTTATAATAAATTATGGAAACTGCTAATAGACAGGGATATGAAGAAGATGGAGTTGCTGGAGGCAGTAGAGATGAGTCCGAATACGCTGGCAAAGCTGGGAAGAAATGAAGATGTTTCTATGGATGTCCTTAGACGCATCTGCGGATATTTCCAGTGTGATATTGGTGATATTATGGAAATGGTTCCAGAGAAAGATGGGGAATAGTTGATTGAATAGAAATAAATATAGTGCAGGAGCTGTGAAGTTTGCTTTGTGGTTTATGGAATTCCGAAAGGCAGTGTGGCTTCTGGAACAGGGCAAATCATTTGACGAAATAAAGGAACTTAGCATTACAGAGAATATATTTGGGGCATCAACACCAGCAAGGGCGGCTATGATTCAATCCACTATAACTGCGAGGATAAAGAATCTAGATTCAAGCTTTTATCCGCTTTTTTTGGATAGCGATGTAGCAACGCAGAAATTATATTCACTAACAGGAAGCTTTGCTCATGATACCTTATTTTTTGATTTTATGTATGAAGTTGTCAGGGAGAAAATGATTATTGGAACGAGCGTGCTTGCAGATGCAGATATCCGTATATTTTTTAAGAATAAGCAGGCACAAGATGAAGTCGTAGCAAAGTGGACAGACCAGACGCTGCAGAGATTAGGAAGGAGCTACAAGACACAGCTTTACGAGGCGGGTATCCTGGATGAAAGGACAAGAGCGGCGGAACGCAAAATATTAAAGCCGATTCTTGATCCGGTATTGAAGCATTGGTTAGAAGATTATGGATATGGACAGGTATCCAAAGCATTGGAGGGGGTCAGATAATGGCTGATTTAAACGGACGTCTGGATAAAATGGAGGATGCAATCCGTAAGCCTTCATTTAGGCAAAGCAGTGGTCGGGCAAATGAAGTGAATTATTGGATATTCGATTATCCACCAGATAAAGAATTAGAAGTTCGTGAGCGGATTAAGTATATGCAGAATAGAAATGCCAGGGGTGGAGAGGAATTTGAACTGAAGGTATTTGACTTGTACGATATCATCATCGATTTCCTCGATAAAAATAATTTCCTGGAGGAGTGTTATAAATTCGAAAAGAAAAAGGGCTTAGAGCGCATTGGCAAGGCAGTCAGCAATTCCATGAAGATAAATGATGATGATAGTTACATTGTACGGCATATCAAGGACAATACACCGGAAAATGCCATCGTTTTTCTGACAGGAGTTGGAAAATGCTTTCCTATTTTACGTTCCCATAAGGTGCTCAATAATTTGCATCAGGCATTTGTGCGCGTTCCGGTAGTGATGTTTTTTCCGGGAATATATAATGAGCAGGAATTGATACTGTTTGGCGAGATAAAAGACGATAATTATTACAGAGCGTTTAAGTTGGTTTGATCGCAGAACGGCACAGAAGATGGATGGAAACACAGACGCGTTTCTGAATGAAGGGAGGATTCATAATGCAGATAAAGGAAATGTTTGCGAAACCGATAGACCGGGAAATCCAGGGAGTTATTATTGTCGGTCAGGGTGAGGAAACAAATGTTTCACAGGAACTTGAGGAGTATGTGGTTACCAGAGAATTGCAAAAACATTTTGCAGATTTTTTTGAAGCATATAAGAAGGGTATTATAGGAAATACAAGTGAAATTGGCGTATGGATATCAGGATTTTTTGGCAGTGGTAAATCCCATTTTTTGAAGATTTTGTCATATATTCTCGACAATAAGGAAATTGACGGAAAGAAGGCATTTGATTTTTTTGAAAAGGATTGCAAGATATCTGATGCAATGGTTCTGGCAGATATGAGGCTGGCGGCGGAAACGCCAACGGATGTGGTGCTTTTTAACATTGATTCGAAAAGCGATAGCAGCAGTAAGCAGAATAAGGATGCGATTGTCAATGTTTTCTTAAAAGTATTTAATGAGATGCGTGGATTGTGTGGAAGTTTACCGCATCTTGCAGATTTGGAAAATCAGCTTATGGACATGGATCAGTACGAGACATTCAGGGAAGCGTTTGCAGATGAGTATGGTTCCCAGTGGGAAGATTCGCGCCACAAGTTTGATTTTATTCAGGACGATGTCGTTGAGGCGCTTGTAAAAATTGGTTTTATGAGCGAAGCGGCTGCAAGAAACTGGTGTGAGAAGGCAACGGAAGACTACCGTATCAGTATTGAGGATTTTGCAAAGCGTGTGAAGGCGTACATAAACCAGAAAGGCAATAATCATCATGTTGTATTCATGGTGGATGAGGTGGGTCAGTATATTGGCGATGATTCTAACCTGATGTTAAATCTACAGACGGTAAGGGAGGAACTTTCCAAAGAGTGTAAAGGCAAAGCATGGGTTATCGTAACGAGCCAGCAGGACGTTGATTCTATAATGAAAGTAAAGGGCAATGATTTCTCTAAGATTCAGGGGCGATTTGCAACGAGACTTGCGCTCTCTTCTGCAAATGTGGATGAGGTGATTAAAAAGAGGATATTAGAGAAAAATGAAACCGGCGCACAGACGCTTAGGCTGCTCTATGAGCAAAAGGTGACAGTTATCAAGAACCTGATTGTTTTCAATGATGGAGTCGAAAAGAAACTCTATGCAGATGAGAATGATTTTTCATTGTGTTATCCATTTGTACCATATCAGTTCAATCTGCTTGCGAGTGTCCTGACTTCTATTCGCACGCATGGAGCTTCCGGCAAGCATTTGTCTGAGGGAGAACGCTCTATGCTTGCGCTGTTTAAGGAGTCGGCTGTTAAAATAATGAACGAGTCGGAGGGAGCGATTGTACCGTTTCATCGGTTTTATGATGCGTTAGAGAATTTTCTTGATCATAGCCATAGAGGTGTTATTATCCGTGCTTATGACAATAGCAGGATTAATCCGGAGAAAAAAACGTCGGATGTATTTGCGATTAATGTGCTGAAAACACTTTTTATGGTAAAGTACATCCTTGAGATTGAGGCGAATGTAGATAATATTACAAGCCTTATGATTCGTGGTATTGATGATGACCGTATCGTTTTGAAGGATGAGGTTGAAGCAGCGTTAAAAACGCTTCAGCAGCAAATGCTTGTACAAAAAAATGGCAGCATTTATGTGTTCCTGACAGACGAAGAACAGGAAATTAACCGTGAAATTGACAGCCAGAATGTGGAGATGGCAGAGGTTATCAATAAAGTATCAGAAATGATTTTTGAGGATATTTTTGCTGATAAGAGGTATCGTTATCCTGCGCCGGCGGGTAATGCGGCATTTAATGGACGATATACATTTCCGTTTAATCAGGCAGTAGATGACAGACCATATAAATCAAATCAGAATTATGATGTTGGGCTGCACATATTGACACCGTGGTATGAGGGTGGCAATGACGATGCAACGCTCCGTATGATGTCAGGAACGGGAAGAGAGGTACTGGTGCTATTGCCAAATGATTCCGCGTTTCTGGATGAGTTGATGATTTACCTGAAAATCGAAAAGTTTCTGCGGCTGAATACATCATCACAATTGACAAAGTATGAGACAATCAAAGAAGCAAAACGTGTGGAGATGCGGGAACGCAATGCGAACGCAAAGCTATATCTGACGGAGGGATTAAAGGAAGCAGCCATCTATGTAAACGGTGATGTGGCTCATTTGTCCGCAAAGGAAGTGAGCGGACGCATGAATGAAGCAATCGGACGCCTCGTGCAGACAGTTTATCATAAGCTGTCATATATAGACGTGGCGATGGATGAAATGACTGTCCGCAAGATGCTTAGGACAAGCAATCAGGTTAGCCTGAACCTTGCCGAAGGGACAGAGCCTAATGCCCATGCTCTTGATGATGTGCAAAATTTTATCAAGGGCAATACAGACATTCATATCAAGACTTCCATGAAAACGATAAAAGACCGTTTTATGAGTGCGCCTTATGGTTTTGTTGAGGATGATATCTATTGGCTGATAGCAAGACTGTTTCGGCGCGGCGACCTGACTTTTACTGTCAATGGAACGGTCGTGACATTGATGAATAAATCCGGGGATGAGCTTGCAGATTATATTACCAAGAAGCAGTATGCAGATAAGCTGTTGATGGAAGCAAGAACCCATGTAACCGAAAAGGATAAAAAGGCAGTGCAGAAGGTTATAAAGGAATTGTTTGGGACTTCTCTGGTATCGGAAGATGAGGATACCGGTATGCAAAATTTCCAGAACTATTCACAGAAACGCATTGATGAAATGGAAACGCTGCAAATCAATTATCAGCATTATGCATATCCGGGCAGGAAAGTGATAGAGGAAGGAAAGAAACTACTGCGCGCCGTGGTACAGCTTTCTGAATCAAAGGAATTTTATGAGTATGTTTCAAAGCATCAGGATGATTTTATGGACTACGCCGAGGACTATGAACCTGTTAAAACATTCTTTGGCGGGGAACAGCAACAGATTTTTATGAGAGCATTGGACATGCTTGAAATCTATGATGACAGTAAGACGTATATTGTAGATGAAGAACTTGAAAATGTTGTCGCCCGAATGAGGGCAATTGTGAGGATGGATAAGCCGTACAGGGATATTCCGCAGCTCCCTGAACTTCGGAGTAGATTTATGGACGCCTACACAAAGATTCTGGAAGCGGCATCTGCTCCGGTCATGCAGTCAATTGAAGCGGCAAAAGGCAGGGTAGTGGAAGTTGTTGATGCGAAGGCGTATGTATCAGAAAAGAAACCGAAATATATTGAACTTTTTATGGAAATCAGTAATGGTGCTGAAAGGTGCAACAATGTTTCCGTTCTCAGAAGCTATGCAGATAAAGCGGAAGCGTTGAAAATCCGTTTATTAAATGAAATGGATGCGATAGATGCGGATATTGCAAAGAAAAAGGCGCAAGAGCAAGAGAAAAAGAAGAAACAGGACGGCGAAGCTGTCGATATGACAATAAAAGTGCCGGTTAAGAAAACCAAGAATGTTACCATTAAGAATGTTACCCACACTTCGTCATGGCGCATAGAGCGCGCGGAGGATGTTGAGAAGTGTGTAAATCAGTTAAAAAAATCATTGTTGGCAGAACTGGATGGAAACGATATTATAAATGTTGAGTTTTAAAAATGCTGATTGAGAAATGTTTTATGCTTCATATAAAAAGATGACACAAACTTTGATGAACCGGGGTATTTATTATAAAAACTAAGTGAAAATCTATTGGAGGAAAATGCTTGTGGAAGAAAATCAGAATATAGAATGGAAGGAATCCTGGCATGATGAATATCTTGAATGGATATGTGGTTATGCGAACGCTTATGGTGGAAGATTATATATAGGGAAAGATGATAAAGGAAATGTAGTTGGTGTCCAAAAGTCAAAAAAACTAATGGAATTGATTCCGAGCAAGATTACCGATACGATGGGAATTGTGGCGGATGTCAATCTGCTGCATAAAGGTGAATTGGAATATATTGAAATAATTGTTGACAAATATCCTTCATTAATCAGTTATCATGGAAAGTATTACTACAGATCAGGAAGTACAATGCGGACAATCACAGGAAAAGAGCTGGACAGGGCTATTTTGAAGTCGCAGGGAAGGACATGGGATGGAATGCCTGTTGTCAAACTTTCTATTGATGATTTGAAAGAGGATGCGCTTCGGTTATTTAAAGAAAAAGCAGTAAGAAATGGGAGGCTGACAGATGATGAGGTAAAGGTTAGTAATACGATTCTGATGGATAATCTTCATTTGATTGATGAGGATGGATATTTGATAAGGGCAGCTATGTTAGCTTTTTATCAGGACCCGGAAAGGTGGGTCACAGGTGCTTATATTAAAGTCGGTTATTTTGGCGAGTCGGATTCAGACCTACAATATCAGGATGAAGTACATGGTCCCTTGATAGAGCAGGCAGATAAAGCAGTAGAACTGGTATATACAAAATATTTGAAAGCCTTGGTAACTTATGAAGGAATTCAGAGAACAGAACAATACATGTTTCATAAAGAAGCATTTCGCGAAATACTTCTTAACGCCATTGTCCATAAGGATTACAGCGGCTGTAACCCAATACAGGTCAGCGTATATGCGGATAAGATATATGTATGGAATGATGGAGAAATGCCAGCAAGTTTGGCATCAACGGAAAAATTATTTCAAAAACATTCATCAAAGCCCTATAACCCGAAACTTGCCAATGTATTCTTTAAGAGTGGGATGATAGAAGCATGGGGGCGTGGATTTGATAAGATTCGGGAAGCCTGCCGAAAATATAATGCGCCTCTGCCGGAATATGAGATAAACGAAGAGGGGATCATGGTATACTGTAAAGCCTGTGACAAATACTTGAAATTGCTGCATCAGAAAAATCAAGCTGTTCAAATTGAACAGGACAATGAACAGGATGGTGAACAGGATTTAATTGCAGATATCATCAAATTTTGTGATATTCCTAAATCTTCTAATGAAATTATTGCGCATTTTAATATGCCGAACAGATCTTATTTCAAGCGCCATTTTCTTGATAAAATGTTGAAAGCCGGAATGTTGAAGATGACAATACCGGAGAAGCCTTCCAGCAAAAAACAGAAATACTTTTCGTGATATAAAAATGGTTTGAATAACAGTTGATATTTGATGTGTCGAGTAAGGTATAAGTTTTTGAAAAGAACAAGTTGGATTTTTGCATTTGAATGAATATAGCATGAAAAGCAATGCAAATGGTTAAAAGATTTTAATAAGCGTAAAGTTGTAACTATAAAATTATTGTGAGATTGAGGTAGCAATGTTTTGCGATTGTGGAAATAATAAATATTGTCATGAGAGAAACAGTTAACTGTAAAAATAAGAAATTTTGTTTTTTGACGAGTGAATAAAGGGAGAGATTTAATACGAAAGAACAGTATAAATATAATCAATATACAAAACAGAATGTAAGGCATAAAGCAATTTTTAAGGCTGTAGAATTTTTGACATCTAAAAGAGAAAAGTCATGTTGTGTTGAAAGAAGCTATGTACGTAATATATATGACTATTTTACTACATCGGAAGATATTAGCCAGAATAAAGTCGAAGCAGAGAAAATCAATGTTTCATATATAACAGATTGGGAGAAATTGCATGATTCATATGTGGGTGCAAAAAAACCTGAAGATTTAGTGGTTTGTTATTTAAGCGGTCCGGAGCCAAATAATGATTTTCAGGAATTAATTAATTTAGGGATACTTCCACACAATATTTGGGCTTTTGAATCAGATAATCAGGTATATAAAAAAGCAATAGCTGTTTACAACCAAGGAGAGTACCCACAACCTAGAATTTTGAAACAAAATATTGAGACATTTTTTCAACAAACACCAAAAAAATTTGATATTATATACATAGATGCGTGTGGAAGTATACCATCAACACAACATGCATTACGAAGTGTTTTTACAGTATGTCAAAATCATCGTTTGAATTCACCTGGAGTGATAATCACAAATTTCGCTATGCCAGATATTGCTAATGAGGCAATTGCAGATTATTATGAATTAGTAGCTCAATACTTATTTTTCAAGAAGTATCCTTTTGCAGAATTTGAGGTAAGTGAAGGGAGGATAATTAATAAAGAATACGATAATATTTTAAATAGTGTAATAGAGAAATTTGATTTGTATTATGGGGAATTTATATCTGCGGTGTTACGTGATATTCCAGCCATTATTGTACCTGTACAAAGAATTGCACAAAATCCATATCTATGTCAATTATTTGATATGATAGACATTAATAAGGTAAATGAGGATTTCGTTGATATATCAAAGGGAAATTCGTTAGCTAGATACTTCTTTACAGTAAATAATCTACGGGAAACTGGTGTGCTGGACGAGAAAAGCCGATGTTTTTTGAATGAGATAGGGAATTTTCATGATTTAATTAAAGGATTAAAATTAATTGTTCTTTTGAGAAAAGGAAAGATTAAATTAAAAGAAGATGTACAAAAAATAAAAGAGTATTTTGAAATTAATAAGAGTTTACATCAGTTTTGTGATAAGCCACATAGTAATTTGTTTTTTGATATTATTCTTAATCAGCTAGCTTATCCAATGCATAATAATATTCTGCAAAATGCCCGATATCAATATGTTGCAAAGTCCAATCGTATGTTTACTGATATTACGGTGTATGACGAGTGCCGATATATTTATGAATGGCTTCCTGGGCTTCATCAAATAGTATCATCTTTTGAAAATAAATCATGGCAATATGTTTTTCGTTTTGCATTAGATGGCCTGGTGAAAATGAGACAAAATTATAATAATGAATTTTTTTTCCAAGGCTCTATTGTATCAAATGTAGTAGAAGAGTTTTCAAGTAAAAAGTTAGAAGAGAGAATAGTGATAATTTAAAAATTTTATTTACAAGAGAGGGGAAATTGATAATGTCTAATATACAATTAGATTATTCTGATATTACAGATATATTTAAAGAAAAATTAAAAATAGATAATATAGTAAAAAAGGTATCTTCTATTTTTTTAAATCAAAGGTATGCAGGTAAAATAAACTATAAGCCATATTTTCAGAGAAACTATGTTTGGGATGAAGAAAAAGCGACATATTTTATTGAAAGTATTTTATTAGGCACAGAAATTCCGCCACTTGTCTTATTTCAAACTAAGGATAAGAATGAAGTAATTGATGGAAGGCAGCGCTATGAAACAATTAAACGATTTTTAGAAGATAAACTTGTTTTAAAAGGAAAGGGATTACATAGCTTAAAGATTCTTGCTGGAAAAAGATATAGCCAATTGGATGAGGATACAAGAGAATTATTTGAAAATACAAGAATTCGCATTCTGCAGTTTAATGTAGTTGATGAACCTAAATTAGATGAGGAGAAAGAGGAAAAAATTAAGAAAGAAATATTTAGACGATATAATTCAGGGATAACTCCTTTACAAAAATATGATATTGATAGAGCTGCATATATTAATGATAATTTATCTAATCTGTTATACGATAAAATATATAATGATGGTAGTCTGTATAATTTTCTTTGTGAAATTATTCTTCCCAAAAGTAAGAAAAAGGCTAGTAAACGGGATAAAGTAAATATTATAGTTTCACTTGCAAGAAATTTAATAACTCTTCCTTTAATTCCTATATATAGTTATGCAAAAGGAAGTTCAAAAGCAGATATTATATGTAAATATTATTATACTTTAGTAGCGAAGGAAAAAGAAACAGAAGTATTGGATAAATTTAATGCTGTAATTGAGTATTTAGTTAAGTTTAATTCTATATGCAAATTGTGTAGCAGTTTCTTATGTGATAACAATTTGTTTTATGAAGTACTATATTGGGCGATAGATATAGTATTGCAGAATGGAGGGATAATTAATGATGATGATATAGAAAGATTCTTTTACTATATTAATCATACAAAAGATTATCCAGAAATGTGGAATCACATAATAAATAATTCCCAAAAAAGCGTAGAACTTATTTTTGAATCTACAGGTAGCCACTATTATTCAGCAATAAATAATAGATATAACTTTATCGCAAATATTTTTCAGGTTATGTTTAATATTGATTTTCAAAAATACATGAAAAATCCAGATAACTTTTTAGATATGATGGAATCGGCTATTGAAAAAGAGCAGATTTCGCATTATAAAATTAATAAACCTTTACCGGAAACATTAACCATAGAAGATATCATTTCGGATATGAAAAAATCACGATTTTTAATAAGACCTGATTATCAAAGATCAGAGGTTAAGAATTTACAAAAAGCTTCATATTTATTAGAAAGCATTTTATTGGGAATAAATATACCACCACTTTTTATTTACAAACGGAAAGATAAGGTAAAAGAGGTAGTGGATGGGCAACAGCGTTTGCTTGCAATTTTAGGGTTTTTAGGAAAAACTTATATAGATGAGCGTGGCGATACAGTGAGTTCCGATAAGGACAAATTCAGATTATCTAAATTGAAAATACTTTCGGAATTGGATGGAAAGACAATAAATACAGTGGGTGAAGAATTTGAAGAGAAGATTTTAGAGTTTCCAATGGATATAATCGAGATAGATGCTCAGCAAAATCCTGATTTTAGTCAAATAGATTTGTTTTTAAGATTAAATACAAAACCATATCCAATAAAAGAAAATACTTTTGAAATGTGGAATGCATATATCGATAAGGATATAGTCATAAAAGTAAAGGAAATTGCTTCAAAATATGAAAAGAAAATATTTAGAGCCAGAGATACTCGAATGAAGTTAGAAGAGTTAATAACTTCTTTAGGGTATATTGATTACAGAATGAATCAACCCCACACAGAAATAATAAATGTCTTAAATATATATAAACGCAATGACAGAATGTGTGCGAGGATAATGAGTAAAGATAATGTTACGAAAACATTAAGTGAATTGTCAAATAATAATCCTAAGATTTTTGTTGAAGCACTTGAAAATGTTGAATTATTTGTTAATAAAATTTTGATTTTAATTGAAAATAATTATGAACAATTAAGGGAATTGTTTAATCATTCCAAAAAAGGAATTCAATATAAGACGGATCAGAATTTCTATTTTTTATGGGCGATACTTTTCAAAATTTCCATTGAAGAGCTTCAAAATAAAAGACAAGAAAATTTTAGTAGAATATCAAGAATATTCTCTTCTATACAAAAAACTCCTGCTAATTATACTACGGAAATGTTTTTGATGGAAATAAAGTTATGAGAAAATTATTTTTTTATGCATGTCTTGACATGGGCAAATGCGGTATATCCGGGAGGATTGGCTGCATTGAAAAAGATAGTGGCGGGTGCTTATACACAAATTGGAATTGCAAAATATGAATGGCAAAGTTTGCTTGGTACACAAAATCAATTTTTTGTGGAAAGCTTGACGAAGAGAATAGAGGCAGTTTCGAGGAAAGAAGAGGAGCAGAAATGAATAAGAGTGTGATTAAAAGCTTCGCAATCTGGGCGAGAAATAAGTTGATTGCAGATATACAGTATAGGGCAGGGCTTATGGGGATAACAGCCGATGGGATACATCCTGCATTGCCACAGTCTACGAAAGAGACGGAGTTTTATGATATTGGAACTGCGGAGCCTTATGCGATTATGGGAGAGGCGATTAAACAGCGCAGAAGTCTTGTGGACGTTATCAACCAGAAAACAAATGAGACAAATTATCAGACTGCCTATAAGTACATTATGGAAAGTGTGGCATACACCTGGTTTAACCGCCTGATTGCGATTCGTTTTATGGAGATTAACGACTATCTTCCGTCTCATATTCGTGTTTTGTCTTCTGAAAGCGGCAAGATGGAGCCGGATCTTGTGACGACTCCTTTTGATGCGGATTTGACATTTACAGATAAAGAGAAACAGGATGTGGTGCGATTAAAGAACGAAAATCATTTGGATGAATGTTTTCGGCTGTTATTCATTAAACAATGTAACGCGTTAAATGAGATACTTCCAACGCTTTTTGAAAAGACGGCAGATTATACGGAGCTTTTGCTGAATATTTCTGTGATTGATAAGGAGGGCGTTGTCTATCATCTGATTCATGATATTTCGGAGGATGATTTTAATATTGAAAAAGGCGGACAGGTGGAGATTATCGGCTGGCTGTATCAGTATTACAATACGGAGCCTAAGAATGAAGCTTTTGCCAAGAACGGTAAGATTACGAAAGAAGAGATTCCTGCGGTGACACAGCTTTTTACGCCGGACTGGATTGTGCGCTATATGGTGGAGAATAGTCTCGGGCGTCTGTGGGTGGAGGGGCATCCAAATGATTTGCTGAAATCCAAATGGAAATACTATCTGGACGAAGCGGAGCAGGAGCTGGAGGTGCAGGAGAAGCTTGACGAGATACATAAAGAGTATGCGAAGCTGAATCCGGAGGATATTCATTTTATCGATCCATGTATGGGAAGCGGACATATCCTTGTCTATGCCTTTGATGTGCTGATGCAGATATATGAATCTGTCGGGTATTCTCAGAGAGATGCTGCGAGGAGTATTTTGGAAAACAATCTTTATGGTTTAGATATTGACGATCGGGCGTATCAGATGGCGTATTTTGCGGTGATGATGAAGGCGAGACAGTATAATAGGCGGATTCTTTCTGCTGAAACCGTTTGTCATGTGTATTCCATACAGGAGAGCAATCATATCAATAGAAACCAGCTCGCATATTTTGGTGTGGGTTTCAGTGATATGGAGAGAAATGATGTGTTGAATCAGATCGGAGGTTTGCTTGACACATTCAAGGATGCGAAAGAGTATGGTTCTATTTTGCATGTTGAGGATTATGATTGGGAGTTGTTGAGACGATTTGTAGATAATGTTGATGCTGATGGGCAGATGACGTTTGACACGGTGGGATTGGAGCAGACGAAGGAAAAACTGCGGATGTTGATTGACATTGGCGAGGTGATGGCGAGGAAGTATGAGGTGGTTGTGACGAATCCGCCGTATATGGGGATTTCAAATGGGAATGCAAAGTTAAATGAATTTGTGAAAAAGAATTATCCAGATAGCAAGAGTGATTTATTTGCGGTATTTATTGAGCGTTGTGGAGAGATGGTTAAGAAAAATGGGTATCAGGCAATGATTACGCAACATGCGTGGATGTTTTTGTCCAGCTATGAAAAGTTGCGCGCAAAGTTGCAAATGGTAGATACAGTGAATATGGCACATTTGGGGGCAAGGGCGTTTGAAGAAATTGGTGGGGAAGTGGTGCAGACTGCCAGTTTTGTAATGAGAAAAAGTCATGTTGAGAAATATAAGGGGACATATTGTAGATTGATTGAGGCAAAGACGCAGAAAGAAAAGGAAGAAATGTATCTTGCAGGCGAAAACTGTTATATAGCAGAACAGGATAATTTTACAAAAATTACAGGAAGTCCAGTAGCATATTGGGTGAGCAATTTCTTTTTTCAAATGTTTATTTGTGGCGAAACAATAGGTCAAAGATATAGAACTATAACAGGGTCTAGTACAGGTGAAAATGCTCGTTTTTTAAGATTATGGTTTGAGCCTTCTTTCACTAAAATTGGGTTTAATATAGGTGAAGCATATAAAGGAATAGGTTTTAAATGGATACCGTGTATAAAAGGTGGATCGTATAGAAAATGGTATGGAAATTTGGAATATTTAATAAATTGGGACAATGATGGATTAGAATTAAAAGCTTTTGCGACGATGAAAAACCAAGGGAAACATTGGTCAAGGTTTTTGAAAAGTTTAGATTGTTTTTATAGAAAAGGTATTTATTGGTCTAAAATAACAAGTGGGAATTTCTCGGTGAGGTATATGCCGTCAGGCTTCATAATGGAATCGGCGGCATGTGCAATTATGCCTAATAAAGAGAATATTGCTTATATTATGGCAATAATGAATTCTACAGTTGTTCAAGCGATTTTGCGAGTAATAAATCCAACCATAAATATGCAAGCAGGGGATATATCTGCTATTCCAATTATATACGACACAAAAAAACAATTGGAAGTTGACTTGATAGTTGAAAAATGCCTTACTCTTTCACGAACAGATTGGAACTCTTTTGAGACATCATGGGATTTTATACAGCATCCTTTGGTAGAGTTAAGAATGAAATCAAAAGAAAAAGCTAATAAGGGAGAATGGAAATATCGTATAGAAGATGCATTCTTCTGGTGGAATAATGAGTGTGAGAATCGGTTTATGAGTTTAAAAGCAAATGAAGAAGAGCTGAATCGTATTTTCATTGACATATATGGTTTGCAAGATGAACTAACACCAGAAGTAGAGGATAAAGATGTAACAGTTCGAAAGGCAGATCTACAGAGAGATATTAAGAGCCTAATTTCCTATATTGTAGGGTGTATGTTTGGACGATATTCCCCATACAAACTGGGATTAATTTATGCGGGTGGTGATTGGGAGCAAACATATGGTGATTTCCCAATTCAATCAGTGAAATTAAATTCGGAAGTGTATTTAAGAGACATGCCGGAGATAAATGATTTGCTGGATTTTTGGGAAGTAAGTGGAGATAATATTATTCCAATATCAGATGAAGAATATTATGAGAATGATATAGTTACGCGGTTGGTTCAGTTTATAAAAATTGTGTATGGAGAAGAAACGTTAGAAGAAAATCTTGACTTTATTGCTAGAGCACTTGGAAATAAGGGAAATACTTCACGTGAGATTATCCGCAATTATTTTCTAAATGACTTTTTTAAGGATCATTGTAAGGTTTATCAAAAACGCCCGATTTATTGGCTTTTCGACAGCGGCAAACAGAACGGATTTAAGGCATTGATTTATCTGCATCGGTATAATGCAGATACCGTCGGAAATCTGCGTGTTGATTACTTACATCGTATGCAAAGAATTTATGAGTCGGAAATAAAACGTATGCAGGATATGATAGACCACAGCACAAATAGCCGGGAGGTAGTGACAGCAACAAAGCGAAGGGAAAAATTGCAGAAACAGCTAAAAGAGTGCCGTGATTATGATGAAAAAATCGGGCATTTGGCATTATCTCGGATAGAACTTGATTTGGATGATGGTGTCAAGGTAAATTATAGGAAAGTACAAACGGCGAGAGATGGCAGATTTTATGAAGTGCTTGCGGATTCCAAAAGCATTGTGGCGAAAGAAAAATAAAATGGGGAGGAATGTAATGGAAAATGCTTCGTCAAAAGATTACACAAAAGAAGAAACAGAATTTGCAATATTCTGCATTGAAAACGTGGCGTTATACTTGAAAGTTGACGCTGCGATTGTCTATGATGCATTTACGAAAGACAGTGATATTTTAGATGGATATATTATTCCCTGTTATGATGTGTTACACACACAGGGGAAGGAATATATTGTGAATGATTTGATTGACCTGATGCGTGAAAAGGGAGTTGTATTATGATTGTATTTCACGGTTCCGATAGAGAAATAGTGAAGCCGGATATTTTGCATTCAAGGAAAGAAGTTGATTTTGGAGCTGGTTTCTATACGACACCGCTTGAGGAACAGGCAAAGAACTGGTGCAGGAAGTTTATCCGGAAGGGGAAACAGGGTATTGTTTCCGTGTATCATGTTGATGAAACAGTATTTGAGAAATGTCATATCAGAAAATTTGAGGTATATTCAGAGGAATGGCTGGATTTTATTTCACAGTGCCGTATGGGACGGGATTCATCTGATTATGATATTGTATCTGGCGGAGTTGCGAATGACCGTGTGTTTGATACAATAGAGCTATATTTTGAAAATTTGATCAGCCGTTCAGAGGCAATCGGCAGACTGGCAATGGAAAAACCAAATCTGCAAATCTGTTTTCGCAGACAGGAGATTATGGACAATTATTTGAAATTTGAGAGGAGTTATCGTGTATGAAGGCGAGCGCAACCTTACTGCAAATGAAATACGGACGTGTCATTATGAAGTTTGCTGAACTTGCGGGCATAACCGTGAAGGAAGCAATGGGATTTTTCTATTGTTCTACGGAACGTGAACTGATTCGTGACGGTGTATCAGACCTTCATTGTATGAGTGATGACTATTTGGCAAAAGATTTGTTGGAGGAATATATAGTTTTTATAAATCAAGAGAAAAATCTATAAAGACTATATGGACAGGAAAACTTTGCTTATGCGTGATATGATAGAATCTAGCACAAACAGCCGGGAGGCAGGCGCAGTGAGCACGGATAGAACTTGATTCAGATGATGGTATTAAGGTAAACTATGAAAAAGTGTAGACTGCGAAAGCTGGAAAGAAATATCGGGTTTTGGCAAAGATATAAGCATGAAGTATTTGTCAATATGAAGAAAAATGTGCTGGAAGTTTGAACAAAAGGAATGAAACTTTTCATAGTAGAATTGAGGTGGATACGGATGAGTAAGAGAAATGCTTCACCCTCAGCATTTGGATGGGATTTTCAAGTTAACGCGGCTATTGTTTTAATGTTAGATAATATTGAACAGGCAAAAGCAGTGCGAGTTGAGGGAGAAACGGAAGATATTGAGATATTCATGAGCAATGGTAAAAAAATATATTCACAGGTAAAATCTGTCGTGAAAAGTAGTTCAGATTTCTCCAAAGTAAAGGAAAAAATGCAGGATGCAATAGCTTCTTTGGCTGATGCTTATGCTAATGGTGACTCTGAACAACTGATTTATATTACGAATTCACCCAATCCTTTTAATGATAAAACTACAATGAATATGTTTCATGGATTGGCAGTACGTGACTTTGATTCATTACCTGACAAATGCAAAAATAAAATATTAGCTATGCTTAAAAAAATAGGACAAGATGAAATATTTGCAACAAGTCAACTAATTATAAGAACGATTCCTTTTGAAACAGATAATTTAGAAGAAAGATATAAGGAAATTAAACAAAAAATTGATGATTTTGTATATAGTGTTATTCCAAGTTCTTCCGGTATAGGTAAAGAAATAATGGGTATATGGCAGAAAGACCTGTTTCACAATGCTACATTACAAAACACTAAGTATGTAATTTCAAAAAAGGAAATGATATGGTCAATCATTGTTTTGATTACTGATATTGAAAAGAATGAATCAGAGTTTATGGACGATATTGATGAATGTGATTATAATGAAATCGTTCATATGTACAAAGAATTAATAAACAGCTATACGGAACGTTTTGATTTTGCAACAAAGGTAATTACTGATTATACAAATTATACATATGAAGGTTTGAGAAAAGACAAACTTAGTAATTTTGTTTTGACGAATTGGAGAAGTTATATAAGCGAATTTGAGTATATGAATGATGATGAGTTGACAGAACAGCTTATTAAAATAATATTGTATAATATTTTAAAGCAGCAGAGGACAATTAGCAATATTAAAAAGAGGGTGAATTTGTGAAGATAATACGGACTTATATCAGAGAAGGTTTGTTTGAGAGAACAATTAACTGGGATGATAATGTAAATCTTGTGTTTAGCTCAAAAAATACTTGCGGAAAAACTACGTTGTTACGAGCGCTATTGTTTTCCTTAGGATATCCAATTCCCAACACAAAAAATATAAAATTTGAACATTGTATTATGATTACAGAAGTAGATTGTACTAGGGGACACGTCATAATTCGACGAGAAGGCGAGTATTTGCAAGTGAATTATGAAAATAAGGAAGATAAGTATTTTTTACCGCATGACCAATTGGAATTTCACAAATTTTTATGGAACACTGATAATATTGATATTTTGGAAAATATTATTGGCAGTATTTATATTGACCAAGAGAAAGGATGGACGCTGCTGAACCGTGGTAAGGTTATCGGTAGTATACAATATAATATCGATCAGTTGGTTAGAGGCTTATCTGATAGGGACTGTAGCGAGCTTGTGTTTCGGGAAAAACATATAGGGAATGAATTAAAGAAATATCAACAAATGTTAAATATATCGAAATATAAGGAAGAAATAAACAGTATAAAGGATGAATTAGTTTCGGAAACATATGAGGAGGATTTGCAAAAGGAACTTGAGCTACTTAAATACGAACATTTCACACAAACTAAAGAATTAAAAAGAATAGATAATGTGATTAAAAATAATGAGTCTTTTCGAAAATATGTTGAAAATATGAAGATTCGTGTTAGAGCATCTAATGGAGAAGAAATTCCTGTTAATAAAGACACGATTATAGGTATGAATGAATATACAGATATGTTAGAAATAAAGCGTAGAATTATTGCAGGACAGATTGCTCGTTTGAATGATAAAATTGATAAGATTAGATTGGAATTACCTCTGCCAGACACGCAGTTGTCATTTGTTAATGCAGATACTACTTTACGGGAATTTGATAGAAGTATTGCAAAGTTTAACATCGATCCTATAACAGTTAGTAATATTATAAATAAATTAAAGAGTGATCGAAAACAGATTCGGGAGCAACTGGCAGAAGAAACAAGACGAAATAATAAAGTGGCAGATGAAATGTTTGAGGTTGTGACAAAATATGCACAGGAATTAAATACGGAAGTGGAAGGCAGAACGAGTTATCTTTTTACATCAAATTTAAAAGAACTATCAGGTGCATTATTACACAAGCTGGTTTTTTCTTATCGATTGGCATGTATTATTCAAATAGAAAAGAAGTTAGGGTATAAATTACCAATAATAATTGATTCTCCAAGTGGAAAGGAAGTTGATAGAGAGAATGTTAATGCAATGATGAAAATTCTTTCCAGAGATTTTAAGGATAATCAGATTATTGTGGCATCTATTTATGAGTATGATTTTAATAAAGTTCAATATATTAAAATGCAAGGACGGCTTATAAATCAACAGGTACAGTCTTTTGATTAGATGCTGTCGATTTGAATCATTTTATTGTCTTATTAAGGTGAGGCGTGTACTTGACATATATTTTGCTGTATTGGGAGGTTGGGGATGGAAGAATTTTTTATAACTAAACTGAAAATTAAACAAGTCAGGCATTTAAGGGATATCACTATTCCGTTGTCAGAACAAAGAGCGAAACATTTAATCCTGACGGGAAAGAATGGAAGCGGAAAGACAAGTGTGGCCGAGGCTTTGGCAAGGTATCTGAATAAAATTTATATCGGAGAAAGAGAGCAAGCCTTTAGGAATTGTCAAAAAGAGTTGGACATAAAACTTAATAATAATATTGACAAAATCCCGGAATTGGCAGAGAAAAATCACTACATTTTAGCGTATTATGAGGCAGACAGGATGTTTTGCGCAGAACAGCCGAAACATGTTGAAAAAGTGCAGCTAAAAGACTATTATGAATTGACAGAATTTCCGCGCATTGATTTTGTGAAATATTTGTTGGATTTGAAAATGACGGAGGCATTGGCAAGAAATAATAATAAGATCCAAAAAGCCAATGAGATTAAAGATTGGTTTGCAGAATTGGAACAAATGTTGAAACAGATATTTGATGATGAAACCGTCAAGCTGGAGTTTGACGAAGATACCTTTCAATTTCACATTTTGCAGCAGGGAAAGGAGCCTTTTGATTTTAATACTTTATCAGGCGGCTACCAGTCGGTGCTTGACATTGTACTGGATATTATGATGCGTATGCAGCATCAGACACAGCGTTCGTTTCATTTCGATCTTCCGGGAATTGTAATCATTGATGAAATTGAGACGCATCTTCACTTAGAATTACAGAGAACTATTTTACCATTTTTGACGACATTTTTCCCTAATATACAGTTTATTGTAACATCTCATTCTCCGTTTATATTAAACAGCATAGATAATGTCGTAATTTATGACTTGGAGAATCACACGTTAGTAGAACACGGATTGGATGATGTACCGTATGAGGGTGTTGTGGAGGGATATTCTAGAGTTGACAAATTATCCGATACTTTGAAAGAAAAGTTTGAAACGTATAAAAATCTTGTCATGAAGGAAAATCTGTCGATGATGAACTAGGTGAAATTGCAGAATTAGAACTGTATTTAGATGAGATTCCAGACTATCTTGCTATTGGCATCGCAACAGAATACAAGAGAATGAAGCTTGAGTTTATGAATCGGGAGGATATAGATGGTTATGTATGGGTACATGCCGAAGAATATCCGCAATTACAGAAATGTTTGTAATTGTTTAATTTTTGATGAGGAGATACGAAATATATGGCGGAACTAAATCTAAAGCAGATTATAGACAGGCTGAATGCCGAGTTTACAGGCGGGACACGCAAACTGATCTTCTGGTATGACGATAAGGCAGAGTTTGTCGAAGATATGGAATCTGTAGAGCTTCAAAATGCAAAAGTTTACCATTTGGAGAAGGATAACCAGTTTTATACGAAGTATTTTTTGGAGCGAATTGATACAGAGACGAACTATCTGATTTATGCCCCATTTCCCAAACCAGAGGTAAAGGATAATCATTTGGAAGATACAATGCTGTACTCCAAGCGTTTTTTTGCAGACAGGGCGTCCTTGTTATCTGTTGATTTGGGCATTGAGGAAAGATATAAGCCGATTATAGAAAAACATATTAAATTCTTTGCCAATAAAGAGAGAACACAGCGTTTTTATGATCTGGAAATCGAGAATTTCAATGAGGAAAACATTCTGGTTGGTCTGCTCAGTGCGATCTGTAGGACGAGAACCTGCTCGTTTGAAGAGGTATTGAGGATTATTATTTCAGAGAACACCCTTGATGAAAACAAGTACCTGGAAGAAATGGAAAAGTATGAGCTTCTTGGATCATTTTGGAAGCTTTGCGCGCAGCATCTTGGATATGTAGATGCAGAACCGTCATTGGAAAGACTGGTAGTAACGTTATTTGTCACATATACAGACCGTTATATACAAGGCGGCATTCCAAAAGAATGGCGAAGCTTTGTTTCCATGAAGCAGGGCAGTATTATTGCATTTCTTGATAATTTGATGAACAATGTCATATATAGGGGAGATTATGACCGGTTGTCCGCTCACGTGGCTCAGGGACTAAAGTTGGAAAATAATCTCTCGAAATATGATCCGGATGATATTGTGCATTGCGATACTTTTTCATATTTTGATGATATTATTCTGAAATGGATGGTTGAGAGACTCATATCAGAAGATGTTGGTGCAAAGCTTGATGAAATGACGATTTTGCAGCTCTGCGATATGCGCTCAAAGATGCATTTTGGTGAAAGGTATAAAAATCAATATTTCATGATTCAAAATGCGTTTTCTGTGATCTGTGCTGCAAATTATGACAGCGGAGATCAGCTGAAAGATATTGTGAAACAGTATTTGGAACGTGACTGCATGATAGACTGGGGGTATCGGAAGTTTTATTATTATTATGATAAAATAGAGGATACAGTGGGGTATGAGCAGTTACAGACTTTAATAGAAAATATTTATACAAATGAATATTTGAATCATCTTTTACCAGTATGGAATCGGGCATTTATGGGCGAGGAAAGTCTTTCGGTTTTGCCGCTTCAGAGAAATTTTTATAACAGTTTTGTGAATCAGGCAAAGGAGCGAATTGTTGTTATCATTTCGGATGCCATGCGGTATGAAGTTGGACGGGAATTGTTTTTGCGATTGAAAGACGATCCAAGATGTTCTGCGAAGCTGTCGGCAATGATGAGCACGCTTCCGTCTTACACAAGGCTTGGAATGGCTGCTTTGCTGCCGCATAAATCCCTGGTAATGAAGGACGATTATGAGATTTATGCAGACGATATTCTTTGTAATGATTTGGCGGGGCGGCAGACTGTACTGCAAAACCACTGTAAGGATTCGGTGTGTGTGCAGTTTGATGATATCAGGAAGTTAAAGATTGCAGCGCTCAGGGAAATATTTACGGGCAGACAGATGGTGTATATCTATCATAATCAGATCGATGCCAGGGGTGATAAACCGAATACAGAAGATGAAGTGTTTGATGCTTGCGAAGATGCAATTAGTGAAGTGATGGAAGTGATACATAGGATTTCGACGAATGCGAATACGTATCGTTTCATAGTGACGGCAGACCATGGATTTATCTACAAGAGAGATAAGCTTGCTGAGAGTGACAAGATAGGCGGCGTCAACAGGAAGGATGCGTGGATGAATCGGCGGTTCATTGTTTCCAAAGAAGCAATTATGGATGATGGCGTGCAGAATATTGGTCTTGGATTCATTCTTGGATATGAAGATGACAAAAAAGTTACGTTTCCAGTCAGCAGCAATGTATTCAAGGTTACAGGAGGCGGGCAGAACTATGTACATGGCGGTTCTTCTCCGCAGGAAATGATTGTGCCGGTGCTGGATGTAAAGATGGAACGTGGTCATATGGAAACAAAACCAGTGCAAATAAATCTTGTGAGCATGGTGCAGAAAATTACAAACCTGATTACAGGCATGGATTTTATTCAGGCTCAGCCGGTGGGTGACACAGCGAAGGCGGCGACTTATCGAATGGTATTTCTGTCTGAGGAGGGGGAACGTATTTCAAACGAGAATATTTATGTGGCAGATAGCCGTGAACCGGATTCTGCCAGGAGGATGTTTCGCATGCGTTTTCACTTTAAGAACCAGAGATATGACAAGAATAAGCAATATTATCTGGTTGTAACAGATGATAAAACAGGGATAGAACAGTTCAGACATCCTGTGATAGTAGATATCACATTTGCGGATGACTTTGGATTTTAAGGAGAAGCTATGGACGCAGAGTTGATGAAGGAGTCTTTAGAAAGCAAAATTGGTGAGATGGATATAGAAGAATCAAATGCAGTTATCAATCGCAAACTTAGACTCGGGTATGATGGAAAGATTGTTCGGAAGGATTTGACAAAGCATATCAAGGAAGGGGCAAATGTCCCTGTATATGTGCTGGAGTATCTTTTAGGGCAGTATTGTAACTCGGAAGATGAGGAGATTATTGCATCAGGCGTAGAGAGTGTGAAACGTATTCTTGCGGATAATTTTGTGCGCCCGGATGAGTCGGAAAAGGTTCTCTCCAAGCTTCGGCAGAAGGGAACCATGAGCATTATCGACCGTGTGACGGTAAGTCTCAATCTTCACTATGATGAATATGAGGCACAGTTCTCTAATCTTGGATTGGGCGGCGTACCTATTTCGGAGGAATATCCGGAGAAGTTTGACCGGCTTTTATGCGGCGGTATTTGGTGTATTATTCAGCTTGAGTATAATCAGGATGGCGCAGGAAATCCGATTGGATTTGGCGCAGAACTTAAGTCCAAGAAGAGAAAGGATGTTCCGCTGATTATTATAAAAAACTTGAAACCTATTCAAATGCCATCTGTTGACATTAATGAATTGAAAGATGGGCGAAAAACGTTTAGCAAAAAGGAATGGATGAATATCATGCTTCGTTCTATCGGTATGGAACCTGACAGGCTTACAGAAAGGGAAAAGTGGCTTTTGCTGATTCGGTTGGTTCCGCTTGTAGAAAATAATTTCAATTTATGCGAACTTGGACCGAGAAGTACAGGTAAATCACATATCTACAAGGAAGTATCGCCGAATAGCATCCTTGTATCCGGAGGACAGACCACGGTGGCAAATCTTTTTTACAATATGGGCAGGCACGCCATGGGACTCGTTGGTTTGTGGGATTGTGTAGCATTTGACGAGGTGGCAGGCATTCATTTTAAGGATAAAGACGGCATACAGATTATGAAAGATTATATGGCATCTGGTTCTTTTGCCCGGGGAAAAGAGGAAAAGGCTGCATCTGCTTCTATGGTATTTGTTGGAAATATCAATCAGAGCGTGGATGTCCGGCTGAAAACAAGTAGTTTATTTGATCCGTTTCCACCTGAAATGGGTACCGATACCGCTTTTTTGGATCGTATGCATTGTTATGTGCCGGGGTGGGAAATACCCAAATTCAGACCGGAGCATTTTACAAACGATTATGGTTTCATTACCGATTATCTTGCGGAGTTTATCAGAGAACTCCGTAAGGAACAACATGGAGATGCCATTGACAAGTATTTCCATTTGGGAAAGAATCTGAATCAGCGGGATACAATCGCAGTCCGCAAGCTGGTCGGAGGCCTGGTAAAACTGATTTATCCAAATGGAGACTATACAAAAGAAGAATTGGAAGAAATATTGCAAATTTCACTCGAAATGCGGCGCAGGGTAAAAGAGCAGCTCAAAAAGCTTGGCGGTATGGAGTTTTATGATGTGAATTTTTCTTACATTGACAATGATACTTTTGAGGAACATTATGTATCAGTGCCGGAGCAGGGTGGAGGTAAACTGATACCGGAAGGAATGACGAACCCGGGACAAGTTTATACAGTATCGCATGGCAAGTCGGGGATGATAGGTGTGTTCCGGCTAGAATCCCAGATGCTTCCCGGCAATGGAAAATTTGACCGCACAGGGCTTGGTTCAGACAGGGATTGTAAAGAGGCAACCAATACGGCATATAGTTATCTGAAGGCAAATGGCGGACGAATCAGCGGGGCGGTTAGCGTGGGCACAAAAGATTAT
>Ga0137306_100779_pt1 | contig 39036 bp, 38 predicted proteins | sample Inofroosms_March_FD_97187 | JGI IMG/M metagenome (GOLD analysis project Ga0137306, IMG submission 97187) | Mouse cecal microbial communities from Vienna, Austria - N-Acetylneuraminic and N-Acetylglucosamine D2O microcosms_March | ecosystem: Host-associated > Mammals > Digestive system > Large...
ACGCCTACCTGAGGCACGTCGGGCATGATTGCCGTGATGGCTTCGATGCCAATCATGTTGGCAGGGTTGTGGAGCGGTGCTATATCGTAGCATTCGCGCATTTTTTCTTTCACAGCCTCATCGATAATCACGCTCTGGCTGAATTTGTCGCCGCCGTGCACGAGACGGTGTCCGACAGCATCGATTTCGTCGTAGCTCTTAATGCAGCCTTCTTTGGGGTCGGTGAGCACGTTGAGAATAGCCTTGATGGCACCAAGATGGTCAGTCTGACCAAGGTCAATGGTCTCCTTGCTGCCGTCGGCACGCTTGAATTTGAGGAATCCGCCGGGAAGGCCGATTTTTTCGGCACCGCCTTCGGCGAGTACTTTGTCACTGTTTCCCTCAAGGTCGAAGAATTTATATTTGACTGAGCTTGAGCCCGAATTGAGAACAAGGATTTTCATGTGTTTTTAATTTATTATCAGTAGTTTTTGACATCAAGTGTTGTGTAGCACCTGTTAATGTTCACGTCGACTATGTTGTTTACTTCGGCTTGTACGTTGTTGAGTACATTTACGTCGATACTTTCATTGTCGAGAGTCATTGGCCGTGAAACCGGGCTGTCGCCGAGAAAAAGGAAAACGGAGCCGCGGAGGTGATAGATACCGTTGATATAGAGCCATTCCGATGAAAAGCTGTCGTTGGAGAAGCCTATGCGGTCGTTGATGTTTGGTAAAACCTGCAGACAGGTGTGTATGACTTTGTCGTTGTAAAAGCAGTCTACCTTGATGCGGCGGGGATTGGTATGCAGCATCACTACGGGCATTTCATTTAGCCAGCCGATTGCATTTACATAATTTGTGGGGCAGTCTTTGTCGGTATCCCAATCTTTGGTTTTCTCGTCGACGAAAGCTTTGAGTCTGTCATTGAGAATGATAGTGTCGCCGATTTTGGGTAGCTCAGGCAGTCTGAAAGGGATTGCCTGGGCTTTTATATCTTTCTCTGTATGGTATATTCCGACTGTTAACAATACATCAATCATGGCTCGGATATATTATCTGTTGTTCTCTTTCAGGCCGATAGCTTGGTTGCAAGTGATGATGATTGTTTTGTAGATGTCTTCGGGGAAGCATCCGCGAGAGAGGTCGTTGACCGGCGCTGCAAGTCCTTGAAGCACGGGACCCACAGCCTGCACGCCTCCGAGGCGCTGCACGAGTTTGTAGGCGATGTTGCCAACTTCAAGCGAGGGGAATATGAGCACGTTTGCGCGGCCGCTGAGGGGGCTGTTGGGTGCTTTGTTTGAGGCAACGGCTGGCACAAGAGCTGCGTCGGCCTGAAGCTCGCCGTCGAGTATGAGCTCGGGAGCCATGTCGTGGGCTATTTTTGTAGCTTCGATTACTTTGTCTACGCTCTCGCTTTTTGCCGAACCTTTGGTCGAAAACGAGAGAATGGCCACACGGGGTTCGATGCCTGCTATATCGCGTGCTGTCTTGGCCGAAGATATGGCAATCTGTGCGAGCTCGGGTGCGGTGGGATTGGGCACAACGGCGCAGTCGGCAAAAATAAGAATGCCGTTAGTTCCGAATTTCGAGCCTTCATTGAGAAGCATCACGAAGGTTCCCGAAACAACGTTTATGCCGGGTTGTGTCTTGATTACTTGGAATGCTGCGCGGAGAACGTTTCCGGTAGTGTTCATCGCACCGGCTACTTGTCCGTCGGCATCGCCGGCCTTCACCATAAGACATCCCAGATATAAGGGGTTGGCGGTGGTGAGACGGGCTTCTTCCATCGAGATGCCTTTTTTCTTGCGGAGTTCGAAGAAAAGAGGGGCGTATTTGTCGATTACATTTTCGTCGGACGGGTCTACAATCTGTGCTTTGTCGATGTTTTTGAGCTTGAGCTGAGCTGCAAGTTCTTTTATTTCAGATTCGTGGCCGATGAGAATAATATCGGCGAGCTCTTCTTCAATAATACGGTCGGCTGCTGTGAGTGTGCGGGGTTCCAGCCCTTCGGGCAGCACTATGCGCTGGCGGTTGGCATGTGCTTTGCTTGTCAATTTCTCAAAAAGCTCCATTGTATCTTAAAGTTGGTTTTATGTATTCTACTGCAAAGGTAGCTATTTTTATTGACGCGGCTGCGAGCTTTTTTTATTTTTATGTTGTTGTCGGCAAACAAAGCCTGCGGTGCGCGTGTTTCCAATATAAACCGTCTGAAAAAGCGGTCGGTGGCCATTCGGCCTCCGTAAAATGTTTCAACTTATCAAATTGTATTACAATGACACGCACCCGAACGAATAAAAATAACCGTACAAGCGTATGGGTTGCCATTCTGGCGATTTTTCTGATTATACTGCTTGTCATATGGCTCACCTTCGCCGACCTTACCGGCAACACTGATGTGGCAGCCTTTCTGGCTCCTTATATAGTAAGTACAAAAATCATATAAATTCAGCGGTATGAACGAACTCTTAGTAATGGAGCCAGAGCGTATCGGATTGCTGATATGGCTCGTATGGGCTGTGATAGGTGTTGTTGGCGGTGTAGTGGCGAGCCGCTATATGGGGCCGCGCACAGCAGTGTTCTGCATCGTCATAGGCGTGGTCGCCTCGGTATTAGGCGGCTATCTGTCCACTTGTTTTATCGGAGGCGGAGCCGTGCAGATGTTTCTGCTATCTGTCCTCGGGGCTGTTTTCTCAGCGGCTGTAGTATTATGGATTGTAATGTCTATGACGTCATATTTCCGTAAGAACGAAAATCAATAGAGCATAATCAAAACTGTGTGTTATAATATAATTAAAGCAAACGCCTCGTCGTGACTGACGGGGCGTTGCTTGTTATTGTATGGGTTCGCTTATAATACAGGATTGGTTACTTTTCCGGCGAATAGGCAGCGGCCTGAGCCGTAGTCGCTGATGATGAACAGGAAGGGCCAGTCGAAGGTAAGTTTCTTGTATTCGGGCGCTGACGGTTCGCCCGCACTTCCGACGATGCCCGATATTGTGGCGGCCGCGCCTTCGGCACCTTTCTCGCTGAACTCGATAGTCGCGTTCTGCTCAATGGTGAATGTTCCGGTAATAGGTTTTGTGAATATGCTCAGAGTCTGAGTCTTGTCGAGGCCTTTGAGACCGAGCTGTTTCAGCACTTTAAGCACGTCGAGGTTTTCATTGCGTGGTGCAATTTTGAAGCGAGGCAGGGCGAGTTGCACATCGCACGTTGCATAGGCACGCTGTTTGGCGAGAATGCCTGAAGATATGAATTCATCGATATCCAGTCGTGGGGAAGGCATTATGATTTCGGCATCAAAGAGCGAGCCTCCGAAGTCGAGTCTTATGGCCTGATAGTCGGGAGTCTCGCAGTAGTCGTGCAGCTTACGCTGATTCATCATGTCTACTTTGACCGTTGTGCCATCGGTGTGGAAATCTGCTTTGACTGTATTTTCTTTGTCAAATATCCTCGTCCATCGTCCGTTGAAATAGAGGGCGTTGATTTGAATCGCGATTGTCATCGGGTCAATCGATTTGAGCATCTCGGGAATAAGACCCGATGTCTTGTCGTCAATCCAGGAGTTTACATCGCTGAGAAGATTCGCGTTGTCTGAGAAGTCGCGCCGACATATTTCTGCGGCATAATATCGTGTGGCAACCTCGCCGAAGGCTGCATTGAGTGTATTGTCATTGTCGTACCACACAGAGTTGGTAATCCTGATTTTCACTGCGGGGTCGGCCGCAGGTAACCACTCTATATATTTGGCCGAGAATGAGTTCAGGGCCTCGGTGTCGGAGGTGCCGAGTGTGGCTGCTATCTCTGCCGAGGTGGCCGGGTCGGTAACATTAGACAGCATCGACAGAAGCATGGCAGCGCTGAAAGGCGAGCATACGAAGTTGCCATCGCCGGCCATTGCATTTGCGGCGCTGAAAAATTTTGTATCGAAGCCTGCGATATTTTCTACTGCATTGAGCTCGGCGCGGCTGAATTCGGGCGGCAATACCACTTCTTTTATTTTCGTATACCAATAATGACATTCAAGTCGTACTTGAAGTCATACGTATAATTGGGATTGTGATTTGTGCCAGTTACACCAGATGAGTAATTGTCCGAGAATGATGCACCTTTAGATATGTTAAATACACCATTTAAGTAGTAGCCATCTTCCTGTCCGTTCCACCCCCAGTTGCACTGAGGATAATATATGGTTTCTGTGTAAGTGCGAATAATTTCTTTTGTTTCTAAGTTATGTACTTTCACAGTCCTTGTACGTCTCAAAAGTCCGTGTAATAGCCAGCAATGGCCCTCAACATTCTCCGTCCAGCCCTCAACTAAGACAGGGTGTCCAGTTGATAATTCATTAACTACAGCTGTCGTATCATATGGCAAATAAGAACCTCCATTAGAATAACCAAAGTTTTCCAATGTTCTCGGTATTCTATGCATTGGTGCACCAGTCGCATTTAAGCCATAATTAGCAGACAGATTTTGACTTGAACCTAATTGTTCCATAAGGCGAGCTATCTGATTTTGAGCGTCGGCGGTACAACTTGTGGCTGTGGGCTTAGCAATCATCTCACTCCAATTAAAGATGTAACCGGCGTATTCGTTAGGATATTTATATGTCCCCCATAGAGAGTAGATTTATATACATGTTAAAACCGGGATTGTCGATTTCTGTCGTGTCGCTGAGGTTCCCGTTTTCAGCTAATGCGAGAAGGGAAGGTGTTCGTTTGTCAGTCGACATTATGGCAAAGCCTTTGTTGTCTGCAAAATTAAATACGTATACCTCGAAATCCGATTTTTCTGAACGGGAGTCTGGATTAAGAGAGCGTGTATAGAAGCTTTCTATTACTCGTTTTGAATCAACTCCTGCACGAGAGTATGCGGTCTCTTGGTCAAGAAGTAACTGATTAAGTTCATTGCGAGCTTCGTCTATAGAGATTGAAACGTTTGAGTCATTAAATGACTCAAAATTAGGTGATTTTGGGGATTCTGAGTTTGTACACGAAGCAACCATGAATACTAGAATCCCGTAAAACAAATGGAATAGATACTTTTTCATAAGATTGTGTTTTGTCTCGGTGCCAATTTAAGAGTTTGTAAATAGTTTGCAAATAATTTAAGTTAAATATTTTTAATAAAACAAGATTGTTATAAAAAAGCGCCCCACGCAATGAGCGTGAGGCGTTGATATGGTAGTGTTTCGAAAAATCGGCTTATTCGGGGCGACGGGTCTTTTTGCCGTAGCCGTACTGAGCTGCTGCGCCGAGCTGCTCTTCGATGCGGAGGAGCTGGTTGTATTTGGCCATACGGTCGGAGCGGCTTGCCGAACCGGTCTTGATCTGGCCGGCGTTGGTTGCAACAGCGATGTCGGCGATAGTAGCGTCTTCGGTTTCGCCCGAACGGTGCGAGATAACGGCGGTGTAGCCATTGCGCTGAGCGAGCTCAACGGCGCGGAGTGTTTCGGTGAGTGAGCCAATCTGGTTAACCTTAACGAGAATCGAGTTGGCGCAGCCGAGTTCGATACCTTTTTCGAGGTATTTCACGTTGGTAACGAAGAGGTCGTCGCCCACGAGCTGGCAGCGGTCGCCGATGAGGTCGGTAAGAATCTTCCAGCCTTCCCAGTCGCCTTCGGCCATGCCGTCTTCGATGGAGTCGATGGGGAATTCTTCAACGAGTTTCTTGAGGAATTCGGCCTGCTGCTGGCTCGAGAGCTTGGGTGCGTTAGCGCCCTGCTTCCATGTGTAGTCGTATACGCCGTCTTTGTAGAATTCCGACGAAGCGCAGTCGAGACCGATAGTAACGTCCTTGCCGGGTACGTATCCGGCTTTTTCGATAGCCTGGATAATAACGTTGAGGGCATCTTCAGTGCCGTCGAGAGTGGGGGCAAAGCCACCTTCGTCGCCTACAGCGGTGCTGAGGCCGCGGGCTTTGAGCACGCTCTTGAGGTTGTGGAATACTTCTGTACCCATGCGGATGCCTTCGTGGAACGAAGTTGCGCCGATAGGACGAATCATGAATTCCTGGAAGCAGATGGGAGCATCGGAGTGAGCACCACCGTTGATGATGTTCATCATGGGCACGGGGAGCACGTATGTGTTGCAGCCGCCGATGTATTTGTAAAGGGGAAGGTCGAGATAGTCAGCAGCAGCCTTTGCTACAGCGAGCGATACGCCGAGAATAGCGTTTGCGCCGAGGTTGCTCTTTGTATCGGTGCCGTCGAGAGCGAGCATGGCTTCGTCGATAGCAATCTGGTCGAGAGCGCTCATGCCAACGAGAGCGGCAGCGATGGGGCCGTTTACGTTAGCTACAGCTTTGAGGACACCTTTGCCCATGTAGCGGTTCTTGTCGCCGTCGCGGAGCTCGAGAGCTTCGTTTACGCCTGTGGATGCGCCCGAGGGAACGGATGCACGGCCAAAAGCGCCGCTTTCGAGGAGTACGTCAACTTCTACTGTGGGGTTGCCGCGCGAGTCGAGCACCTCACGACCGATGATTTTTTCGATTTTCATAGTGCGAAATATTAATATGCTGTTATATTGTGTTTTATCGTTTGGCTACACTCCGGTTTGAAATGCGCAGACAAAATTACGAAAAATTTCCGTAATAAATGCTTTTCATTCAAGTTTTTTGCATCATCCGCACTTCGACGTGCCGCAGTTGGTGCATATGAGGCAGCCTTCCTGATATATGAGTGTCTCTTCGCCGCAGTTGGGGCACTTCTGTCCGCCGGCTTTGGTGCCGTTGGGCAGATATTTTTTCAGTGCGCGCTCTACTCCCATCTTCCAGGTGTTTATAGATTGCGAATTGAGCTCGAGACCGCCTACGAGTTTGAGTACCTGATCAATAGGCATGCCGTAGCGGAGAACTCCCGATATCAGTTTGGCATAGTTCCAGAATTCGGGATTGAATTTGTCGCTGAGGCCTTCGATAGTGGTCTTGTGGCCGCGTTTGTTTATAAACTGGAAGTCGTAGCGCTTTACGCCATTTTCGTCGGTGGCCTTTATGATTTTCCCACGAGTTATGGTTTTGGGCAGGAAGAGGCCGTCTTCGTCGTCTGCCAGACCGGTGAAGATTTCGTAGGGGCGGCCGTCGACGAGGCCAACAAAGGCAATCCATTTTTCTTTGTTGTTCTGGAAGCGCACGACGTCGGCGTCGAGCTCAATGGGCCGCTTCGACAGAATGGGCTGATGACATGCGCAAGGTGCGTCGGCTTTCTTCTCTTTCTCCACGGCGATGAGCACGCCCGAGCGCGAGCCGTCGCGATACACGGTGCAGCCTTTGCAGCCGGCGTGCCATGCCTCGCGGTAAAGACGGTCGACTTCGTCTACCGATATGTCGGCCGGAAGGTTGATTGTGACGGAGATGGAGTGGTCGACCCACTTCTGCACTCGGCCCTGCATGCGCACTTTTTCGTGCCAGTCGATTTCGTTGGCGGTGGCTCCGGCATAAGGCGAGCGTGCCACGAGTTCGTCGAGTTCGGTCTGAGTGTAGGTGTCGGTGGGCTCTATGCCGTGTATTTTCATCCATTCGAGGAATTTGGGATGATATACGATATATTCCTCGAAAGCATCGCCCGAATCGTCGATATAATCTACTTTTGCACCTTGCTCTGCCGCGTTGATTTTACGACGGCGCTTGTACACTGGCATGAATACGGGCTCGATGCCCGACGATGTGCGTGTCATGAGACTTGTCGTGCCTGTGGGGGCTATGGTGAGGCAGGCAATGTTTCGTCGGCCATAGCGGGTCATGTCGCTGTATAGCTGAGGGTCGGCCTGCGAGATGCGTGCGATGAAAGGGTTGGCGGCTTCGCGAGCAGTGTCGTATATTTCGAAAGCGCCACGCTGCTTTGCCATTTCTACAGATTCGCGATAAGCCGACAGTGCGACGGCGCGGTGCACTTCTTCGCTGAAGGCTGTGGCTTCGGGAGTGCCGTAACGCAGACCCATGGCGGCAATCATGTCGCCTTCGGCCGTGGTGCCGAGACCGGTGCGGCGGCCGCGGAGTGTCTTGGCCTTGATTTTGAGCCAGAGATTGCGCTCTACGGTCTTCACTTCCTCTTTTTCGGGATCTGAATCGATTTTATTGAGAATCAGATCGATTTTCTCCATTTCGAGGTCGATGATATCATCCATGATTCGCTGTGCGCGGCGAACGTTGTGTGCCAGCAGCTCGAAATTGAACTTTGCTTCGGGGGTGAAGGGGTTTTCAACAAAGCTGTAGAGGTTTATCGCCAGCAGTCGGCAGCTGTCGTAAGGGCAAAGGGGGATTTCGCCGCAGGGATTGGTCGAAATTGTCTCGAAGCCGAGGTCTGCATAGCAGTCGGGCACCGACTCGCGGCGGATTGTGTCCCAGAAAAGCACGCCGGGTTCGGCCGATTTCCATGCGTTTGTCACTATTTTGTGCCAGAGAGCCGCAGCGTCGATTTCTTTAATGACTTCGGGCTCGTCGGCATCGACGGGGAACTGCTGTGTGTATGAAGTGCCGTTTTCGGCCGCACTCATGAAGTCGTCGTCGATGCGGACTGATACATTTGCTCCGGTCACTTTGCCGGGAGTCATCTTGGCATCGATAAAGGCTTCGGAGTCGGGGTGCTTGATAGATACTGTCATCATCAGAGCGCCGCGGCGCCCGTCCTGTGCTACTTCGCGTGTTGAGTTGGAGTATCGTTCCATAAACGGAACAAGGCCGGTCGATGTCAGGGCCGAGTTCTTGACTGCAGAGCCTTTCGGACGCAGATGCGAGAGGTCGTGTCCGACACCTCCGCGCCGTTTCATGAGCTGTACCTGCTCCTGGTCGACGAGCATGATGCCGCCGTAGCTGTCGGGCTTGCCGTCGATACCGACAACGAAGCAGTTCGACAGCGAGCCCACCTGGCGGTTGTTGCCTATTCCGGCCATGGGACTGCCCTGGGGCACAACGTATCTGAAGTCTCGTAAAAGTTCGAAAATCTCGTCGGAGCTCATACCCTCGGGGTAGTTTGCCTCGATTCGTGCGAGTTCATTGGCCAGACGGCGGTGCATGTCGTCGGGCGTGAGCTCGTAGATGTTGCCGTCGCTGTCTTTGAGTGCGTATTTGCTTACCCACACCTGAGCGGCGAGTGCGTCGCCGTTGAAGTATCGGTTGGAGGCTTCTACGGCCTCTTCGAAGGTATATGTCTTTTGTGTTTCCATTTCTGCGTCCATTCATGTGAAAAAGGCACAGCAAAGTTGGGAATTTTTTGCGGAATATGCAAGTGCGACGTGGTTGCTTTCGCCGCAAAAATCGGCCTGTTTTCACTGCTTCGCCAAAGGGTAAAAACGTCTTCGCCCCGGATGCATAAAGTGCGGCCGGGGCGAAGACGCTGTGTATTAAGCTGTGACTGCGCAATCAGAGATTGCTGCGGTCTTTGTTGGATTTGCGGAAGAAGAGTTTGTGGTCGATGTATTCCTGAGTTGCAATCAGTGTGGGTTTGGGAAGGCGCTCGTAGTAGCGCGATATCTCAATCTGCTCACGGTTTTCGGTCACTTCCTCGAGGTTGTCGTTGTACGGAGCGAATTCCTGAAGCTTCTTTTCGAGGTCGGATTTCATCTGTGCGGCAATCTGATTTGCGCGTTTGGCTATGACGCATACAGTTTCGTATATGTTGCCTGTCTGCTCGGCGAGCTGTATGGTGTCGCGTGTGACAGTGGTCTGTGGTGTGTTTGTTTTTTTGAAATCCATCGTATATATGGTGTTTTGCGTTTGCTTGATGTTGTGGAGGTGAGTGTTATTCTTTTACGTAGCGACGGGCTATTTTGAGGATGTTGTCGGCTTCGTCGCGGTTTTTTGTGTCGGGATAGTTGTTGATGAATGAGTAGTATTCATCAATTACATCGCGGAAACGGTCGGCTTTGCGCTCTTCGATAGAGTTTACGGCTTCCTGATAACGCGATTTGAGCACGAGCATTTCGAGATCTTCTTTGTACTTTGAGTAGGGATAGTCCTTAATCGCGTTTTTTGCCACGATTATAGCGCTCTGGTAGTTGTTTCCCATATAGTTGCCGAGATTGTAGTAAAGCTGGGCGTTCTGGAGTTGCTTGAGAGTGAGTTTATCCTGAAGCTCGAAGATAGCATTTTGTGCAATCGAAACCCTGTCGCTTCGCGGAAAATAGTCGAGGAATGTCTGCAGCTCTTCGATGGCTTTGATAGTGCCGCTCTGGTCGAGCTGTGCCTCGGGCGAATCCTGATAATATCCGTAGCCGGAGTAGAATCGGGCGTCTTCGGCGAATTTTCCTTTGGGGTATCGGGTGTAATAGCTTTTGAAGTAAACGCCGGCGGTGGCGTAGTCGTGGTTCTCGTAGTTGCTCATTGCCAGCAGATAAAGCGATTCCTCGGCTTTGTCGCTGCCTTTGAACACTGAGATGCACTCCTGTAGCAGAGTAGCGGCCTGCACATATTTTTTCTGCTCATATGCCTGCTTGGCGTATTCGAATTTATAGTTGTAGTCATTGCTTTTCTGCACGCGCTGGTATTCGCCGCATGAGCAGAGCACTATGAGAGCAAGTGTGTAGATTATAAAGTTGCGCATTCTGGGTTAGTCTAATCCGGAGCGTCTGAATAAGTCGCTTCAGCGTGCAAAGTTAATAAAATTCCTTTGAAAAAGTTCTATTGGGCACTCCTTTTCCTAATAATTAACATTTTGGCGCGGCTTTTAAGCTCTTTTTCAAGCATGAGGCTCCGGTGCGCCTCAATATTTTTTCAATAAAGGAATGGATATGTAGAGAGTGGCGCAGATTGACATTACGAGCCCCGATGCTAACAAAACTGTGTTGGCGGCCGTGAGGTCGCCGTTGTCAATCATGATTTTGGTCTGGCTGATTACTATTGCGCAAGAGACGGCAAGAACTATGACAAATGCCGCGAGTTCGAATGTCGACACGGTCCGTGGCTGACGGTCGGGTAGGCGGTTTAGGGTTTTACGGGTGAACCAGTCTTTCGAGGGGGGCAGTGGAGCCTCGTTTTTGAGAATCGATGCTATGTGGCGGTCGAGGTTTTGTGTTGCTTTGTCGTTTTTCATATTGCAGAGGAGAGTTTATAGGTTGCGATATTTTTCAAGAATGACAGCGAGTCGGTTGCGGGCTCTGAAGAGGTGTGAGCGCACGGTGGTCTCGGGCAGAGAGGTAATCGATGATATGCGCGCCACCGGAAAGTCTTCGTAGTAGAAGAGCTGTACAACTGCTCTCTGAGTTTCCGGCAGCTGTGCGATTGCCTCGGTGAGGTTGTCGGCGCTGATCGGAGTTTCGTCGGGAGTTTCGTCGGCAATGTCGGGGATGTCTTCGCTGGTGTTGCTCAGTCGGCTTCTGCGGCGCAGGTCGCTAACAAATTCGTTGTAGGCGATGCGGAAGAGCCATGAGCGAAATCGTGTCACTCCTTCGAGCGAGCGTATCGACAGATATGCTTTCAAAAAGGTCTCCTGAGCAAGATCGTCGGCCAGTGCCGAGTCGCCTTTTGTGAGTCCGAGCAGAAAGCGGCGGAGGCTTTCGGAATAAGCGTCGACCAATTGCCCGAAGGCGTTGCGGTCGTCGGCCGCAACGCATCGGGTAATCAGTGCTAATTCCTGAAAGCGGTTGATTGCCATTTCGGAAAATCAGGAGCGTTTGTTGAAGAAATAGGGCACGAACTTTGCTAGACCGAGCACGAAGAGCGAGCCTCCGCAGAGGAATCCGACGCCGGCGTTGTGTCCGGAGGCAAAGGCAAGGAAGAGCATCACGCCAATGCCGATGAGGGCAAATCCGTTGCGGATGTCTTTGCTCGACATAAGGCCGCAGGCTTTGTTTACATTGTTAATAGCGTTGCGCACGGTGTCGGTGTCGGTCGTGGTGGTGCTTGTATCGCCGGTGCGGGGCTGCCCGTTTTCATCGAAAATCACCGGAGTGGGCTGTGTGAACTGGTTGATTGTAACCTGCGGAGCAGCAGGAGTGCCGGTGAAGAATGCTTCGGGCAGCTGATAGTTGTGGTCAATAGCATTGTTGATGCTTTTGTTGCGGTTGTGCTGCCGGCGTAGTGTGTATATGAGCACACATACAAGAATTAAAAGAAGAATTACGCCTATAGTAGCGATGATGCCGATTGCAGCGACAACCTTGAGGGTTTTGTTGGAGACGCCCTTGGGGTAGGCAGGCGACTGAATGTCGAGATACACCGTGCGTGTAGTCACCGAGTCTCTGGCTACGATGAGTGTGTCGCCTTTGGTGTCGACTACAAGAGTGGACCCGTTGTCGATGCCCGGCTGCTGTACGGCTTTACGAACAGCCAGCCGCACCGATTTTTCGAATTCATGTTTTTCCCACGAAGTGGGCTCTACATTATTTAATGCCTCGCTGATGTTGCAGCCGGTGAGAAGAGTTACTGTCAGAAATGCGACGAGTATACCGATAAGTTTTTTCATAAGATTGTGTTGTTGTAGTGTCGGATGTTTTTTATGGGGCTTGTTTTGCGCCCTCTGTCATAAAGACGGTGTCTTCATTCAAAAGTTGCACATCGGCCGAAAAAAATTATCACAGACATATGATAGATGTGGCATAAAAACAAAAATAGCCGAAAATCGTGTGATTATCAGCTATTCAATGTGCGCATGAAGGGACTCGAACCCCCACGACCGGAGTCATTAGATCCTAAGTCTAACGCGGCTACCAATTACGCCACATGCGCGAGTGTGGTGCAAAGTTAACTATTTTTTTTCTTTCTGGCAAAATTTATTCATCGGAGCATATGATAATCAATCGCAAATATGGCGATACAATATGAAATACAAGTTTAATGATTTATGAACTATCTGCGCCAATAAATTTATTCTGTCAAAGAACCGCCGGATGCTATATTATATATGAGTGGGTCGGGCGATGAGTATTGTCGTGTGAGTTGCCCGGTGAAATTTGCTATATTTTGATAGTTGCTGATAATCAGTGTGTTGTGGGTGAGTGTGTAAAATTCTTGTAAAAAAGTTTGCAAAAATTTGGAGGAGTCAAAAAAAAGGCATAACTTTGCATCGCTTTTGACAAGGAAGGGGCGCTTAGCTCAGCTGGTTCAGAGCATCTGCCTTACAAGCAGAGGGTCGGGGGTTCGAATCCCTCAGCGCCCACTACGTAAAAAAACACTTCCTTGTTTTAAAGTTCCCTCCCCGTAGGGATTATATAAACGGGCGCTTAGCTCAGCTGGTTCAGAGCATCTGCCTTACAAGCAGAGGGTCGGGGGTTCGAATCCCTCAGCGCCCACTACACGAGGTCTCGATGAAAATCGCGGCCTTTTTTTGTATATGCCGGCAGATAATTTGTGAATTTTTTCAAATTTATCTTTCTTCTCATATTCATTTCAGAGACAAAAGGCATGCAACTTAAAAATTTTTATTACTTTTGCAGAAGCGTATGCGTGTAAAAATGCTATGAGAGTAAAAATACATCATGAAGGTACTCCCGTACTGATTACGTTAATGGCGATTCTGCTCATAATCAACATTCCGCTGTGGTTATGGGTTCGTCCCTTCGTGTGGGCAATCGCCGTGACTGTGGTCAGTGCCGTTCTGTATCTTGTCGCAGTGAACTTCTTCCGTTCGCCACGGCGCACTTTTATCGGCGACCGTCACAATGCAGTGGTGTCATCGGCCGACGGTACTGTGGTCGCTCTTGAGGAAACGTTTGAAGACGAATTCCTTCATTGCCGCTGTATACAGCTATCGGTGTTCATGAGTATTTTCAATGTTCATGCCAACTGGTTTCCTGTCGACGGCGAGGTGACATATGTGAAGCATCATCCCGGACGGTTTAGGGCGGCGTATCTGCCCAAGTCGAGCACTGAAAACGAGCGCTCTACCGTAGTAATTCGCACTCCCGACGGGCAGCCCGTGCTCATGCGCCAGATTGCCGGAGCTATGGCTCGCCGCATTGTCACATACGCACGACCCGGCGACGAGGCATCGGTCGAAGACCATATGGGATTCATAAAATTCGGCTCACGCATCGACCTTTATCTGCCTCTCAATACCGAGATATTAGTAAACATTGGCGCAAAGACCACAGGAGGTATCACCCAGGTGGCGCGCCTGCATCCAGAAGCCAAAAATGCCTGAAAGCATTAAGAAAAATACCCCCAATACCATTACATGCCTCAATCTGCTCGCCGGATGCGTGTCGATTTTTATGGCATTCAACCAGACCAGGGTTTTCGGCCCGTTCGATGGTGCCGTATGGGCGATGATAGCTATGGGCGCTGCAGCTCTCTTTGATTTTCTCGATGGAGCCTCGGCGCGAGTGTTGCACTCATACTCCGCTGTGGGCAAAGATCTCGACTCGCTTTCCGACCTGGTAAGCTTCGGAGTCGCCCCGGCTATGCTTATACTCAACGTGATGCTCATCGAAGGCTCATATGAGTGGGCTGCCTTCGCGGCCTTGCTCATACCGGTTTTCGGCGCGATTCGTCTGGCAAAATTCAACAACGACACCGAGCAGAAAACATATTTCAAGGGCCTCCCAATTCCGGCTAACGCTATTTTCTGGATTGGTGTATACGGTTGGATACAGAGCTACACCTATCCCGGGTGGATTGTGATGTGGCTTCTCATAGCGCTTATGTGTGCTGCAATGGTAGGAAATTTCAAGATGTTCTCGCTCAAATTTTCCAACTTTAGCCTCAACGAAAACTTCTGCCGATATGTTATTTTAGTAGCGGCTGTCATATTTGTGGCTATTTATGGCCTCGCGGGTCTGTCGTGGACAATACTTCTGTATTTCCTCCTTTCGTTGCTTCGCCGCAACCGCATCTGACCGCGTCTCTCTCTTATTTGCCATGCTCCGGCCAAATTGCCGGTAGCCGCATGATAAAAGAATTAATCTGCAATGCTATTAACGATTCTACTGATAATATTGATATTCATCCTTTGGCCTGTGCTGAAGACGAGCTGGCGCGTGTGGTCGAACATGCGCGACATGCGCCGCTTCATGCAGGACCCGGAGGCCGAAATGCGCCGACGCGCCGCCGGAGGCCGAAGCAGAAGCAATCCCTTTCAGGGCTTCGATTTCGGCGGTTTTGGCAGCTCGACCGGTTTCAGGAGCGATGACAGCCCGAAATACCGTCGCCGTCGTAAAAAAATTTCCCGTGATATTGGCGAATACATACAGTTCACCGAAGTGGAACTGACAGAGCGCGAACGGGACGAATACTATAGCTCCGCCGAAAAACAGCGGTCGTACAACGAGCAACAGATATCGGATATCAAATGGGTTGATATAAAATGAAAGAGCTGTTTTCTTATCTCGACGCTCTTGCAGCAAACAACAATCGTGAATGGTTTGCCGCACACAAGACGCAGTATGAGCGTCTGCGCGCACGCTGGATTGAAGATGTTCAGCGACTGATTGACCTGATGTCGGCCTACGACATGTCGTTGGCGCATGTACAGGCGCGAGACTGTCTTTATCGAATTTACCGCGATACACGGTTTTCGCTCGACAAGACTCCTTACAAAACATATTTCTCGGCGCTTATATCGCCCACCGGCCGCCACTGCGACCGTGCGTGCTATTATTTTCATGTCGGAGCCGACGAGTGTGCCATATACAGTGGTGTGTGGTGTCCCGAACCTAAAGTGCTCAAAAAACTGCGCAAGGCCATAGTCGATAATATCGACGAGTTCAAAGCAATTGTGGAGACTCCGGAGGTGATGGAGACCTTTCCGCTCTGGTACGGACGAAAACTGAAGACCGCACCGAAGGGATACGACCGCGATCACCCCGACATAGAATACCTCCGGCTGACCGAATATGGCAAATGCTGTTATCTTTCGCGTGATTTCTTTGAAAAAAACGACTGGCATGAGCAGGTAGCCGACCGTCTGAGCTTACTGAAACCATTGAACGACTTCCTCAATTATTCAATCGATGAATAACGATTCCAATACTCCCGTCATCCGAGACAAAGCCGATGCCTGCGTCATAATACCGATGTATAACGAGTGCGAAAACGCAGCCGCTATAATCGATGCAGTAATGGCGCTTCCGGTGCTTTTCGATGTGCTTGTCATCGACGACAATTCGCCCGACGGTACAGCCGCCATTGTAAAAGATAAAATGAAGCAGTATGCCGGACGAATCGACATTATCGAGCGTGCCGGCAAGCTCGGTCTGGGGACTGCATATATAGAAGGCTTCCGTCATTGCCTCGCAAAAGGCTATGAGTTCATATGTGAAATGGATGCCGATTTTTCGCATAACCCCTCCGACCTGCTCCGCCTTCGCCAGACGGCAATCGACGAAAGCGCCGATGTGGTCGTAGGCTCGCGATATGTGACAGGTGTAAACGTGGTCAACTGGCCCATGGGGCGTATCCTCATGTCGTACTACGCCTCCAAATATGTGCGGATTGTCACCGGCATTCCCGTTCACGATACCACGGCGGGCTTCGTTTGCTATCGTCGCAAGGTGCTCCAAGCTATGGACCTTGACAAAATAAGGTTCAAGGGCTATGCCTTCCAGATTGAGATGAAGTTCACGGCATACAAATACGGGTTCAAGATAGTAGAAGTGCCTATCATTTTTGTAAACCGTGTGCTCGGTACAAGCAAAATGAACTCCGGCATTTTCGGCGAGGCCGTCTTCGGCGTGATTCGTCTGAAGTGGAGCAGCCTCTTCCATAAATATCCCGATTACTCTCATAAGTAAATAAGCAATGGGTCCGACAGTAGTTTACAATGCAGTCCTTTGCGATGCCGGCGGCAAACGTCGTGGCTGGCTCGCAGCCGACGGAGGTATAATCACAGCCACGGGCGAGGGCGACGTTCCGCAGGATGTTTTGTCCGCGTCGACTGACGCAGTCGATGCCGGTGGCACCATGCTTATTCCCGGTCTTACCGACACCCATGTGCATTTCCGCGACCCGGGTCTTACTCATAAGGCCGACATGGAGAGCGAAAGCCTTGCCGCGGCCGCTGGAGCTGTCACCACAGTGTTTGATATGCCCAATACCATTCCTCCCGTAACTACCGTCGAGGTGCTTGAAGCCAAACGCCGTCTTATAGATGCCAAAAACATAAGATGCCGCATAGTGCCTCTGCTTGGCATGGCTCCCGGAGCCATGAACGAGTTGCGGAGACTCGATTTGAATGGTGTTCCTGCTGTGAAGCTTTTTCTTGGTACAACAACCGGAGCCATGTCGGCTCCCTTCGACGACGAGCTCGAAGATGTGTTCCGCTTTCTGGCCGAACATCGCATACCTGTGATTGTACATGCCGAAGACAATGCTGTCATCGACCGTAATATGGCTGCTGCCCTTGCCCGTTGGGGCACTGCGGACGCTATTCCTGTGGCTGAACACAGCCGTATCCGTTCGCGAGAGGCATGCCTGCGTTCGGCGGCTCATGCTGTGGAACTGGCCACACGTTTCGGCACACGTCTGCATATTGCTCATGTAAGCACCGCCGACGAAGTTCGCGAACTCCTCAGCGACGGCCCTGCCAAAGGGAAACTCATCACCGCAGAGACAACACCTCTCTATCTCGACCCCGTGCTCTGCAATGAGAGTGCACGCGATTGTCGTCACAAAGTCAATCCGGCAATCAAGACTGCCGCCGACGCCGAGGCGCTCCGCGAGGCCCTTTTTACGGGCCGTATAGACACTATTGGCACCGACCATGCGCCGCATCTGCTCGCCGAAAAGCAGCGTCCGGGCATGACGGCTGTCTCCGGAGCGCCTTCAATACAGTTCGCCCTGCCTTTGATGCTTACCTATCTGCCGGCTGAGATTATAATAGAAAAAATGACTTGCGGCCCGGCCGATATTTTCAATATTGGCGTGACCACAAGTCTGAAGCCCGGCCAGGTGGCCGATTTTGCCCTCGTGAGAGACGTACCCGATTATACGCTGTCTGATGCCGACGCAGTGTCGCTGTGTGGCTGGACGCCGTTTGCCGGACGAAAGTTGCGACACCGGGTAGAGCATACCTGGTGTGCCGGAGTCACTACGTGGACTCTATGAGCATAGGGCAGGTATTTAGTTACGAAATTCCTGAATCTTGTTGATAAGAACTTTGCCGTCGATTTCTCCGGAGAATTTCCATGCTTCGACGCCGTTGCGGTATATGATGAAAGTGGGTGTGCTTTCAACATCGAGTTCTTCGCTTAGTTGGCTGTTTTCGTCTACGTCGAGCTGATATATGGGAACATCATCACCTATGAGTTCGCGTATTTGCTCTATAACAGGCATCATGTGGCGGCAGTGGCCGCACCATGTGGCATAAAATTCGACAACGACTTCAGGAGCGCTGTTGATTAATGATTGATAGTCATTCATATTGCAGTGCGTTTAAGTTATTTTATTCCTAAACACACGGCAATAATCAAAGGTTTGCCGGCAATTAGTTAAAAACGTCCGACACCGTATACTTCTCGGTGAAGCGTGCGGCTCACCTCCTCCGGGTCGAGCGATGACGATGTGCTCATAAGCATGAGCGGCACTTCGGGCAGCTCGCGCGAATAGGGCGGCTGTATATAGTTGTACGGCAGTATCTTGAAGCCGTGACGGGCATAAAAACGTATGCGGCGTTCGGTGAGCGGAAGTTGTGGGTCGGGACGCTCCACTTCGAGCACGACCGGTAGATTTTCGCGTGAGACGAGCTGTGCGATAGCCTCGCCGCCAATTCCTGTGCCGCGGCGCTCCGGCTCTATGGCAAAGTGTTCGACATATGTAAATGCTGGAAAATGCCATGTAGTGATAAAGCCGGCAAACTCGCCGGCGCTGTCGGCAATCATGAGCATCTGAGGGCCGGTTCCGTCGGCAGGTTTGGCAATCTGTTGCCATGGACGTCTTTCTTCCGGCGGAAAAGATTCAATATACAGATGCCGTGCACGTTCCATGCAATCGGGTAGGGGTGATGATATTGTTATGGACATAGCTGTTTCTTTATTTTTTTGCGACAAAACGATATACCCTATCTATATAATAATGAAACAGGGCCTATGAATGTTTACCCGTGAGTATGCAACGGATGTCGTTTAGCTTTTTGAGGGCTTCGAGAGGCGTGAGATTGTTGATGTCGACACCTATTATCTCGTCGCGGACCTGACTGAGTACCGGATCGTCGAGCTGGAAGAACGACAGCTGCATTCCGGCTACAGTTTCGTGCACCGGTGCCGAGATTCTGGCCTTTCCGCGACGCGATTTCGGCGTTTTTGTCGCTTTGGTGTCGTTTCCGTCGCTTTCTTTCTCCCTATTCTCTGCCGCGGCTTCGTTTTCGGTAGCATTGTTTTCAAGCTGCGCGAGCACTTCGTTGGCGCGTTTCACTATCGACGGGGGCATGCCGGCGAGCTTTGCCACGTGTATACCGAACGAATGCTCGCTTCCGCCTTTGGCGAGCTTGCGCAGAAACACGACCTTTCCGTCGATTTCTTTTACCGACACATTGTAGTTCACGATGCGGCTGTAAGACTGCTCCATGTCGTTGAGTTCATGGTAGTGTGTCGCAAAGAGTGTTTTCGGGTGCATGTCGCCGTAGTCGTGGATATACTCCACAATCGACCATGCAATCGAAATGCCGTCGTATGTCGATGTGCCTCGGCCGAGTTCGTCGAAGAGTATGAGAGAGCGTGAACTCATGTTGTTGAGAATCGACGCAGCTTCGTTCATTTCCACCATGAAAGTCGACTCGCCCAGCGATATGTTGTCGCTCGCGCCGACTCGTGTGAAGATTTTGTCGACAACGCCAATTCTGGCATTGTCGGCGGCGACGAAGCATCCAATCTGAGCCATGATGACATTGAGTGCGGTCTGTCGCAGAAGCGCCGACTTACCCGACATGTTGGGGCCGGTAATCATCATTATCTGAGCCTCTTCGTTGTTCAGCGTTACTGAGTTGGATATGTATGGCTCGCCCGGAGGCAACTGCTTTTCAATCACCGGGTGTCGGGCTTCGGTAAGCTGCAACTCAAGCGAATCGTCGACCACAGGGCGGTTGTAGCGGTTTTCTATTGATACACGGGTGAAGGCGTTGAGTACGTCGAGTCTGGCCAGTAGAGAAGCATCGAGCTGCATGGCAGGGATGTATTGCGCCACAGCCGACACGAGTTCGTTGTAGAGGCGTTGCTGTATGGCCTCGATTTTTTCCTGGGCTCCGAGTATCTTTTCCTCGTAGTCTTTCAGTTCGGGGGTGATATATCGTTCGGCGTTGACGAGTGTCTGCTTGCGAATCCACTCGGGAGGGACCTTCGATTTGTGCGTGTTTGTAACCTCGATATAATATCCGAAGACGTTGTTATATCCTATTTTTAGCGACGAAATGCCGGTGGCTTCGCTTTCGCGCACTTGCAGGCGCGAAAGATAGTCTTTGCTCTGGAACGCGATTGCGCGGAGTTCGTCGAGCTCGCTGTCAACCCCCTTGCAAATAATGTCGCCACGCGATGCCGTGCCTGCTGCATCGTCGGGAATTTCGCGGCTTATGCGTTCCTGCACCGATTCGCAGGGGTTGAGCTGCTCGCCTATGGCATTGAACTGAGGCATATCGGCCTTGAGGCACATGCGCCTTATCTCCACCACGGCACGGAGGGCATTGCGGATTTGAAGCAGCTCTCGTGGCGATATGCGTTCGCAGGCCACTTTTGTAACAAGACGCTCGAGGTCGCCCACCGTTTTAAGCTGCTCGGCCATGTTGTCGCGCAACTCGGTGTTTTTGAAGAAATACTCCACCATGTCGAGGCGTTCGTTTATTGGCTTAGGGTCGCGCAGGGGCAACTGTAGCCAGCGCCTCAATAGTCGGGCGCCCATTGGCGTTATGGTGCGGTCAATCACGCCGAGCAGGCTTTTGCCGTCGGGGTCGAGCGGCTCGAAAAGCTCGAGGTTGCGTATGGTGAACCTATCGAGACGCACCGACTTTCCTTCGTCGATACGCGATATCGAGGTTATATGCGAGGTGTGTGTGTGCTGGGTGAGGTCGAGATAATGTAGAGTGGCTCCGGCGGCGATAATCGCACAGTGCATGCGGTCTATGCCGAAGCCTTTGAGCGATGCTGTGCCAAATTGTTTACGCAGGCGTTCGTCGGCGGCATCGAGGGTGAAGAGCCAGTCTTCCATCTCATAGTAGAGATATTGCTGGCTGAATTCAGCCAAGGCTCTTTTTTTGTAATCGCGCTGCACAAGAAGCTCTTTTGGAGCCATGTTCGACAGCATCTTGTCGATATAGTCGACAGTGCCTTCGGTAGTGAGAAATTCTCCGGTAGATATGTCAAGCAAAGCAAGGCCGCAGAGATTTTTTTCGAAATGCACGGCGGCGAGAAAATTGTTTTCTTTTCGCGCCAGCACATTATCGCCCATGGCCACGCCGGGGGTGATAAGCTCTATGATGCCACGTTTTACAAGTTTTTTAGTGAGCTTAGGGTCTTCGAGCTGTTCGCAGATAGCCACACGCTTGCCGGCGCGTACGAGCTTAGGCAGATAGCTGTCGAGCGCGTGATGCGGAAAGCCGGCGAGTTCGACGAACTGAGCCGAGCCGTTGGCGCGACGTGTGAGCGTTATGCCGAGGATTTCCGATGCCTCGATTGCATCTTCGGAGAAGGTTTCATAAAAGTCGCCGACACGGAAAAGGAGCACTGCGTCGGGATGCTTTGCCTTCATCTCGGCGTACTGCTTCATCAGCGGTGTTTCAACAAATTTTTTAGCCACGTAGCTTTATTTTTTGCCTGCGAGTTTGCTCTCTCGGAGCGGAATTGCTATAGATGTGATTATCTGAATCACTGCTCCGGCAAGTGTGAACGACAACCAGTCGCGCAGCTGATAAGGATTGTAGAAGAGGAAAAATGCCGCTACGCAGAAAATAATAGCGCTCCATGATTCTATGCGGTGAAGGCGTTTGAGCTGGGGGTCTTTACCGCGGTAGGGGGTAAAGAGACGTGCCAGAAGCAGAAGCAACGCGCCGGCCGAAAATATATATGGAAATGTCGTGCGTGCCAATTCTATATCGTGGAGAAAAAATGGCACAGCCGTGGCGCCCAGCACAAGCAGCAGGGCCACGGGGACTATGATGTTGTTTAAAATATTGTCAGTTTTCAAGGCTGCGTGGTGTGTTTGTAAATTTATAGACATCCTCATCGGCACGTTTCATGCCGTATTGTTCGCGTACCACTTGTTCCATAAGGTGTTTGTCGGTCGACAAGCGGTGATTGAGATCTCTATAGTAAAGCATAGTGTCGCGATTGGCCTCAAACTCGCTGCGGAGGCTGTCGATGGTGCGGTTGTATTCAATGCTGTTGAACACGGTGTTTTCGCCTGCAAATACGATGTAGGCTACAACGATAAGGCTCACAAGTGTCATTGGCGACATGAAGCGGCTTATCCACGACCATGCTGAGGAAAGTTTCGGATTCATATTGCAAAGGTAAGCAAAAAATCGCGAGAAATTTACCAACTGGAGATATTTAATGTTACAAAATACCAAAATGTTGCTATCCGTCAGAAGGCACAGAAAACATATCAAACGTCAAAAGATTATTTAACACGATAGTTCGCAGATATTTTACTTTTCTTCATTTTCGCGTTCAATTCCGATGATTTACACTCTCGTTATTAAATCGGTAGGGATGATGAAATCTCCGTTCGATAGGCCGTAGTCGGGGTTACATGTGTATGTCTTGATGTTATGTATTGTTTCCTTCGGTAGACCGCACGATATCAACGAAAAACTGGTTATTCAGGCCGTTGGTTGTGCATGGGAGGGCACCGCGGAAAGTCTTAATAGTCGCAGATGATATATTCTGAAACCGATTTTCATGATTGGGTTTTATTATGTTTTCAAATTTTATGGCGGGGTCATTACCGTTGGCGGAGTACCTTCTGCAAAAGGAGATGATATTATGCAATAGCGGCTTAACTGCGGCTTAACTGTTTGTTAATTGAAGTGAAAAATGCAGCATTTGCCGCGTTGAGAAAATGTTAGTAACTTTGCGACTTGCAAAATAAGGCAAATGAATCTAAGAGAAAAAATAGACAGCCGCATATTCCACACTGTGGGTGCCGCAGCCGATGCTCTCGGCCGCGAAGCTTATGTTGTTGGCGGATATGTGCGCGATTTGATTATAGGCCGCAAGTCGAAAGATGTCGATTTCGTCACTGTCGGCTCCGGCATCGAGCTTGCCGAGGCCGTTGGTGCCCGTCTCGGCCGAGGAACGCATCTGGTAGTTTACCGCAGCTATGGCACCGCACAGCTCAAACGCGGCGACATGGAACTCGAGTTTGTCGGTGCCCGTCGTGAATCATATCATCGCGATTCGCGTAACCCTGTTGTAGAAGACGGTACGCTCGACGACGATCTCGCCCGGCGCGATTTTACCATCAATGCCATGGCAATTAGTGTGAATGCCGGCACTTACGGTGAGGTTGTCGACAAATATGACGGTCTTGGCGATATCAAGCGCCGTATTATCCGTACGCCCCTCGACCCCGACATCACCTTCAGCGACGACCCTCTGCGTATGATGCGCGCCATTCGTTTTGCAACCCAACTGCAATTCGAAATTCATCCTGTGACATTTGCCGCTATCAAGCGTAATGCGAGCCGAATAGAGATAATCACTGCCGAACGCATCAAAGACGAGCTGTTCAAGATAATGGCCGCACCCCGTCCGTCGATAGGGTGGCGCTTGTTGCTCGAATCGGGACTGCTTTCAATAATACTTCCCGAACTGGCACGTATGAAAGGCATCGATGTGGTTGATGGTCGAGGCCATAAGGACAATTTCAATCACACGATGATTGTGCTCGATTCGGTAGCGGCAGCAAGCGACAAGGTATTGCTACGCTGGGCTGCGTTGTTTCACGACATAGGCAAACCGGTGACAAAGCACTACGACCCGGCTCGCGGATGGACATTCCATAATCATAATTTTGTCGGCGCCAAAATGGTGAAGAATATTTTTCGCCGCATGAAATTTCCGCTCGGCTCCGATTTGGCCTATGTGTCGAAACTTGTGGAGCTGCATATGCGCCCAATAGCACTTGTTGAAGATGAAGTGACGGACAGCGCCGTGCGCCGGCTGGCCAATTATGCCGAAGAAGACCTCGCCGACCTCATGATTCTCGCCCGTGCCGATATCACAAGCCGCGACGAGGCCCGTAAAGCCCGTTATCTGGCCAATTTCGACCTCGTGGAGGAAAAATTCCGCACCACTCACGAGAAAGATGTGGAGCGCAACCGCAAGAATCCTGTCGACGGCCTCGAAATAATGGAGCTGTTCGGCTTGCCGCAGAGCCCCGAGGTGGGATACTTTGCAAAGAATCTCAAGCAGGCGGTAAAAGACTGTGAGATAGAAGATACTCGTGAAGCAGCTTTCACATATCTGTTGAAACTCGCTGCAGAAAAGGGGCTGAAACCGCTGTTCGACCCCTTCGAACGCGAGCGTCAGCATCTTGCCCAAAGTGCTGCCGATGATAAAAAGGAGGAGGAATGATGCTGCGACAAAGTCTTTTCGTATTTTTTGTTTTGCTTAGCGCGCTCTTGTGTCGCGCACAGCAGGCTTCCGACACTACAATCTATTTTGTCAATATCTATCCCGGCTCGGCGATTTATGAACTCGAAGGTCATTCGGCAATAATTGTTGATGTCAAAGGGCGCATGCCTATAGCCTATAACTTCGGCGTGTTCGATTTCAATTCGCCCAACTTCATATATCGTTTTGTAAAAGGCGAAACCGATTACAAAGCTGTGGAGTGTCCGGCCATGTCGTTTCTTGCGCCATATGTTGACCACGGACGGCGTGCAATGGCTCACGAGCTCAATTTCACACCGGAGCAGAAAGCCCGCCTTGTTGACTTGCTCAAAGAAAATGTGAAGCCTGAGAATGCCGTATACCGCTATAATTACGTAAAAGATAACTGCGCCACACGCCCTTTGCGTGCTGTTGAGCTCGCTGCCGGCGACTCGCTTCGGCTTGCTCCGGCTCCTTTTGAGGCAAATTCCTCAATTCCGGTCACTTTCCGCAACATAATGCGGCATTATCACAAGAATTATCCCTGGTATCAGTTCGGCATAGACATTGCTTTGGGTAGCGGCATCGATTATCTGCTTTCGCGCCGCGAAATGACATTTGCCCCTGCCGAGCTCGACAAAATGCTTGTCAATGCCGAGGTTGGAGGCCGCAAGCTTGTGTCGCACAGTTTCGCGATGATTGATTTTCCCGAAGACAATGCCGTCGACGATGCCACACCGTGGTATCTCAGCCCCTTGGCAGTATGCTGGCTCTTTTTTGCGCTCGCGCTTGCCCTTACTGTCTACGATATCAGGCGTCGCCGAGTGAGCCGGTGGTTCGATGCTATATGTTTCGGGCTGTTAGGCCTTGCCGGATGTGTGCTCACATACCTTATATTCATATCGGTTCACGAGGCGACATCTCCCAATTACTTATATCTGTGGCTGAATCCGCTTTGCCTGCTTGTTCCTTGTTTAATATTTGTTAAACGAACAAGTATAGTGCTTAATTGTTTTCAAATTGTTAACTTTGCAGTGCTTTTGGCATTACTTGCCGTTTGGCCCTTTCTTCCTCAGTCGGCAAATCCGGCATTCTTGCCTCTTGTAGGGGCGGAAATATTACGGGCTGCATCGTACATATATATTACTCGTAAAGCAAAATAAAAGATTGAGTATCAAGCATAAAATTGCAAACACCACTTCTGTGCCCGGGCTGCTTATGGCTCTGGTGGCATCTGTTGTGACCATACAGATATGCACGGCCGAGGTTACTCAGCCGCGTCTTTTGGTGGGTATTGTTGTCGATGGGCTTGATGCCGACTATCTTGATTTGTTGCGCGAGCGCTTCGGCGAAGGCGGTTTCCGTCGGCTCGAGCGCGAGGCGGCATTTATACCATCGGCCGACTTCGGTCCCGGGCTCGACGCCACAGCCGCGACAGCTACTATTATGACCGGAGCCGCTCCGTCGGTATCGGGTATCGGTTCGAATACACGGTATGACCGTGTGCAGCTCCTTGAAACGGGAGTTTTTTCCGACCCATCGATTCTTGGCAATTTCACTTCGGCAGGTTATTCGCCGTCGGCGCTGAGAGTTACCACTATTGCCGATGAGTCGCGCATGGCTTCGGGCGGAGTGAACATGGCATATGCCGTAGCTTCCGACCCTTGTCAGGCGATTGCGATGGCCGGACACACGTCCAACTCCGCACTCTGGCTCGATGCTAAAACCGGCAACTGGGCCTCGTCGACCTTCTACAAGGAAATGCCCGTGGCGATTGCCACCCGCAACCGCACAGTGCCCCTGCTCACACGGCTCGACACCATGAGCTGGACACCGTTGCTCGACCCTTCGCTCTATCCGGCTCTTCCCGACCATCTGCGGCGCTATCCGTTCAGATATGTGTTTCCACGCGGCAGTGCCGACCGGCTGAAGATGCTTGCGGCCTCGCCCATGGGCAACAGCGAAGTCACCTCCGTTGCTTCGGGGCTTATATCGGGTATGAAGCTCGGCACGCATCCCGACGGCACCGATGTGCTTAATATTGCCTACAGTCTCAGACCTTACGAGTATGCCAAGAGTTCCGATACGCGAGTGGAGCTGATGGACGCATATCTGCGTCTCGACCGCAATCTTGAGCAGCTTTTCAATGAAATCGACCGCAGTGTGGGGCTCGACAAGACCGTGCTGTTTCTTGCTGCGACACCTCCCTCGTCGCGTACGCGCCGCGAAGATGAACGCTGGGGCATACCTCACGGCGAGTTTTCGACCCGCAAGGCAATTTCATTGCTCAATATGTATCTTATGGCCGTATATGGCAATGGCGACTATGTGAGCGCCTATCACCGCGGCCATTTCTTCCTCAATAATAAACTTCTAAAAGAAAAATCGCTCGACGAAAGCGAAGTAAGGCGCAATGCCGCCGCTTTTCTGAGCAAGATGACCGGTGTCGACCGTGTGTTTACTGTCGACGAAGTCATTGCCGGTCATGCCGGCGAACAGCCCGAGGCACTGCGCCGTAACACCGTGGTGGCCACTGCCGGCGACCTCATCATAAACGTGGCGCCCGGGTTTGAAATAGTCGACGACTTCAACACACAGGTAAAAGACGAGCGCACGCACCATGTGGAGCGTGTCGTTGCCACAACTGCACCGTTGTTTATACTCGCGCCCGAAATCGTGCCTCAGACAGTAGGCGAGATTGTCGACGCGCGTGCAATCGCCCCGACAATCTGCCGCATTTTGCGCATACGGTCGCCGAACGGCGCATCGGCCGCTCCGTTGCACTTGCTCAGAAAATAAGTCCGGACGGCAGTTTTCTCACAGAAAATCCGTAACTTTACGCCACGGCCTGCAATGCCGTGGCCTTAACCCTATTAACCGACAAAAAAGAAAAAATAATATATGTCATTCAGCTCTATCCTTAAAAAGGTCTTTGGCGATAAATCGAGCCGCGACCTTAAAGCTATAGCTCCTATACTTAAGGCTGTGAAGGAGAAAATCCCCGAAGTACAGCAACTCGACAACGACGGCCTGCGTCATTGCATCGAATCGGTACGCGCCGACATCGCTTCGGCCACACAAGCCGACAAGGATGCCGCTGACAAACTCCGTGCCGAGGTGGAATCGCTTCCTTTCGAAAAACGTCAGCCCCTGTGGGACCAGATTGATGCACACGAGAAGAAAATTCTTGATATTATCGAGGACAAACTCAACGAGCATCTGCCTATTGTCTTCGCCACCGTACGCGAAACAGCCGCACGATTTGCCAAGAGCGAGACCATTGAGGTAACAGCCACAGACTTCGACCGCGAACTCGCCGGTCAGGGTCGCGATTTCGTAACTATCGACGGCGACAAAGCCATTTGGAAAAATCACTGGATGGCTGGAGGTAACGAGCTGAAATGGGATATGGTACACTACGATGTGCAGCTTATCGGCGGCATCGTGCTGCATCAGGGCAAAATCTCCGAAATGGCTACCGGCGAGGGTAAGACACTTGTTGCGACACTGCCTGTTTTCCTTCGCTCTCTGTCGGGCAAGGGTGTGCATGTGGTAACTGTGAACGACTACCTCTCCAAGCGCGACTCTGAGTGGATGGGGCCGCTTTATATGTTCCATGGCGCGTCGGTCGACTGCATCGACAAGCATCAGCCCAATACGCCCGAGCGTCGCCGCGCTTACGAGTGCGACATAACATATGGCACAAACAACGAATTCGGCTTCGACTATCTGCGCGACAATATGGCCATGACTCCCGACGACCTCGTGCAGCGCAAGCATTACTATGCTATTGTCGACGAGGTCGACTCGGTGCTCATTGACGATGCCCGTACGCCTCTGATTATCTCAGGTCCGGCGCCCCGTGGCGACGACCAGCTTTTCAATGAATACAAGGCAAATGTAGAGAAGGTTGTCAAGGCTCAGCAGCGACTCGTGACCGGTATTCTTGCCGATGCAAAAGAAAAACTGGCCTCGGAGGACAAGGCCGTGCGCAAAGAAGGCGCACTGCTCCTCTTCCGCGCATATAAGGGTCTGCCCAAGAACAGTGCGCTTATACGCTTCCTCAGCCAGGAGGGCATGAAGAACACTCTCCTCGAGACAGAAGCCTACTATCTGCAGGACAATTCGCGCGAAATGCCGGTTGTCACCGACCCTCTCTACTTCGTTATCGACGAAAAGAACCGCTCGGTCGAGCTCACTGACAAAGGTATCGACGAGCTTACGGGCAATACCCAGGACCCGCAGTTTTTCGTGCTTCCCGACATCGCCTCTCAGCTTTCTGAACTCGAACATATCGCCGACCCCGCCGAGCGTCAGGAGCGCAAAGATGAGCTTATGGCAAATTATGCCGTAAAGTCGGAGCGCGTGCACACTGTGACACAGCTCCTCAAGGCTTACACTCTCTTCGAGCGCGATATCGAATACGTAATCGACGAAAACAAAATCAAGATTGTCGACGAGCAGACGGGCCGTATCATGGAAGGTCGTCGCTACTCCGACGGTCTCCACCAGGCTATCGAAGCCAAAGAAGGCGTGAAAGTTGAGGCAGCTACCCAGACTTTTGCCACAATCACACTCCAGAACTACTTCCGCATGTATCACAAGCTCGCCGGTATGACCGGTACGGCTATCACAGAGGCCGGTGAGTTCTGGGATATCTATAAGCTCGATGTGGTGACAATTCCCACAAACCGTCCTATTGCCCGCGTCGACATGAACGACCGTGTGTACCGCACCAAGAAAGAGAAGTACAAGGCCGTAATCGACGAAATTGTAAAACTCATCAACGAAGGACGTCCTGTGCTTGTGGGCACTACTTCCGTTGAAATTTCCGAGCTTCTTGCCCGCATGCTCGACATGCAGCGTCCGCCGATTCCTCACCAGGTGCTCAATGCCAAGCTGCACCAGCGCGAGGCCGAAGTTGTGGCTCTCGCCGGCCGCAAAGGCTGCGTGACCATCGCAACCAATATGGCAGGCCGCGGTACGGACATCAAGCTTACTCCCGAGGTGCGCGAGGCCGGCGGTCTTGCCATTATAGGCACCGAGCGCCACGAGTCGCGCCGTGTCGACCGTCAGCTCCGAGGCCGTTCGGGCCGTCAGGGCGACCCGGGTTCGTCGGTATTCTTCGTTTCGTTTGAAGACCAGCTGATGCGTCTGTTCGCCACCGACTCTGTGGTGAAGATGCTCGACCGTATGGGCTACAAAGAGGGCGACATGATAGAGTCGAAAATGGTGAGCAACGCCATTGAGAAGGCCCAGAAACGTGTAGAAGAAAACAACTTCGGCATACGTAAGCGCCTGCTCGAATTCGACGACGTGATGAACAAACAGCGTACGTATATCTACGAGCGCCGCCGTCACGCACTGCTCGGCGAGCGTATCGGCGTTGATATCATCAACATGGTTTACGACACCGTGGAAAATATGATTATCAACAACGAGAGCGCCGCCCAGTATCCCGACCTTGTAAACGACATATTCACCACTCTCGCCATCGAGGCTCCTTTTACCGAGCAGGAGTATGCCAACTACTCGCGCGAGGAGAAGATTGACAAGCTTCATGTTGCAGCAATGGCGGCACTCGACCGCAAGAGCGACCGCATACGCGAAGTTGCGCTCCCTGTACTCACCGACATGGTGGCTCAGACTGGTTACACCGGCCTTGTGCTTGTTCCTATCACCGACGGCAAGCGTGTGTTCAACCTACGTGTGCCCGTGCAGGAGACTATTGCCACTGAGGGTCGCGACATAATCAAGTCGTGGCACAAAGCTCTGATGCTCGTCACCATCGACGAACTCTGGAAGGAGCATCTGCGTGAGCTCGATCAGCTGCGCCAGTCGGTGCAGAATGCAGCCTACGAGCAGAAAGACCCACTTGTAATTTACAAGGTAGAGTCGTTCCACTTGTTCGAGAACATGCTCAGCAACCTCAACTCCAAAGCCGTTGCAGCTCTCTTGCGCGGACAGATATTTGTCCGTCAGCAGGCACCCACGGCACCTGAGGGTGGCGAAGTTGCAGAGCCGCAGCGCCGTCCGCAGCCCGAGCTGAAAGAAACCCGCGAAGAACTGCCGCGTCGCACCAACAACCTACGCGAGACTAAAGAAGACCTTCCCGGTCAGGCTGCACAGCAGCAGGCCGCAGGTGCGCGTCAGGGCGCTCCCGAAAAGGTGATGCCGGCCAAGGCTGCGCCTCGTGTGGGCCGTAACGACCCTTGTCCCTGCGGATCGGGTAAGAAATATAAGAATTGCCACGGTCGTGGCCTCTGATATTTAGTCGTGATGCTGTGTCGTAAATTTAAGTTGTCATTCAATAGGCTTTCGGGCTTAGATTGTTTCGATTTATGTTTCGACACGGCATCTATTATAAAGTGATTGTTCTAAACCAAGCTATCCATGAATACCATTCTCTCTGAAAGCAAAAAAATGCAGAGCACCTACAATTTCGACTGCGTTATCGACCGCAGTGGAACCGGAGCTATCAAACTAGTTGGCCTCGACCGTGTCTTCGGTCGTCATGACCTCACTCCGCTGTGGATTGCCGACCTCGATTTCGCCGTATGCCCCGAAATCACCAAGGCGCTTCAGCATCGTCTCCAACATCCCGTGCTCGGTTACTCAGAGCCCAACGACAGCTACTGGCAGTCGATTATCAACTGGGAGCTCCATCGCCATAATTTTGCCCTTTCGCGCGAAGAACTCTGTTTTATCCCCGGCGTTGTAAAAGGCATAGCACTGTGCGTGAACTTCTTTACTGAAAAAGATGATGCTGTGGTGATTATGCCGCCGGTCTACACGCCTTTCCGCACTGTTATCGAAGGTAACAAGCGTCGCGTAGTGGAGAATCCGCTCCGCTTTGAAAACGGAAACTACTCAATCGACCTCGAGAATCTCGAGCATGTGGTAGAAACAGAAAAGCCCAAACTGCTCATACTCTGCAACCCTCACAACCCTATCGGTCTGCAGTGGGATGCCGAGACTCTTGCCTCCGTGGCCGCTATCTGTCGCAGAGGCGGAGTGAAAGTGGTGAGCGATGAAATTCACGGCGACCTTATGCTGGGCGGACGCAAGCACATTCCGTTCCTTGCCGCAAGCGAAGATGCGAAGGCTGTGGGCATTATGCTCGCAGCACCCTCGAAGACATTCAACATTCCCGGTCTGGTAAGCTCGTGGATGGCCATAAAGAACCCAGAGCTCCGCAAACCTTTCTATGAGTGGCTTGAGGCCAACGAATTCTGCTCGCCGGTGATGATAAGCACTATCGGAGCTGAAGCCGCCTACAACAACGGAGAGGCATGGCTCGAACAGATGCTCAAGTATGTGGAAGGCAACATCGACTTCGTACTCGACTATATTGACAGCAACATTCCGGGTCTCAAGGCTATCCGTCCCGAGGCTTCGTTCCTCGTCTGGCTCGATTTCCGTGGTCTCAACATGTGTCAGAAACAGCTAATGGACCTCCTGCTCGACAAAGCACACATTGCGTTGAACGACGGCACTATGTTCGGTACTCAGGGCGCCGGCTTTGCCCGTCTCAACGTTGGCACGCCCCGCTGTGTGCTCGCTGCCGCTCTCGAAAGTCTGAAAACTGCTGTGGAGGCTGTCTGCACCGACAAGTAAAAGTAGTTATAATAATGGATATACGCCTTTTCCCTCCTGAGGAAATACTCGAAACCACCGTGGCGCTGCCGCCGAGCAAAAGCATCGGCACACGCGCCATGGTGCTCAACTATATAGCAGGAACTGCTCTTTCGGCCGACAACAGCTGCGACGATACGGCGACTCTGTCGTCGATACTCTCCGCCGGGCTTCCCGTCGGGGGGGGCGAAATCAATGTCGGCCCGGCCGGCACTGCCATGCGCTTTCTTACAGCGCTTTTCGCCGCTTCGGAGGGTGTCGACTGCACGCTCACCGGTTCGGAGCGGATGTTGAAAAGACCAATAGGGCCGCTCGTGACGGTGTTGCGCAAAATAGGCGCCGACATAGAGTATGCCGGAGAGGAAGGTTTTCCGCCTCTGCGTATTCACGGTCGCCGGCTTTCGGGTGGTTCGGTTGAAATAGACGCATCGGTGAGCTCACAGTACGTGTCGGCACTGATGATGATTGCGCCTTTGCTCAAAGACGGCCTGATAATCCGCCTTCTGGGCGATGTGCAGTCGATGTCGTATATTCGTATGACAGCAGAGATGATGCGCCAGAGGGGTGCGAACGTTGATTTCGACCGCGATACGGTGGATGTCAGTTGCCCCGGCTCGCTCAAGTCCGCAGTTCAGTCAGAGCCCGACTGGAGCGCTGCGGCCTTCTGGTATGAAATATCGGCAGTAACGGCCGGGTGGGTCACTCTCACCGGTCTTTCGGATAAGAGTCTTCAGGGCGACCGCCGTATTGCAGAGCTTTTCGAGCGTCTCGGTGTGGTTTCGGAGTACGAGGACGGTAATGTTGAGCTTTCGGCCACGCCCGACCTTTACAACTGGCTTGAGGCCGACCTCACCGATATGCCCGATGCAGTTCCGGCGCTTGTGGTCACATGCTGTCTCATAGGCATGCGTTTTGTACTGTCGGGCATAGGGGCCCTACACAACAAGGAGTGCGACCGCATCGAGGCCCTTATTGCCGAAATGGCAAAACTCGGTTGTATTCTTGAAACAGAAAACTATGGCACGACCCTCCGCTGGGACGGTCGGCGTGTGCCGGTGGGCGAGCTGCCTGTATTCGATACTTACAACGACCACCGTATGGCCATGGCGCTTGCTCCGGTGAGTGTCTTTGTGCCCGGCATAGTGATAAAAGACGCCGAAGTGGTGTCGAAGTCGTATCCCGACTTCTGGAATCAGCTTGAGCAGGCCGGGTTTCGTCTTGTCGACCCTTCGGAGCCAATACAATCGGCAGAGGAGGACGCATGACATTTACGCTGATACTTCTGTCTGTGATTGTGTTTGTCGGCGCTGTCCTTTATGAGGAACACCGCCTGTATCTGCGGCGACATGCATCCGACGAGCCTGCCGGTGCGGACTCTGCCGGAGAGCCGACGTCCGACAACGACACTGAGTGTTGCGGCATGCACATCACGTGCGAGAAAGATTCGCTCTTGGCTTCGGTATCGGAACAGATAGAATACTACGACGACGAGGAACTCGATCGCTTTGCAGGTAAAGCGCCCGAAGACTATGCCGAAGATGAGATTGAGGAATTTCGCGATGTGCTCATTACGATGAAACCATCTGATATCGCCGGATGGGCGCGTAGCCTGCAGTTGCGCAACATAGCTCTCCCGGAGGCCGTTCGCGACGAACTTTTAATGATAGTGGCCGAGGCCCGACAGAATGTTACAGTATCTTGAATATCCTTTTTTTAGGCAGGCACTTGTTGCCGTGCTGCTGCTGAGTGTGTGCTCGGCGGTGATAGGCACTTATATCATATCGCGCAGGCTTGTGGCCATATCGGGCGGTGTGACGCATGCTTGCTTCGGCGGTCTCGGCCTCGGTTATTTTCTTGGAGTCAATCCTGTTTTCATGGCTGCGCTCTTCGCCATTGGTTCGTCGGTGGGAGTAGAAGTGCTGTCGCGGCGCTTCAGCCTTCGTGAGGACTCGGCGATTGCCGTGGTATGGGCATTGGGCATGGCTCTCGGTGTGCTTTTCGTGTTCATGACTCCAGGGTATGTACCAGAACTCAACGCATTTCTATTTGGAAACATACTCACTGTCTCTTCGTCAGACCTATGGGCTTTCGGCATATTTGCCGCCGTCCTTGCTGTGTTTATCGCATGGAAGCGGCGTCAGATTGTCGCTGTAGCTTTCGATTCCGATTTTTCGGCTGTGAGCGGTCTGCCGGTGCGCTTTGTCTCCTATGCCATGACTGTACTCGTTGCTGTGTGTATTGTGCTTACCATCAGACTTGTGGGCATAATGCTCCTTATGTCTATGATGTCGTTGCCTATGATAACGGCCGAGGTGTTCTGGCACCGTTTCACGCCCATAGCGCTCGTATCGGCAGTGATTTCGGCGTTTGCATCATTTGCCGGACTTTTCCTCTCGACTGTTGTCGACGTACCCTGCTCGGCCCTTATAGTCATCATTCTCGCAGTACTTTTTGTGGTGGCAAAAATTGCTGCGGCCTTCAGAGTTGGTGTAAACGGGCAGGAATGACTGTTAATAGCGGGGGCCGGGTGGTTTCTGTTGCTGGCGAGACATTGTGATTGCAATAAAACAGTATTTTTCTTTGTAAAGAAAGATTTTGTGAAGCTTCCTTTCCTGGGCAGCCGGTATGGGTGGTTTTAGGGGGTTACTACGCCGGTGAGGCGGAGGGTGACGGTTTCCGACTTGCCTTTGCCGTTTTTGAGTTTGATACGTATATCTTTGTTCACCTCGCCTTTCTGGCCTTTGGGAACAAATGTGACTTTGATGGCGCTTTTTTCGCCCGGGCGCACTGGCTTGCGGTCGTAAGAAGGCTTGGTGCAGCCGCACGATGCGTTCGCCTGCAGAATTGCCACTGGCGAATCTCCGGAGACAGTCATCACAAAGTCGTGGTGTACTTTGTCACCGGATTCTTTAACGGTGCCGAAGTCGTAGACTAAGGTGTCGAAAGTCACGCCTGTCTTTTCGCCGGCGTTTGAACGTGCGCCGGTGGCTAAAACGGCCACCAGGCATATAATTGCTGCGAGGAGTATTCTTTTCATCTTTTGAAATATTTGTCGAGTACATCGGTTGCTGCGGCAAAGCTCGAGCGACGGTTTGCAAGCACGTCGGCCTCGCTGCTTTCTAGCATCAATTTTATTTCGGGGTTTTCGTAGAAGTGACGGCGAAGTTGCTCGTCGATAGTCTCATACATCCAGTATCGGGCCTGTTGTTGTCGGCGGATATCGAAATATCCGTTTTTAGTCACGAAGTCGAAGTAACGGTCTATCATATCCCACACTTCCGGGATGCCGAGTTCGTAGTATCCGGAGTAAGTGAGCACTTCGGGTTTCCACCCCGACTCTGTGGGCGGAAACAGGTGAAGAGCCGAGCGGTATTGCGCCTGGGCCAGCTGTGCGGCATTAATATTGTCGCCGTCGGCTTTGTTGATGACAATGCCGTCGGCCATCTCCATAATGCCGCGTTTTATACCCTGGAGTTCGTCGCCGGCACCGGCAATCTGTATGAGCAGGAAGAAGTCGACCATAGAGTGCACGGCGGTTTCGCTCTGACCCACGCCAACTGTCTCGACGAATATGTTGTTGAATCCGGCAGCCTCACAGAGTACGATTGTCTCGCGAGTCTTGCGGGCAACGCCGCCGAGCGAGCCTGCTGATGGGGAAGGGCGGATGAAAGCGTCGGGATGTGTCGACAGTTTTTCCATACGGGTTTTGTCGCCGAGAATCGAGCCTTTGGTGCGCTCGCTCGAGGGGTCGATGGCGAGCACGGCGAGCTTGCCCCCCTGCTTGAGTACATGGAGGCCGAAAACGTCAATGCTCGTGCTCTTACCGGCACCGGGAACGCCGGTAATGCCTATGCGGTGCGATTTACCAGAGAAGGGCAGACATTTTTCAATCACCTCCTGCGATATGCTGTAGTGCTCAGGCGCGAGGCTTTCGACCAGCGTAACGGCACGGCTGAGCATTGTCACATCGCCTTTGAGAATGCCGTCGACGAGTTCGGATGCCGTAGGCAGTGGCTTGCGTCGCGGACGGCGTTGCAGGTATGGGTTCACAGATGGCGGCTGGGCTACGCCGCTGTTTACGTTGAGGCCGGTGTATTGGGCGTCGTTTTCGGGATGTTCCATATATGTTTAACCGTCGTTGCGGCTTAAGAGTTTAGATATGTTTGTGAAAAAAGAGGCTACTGAATCGGTGTTGTCGACAGGAATCCTGATTTCGGTCTTGCCCGACGCCGGGTCTGTGAAAGTTATCGCTGCGGCGAGGCGTGCGGCTCCGTCGGGCTCGGCAAGGACTGACGCCAGGCGTCCGAGCAGGCGAACGCTGTCGGCCACGATTCCGGATTCCGCCGATGAGCTGTCGGCGTTCGATGTGTCGCCGGCATATGATTCGTCGGTGGCGGCGAGTACTGCGGCAAGCTGTTCGAGGCCGGCGTCTTCCACTGTGAGCTGCGCTGTTGTGCTGTCGAGCAGGTCGCCTGTAAGCCCGGTGCGTATGTCGGGGTTCTGGGCCATGCGCTCCTCGATTGTTGCAGCCGATACCATGTTTATGCACAGCGGATTTGGGAGTGTGCCGCTTACGACACGCGACATGCGCTGCCGGCGCACCTCGGCGCTTATGGGCACGTCGAGATTGATTACGAGAGAAGCTCCGCGCAGGTTTTCGTTTTCTGACGGGCTGTCGGTTGCCACTGATGCTTTTTCTGAGAGGCCGGCCCGTTCGAGGTCAGATTTGATAAGTGCGGCCATGCGGGGCCACTGAGTGAATATTACAGAGTGGCCGTCGTTGGCCTTTACGATTTCGACAGCTTCGCCGGGCTTCGCGTCGGCTCTGGATTCCTGTGACACAAGGCAACTGCTGTCGCAGGCCATGCGCATACGGGCCACGAGAGTCAGCAGCCGTTTTCGCTCTTTTTCGGTGAGGAAGCCCGATTTATTCCATTTTGCCGCGATTGATGATGCCGCAGCATGGTATTCGTCGTGCAGGCGTCGCTGCAGGCGTGTCATAGGTAGCGTTAGCATTATTTCGCCATGCTGAGCAGAGTCGGCGTCGTTGTCGAGTGTAAGCACTCGCCTTGGAGCAGGGCAGGGGAGCGTGTCGGCATTGTTTTGGCTGCAGAAAGCATAGAAATAATCGCACCTCAGACGCCGCAACCCCGAAGCAATCTGTTGGTTCCAGCCGGCTATGCGCTCCGCATGGTCGCAGATGACCACGTCGAAAGTCGTTGACGAGCCCAAAGCCGCGGCATCGCTTGCCAGAGAGTGATACGACACTATATGATAATATGCCGGGGCCTTGTAGAGCTGTCGGCGTCTGTTGTGGTCGCCCTCGACAATAACGCATTTGCTTTGACTGGTGGCGGCGATTTCGCGTTGCCATTGTATTTTGAGCGCTGTAGGGCATATTATGAGCACCGATTCCGCCATGTTGAGCCGGTGGAAAAACTCGGTGAGAGCCAGCGCTTCGGCCGGAATTCCTGCCGGTGTCTCGCCTGTAAAGACAGCACGTCCGGCGATGAAGGCATCGAGAACTGTTTCTGCCGCGCCTGAGCTGAGTTTCAGTCGCCTGAACTCCGGCGACAACGCGCTTCCGCGTGCGGTGTCGGCGATTTCGCGCCTACGCGCGGCATCGCGGCTCTCGAGGATTAAATTGAGTACCTGAGGCGAACAGACAAACCCTGGGTCAATGCGGCGTGCACGCTCTATAAAAGTCGGCAGCTCTGTCACCAGTCCCGGCACGGCGGTCATTTCGTCGTCGAAATACCTGATAGCGGCCATGGCAAGCGCCTCCGGAGCATCGGGCGCGAGCCTCAGACGCGGCAGAGTGTCGTCGGCCGATGCAAGGTAGAGCGACGAGCGACGCGAGGGAATGTGTTCGTTTTTTGCCTTCATGTTTCTTTTTTGCAAAATTAATTTCATTTGGTGGCTTTTGCAAACAATATCTCAAAATTCGCCTGTTTTGAACCTCGCATATTCGCAGGGTGTTATATGAATAAAAGCAATGATGCCTTCGCTAAGGGATTGTAATCCCACGATTATTGTTCAAGAACAGCTGAAATTGCTGTCGGCGATGGCGTTAACGACATCAGTATGTCAAGGGTTTGCCTAATATGCACTTATTACGCAAGCCCTTGACATAATTTTTTTATTGTTTGAAAATAAGACGCCCCGCAGAGAGCCGTCTACATTATTTATATGTGCTTATATCTGCCCTCTGATACGCCGGCATGAAGTGTGGCGTCTGACATGTTAAGAGAGTTGTAAAATACTAAATAATACCTATTTATAAAAACTTTTGTGCCACGGTGCAAGTTGTGGGAATAAAGAGTTTGAAGCCGTCGGGGAGCGGCAGCGGCCAATTTAAATTTAATTAATAGAGAAATTTTTCTTTATTAATGGCTATAAACCAAAAAAAATTCATACCTTTGCACTCGATAAACAAGGTTCAAAGAAAAAGAACAAACATTAAACACCATATTTTTTCAACACACAATGAGTAAGATTGAAGAAGTAAAAAAAGCCCGTATCGCCGAGATTAAAGCAGATCTCGCCAAATACGGCATCTCCGGCACCACCGAAGTAGTTTACAACCCTACCTACGAGGAGCTCAACGCAGAAGAAACCCTTCCCAGCCTCGAAGGCTATGAGAAAGGTGTTGTCACCGAGCTCGGTGCCGTCGACGTGATGACCGGCGTATACACCGGCCGCTCGCCTAAAGACAAATTCATCGTTCTCGACGAGAAATCGGAGAACACCGTATGGTGGACAACTCCTGAATATCCCAACGACAACAAGAAAGCTTCGCAGGAAGCATGGAACGCCTGCAAGGAACTCGCACTCAAAGAGCTCTCTAACAAGAAACTCTGGGTTGTCGACGGTTTCTGCGGCGCAAACAAAGACACTCGCATGGCTGTCCGCTTCATCGTGGAAGTAGCATGGCAGGCTCACTTCGTGACCAACATGTTCATCCGTCCCGCTGCCGA